>Ga0181612_133161_pt1 | contig 18932 bp, 5 predicted proteins | sample HoacroProtozoa21_FD_119630 | JGI IMG/M metagenome (GOLD analysis project Ga0181612, IMG submission 119630) | Hoatzin crop microbial communities from Cojedes, Venezuel. Combined Assembly of Gp0051906, Gp0051904, Gp0051908 | reverse complement strand
CTTAAAACACAGAGGGAGACCAGAAGGATGAGTGTCACACCAGAAAAAAAAGGGTAGATAATTCCTGTGTAACAATTTTAACTATGTTAACAGAGGTTTTTCTGTATTATTGTTGACTATGAATGGTAGTGTTGTTATAACTGGACTAAGAATAACTTCTGTTGGCCTGTTAAATTAGACAAACAAGATTTTTTTTTCTCCACTAATGTACCCTTTTGCCCACTGTGTTTTTTGTGCAACATCCTAAAAGTCAATATGCAGCAATGCCATCCTCAGTGTTAACCCCTGAAACATGTCAGCAGATAATCTCACGATTCAAACATTCTGAAGAAATTGGTTACACCTACTATTCAGCCTGAAAGGAAATCAGGCTCAGATTAAAATATATGGTCATGCTCCTACCTACAAATCAGAAGAGAAAATAAAATACAAAATACAATTCTAGATTACTGGCATTTCACTCAAAATTCTTCAGCGGAACAATGGTTTTTAAAGCTGGAGGTTCAGCCTTTACATGAACTATTCTAAAAGTAGTTCCCTTAACTGAAATTTTCTCCTACTCAACAGCTTTGCAGATTGAATTTCTTCGTCCTTGTCCTTATTGGTAAAATATTCAAAAGTTAGCTAGAATATTGCTACATTGTAACTGAGGTATTTGGGTTTTGGCTAGGAGCTGGTATCTTCAGAGAATATCCTCAAGGCTTGAGACCTCTATTGCCCTCAAGTTACTACTCTCCCAAAGTGTTTTGTTTCACAATTTTGAGTAGTTTCTTTCTCTGAGACAGCAAAATAAACATTTCAAACCCTTTGTTCTACTGTGTTTTACATGCTACAGATAAAGTAATATCAGCTACAAAACAGTTCTGTTTGCTTATTTGCTTTTAAATGTGTCGTGGACTTTCCATGGAAATAGCATATGATGCATTAACAACAGCAACAGATAACTTGGTATTTAAACCAAGCAGTCTTCTCTTCCTAATGCTAGCTATGATTTCAAGATGTTTCTTGTAGCATAATGCAGGTGAAAAGGGAAAAACAAAAATCTTGCACTCTGAAAACTAGGTTTCACAACTCAATTTTTAAAACTTTACTTAGGAAAAGAAAATCCCTCTGAGAAGACAAAGAACCTCCATTTCTTTTACATTTACTAGCAAGCCATTTTGATTACTTCCTTAGTCCAGGAGAAAATGAAGTCATATAATGGCCTGGATGTCATTGCTCTTAGATTTTACTATAGTTTTAGGAGCGAGCACTGATTTAACTGCAGCAGCTTTATACAGAGGCCAGCAATCATATGTCCAGGATAACAGTTTAAAGAATACATCTTCCGTTCTGACTGCGATGATTGTCATGCAAAGTCTGCCCCGAAGTTTATCAAGACTACCACAGAACAGTAGTTTGTTCCTAGAGGAAGAATAAACCATCAGCAATATTCTCTAGCAAGAAACTATGTTGAGCTGTCAAGTGCCTTTCTACTTCAGAGATATTTTGGATTTTTAAAAATGGCCAAACTGATAATTCGCACTGACTTGTTCTTTTTTTAAACAAGTAATGCTTTCTGACAGGACCCGCACATACCGTACTTGTCTTAGGTCTCACACTACAAAATAATTTATTTTTTAATTTTGAAAATTCTCATGTCTACACAATATCATCTTTCATTGTCAGTGTGGTCTCACATACTGTTTGTGTACATCTCAGCAACTCAGTCATTATACCACGTAAGGACATACAGGTTTAGGTATATGTTCCTGAACACTTTAACCCTACTGCAAAGATCTGGGACGTGTTGGATCAGTTAATGTGGCACATAGCTACTCACCTGTCAGACTCAGGTATAGATACAGATCATATTTAAATTTTATCAGGACTTCATTAAAGTCCAATAATATTTTATCCCCTGAATTCTTGTGGTTATTATGATATTTATTACAATTCTCCTGGTTTCCTGAGGGGTAGTTGAAATATGGCTTGAAGTTCCAGCCACAAAGACAATTAGAAGTTCTTGGTTGGGGATTGTGGATTGCGCATTGCTTCCTGTTGCATGAACAACGTTACAATCAACTCTGTAGTCCTAATCTAGAGCCAATGGTAGTCAGTATTCCAAAAATCCAGTAAGCATACGAGTTGGTGGCCTCTTAAATTCGGAGAGGAATACAGAGGGATATGCTTGGGGACCTCCAGAAAAAGAAGCAAAGAACAAAACGCTTAGAAGCAGACATGTAGGAAATCAACTGGACTGGAAAGACTTGCTATGGTAGGAGATAAACAAATCATAAAGTCCCCCAGTGCAGAGAGAGATGCCACCAGAGGGGGAATTACTGTTAAGATACTCTGTAAGGGAGGGATCAAGGACACAAATTACTTAACAGTGTGAGGATCATTCTGAATCACACAGACACAAAAGACAGGCTTTGGATGACTCAGTGGTAAACTGGAGCTGCAGTGTTTCTGAACAGAGGTGGCTGTTCGGCAGATTCTGTACATCTGTGTATATCCAAAAATGGAAATCACATGTAATCCACAACTCAGCAGGCAAGATGACTACCAACATCAACATTTTCATATGAAATACACAACAGATGTCTACAATTTAGCTCTTACTTATTTTTGCATAAACTGCTCATTTTTAGTTCTCAGTAAGAGACAAGTTATTTCTCTTTTGATTCAGGAAGTAAGAAAACAGATCATCATTGCTGGTTCTTTTTTAAAACTTAGTTAAAATACAGTAGTGGATAAAACTACATGAAAACAAAACCTTTCTGGAATAGAAAGCAAATATTTTAGGTCAGTTACCATGACTTTCACTGACAATAACTTTTGGTGAGATAATTGGGAATGAAAATTTTCATGGAATTGACTTAATTCATTAGGATTATCCTTTTTAAATCTGTCAAAATGAGAAGCATCCAGCCTTCAAATCTAAGGTATTTTCCTTTTCCGTATGGTTGAGAACAGTCTCTAAAGCAGCTCAAGGCATAACATATTTGCAGTCAAACATTGAACTGTAGGACAAAAGCTTTTTTGTTTCATAGGTGTCAACTGAAGAAAAGGTGGAGAAAAAAAAACCTTGTGCATAAACATGACAGTGAACACATGTTCACAAACTGCCATTTGGTATCAGCTTAAAGGGAAAAAAAAGGAAAAGGTTTATTTTCTGATATATGGCAGCAAGGAGTTGGAGAAAAGGTTAGAAAAGAGCTCAGAAAAAATAGCGGTTAATTTTTCCTACTATCTATAGCTTTTTCTGAGGGAATATACTGGACCACCAAATTTAATTTCATTATTAGATATCTTCCTTTTTGTATAAAGACTAATGGCCACATAACTTCAAAGAAAATGGTGATTCTTTAGAGGAAACAGACTGCAATGGTTACGTGTAAAGAAAAGAAAACTTGTGTGGTCCATATCTATTGATGGTATTTGATTTCTTGCTCCTGTTTTAATCCTGAAGTAGTAAAAGAATAAGCAAAAGAATACAATGGAAATTCTGAAAATCTTAATTCAGAAATTTCTCAGTATATTTTGTCATTTTTGATTGAACCAATACAAGCATGTTTAAAGAAGATTTTCTTATCCAGCACTCTGCAGAGATTTTTTTTATTTCTTCACTCCTAAACATTTCACTCACTGTGATCATCTAACTTGACCTAAATACACAGGATTTCTCAGAACTCATTTGAAAAATCAAGGTTCAGTCTCCTTAACTCTTCTCAAACAAGACAATTTAATTACAAAATACACATCTGCTCGATTTAAAGTTTGCGAGTGACGGTGAATCTTCCACATTTCTTTGAGAGTTTTTCTGGGTTGATTAAGCTCCTTGTTAAAAACATGTCTCATTTTGTATTTGGCTACTGAATAACATTGACCTGGTTTTAGTCCCTGCTTTTTCCTGTGAGAGTGAACACTCTTCATTACTAACATTCGTTTTTTTAGTGAGGTAGAACAAATGAATCACTACCAAAATTACCTTTGGTCAGCTAAATAATTTGGGATCACTGAATCTTGCACTCTCATCTTGAATCATTTAAACATGCTTGTATTGCAAACATGAACAACAAGTGTAGAAGGCAACACAGGCTAACTAACATTGCACACCAAATGGAGTGACTCTATAAGTAAAGGCGGAGGTACCAAAACGTAGGGGAAAAGGCATTTCCGCTTAATTCAGAGTTGGGAGAATTGGATAAATCTGTGGATCCAAGAAACAAAAACATAAAAATTCATTCTTGATTTGGAAAAGGGACAAATCAATAAGAAAAGACTAATAGGATACATTTGGTGATTTTACACTTGAAGAGATGTAAAGCAAGCTGGAAAAATATGCATCATCCAAAATTTCCTCAACAGCTACTGACATGCTATTATATTGTGTATTGTGGTCTTGCGCTATTGTGCATGATAAAACTGAATTACTTGTTTGTACATATAGAAAATATAATGTGTTATTCATACAGGTCTGAATAACAAATCTTTTCAACAACCAACTTCTTGTTTTCCTATTTAATAAAAAAGAAAATTGTATACAATGGCCAGAAAAAAGGATCTGTAACAGCCTCTAACAGGATTGCATACATTTCAGCTTGTGGTTTCTGCTGGTTAGAAAAATGGCAGCAAACCTCAGGGATTAGTTTACATTATTGGCATTCATTGTGAAAAAGGCAGTATTACCTGTAATTAATAGGTATCAATTTTTATGGGCTATTAACTTTTGTTTTATCTAAATATTTACGATGAAGGAGAAAAAGATGTAATTTATAAGGGATTTTCAGTGCTTGTGAAGCAATCAGTTAAAAGACAATTCAACATTAAAAGTTGTTGCATTATTATTGTCTTCAATGTAAAAAAAAAAGAATATTTAACATAAACATTCTTATAACACAAGCAGGCAAACAAGGCAATCACAAAGCACAATTAGCAATTAATAAGTTTGTCTATTACTAAAAACCTTCACACATTATCTAGACTAAATTTCACACCTTAAAGAGGAAATTAATAGTTCCAATTTATAGATAAAAGAAACTAAGTCATATCAGGAAGTTTCATGGGATGCTTGACAGTTGCATTCTAAGGCTTGTTTTAGACCTTTGTAGGAAAATTATTTTCCAAATGTTTCACCAAACAATTATGAGAAAAGAGGATCTGCTTACCTTCCAAGTCTCTAGATTTTATTTTGAAATAGTCACAGCTTTAGTATGGGAAAGCTTAAGTACACCTATACTTCTGTTTCTCTGGGTTAAAATGAATACAATGGTAAATACCCTCCCTGAAGTAAGTGGAGATTTGTGAAAATAAAATTATCAAGTATCTTCACAATATGCAAGGGTGGGAAGTACTTCAGTATCAGTACACTTTCATCACCTACTTAAATTATTAAAGGTTGTAATTATTTTTGCAAATACAGACTTTACCTAAAATAGCATATTGACAGTACTACCAGAAGTGTCAAAACCTTGGGCATAAACCACTGCATGGTAAAATTAATGTCCTAACAGGAAGAGTCCCAGAAAGTCAAACACTCTTCCAACTTCGCTGTTATGAGCCTTTAAAAGTGTTGTCGTCTCAAAAGATATTATTACCATGCAAAGAAGAAAGTTCAATTTCCCTCCACTCCACAGAAGATGATACTAAACCAAGTGACTGTGAATGTAATAAAGCATCTTATGTATGTTGTTAACGTAAGCTCTGATGTCCAATGAAGTGTTTTGTGTTGCATGCTTCAATGGTTGTGAGACATTACTCCTTGCAATAGTAAAGGTCATGAGTCAAACACTTTTCATCTAATTGTAACATAAATCTTTGTTCTGCATTTCCCAAAGAATACCCGAATTATGTCCTATACTTGATATCAAAATTCCCCCTGTTGGTTTATGTACTATGATTCACGAGCAGGATAAGCATCACATTAAAATAGAGGCAAAGATTGAGTTACCGTTAAAAGCACGTCCTCCTCTTTCACACATGGTAAACACTGCAGTAGTGCCCAAATTTTTTTTTTTCCTGGATTGGTTTGGGTTTTGGGTGGGTTTTTCTAGCTTGGTATCAGTGATGCATTTAAAGAAATAAATATTGCTTAAACCTAAATATTATTGTAAGATGCAAGATCATTGCTAATGTTGATCATTGAATGTATCAACCCGATCTTCACGTAAACAGAAAGAGTTTCAGCATAAATATTGTGAAAGCTGAAAATAAGTTCCTGTATGCATCATAAAAGGTAGAAGAAAAAGATAAATCATTTTTTACTGAGACTTCTATGAAGAGGACAGAGGTACAAGTGATATGCATTCTTTTTACAGATACACTCAGGCAGGTACAGTCAAGTGGATTTATCAAACCAAAACAGGCCCTGCCTAATCATGCAGGCTTTGTGGCAGAAAAGTAAATCAGGGAATCCACTTCCCTCTGGTAACTGGAAGATATAAATTTTTAACAAGAATGTGAATAATTCATTATCTCCCCCATGAAAAAATACTTTAAATAATTTGTTAATCTTGGTAATAGTATGACAAAATATCTAGGGAGGAGAATTAAAGCAGCAGACTACTAAGGATATGATGTTCATTTTAATTAAATTATTCTTTCCCTACAGAGAACAGTTTTAAAGATCTCATGTGTCAAGAACTGAAGCTACAGTGTTATTGATCCAGGTTATATCTTGTGAACAAGAACAAATATATAACTTTGAGGTGAACATGCAGATATTGGCATACTAAAGTATTTATCAAAATTATTAAACACACAAATAATCCCACCTCCATTCACTCCACAACATTTAGAATACTTGCCAAACATACACATTTCCATTTCCTGTAATTTCAGTGCAACTGAAGGAGAGTTTAAATTTAAATTCTTTGCTATTTAGGGATTGCCTTTCACACCTGAAATTAAACATATGCAAATATACTATTGAATCAAGAACTTCATCCATCAGTCAGAACCGAATAAACCAAATGCATTTTTCCCTATCATGAATAATTTGACTTATAAATGCAACTGTTAGCAGCTATTCTTTCAATTAATCATTATTTAAGTGTGCACAAAACTTCTTATGAGATGTTTAGGGGAGACAACACAGGACAGACAAAAGAAAGATCAAAGTGGATGAGGGAGGAACAAGCATAGGAGAATAAAAGTAAAAGCGGATAAAAGATGCCAGTCGTGTAGGCAGGTGCTGGCCACTACAGCTGTCAGACAACCCCCCAGGCTTGATCACTATCCTAGACTCTTATTAAATCCCGTGTCCATCTTCTGTGTAAGTACACTCCCTGTCCTGAGCCTCTGTGTAAGTTGGTCACTGGAAAAGTTTAAACTGCACTAGCCAGCAAGGAGGATAAGGCTTGAGTGCCAGCTACTGCAGAGACTAAGTCGAAGACCAGTCATTGGAGAGAACAGCATTTTGCTAGGGTGATTGTGGGTCAGTTGTTACCTCATATCAGGTCAGACTGCCAGCAGGTAGCAGGAGACCAGCATCTGGGAAGACCCATGGTCAGCACCAGTGACTGGGTAAATGTCATACAGGACAGACTTCAAATCTCAGCTACTATTCCAGAGACCAGCAGACATGCATTTGTGAGCCGAGTGAGTGAATGTATGTGTATGTTCTGCTAGTCAACTTTGAGTTGGGCTAGCCAGCAAGTAGGAGCAGACCAGCATCCAGAAAGACCCGAGGACTGAGCCAGTGACTGGATAAGGAGCCAGGGAGCCAGACACAAATACTGGAGAAACTTACAAATTCCGTGCTAACATTGAAAAGATGTGAGGGAGTGTTAGTGCATCAACAGAGTGAAGGTGTGTGTATTTACCTCCAGCGTAGTTCAACGCTAATCAGCCAAGCACCACCAACTGCACCAGGTTGCCCATACTGTGCTGATTGTTTTTATGGGTGTGCTGGTAAAGGCTCCGCTCTCTGAGTTGATCCATATGGTTGTGGTTTTGCACTCTCTGTGTGCGTCTGTTGGTCTGTCTGCAGCAGTAGCTGCTCAGCCTGGCTGCTGGGACAGCAGCAGAAGCCCCTAGCTTGAATTTGGCACCAGCAGAAGGGAAACGAGAACCCTTTGTGGTGCCAAAGTCTGTTGGATTCTTACCTCTCACAGTCTGATGTTCACTTTGGTTTTAAGCGTTAAACCTCCTTATCCAGCAAGATTTTTTTTCTTCTACTGGCAACAATTTTGGATCTAGCTATCACGTATACTGCTAAACTAAAGCCTAGGCAACACTGACTCCACCAAGAAGTAGAAAATAGACATCTGTATTCCCAGCATACTCTGACAGTTTTCCTAAGCAATTCAAACAACTAGTCCTGAGAAATTAGTGACTAAACTAAAAAAGAAAAAAATAACTGACGTCCCTTTCTATTCCTTGCTGACTGCAATTCAGATTTAGATTTCATGCAATTCGAACTGAGCTTGCAGTGTAAGAGCATTTTTAGAAAGCAACAGAAATGTGTTCCTGTTGAAGGATTGTCAACTAGAATTACAGGTAGAGAAGGTAGACAAAAGAATTCATAGATCTCTGGAAAATGTACAAGGTAAATTGTTTGGCAGGATAATTATCGAATTATTTGTTTGTGTAAGTTGGACTTGTGCGATTGAGTTTTACACAAATACAAGACAGAGAAAGCAACACTCCTGTGTAACATACCAGGGTCTGTGCTACATTACACAAAATTCCAAAAGAGACTCCAGGCACATCCCTGCTGTTCACCATCCCTCAATATAGCAGTCACACAGAGTACCAAATGTTTGCAAAAAAGTTTTACAGTTGTTTTCTAAATACCTGTGCCCAGTGACTCCTCACACTGGCACTGGAGCCTGGATTTCTAAGAACACTTGATGTTACTTCAGATGAGAAAAACAGGGTCAGAGCAGCGATCATCATTCCGAAACACAAATATAAAAAGCTTAACACTTGGGAAATAACAGTTTTAAAATTAAGCTGAAGTACACAATGCTCCTGGAGGCCAGTTAAATCAAATTCTGATTAAGAAAAATCTTAAGGGTTCACTGACTTTAAAGCGTGAGCTGCTTTATTGAGAATTGTGTTACCGCTGTGGGTAGAAGTTGTTGTTCAGCTACTAAACACATACTATATATAGAATTTGACTTTCCCTTAGGTTTTTTATTATTTTTGTGGCCCATTCTTCATTGATCAAAGAAAAAAAGAGAAAAAAAAATCAATGAAAACATTTTACAAAAAAACCTCTACAAAAACTCAATGTAGGAAGAAAATGAACCTTAATTCAACATTGTAATTATCAAGCACTCTTAAGGCATAAAATTTCAAGGTTGAAAGCTCAGTTTCAATACTGCCTTCTAGTATTTATGCTTTAAAATAAAATCTGTGCCTCAGACAGTTACTTAATAAGAAAAGTTTAAATTGTCTCTTCTTCCTTGGACAGAATATAGTAGTTTAAATAAAAAAAGACATTAAAGTTCAAACCAACTAGCTCTTCTTCCCCTCAACCCCTCAGACCACCTTGTAAAAACATCAGATTTTATCATGATCTTCCTTCTACAAAAGTTCTTACACAAAACGTTCAATTTCTTTCCTACAGATACCTCCTAATTTAAAAATACAGTATGTTCAATATCATGTTTTCAATAATGCTATAATTGTTTTCAGCCTCTTCTTTGGGAAAAAAAATCTATGTAATTGTTCCATTTTTCCATATATTTCACTATTAATATCAATACCAGTGGGGTGGGGTTATTATTTGTTTGTTTCTATTTTAGTCTTCTGTCCACTTTCAAAAAAGTTAGACATAGATCTCCAACACTCCTTCAATGTTTTGTGACACTCAACAGCTGGATAGACAAGGAAAGTCAACTTAGAAACTTCAGAGAAGAAATGCTACAGCAAACTCAACAGTTGTAGTTCTCAATCAGGAAATTGCTAGCTAGTTTAGGGAAGGGGGGAAACTTAGTCTTTAGTATACATTTGGGGTGGAGCATGGATGTGGAAGGGTCTTGTAGAGATTAACTCATGGGAGACAGAGACATGGTGTGATTATTCCAAGAGCAGAGAAGGACACGAAAATGGCAAAAGTCCAGAAAATTAAGCTTCTTTAGTTCTGCTCCTCACTAAACAACAGTTTGACACTGCTGGCAATTTCCCCACTGTGCATGTGCGGCTGGAAACAAAAGATTAGAACAGTTTATTTTTTACATCCAATTTAGAGCTAGACATAGATTTACTGATTAATATATCAGACAAAATAAATCTTTGTCTCTGGAGTTTTTACTGGGTTTATTACCTAAGCAGCTGAAGAAGCAAGAACCTGGAAAAGGGGAGGAAGTAGGTAGTTCTGTCTTATTTATGGACACATTCTGCCTCCATCTCATCCATCCACAGCTGTTATCAAGAAGACAGGCAGTAATACGCTATTCTAAGTTAGAATTAATCACCTTTTCATTTTCTAGCTCTATTGAAATTGAAGGAGATAATTTCTTATCAAGTTCTAAAACACAGCAGATATTTTTAAAGAGAGAAATCGGCTAGGATAATGTGAAATTACAGCCTCCCTTGATGCTGATTTGCATAGTTTAAATGCTCTGAAGTGCTATACTCTGGATGTTCAGTAACAAGTCATCAGATTCTGATGAAACCTACTGCATGGCCTAGTTTAAATCTGTGAGGCAATTATAGCTTGAAAATCTGTTTTCCATGATAAATCCACATGGGAAGTCTTACGTGGATATGCATGACACTATGCCAAAGATGGGTTTCTGATGTCTTCCCTTCTTTTATTTGCATCCTGAATATCCTTTTTCCTCTCTCTCCTTTTGCAACATCAGGAGAGCATGCTGAAGGAGACAAATCATTTCCTCCTGTAGTCGAGGGAATGGGCTCTTCTACTCTTTCAATTCAAGGGACTGTTTTTAAAAGAATGGTAACAGGGACTTGCTGCTTATTCTTACAGTGCTGCATTTCACTTCATTAACTTTAAGTTATTTCACTAAAACAGTTGCCTAGATTTGCAAAAACACATAAAGATATGTCCACACCATATAATTTCTAAAGAAAGTAAAACTCCAAGGTAAAACCAGCGCCTATAACAGGTCCTGTAAATATATATAAAAGATGGCCTGAAGACTTTCTGAAAACGAGAAATCTTTAAGTTTTATTGTTCGTTGTATTAAAATATTTCATGTTTTGATGTACCTATGTACCAAGCACACCTGTTTCAGTGCTGAAAAGCATATCGTTCATTAACACTATAGTTCCCACTGTCTGTAACTAGGCTTTCCTGTAAGAATCTTTTTGAGAACAGATTCCCCAGCTCTTCATTCCCACAGTCAGTTTGCAGGAGTGCCTTAAAACATGACACAAAAATGTCTCTACTGATTACTGGTTTCCTCTGTGTGAGGAAAGTCTCAGATGTGCTGTGCCTTTAGAGAGCTCTCCAAGGTGCAGGCAACCCACACTCCAGAACGCCACCAGCTGGAACTCACTGACTTTGTCAGCCTACATCTCTGGAGATAAATATGGCTTCAACTGCATCACTTGTGTTGGTATGTCATGTACCGTTACTGACTCCGTCTTTAGAAAAGCACTGTCAGCTATAACATGAGAACACTGGTCTTTTGCAATGGTTTCACCTGGTTGAGAAGGGTAAGCCAGGGTGATTCAACAGTCAGGAAACACGGAGTAGGAAGAGGTCCCACAGCTTCCCTTCCTCTGCAAATTTCACAAAGCAAATCTACATCTGTACAAGCTTCCAAGTGCCATGATGGTATGTCAGAGATAACAGAACAAGAAAAAACACTAGATGAAGGTTTAAACAAGGCAACAGCCGTACAGATAGGCCAAAGATGGCCAAAGATGGTCAAGAAGGAAAGTAATTCTGTCTTGCATACACAGAGTTGAAGAATGCTACCATTTTGTGGTGAGCATAAACAACAATTTCTTCAAAAGCATATGTAGTCTTCAGAGTAGCAGTTCACCTGCCAGTGATCCAGAGCCTAATTAGACACAGCAAAGTGACACAACTTTGGATTGATTTTACTGAGAAAATTGGTAAGGTGTGAAAAAATACCTAAGCCTTACAAGATAAGAAAGGTAAAAACAGAGAGAGAATGGCAGTAGCAGTTCAAGGACTCAGTAAAAAACTACTGAAATGAAAAGATATAAAAACTCTGTGAAAAGAAAGCAAAGAATCAGAAGGTAGGAACTCAGCAACATCATGGATTAACCCATTCCAAGAAGCAGGGGAGGCTGATCCATCCCAAAATCACTGATAACAACCTGGGCAGCAAAGATGCGTCCCATGTCTCACTAGGAATACTAACCATATTAATACCTAGCCTAGCAGCATGTTAGTCCTAGTTATCTACTGCATGTATTAGCCAGTAAAACAAAGCTGTGCATTCTAAAATTGCATAAGTCCTGTTTGCAAAGTTTCTTTGTGCACAGTAAAAGATGTCCACGCCAAAAGTTATCCAGTAAGGAAAGAATATCATAACCCCAAGGTGGAGGACAGCACGTTGTAGAGCTATTTGGTCAGTAAAATGGCCAGCAGGGGAAGAGAAAACTCAGATCAATAATCTCAACCCTGTTTCAGAGCAGCCCGGGTTCAATTCAAACTGTTCTGCCCAGTCTTAAATAACTTTCAAATTATTCTCCTAAATTAGGTGCTCAAATTCAGTATTATTTCTTGTGGCCACAATTCAGTATGATTTATTGTGGCCACTAGACAATAAGAAAGTCGTGTCTCTACAGTCAAGTTTAAAATCTTCTTCACTAATAAATCCAGACTACTATTGATTTACACTATCTAGAATATGTTCAAGAAAATCTAAATCAAGAATCACAAACTTTATTCTTCCATGTGCTAGCGTCTACACCACAGGCATTAGAGGTCACTCTAACTGACAGCGGCAACTTTTGACTTGATACTAGGCTGTATGCTTCCTGAAAGTATCTTGTGTAGCACAAGTAATTGATGTACCACAGTTTACAAACTACTTATGTGAATAGTACATCTATTGAACAGTTTTGTCAGAAAAGTGAAACTCGATAGTTTCCAAAGGTGAAAATTCTGGAAAGGCAACAACTTTAATGAAAGAAAATCAAAACTGAAGAAAAGTAGCAAGCTTTCATCACAAAGAAGGAAGACTTGAATACATAAAACAAGAAAATAGGCTAAGGAAGTTCAAAGGAATTCTGGCACCTGAATCCTTCAGCATTTCAATGAAACTCTAGATCCTTCAGTTTCCCTGTGAAAATGTGTGCCAAAAAGATGGAAATATTGAATCTAAAACCCTGAAAAGAAGGAAAACACTTTTTTTTAAAAGTGAATCTCCTGATTATCCTATTTCATTTTGGTTTGCAGTGAAGCCTCAGTGTGTGTTCTTCTCCAGTTAATTTCTTTAGTAATAACTGCTTACGAAGACAAAAATAGGGCGATATTATGCATGTAGCTAGTTGCTCAGCCTTAGTATTGTTTGAATGTCCCTTTCCTACAGAATCCATTATATGAATATTGACTACATCCTGACACAACCTCTGATCTCTAAGTTATGAAGTATAAAATTATATCTGCATGTTGTGAGTGACCAAACCACAGTCACAGAATGCAGTTAAAACATGGAAGAGGAAAGCGAGCTTAACATTTTCCAACATCTTTTCAAAATAGTCTGCTAGAATGGCAAACTGTTTCTCACAGCTCTTTTTTTCCTAGCTCTTCAAGTAATTTTGTGATAATGAAAGCATTATAAAATAGACAGAGTGTTCCTAGGAACTAAGACAACCAGGCAAAACAAGTATGTTAGTTTCTTTGGTTTTCAGTCTTTGAAAACAATCACAGGAATAAAGAGATTGTGCATGCAGAATTACTGAGAGAAAAAAGCAGATGCAAATTTGGGTAGACTTAAAGAATAAAGTCTTGAAATCTAACATTTTAGGGAAATGGCCTGAGGACCTGAATAATATTTATGCCATTTCTTAGGTGAAATTAGTTTAAAAGCCAAATTATCTGTAATTATAGTGGACTGTAAATGACATAAAAAGTATGCTAAAATGCTTTCTCAAATATTATTGAATAAAATATGAAACTATAATAGTACTATGCTTCCAAAGTGCATACACAGAATTTTAATATCTCAAACTTGATTGCTATCAAAGTGATTTAACACTGTAGGCAGCTTTTTGGAAAATGTCTCCCTAACACCATATACATTTATTGAATATATTTTATCTTTCCTAGCTAAGTGTTTGGGTGAGTTAATAAATGCATGTATTTTACACTAAAGTAAAGTTAGAAGGCAAATTAAATAGCTAATCTTAGAGATCTCAGTAAAAAGGGAAAAGAGATGAAGACAGAACAGGTGACTTGACAGCTTTAAAATACAGAAGTTTCTAAAAATAAACCTTGTGTTGAAATATAGAGAGAGGTATCTCAAGAACTAGGTTCAGCTAACTGCCCTGTTTACTGTTGTTGTCTGATGCTACACTAACTCATTCGCAACAGACAGGCTTATTGAGCACCTGGAACATCAGCTAAGCCGTCAAATGCAGTGACTGGAGGTTGAATGCAAAATGAGATCAGAGCTTCAGTATTAGGACTGGGTGAAGTAATGCAGTCTGTGTTGCTGGTACACAGTACCAAGCAGTGCAGAAGACTTACGTCTCTACTGTGGAGTGAAGGCAGGAAAAAAGGGTAGTCTACCACGAGTAACAATTTCACAGCATGGCTAGTATTTTGGCTTTTTTGTAAAAGTATGATGAAAAAATTATTCCAAGATTCTCAGCCTATCTCACTATTTCTGAATTTCTCCCTTCAGTTTTTAGAGTCAGTGAGGAAAAAACAAGTAATTAGTTAGCAGCAAGCACAGTTTTTCCACAAGCATAAACGTTGCTCATAAAATGATCTAGTAGTCATATTCCAGTAAGTCTACTAACAGGAATAATGGGTTCCAACATATTTTCAGGGTATTCTTCATTATAGGGAACAGTAGTAAAGCGATAACACCTGCATCTAATCCACACTTCATCTCCTTTTAAGTGCAGGGAAAAAGAAGTACAGAGTCTTTCCATAAAAAAATATTCTTAACATGATTTCACTGTCCTTGACTTGTGGCTGAGACCAGGTGCAAAAAACCCCATGCATTCACTGGTCTTCTGGCCTCCCAGCAAGGGAGATTAGGCTGAAGAATCCTCAGAGCAGAAGGTTTACATCATGAAAATATTTAAGATATACAAGAATAAGCAGTGGAAAGTACAATTTATACAGACTGCTTTGCTGCTCTAATATTTCTGTCAAGTGATTGCTCTGTCAGTTTTACTGTGCACATGAATCACATTGGTTTGGACAGTTCCTCACTGCTTCTGTGAAAATAATAAATATAATCTCATGACAACAGTTACAACTCTTGTATATGCCTGTGTAAAATGTACATATAGAAAATGGTATGACATCTAGATCAATTCTTACATCTTCTTTTTCTTCTAAATCCTGCTTTCTATATCACCTAGAAATATTGTTGTGGCATAGAAAGCTTCAGGGAGAGAAAACAGTAACAGTTCCTTGCTGGCAACAGCAAAGTCTGCAAAATCCTTTACAAAACAAAGGTGTGGCAAGTATATCTTCAGGAAAATCACAGTATATGGTGAATTTTTGAATGACATTGAAAACAAGTCACCCTAATTTCATTTTCCTAGCTCAAGTCGTTAATTTGAGATAGATACCATTTCATCAAGTAAAATGATATGGCTTATTCTGGTATTTATATTAACACAAAACTGACACTCACACATATATTTTGTGCAGGATGCCAGTGAGAAAAAAAATTGATGGTTTTCTACCTAGTATTTCATAAACATTTTTATAGAGGTGTTGCTCATCTTGACAGTCCTAAAATACAGCTACATTTATTTGGATTTAATCTCTTAATTCAAAGCCCATCCTAGGAATACATCTAGACTGCATTACTATATAGGCTCTTTCACCCTTTCTATATCATGGTTGCAGCACCCATTATGACGTCAGATTGAATCCCTCTTGTTTCTTTTACACATAATCATCACTTTGACATCACACGTCATTTGTGCTTTGATGGCAAGACATTATTTATAAAAGAAATAATATTTCAAAAGTCCAAGAAAATCATTGCAGACGTGAGGAGATAATAACTGTCAAAAAATGAACAATACACACTTCAGAGGAACTTTACTGGATGCACCTCTGATTATTACTCTACTTATTTATACAAACAAAAACAAACAAACTTCATTGACATAGGGCTAATACCTGTTTCCACAAGAAGCCAGATTCAACACATCAACAGATGAGTTGCATTCATCAAAACACCGAACTTTATACACACTAGATTTCAGGAATCATAAAACATCACATCTTGTAAAAAATTCAAAGTAGAACTCACTAAATTACATACCTCGTGGTTGTTTAAGCAGAAGATGGAAAACAGATTCCTTACTGGTGGACTTGGACAGGACAGATGCACTGAGATGACAACTGGACTGCTCCTGATCTAAAAAAAAAATTTAAAAAATTATTCATGCATTTAGAAGTCAAAATTGATTGAACAATTTCCTTAATAAAACAGCTTCATAGACAGAGGTTTTAAAAAATACATTCTCGAATGGGAGCACATGGGCCTTTTTTCTTCCCCTTTGCTCAAAAGTTCTCACAGTCTTTTCATCATTGTAATGAAGAAAATTATAGCTACAATATGGAGATCTTCTTAAGTAAAATTAAAATAACACTCCATCAAGAAAAACCAAAGTTTAAATTTTTTTCAGTTAAACAACATCTAGAGATTACCAAAGAAACTGTTTTCTAGGTAAAATATCAAGTGGCCAAGAAAGCCCATGGTGATAGGAAAGAAGTAAGAGAAAGCTTGAAAGAAACGGGTTCAGGACCAGTAGTACTGCAATGGCAGCAGACAAGAATTGCTTTCTTGATGACAAGGTCAACTAACAGATCACTTCCTGGAAACAGAGGATTTACACATTCTTTTTATTGTTTTCACTGATTACTGTCAGTGTTGTGGATAAATGAGAAATGAGATAGGAAAAACTGCTTTGCAGTTCAATTTTATAAACGGGTTTTGGAGCCGTTAAAGCAGCCAAAGGTGTCTTGCTGTAAGAATTTACACTTGCAGGAAATGCCTTGTAGGAAATATATCTAGCATTTAACTCCAAGAATCTCAGCCCAATAGACAGATTATATCTGAATAATACGCTATATTAAACAGTAGTAGCACTGAATGATGAACTGCTGACAGGAAGAAAAGATAGACAGGAATGCATCAAACGGACAGGGGAAGACTATAATTTGGGGTTACAGAACAAAGTTAAAATAACTTTAAGGAACAGAACAGTGAATAAAGATGTTCAGGAAGGCAAAGAAAAGCTCTCCTGTAAGTAGCAAATTTCTTGCAAGAAGAGAAACAGCCTCAAAATTATTTCACCTCAAGAACAAAGTTTCAGGTTTAAAATGAAATTTGCAATGTATAGGGAAATAGTGAAAGAACTGAAGGGCTCCTTCCAAATATTAAAAGACATTAAAAGATTAAAAGATTAAAAGCACCAGGTTGTGCTTCATGATATTTCAAAAATGCAGTTATCAGTTCAGAAGTGCATTTTCATACTGCAAATTATTTTTTAATTGGTAGCTAACATCATGGTTTGAATTATGCCAAAATCAGCACAAATTCATGTTAGCACTGTTATTCTAAACTGATTATCCACATTCAAAACAGATTTGAAAATAATAGATTTCTTCACATTTGTATTACTTCATTCTAACACTGACTTAAATATATGCAGTAATACTTCTGTCCAATGCATTTTGCCTGAAAGGCAAATGTCAATAGCATACATGCCTTTGAGTACTTAGTTCAGTTACATAATAAAGTCAGAGAAAGCAGTCTGAAAACTGTGCATGCAACCCTATCTTGGAAATAAGGTAAGTTTTAATAATTCACAATTTGAGACAGCTATTTAAAGATGAGTGTGCATACACCCTTAACAAAAGCTATCTTATACACCAGCACAGATACCAATTTTGGTAAAGCAGATAACACTAGGTTCCAGAGAACCAATTTACTTTCCTTACCTGATTCCTAATTACCACTGTAGCTTTAATCTTTTATTTACCATGGCCCTTCAAAATCTGAAGTGCATATCCACTAGAAGAAAGCTGATTTTTTTTCCTGAAACTTTGAAATACATTTGGCCCATTGAAAATGTGAAATAAAATTATCCATGTCAACCAAAGCAAAGCATTATTACTATCAATTATTTTTATCGGTTTAGATGGTTCCATAAAGTCTTAGTAGAAATATTACATAGTGGTATTTACAGAAGAGCAGTAACATTCAGCTTCAAACAGCTGAACTAGTACAAATGGTCCCTAAACCATCTGTAACAAGAGTTTGCATAGTCTGTAGCTCTGATCATTGGCTCATATTGGGGAAAATTACCTGTTGTCAAATAAACATTACTCCCATCAATATTCTTAATGTAGCTGTGAATGCTTATGTGAATAAGAACTGCAGCTTTAAGCCACAGACATGTATCCAAACCCTGGGAAGAAAACTTCTTGCTATTAAATTCAGTAACACCAAGTTTTAGGAGGTCCAAGATATCATTCCTACATCACAGATTATCAGATGGTGGGCAGTTTTACTTGCGCTACAATTATCCAAAATAAAGGGCTCTTTGTGCTACAATATCAGCCAAAAGTCACAGAAACATTTTTGAGGAATAATGCTCTTGGGTTTGACAAAGCTTCAGAAATGCATATGACAGCTTCTGAAAAGGTCCAGATATGACAATTCCCAATTAATTTCTATTTTAATTCCTGAACTATGCAATTCTAAACATAATTTCACATCTATCTAGGGAAAAAACTGCCTATGGGATGTTACTTGAAAACAAGATACAGATAACTTATGTAATCTTCT
>Ga0181612_121307_pt1 | contig 18933 bp, 16 predicted proteins | sample HoacroProtozoa21_FD_119630 | JGI IMG/M metagenome (GOLD analysis project Ga0181612, IMG submission 119630) | Hoatzin crop microbial communities from Cojedes, Venezuel. Combined Assembly of Gp0051906, Gp0051904, Gp0051908 | reverse complement strand
TAGTCGCTGACGTGGTTGCAGGCCTCCCTGTACCTCTCCATCGTCTCGTCCAGCAGTGCTTGCTCCGCCGGGCCGACATCGATCCGCACCTTTGCCGTGAGGATTATTTTCAACGTTTTGGACACCTGCTTGTATTTTTTTGTAGTCACTGCAATTTACGACATTTTCCGCAAAGCCGCAACGAAAAAATCGCCATATTTGCAGTGGGGAAAGAGAAGATCACACCCGTGCGAAACCATATCTGCTCTCAAGCTGGGCACTGCATAGCAACTTTGGGTCAGATATTCGGGACTTCTCAGACATCACTGCTGAAAAACGTTTTTTTTGGACAGGCGGCTACTTCGCATGCTGTATCGGCGAAGTGTCAACCCCTGCTGCTCAAAAGTATATTGAGCAAACAAGGATAACAAAAAAAGGCGCTCCTCCCACCTCTCAAGAGAAGTGGGTTTCCGCGCCTAATAATTTTATGAAACACACTCCAAGATTCGACAGCGACTACATGCAGACCGCCCACCCGAAAGTGATGGAAGCGCTTGCATCCACTTCGGGGAAGGATTTCACAGGATACGGCCTGGACGAAATCTGCCGCTCTGCGAAAGACAGGATCGCAAGGGAATGCGGATGCGAGGACGCGGAAGTGTTTTTCCTTGAAGGCGGAACCCAGACAAACGCCGTAGTGATAGGAGCACTTCTGCACCCGTACGAGGGAGTGATAGCTCCTGCCACGGGACATATCAGCGTGCACGAGAGCGGGGCGATCGAAGCCGGCGGGCACAAGGTGCTAGCGCTTCCCCACCGCGATGGGAAGCTGTCTGCGGATGATGTGCGCAAATACATAAAGGGCTACTATGACGACGCCAACTACGAGCATATGGTCTCCCCCGGAATGCTCTACATCACCCAGCCCACCGAGTTCGGGACGATGTATTCGCTCGAGGAGCTGAAGGCGTTCCGCTCCATATGCGACAAGTGGGGCATGCCATTATATATGGATGGTGCGCGCCTGGCCTACGCCCTTGCAGCCGACAGGAGCATTACGCTGAAGGATTACGCATCCCTATGCGATGTGTTCTACATAGGAGGCACCAAGTGCGGGGCCATGCTTGGCGAAGCTGTGGTTTTCCCGAGGAAGAGGATTCCAAGGTTCTTCTCAACCATAAAGCAAAACGGGGCCCTGCTGGCAAAGGGATGGGTACTCGGAGTGCAGTTCGATGCCCTCTTCACTGACGGCCTCTATTATGAGTGCGGGAAAAACGGAATCGAGACGGCCCTTGCCCTCAAGGGGATACTAAAGGAGAAAGGCTATCGCCTATATGTGGACTCCCCCACCAACCAGCAGTTCATTATCGTGGATGACAGCCGGATTGATGAGATGAGAAAGGTGGCATCATTCGAGTTCTGGGACAGGTATGATGACGCCCACACGGTCATAAGGTTCGTGACAAGCTGGGCCACAAGGATGGAAGACGTGCTTGCGCTAAGGGATGCGCTGTAATTCCAGGATGAATTCCCGCAGCCTATGCAAGACAGGCGGGCAATTATGCAGACTGTATCCAGAATCAGCCATATTTCCTGACTTCGTCATTGCGTCACCCTAGTCGGCTTGAACTTCAATTCCCTCTATGAGGGGCCTGATTTCCTTTTGGGCTGGCGTGTTAAAGAGCATGCGAGTGTATAGTCCTCCGTTTGGCAACCTCATTTTGATAGTCACTATTGTCTTGGCCGTTTCAATAACTTTATCAACACTCATAGTCAAATTCATATTTTTCACTCGGCGCTCCAACTCCTTGTAAAGTTTGTATGCTACAAAGCAAATGCATATGTGGGCCTCTATCCTTCTTTCAGTAAAATGGAATATGGGACGCATTTCCATATTCCCCTTTGTCACTCTGAAATTCAATCAAGAATCTGGACCTGTAGACAAGGAAGATCTCCGCCCCGGAGAGTGACGTGTCGGTCGAGAAGAATATCTTCCTCACCTGTGTCTTCTTCCCCGGCTCGCTCAGGTCGGCGACGACGACCTTCACCTTCATGTCAAGGCAGTTCACCCACACCTCGCCGACATACAGCGTGACGGGCCTGCCCTCGCTGTCGTACCCGATCTCGACGTGGAACACGTCCGGCCTGAGGTTGTTGATGTCGACCTTGCCGTCGTACATCTTCTTCCTTCCGACCTTCTTCTGCTCGCCCTCGTAGATGTACCTCATGCACACGTTGTCATGCAGCCGGCTTACGAGGTGGAGGCCGAACCCGCGTATGGCGTTGGCGAAGGGACCGTTGGCGAAGTATGCGTCCGCGACCACGGTGTGAGTCAGCTTCCTGATCTCGCCAAGTATGTCGTATATTGCATATAAGTAATTGACTGTCAACAAATCACGCTTGTCGAACTCCTCGACCCACTTCGGGATGCGCCCTTTCCGCTTCCTGCCCTTTATGGTCTGGACGGCCTTCAGGTGCGTGGCGGTGTGCTCGGTGGCGTCTATGAACGCTATCCCAAGTATCTCCAGGCCACGCTTCGCGGCATTGGCGCAACCCGACCAGAAGTAGCTCAGGCCCGGCGTCTTCTTCCTGGACCTGGATATGTAGCTGGGGTCTATGGCGATCGCGGTGAGGTGCCCACTGGCGTCCTCGGGGATGAACTTGAGGTTGTACCCCAGCCAGTCGAAGGGCTTTCGGAAGTTGGAGCGGAACCTCCCCTCGCTGGACTTCCCGCACCTCGCCATTGAGGTGTAGTTCATCCTTGTCGTCATTGTGGTGTAGAGGACCATCGTCTCGATGAAGAATTTTCGGAATGATTTGCTTAAATTTGCAATGCCCTTTAGGGACCTCTCTACGATCCCCTGGAGCTGGATAAGTACGTTGTTCGTCATAACTAAGAGTAGTTGTTTATATCCTTCTAAGTTACTGATAATCGGCGACTTATTCAAATTTTTCAGGCATTATTTTTCATATTTTCGGCACTTTTTTCGATTATTTTTCGACCCCTTCTGCAGGCCCCTCCATCGGGGTGTCCCAGATACGGGGATACTGTTGTAAGTAATTATTTATTAGCTTTTTGCTGAATTTTTAACGAAGTATTGTTATTATCAATCATTGGCTGACAAATAGTAATCTATAATTCTCCGGATGGGCAGGTATCCATTGAGGCGCTGGTTGATGCCAAGAACGAGACCATATGGGCTACGCAGAAAGCGATAGCCTCCTTATTTGTGTTAATACTCAGGCGATTACGAAACATTTTAAGAATATTTATTCGGAGGGTGAGTTATCGTTGAAGGCAACTTGTTCCAAAATGGAACAAATTCGATATGAAGGTGGTCGAAGGGTTACAAGAAAAATTGATTTCTATAACCTAGATGCCATCATTTCCGTTGGCTACAGGGTGAATTCCCGACAAGCTACCCAATTCCGCATCTGGGCAACTTCGGTAATTAAGCAGTATATGCGTGAACTACCCCGACTTAGAACAGAGTTCTTGAAGTCGGAGCTTCCTGCTTCAACCACCACTGCGCCGGGCTGCGAGATTCGCAGACGAAGCGTCTTACACGATGTCCACAGGCGTATAAGTTCGGGCTGCTCCATCCCTACCGTATTGCTTTTGTCACCCCGTCTCCCCAAGGATTCGGAGACCTTCCTTCAGGATGTTCAGTGCGGCATTCCGGTCCCTGTCCATATGGCAGCCGCAGTCGCAGTCCATCACCCTGTTCTTCAGGTCCTTCATCTCATGATGGATCTTGCCGCAGCTGTGGCATATCTGGCTTGATGGATACCATCTGTCCACTTTGACAAGACGTTTGCCACGGCTGGACAGCTTGTACTCGAGCATGTTGAGAAGCATGCCGTACCCGTTGTCCATGGTGGCCTTGCCGTTGCCGAAACCTTTGTTGGACATGGCTCGCAAATTCAACGTCTCAGCACAAACCACGTCATACTGATTGGCTATCTCAGTGGAGAGCTTGTGCAAATTATCCAGTCGCTGATTCGCTATGTGCCTATGTATCTTGTTGACCTTGAGAAGCTGCTTGAGGTAGTTCTTCGACTTTTCTGAACCTTTCTCGCTGCCGACCTTGCGGGACAGCCTGCGCTGTTTCCTGGCGAGCTTCTCCTGGCTCTCTCGATAGTATTTGTGGGTGCTGCCCTTGTTGCCGTTACTGTCAACATAGAGACCGCCCGATGCGTAGTCCAACCCGAGCGCCTTGCTCTTGTCGGGCACGTATGACGTTGCCGGGGCGTCGAACTCGAACAGCACCGATATGTAGTATTTCCCGTCCGGATCCATGGATACGGTGGCGGACTTGACGGTCCACGACTCTTCGGGCAGCCTGTGGATGACGGCTTTCACGACCCCCACCTTGGGCAGCCTTATCCCGTCACCCGAAACCGCGACGGTGCCGTTCTGATTGTTGGTCGTATAGGACTTCCTGCTGTGCTTGGCGGACTTGAATTTCGGGAATCCGTTCCTGGATTTGCGGGACTTGTCGAAGCAGTTTCGAAACGCCTCCTGCAGATTCAGCTGCGTGTTGGCTAGCGCAAGGGAGTCAACCTCCCTGAGGTACGGGTATTCCTCCTTGTACTTGGCGGGCGTGACGGCCGCGAACTTTCCCGTGGACTCGTAGCTTGCGATCTTGTCCGCGAGCATGAGGTTGTAGACCTTGCGGCAGCAGCCGAAGGTCTTGGAGAACATGGTGACCTGGTCGGAGGTGGGATGCACCCTGTACTTGATCGCCCTGTTCGCCCTGTTCGCCTTGTTCGCCATGCCTTTCGCCTTGTGACTGTATGTATCCCTTGATTATTTCTACGGTTGCTCCGCCTGTCGTAAGCGGACAGTGGCTATGTGACAATACCGAATGGTTATCGGTGTCTAATTTTATGCTTGATTGTAGAGTATTTACAACCTTCATGTCTGATAGGACAGACATGGAATTACAAGCAAAAAAATGCCCAATGACTCGCAATTCATCCCGCCACTTATAGAAGTGGGGGATTTCTTGCCAAAATTTGTTAAAACGCATTATCCAGGATCCAACGGTTGAAGAAGGGGTCTTCAATTTCAAAATGCCCCCCATATTCCAATAAAATACCGTCATGGGACATCTTTTTCAGTGCGCTTCTCACCGTGCTTGGCTGTATTCCAATTGCTTGTGGCAGCACCTTGCCTGTTGCCGCCATTTCTTTCAGTATTTTCTTCTTGGTGTTGTTGAATGTGTCCCACATCCGGCTGAAATCCAGAGAATGCATCTGGTTGGAAAAATCAATTGCTTTCTGCACAACTTCATCTTCATGGACTCCTTCCTGAAGAAGATTCCATACGTGGAACGCCAGCTTTTGGGTATAATAAGGATGACATCCTGTGAAATCCAATATTTCGGGAGCCAAGTCTCCAGGTAACCGTTCACTCAGGTACAGGGAGAAATCACTTTCAGGTATCCTGCCTAAAGTCATCTCAGTGCCGAAATGATAGAAAGGGGACTTCTTATTTTGGAATATGCCTTTCATCATGCTCTCCTGGCTACCCAAGAGGACGTAGTTCAAATTCTTATGTTCCTGCATCATTGAGCGCAAATATGGAAGGAGGCCATCATCAATATCCGCCGCCCTTTGGAATTCATCAAAAATGACGATTACCCTGTTCTCGGGACTGCTGATTTTATCCAACAGGGAGAAAGCGTCTTCAAGTATCACACTCTCATCGGCGCTAGGAACGAATTCGAAGTCAACACCGTTGCTCAAAGGATTGACAGAAATGGTCGGGGTGAATCGGAAATTCCTTATCAGTCTCTTGAACCTCACCGACGGGGAAAGTGTGTAAATGCGCCGAAGCAATGTCTTTGCCAGATCATCCCTACCGGTCACCGAGTTGAAATCTACCTTTATGAATGGCCGACCTATCTCATTTGCGGCCTTGAGGACGAGACTCGTTTTCCCATACCGTCTCGGACTTATTATGACAAGATGATTCGAACTGTGGAATACGCTCTTGACATATGCCAGCTCATTTCTTCTGTCTGTGAAGAAATCTCCGTCAACTATAGTGCCGAATTTGAATGGATTTTCCTCTCTCCTTTTCATAAAAATGCTCTTTTGACGCAAATATAACCAAGATTTTCAATCTACGAAAAATTTCGCACGATTTTTTTCGCACGATTTTTTTCGTCGCTCTAATTATCAAATATTGGTTCATACCATGTCAACTACCCACTCCCTAAAGGGTGTGGGCTTGTAACTGTCCAGTAGTCAAAACGACCGAAGGTCTCCTGCCAACTTTATGGTTGCGAAACCTTTATAAGTGCAGTGAAACCATTCCGAATCTCGTATTTAAGTGCAGTGAAACAAGACATTTTTGGGGATTTAAGTGCAGTGAAACAAGACATTTTTGGGGATTTAAGTGCAGTTGAACGGAAAATCGACTATATTTGCAAAAAAAAAGACATGGACATAAGAGAACTGGAAAGGGTACTTTACGACCAGAGGGACGACCTCGAGCAACTGAGGGGACTCCCCCTCTGCCATCGCCCAGAAGAAAGCCTAATCAATCTTGACAGCAAACTGGCGCAGGTAGTCATTGGGGTTCGACGTAGCGGCAAATCCGTCCTCTGCTTCAAGGCTCTGGAAGCTTCCGGGGTACCATATGCCTATGTCAATTTTGATGATGACCGTTTGGTAAGTCTAGAATTATCCGATATGGATATGGTTCTGGAAACACTCTTCAAGATATATGGCGATTTCACACATTTGTTCCTTGATGAAATCCAAAACATAGATGGATGGCATCTATTTGCCAATAGGATGCTGCGCAAGGGTACGCATCTGGTGATAACCGGCAGCAACGCCAAACTGCTCAGCGGAGAGCTGTCTACGCACTTAACCGGGAGGCATCATGACATAGAACTCTTCCCGTTCTCATTCAAGGACTTCTGCAATTACAAGGGGCTGGAACTCGCTCCACTCACAACTAAGAATAGAGGCCTGCTCTTTGCTGCGTACGATGAATATCTGAAACAAGGCGGATTCCCCGAACTGCTTACCGAGCCCAAAAACGAGCATAGGGCTTACATTGATGCACTGTTGGACGACATCATAAACAAAGATATTAAAAAAAGGTTTCACATTAAATACACCGACACCATCAAGAGGCTGGCTAACCATTTGCTAAATGTTTCACCATCAACTCTCAATTACAAGAAACTTCAAAAAGATTTTGGTTTCAATTCCAACCATACACTCGGTAACTATATATCCTATCTGATCAAGACATACATCCTTACGACGATAAAAAAATACTCAGCCAAAAGCAGTATAAGAGTCAGAAACTCGAAATGCTACGCGATAGATGTCGCCTTTATGGATAAGCGAAAGGATGCCTTCTCTGGTGAGAATATCGGCTGGCGAATGGAAACCATTGCATACCTGGAACTCAGACGAAGGGCGCAGTCAGTTAGCCAAGATATTTACTACTATTCAGATTCTGCGGAGGCCGACTTTATTGTCTGTGACGGCAACGAGGTAAAGCAGATATTTCAGATTTGTTATGACCTGCAAGATCCATCAACCCGCAAGAGAGAAATCCGAGGTGCGCTTAAGGCTTTCAAGGCTACTCATTGCGACGATGTATACATCTTGACTGATCACGAGTACGAAGACTATACCGAAGATGGATGCACAATGAAAATTCGACCTCTTTGGGAGTGGTTGATATCATAATGAAAGGGGCAATGCCAACATAAAGCTTGAAGACATCTCCCTTGTGCAGATAAGAGACTATCTTGCCAAAGTAGGTAGCAGGCTTGCCAACGAGGCCGTAAGTATGCCTCTAGCAGACCTGCTTGAGCAGATGGACTTAATGACTGGCCCCAGCGAGCGACGGCTTATCAAGAATGTAGCTGCGATGATGTTCTGCGAACATCCAGAGAAGTTCTTCCCCTATACGCAGGTGGAGATTGTGCTCTTCCCAGGAGGCAGAATCAAAGACCCCAACAATTTCAGGGAAATCCCCAAAATCAAGTGTACAGTGCCACATATAATCAAATCCACAATGGATTTTCTGCGCACCAACATAGTCATTGAGAACATTCATAAGCCCGAAGATGACCTGAGGTCGCAACGACACTTCAACTACCCCTATCAGGCTCTGGAAGAGGCGGTCTGCAATGCACTTTACCACAGGAGCTATCAAGAATATGAGCCCGTAGAAATAGCAATTGAGCCAGATGTAATCACCATTCTAAGTTTCTCTGGGCCAGATAGATCCATTAGTATGGAGGCTATCAGGGAAGCCCAGTTACTTAAGCCGAGAAGATACCGCAACCGCAGGCTTGGCGAGTTCCTGCACGAACTGGAGTTCACCGAAGGACGCTCCACCGGCATCCCCACCATCCAAGATGAACTCAAGAGAAACGGCTCACCTAAGGCTCGCATCGAAACCAACGAGGAGCGTTCATTCTTTATGATTGACATCCCCTGCCGAGAGGATATGATTGGGGCTGTGAATTTGCAGCAGGATAAGGGCGATGCTACAGAAAGTTCGCAGAAAATGCAACAAAAAATGCAACAAAAAATCCTCGATGCAATTAAGTTAAACCCCCATATCACCACGATAAAAATGGCAGAAGAGTTCGAAGTTAACCGAGCCACAATTCATAGGCATCTTGTTGAAATGAAGGCAAACGGCATAATTCGTCGTATTGGCTCCAAAAAGGGCGGTCACTGGGAAATCATAGAGAGTTAGTGCCTTAATCCCTCAAAAATCTTAAAAAATATTTTTCGGTCAAATGACCATACAATTAATTAGACAGAATAAAATGGCCTAATTGACCAAACATTCAAAGTCTTGCGCATACGTATAATGGCCCCCAAAAGTTGGACAGTGAGTTAAGTCAAATTTTTGATTTAAATTTACATCCATTATGGGAAAGCAATCAAGGAAAAAGTACTCGGCTGATTTCAAAGCACGAGTAGCGCTGGAGGCGATGAAGGACCAATCCACGCTAGCAGAACTGTCACAGAAGTATGAAGTGTCACAGACGCTGATATCTCGTTGGAAGGGAGAGCTGATGAAGAATGCATCCGCCGCCTTCGGGACAAGGGGCAAGAGCGCCGAAGAGGTTGATGAGGAGAAGCAACAGCTTTACGCAAAGATCGGCAAGCTTGAGATGAAGCTGGATTTTGCGAAGCGGGCATCAAAGAAATTGGGGATACCGATGCCCGCAGAAGACTAGTATCCCCGAAGGGAGGCCTTACCATAGGTGAGCAATGCGAAGTCCTTGGTCTGGCCCGTAGCACATACTACTACAAGCCCAAGCGTGGTGAGTCGGAGCGGAATCTGGAAATAATGAAGCGGATAGATGAGGCCAATACGGATCATCCCGCGATGGGCGTTCGCCAGATGGTTGACCATCTCAGGGGGCTCGGCTACCGTGTCGGGAGGTTTTTTCAGGTGTATCCTTGGGTACAACATTGGACTGCTTAGGAACAGCTAATGCCGACCTTAGTTGTGATAAGACGGGTAGAAGGGATGCATTCAACTCGCTGCTTAATTCCGCTAGCGAGTTTATTGAAGGGCGATGCCCTTCGGTATTTATGTAATTCATTTTAGCATTTTTTAAGGCGTGGTTGCAAGCATTCAAAATCCGCCCTCGCTAATTGCTATAAATGTGATAACAGCGCATTAAATGTACCACCTTTAGCGGAATGAAATGTACCCGTCTTTAGCACTTTCAAATGTACCGTCTGTAGCGCATTGAAATGTACCACCCCGTAGCGGAATGAAATGTACCGCCCGTAGCGGAATGAAATGTACCCCCCGAAAGACCCGATGAGAGATCGGTGTCGGCGGGTCTGCGACGCGTGTTTTTTCGAGGAGCCGTAGATAACTTTGTCAGTGTTTATTAACCTTTAAATAAGTACTGACATGTATGGCAAACCGTAAAACAGACATGACAAAGCTTAGGCTGATTCTCAAGGGGTTCATGGAGGGCTGCCCCCTCCGCCGCCTTGAGAAGGATCTCAAACTGAGCAGGACATCCCTGCGCACCTACCGCGACAGGCTCGCCGAGAAAGGGCTGACCGCCGAAGAGGCCCTCAGCCTGGACGACAAGCAGCTCCACGACGCACTGTGCCGTGAGGACGGCCACAAGAACCGTGACACGGACCGCTACGAGACGCTGTCGTCCCGCATCGACGACTATGCGTGCAAACTCAAGCGTAAGGGTTCCCACGTAACCTACGAGGCTCTCTATGGCGCCTACTGCGAGGAGGTGGACAACCCCTACAGCTACACCCAGTTCAAGCTCATCATCAAGGAACACATCAGGAATCACGACTACAAGTTCCACAACATCTACGTCCCCGGCCAGGAGATGCAGGTGGACTATGCGGGTGACACCCTGTGGGCCACCGACCGCAAGACCGGCGAGCTTGTGGAGCTCCACAACCTGGTGTGCCTCCTGCCGGCGACAAACGTGGCCTTCGTGAGGCCGATGCCGTCGATGAGGATGGAGTACTTCTTCGACGCCCTGTCGGACAGCCTCGAGTACTTCGGCGGAGTCCCCGCATCCATCAAGAGCGACAACATGCGCCAGCTCGTCAAGAAGGCAGACAGGTACGAGCCCACCCTCACCGAAGCCTGCGAGCAGTGGGCGCTCAACTGCGGCGCCATGGTGGAGGTGTGCAGGGTTGCGCACCCCAGGGACAAGGGGCCCGTCGAGAGCGCCGTGAACCACGTCTACAAGGAGATATACGCCAGGCTCGAAGCCCGCGGCATCAAGCTTTACACGGACAACTACGTCGCCGTGATGCAGGAGATGTGCGAATGGCGGAACGCCAAGGTCCGCTCCGGCGGGAAGAGCTACTGGGACCTGTACGAGGAGACCGAGAAGCCCGAAATGGGACCGCTCCCCGAGCACCGGTTCGAGCTCAAGTACCAGATGACCTGCAAGATAAACTCCACCTACCACGTGAACGTCGGCAAGTCCCGCTACAGCGTGCCCTACACCAACTGCGGGAAGCAGGCCACGGTCGTCTACACCGCAACGACCGTCGAGGTCTACGTCGACAACGAGAGGGTGGCCACGCACCGCAGGTCGATGAAGGAAGGGGCATGGGTGACCGAGGTGGGCCACATGCCGGACAGGCACAAGGCATACGTCAGGAGCAAGGAGTACAACGCAGCGTACTACATCGAAGCAGCCGGCAGAATCGGCCCGAACACGCTCGGGGCGATGAAGGCGATACTGGAGTCGAAGCAGGTGATCCAGCATACCTACAACTCATGCCAGGGTGTGCTGTCCCTATGCAACAGGTACGGCAGGGAAAGGGCCGAGGCCGCATGCGGGATGCTCCTAGAGGAGGGGGGCGCAAGCTACAGGAGCCTGAAGCGCATTCTCGAGAACAACCGAGACCGCGCCGGCGACCAGGGGCAGGCGGACAAGCCCTACATCCCCTCCCACGACAACGTCCGCGGACCCGATGCGTACCAGTGACGGCATGGGAGGCAGTGACCCACGCGCGGGATACCGCACGACATCAGGGGCGCCGCCCCTGAAACCCCGGGGTTTGCGGGCATCGGGCTCCTCAAACATCCCCGCATGAAAAAATGGGCCGGCGGAATGAGTCCGGCCAGCCCAGATCCGACATGTCGTCGTCGCCACACGGCATATTCCTGGGGGGTCGCACCCCTGCGTTGCCCCTTGCGCTTCCTCCGTGCGGTGCAAATATAAGGATAAGGATCGAGACGGACAACACGTCCGGCAGAGCGGAACGAATGTTCACACGCCGGCCCCCACATGCGGAGGCAACACTAAGAAGAAGACACCGAAACAACATAAAAAAAAGACAGAACAAATGAATGTAAACGAGACAATCTTCCAGATGGAAGGAATGAGACTGAGGGGGATGGCCGACAGGTACAAGGCCATCCTGTCCACACCGCTGCAGGACCGCCCGACGTCGGACATGATGATCGCGCAGCTGGTCGAGGCGGAGAGGCTGTGGAGGGAGCAGAAGAAGACGGAAAGGTTCCTCAGGGCCAGCAAGCTGCGCTACGACTCCGTCCTGGCGGACGTGGTGTACGGCGCCGACAGGAACCTGACGCGTGAGGCCATCGCAGCCCTGTCGGACTGCGGCTTCATAATGAGGGCGGAGAACGTCCTGATAGACGGCAAGACCGGATGCGGCAAGTCCTACCTCGCCTGCGCCTTGGGGCGGCAGGCGTGCATGATGGGCTACAGGGCGGAATACTTCCAGATGGGCAAGTTCATCGAGAGGATCGCCATCGCCAAGATGGAGGGCACCATGCTCAAGCTCATCACGCACATAACCAAGAACGACCTCGTCATCTTCGACGACTTCGGACTGCAGCCGCTCGACAACAACTCGCGGCTGGCCCTGCTGCAGATAATGGAGGACCTCTATGAGAGGAAGTCCGTGATAGTGACGTCCCAACTGCCCGTGTCCAAGTGGCACGAGTACATCAACGAACCGACGATCGCCGATGCGATAATGGACCGCCTCACGGCGAACGCCCACAGAATCGAGCTCAAAGGGCAGTCGATGAGAACCAAGAAACTGAAATAAAAACTATATTTGTGAACTCCACGAAAAAACACCTCGCAGGGGGGTACATTTGTTCGCGCTATGAACGGTACATTTGAAGCCGCTACGAGGGGGTACATTCGAAAGTGATACGAGGGGGTACATTTGTTAGCGGCCAAGGTGGTACATTCATTCCGCTATTGACAATAAATGTAATAAAAAATAATCGAATGTAACCGAAACATTGTCCCAGTTATTGAGAAATTAACCCCCAAAATATAGGTGTGAAATGCCCAAAATCCGAATTTTGGTTGCGCAAATGTTGTGCAACATTTATAAAGAAAATCGCTAGCACTCTAATTTCTAGAATGTTAGCGATTCTTTGAAGTGACTCCTACAGGACTCAAACCTGTAACCTTCTGATCCGTAGTCAGATGCTCTATTCAATTGAGCTAAGGAGCCGTTTCGCCCGACTTCATGTCAAGCATTATTTCAAGTGGATTTTACTCCGACTTCTCTTCCTTTGCGAAGTTCAGCTTCTTCTCCTGGATCCTTGCCTTCTTACCGGAGAGGTTCCTGAGGTAGAATATCCTGGCCCTGCGTACCTTGCCGACCTTGTTGAGTTCGATGCTGTCGATGAACGGTGACTGGTAGGGGAAAATCCTCTCGACACCTACTCCGTTGGAGATCTTGCGAACAGTGAAGGTCTTGGTAAGTGCGGTAGCGCCGCTAATCTGAATAACAACTCCTCTGAACTTCTGGAGCCTTTCCTTGTCACCCTCCTTGAGCCTGTAGGTTACGGTAACGGTGTCACCGGCCTTGAACTGAGGGTATGAAGCAACCTTCTCGTTTACGAAGGACTGCTCTGCAATTTTCATTAAATCCATCTCTTTCCTAATTTTAACGCAACGTTACGCCTAAAACACAACGAATCGTAAGAGGTTGCTTGGTTTTTGGGACTGCAAATGTAGTCATATTTTCTTTTTCGTCAAACTATTTCGAGATTTTTTTTGGTCACCGTCGACCTGTACGGTTGAAAATAACGTGTTCCCGGCTGGGGGCCAGCATCATGCGGCGGCAATGTGCGCCTCTCTCCTGACGAACCCGACGGGCAGTGACCCTTTTTCGATGTACTCGTCGATGGTTTCGTTGTAGAAGAGCGACTTGAAGGCGGCGATTGCGAGCCCTCCGTAGTGCGACCAGGACATCCCCTTGCCCTTCTCCCTCGTCGATACGAACTCGTCGTTTGTCATCTCCACCTCGTTGGACGAGGTGTGGAGCCCGAGCAGCTTCCTCAGGGCGAAGCACGGAATCTTGTCCTTCTTGTTCTCTATGTAGGTCGTCAGCCTGCCCATGTACCCCTTCCGGTACTTCTCGTCGGGGATCCCGGTGATGTATTCCAGGGCGTCGTCCGGGTTGCCAGCCCACAGCATCGAGCAGATCTTCCTCGCCAGCCCCTCCTTCTCATCCTTCGTCCCCACGAAGTCGCTCCTGACGGCATCGTAGACGGTATCCCTCAGGTGGTACCAGTCGATGTAGTGGTCGTACCCGATGTGGCCGAAGTTCCTCTCTATGGCCGTCGCGATGCTCCTCTGGCCGTCTGTGATGAACACCAGCCTCCTGTCCATCAGCCCTGACCTCACCAGGTCGGAGGTCAGCATAGCCATCGCGTCGTCCAGGCACTTCGCCGGTATGGCGTGCACGTACTCGCCGTGCCGGATGTGCACGTTGACGATCTCGTGGTAGGCCCTGCCGCCCTTCCTCGGCGTGCCCCTGTGCTCCTTCTGCTTCAGTATCAGGACGCCGTCTATCGTTATCTTGACGGACGAGTCGGGGTCGCGCGACTCCACATCGGCCATCCTGCCGAGGTCCTTTATGCGCTCCCTGGTGTCCTTCTTCCCCTTGTTGTACCCCTCCGCCGCGGATATGATCTCCTCCTTCCCCTCGAGATCCCACTCCCTGGGGACGCACCCCTCCGCGGTCTGCGGCAGCGGGGAGCCGTCGTCCGGGTCGTATCCCGCGGCCTCCAGCGTCCGCATCGCATCGCCTTTCATCTTGGTGTACAGGCCCTTGCCCCTGGAGACGAGGAAGCCCTGCAGGGTGGACGGGCTTATGGCCTCGCCCTCGTCCGTGAACATGAGCTCCTCCAGGACCTTCGGGATCACCCGGTAGGTGTCTACCGTGCTCAGGTAGAGCAGGGTCTTCTCCATCCATGTGCTCCGGATGTGCTCCTTGGGCTTGAGGGTGCGCGACGCCTGCAGGTCAACGGGTATGGTGAACGTGCCGAGCTCGCTCTGCACCTTGCGCAGGGCTACTTCCTTGAGTTTTTTTTTTGACGCCTTGCTGGTCATGTTCTCCATCGTGCCCTTGGACGCCTCCCTGCTGGCGCGTATCAGCGGGTCCGCCATGCGGGACACTGTCCTCGATGCGCCCTCGATGGACGAGAGGTCCATCTCGTCGAAGTCGATGAATTTGCGCTCCGTCCTCACCTCGCTCACGATGTTCCCGCAGCCGTCCACGACCCGCATGATGTTTACGATCTTGAGGGTGTCCTCGCCGCCTTTCGCCGTGGCGCCATCCGCTTGGCCCCTGCCGTTCTCAACTTCCTCGTTCACCTTGTTGTCCCTGTTTGTGTTCGTCCTTTCCTTGTTCATATCCTTGATTGTTAACGTGTTTGACTCCCGCCTCCTGCCCATTGTCCGCGACCAGCCTCCGGCCGGATTCCCTGGCGAGGGTCTCGAAGGGGTCGCCCTCCCCGTATGCGGCCTTGAGGAAGGGGAGCCTTTCCGCGGCGACGAAGCCGAGGGCACGCACCTTCCGGTGGCGCGGCTCTCCGGACGAGTCCCTGACAGACTCCACGAGCGTGCAGTAGAAGCCTTCGACCCCCTTCTTCCTGTGTCTTACGGTGCTGATGAACATTTGACTACAATTATTGTGTAAAAATAATGAAAATAAAACATATATCAAAATTTAATTTGACTACCTGATGACGCCGAAGTTTTTTTTGCGACCGCATACCGGCACAGTACGGGAAGGCACGAAAAAACCGGCAGGAAAATCCTACCGGTCCGCCGCATGATGCCGGCCCCAGCCGGGAACACGTTATTTTCAACCGTACAGGTCGGGTCACCGTAAGGCCAATCCGAAAGCCACACGGTGCAAAAAGACGAAAAAAAACTTGCGGCCACTCCCCTTTCCCATTAAGGGTGAAAGGGAAAATAATATGGAAAATGAGATTTCAGAATATCCCGAACCATTTTTTCTTGCACTTATCTCACCGAAGCATAATACCAGTTTTCTTGATTTCTTTAGGTTTTGTCTGAAAAAATCACTTATTTCGGAGAAAAGCGTATGTATGTGAACAGCGATTTTGCCGACTTGCAGAACGATGCGCTGGTATCAAGAGTGCTTTCCAGATTGGAAGATGAAGGCATGCTCGTGAGAATCACACAAGGATTATACCTATATCCCCAAAAGACCAAGTATGGTATTGTGATGCCTACCCTATTCGAGATAGCCCAGGCCATATCAATAAAGACACAAGCACATGTGATACCGTCGGGTATGACTGCTCTCAACAAGCTCGGTCTTTCCACTCAGGTTCCTACGAATGCCGTTTACATTACTGACGGGACGCCAAGAACGGTAAAGATCGGTAAAGAGGCCATCACTTTCAAACGTGATGCACCAAAGATGTTTGCCTACCATAGCGAATTGTTTTCCCTTGTGGTGTCTGCGATGGAGGGACTTGTCGAAAAAAGTTAGTAATGATATGGTGGAACATATATAATTAATGTATTGGATAAAGAAGAAGACCGTGAAACTCTTCGTCATGACTATATGATGGCACCGCAATGGATAAGAAAAAGGTTGGACTCCGTCAACTAGGGGGTGACCGAAAAGTTCGAGCCATCCCCTTTCTGATTTTTGTCCAAACTGGCCATGTGATAGATTATTACTTTCGTAATAAGGCCTTCCGAGTATGTATACGGGTGTTTCTACACCATAGCATATGCCCGTACAATATATGTCTGGAAGATTCAGGTTTCAGATTGTAAGATTTTCGCATCACCGCTTGGTGCTGACTCTGGTCAGTGAGGCGCCTAAGGCTATGGCACAGAGGTCCGTACCCCATGCCGGTATGCAACACGAAGCCGTCCGGCACCGACGTGCCAGACAGGGATACTTGGTCATGATCCTATCTGTTCCGGATGTCAGCCAACCTTTCCGGTAGCGGACTCCTGCGCATCAACGTCTCGATTGTCTGATTCTTGTGCGCTGACAATTTTGCGTATATTCTGTCCCAGAGCCAGGAGCCCTATCTCGATGCCCACCTTGCCGCGGCCCTTGAGCCTGAACCTCCTGAAGGAATGGTTCCCCTTCATGTTCCCGAACACGGCCTCCGGCTCTATCGGCCTGTTGCTCCTGCGGATCATTCCCTGCTCGCTCTTGAGCAGGTCCTTCGCCTGGGCCTTGAAGGCTTCCAGCTTCTTGCATACCTCAATGGTCCTGTTCTCCCCCTTCCCCTTGTAGCACTGCTCCCTCAGTTCGCATTCCGAGCAGCCGTCGGCGGTGTACTTCCGCAACTCGGATTCGTACCCCAGGTCGCTGATCCTCTTTGACGTCTTGGCGAAGGTGAGGAACCTGCCTCCGGGGCACTTGTAGCGGTCGTTCTCGCTGTCGTACTCGAGGTTCTGGACCAGGAACGGGTTGTCCTTGCGGCTCCTCTTGTCGTCTGCGTGGAACATGCTGTACTTGATGAAGGCCGCCACCGTATGGTCCTTGCACCACTGGTAGTTCTCCTCGCTCCCGTAGCCGGAGTCCGCCGTCACGGCGACGCTCTGGATGCCGTACCTTTCCGCGAAGGACTCCATGTGGCTTATGAAGGTGGCCGTGTCGCCGGGCCGCTGGTGTATGGAATAGTGTGTAACGAACTGGTTCCGGGTGGATATCTGCACGTTGTACGCAGGCTTCGTCTGCCCGTTCATCATGGCGTCCTCCTTGAGGCGCATGAAGGTGGCGTCGTGGTCGGTCTTGCTGTAGCTGTTCCTGTCGCCAAGTATCCTCAGGTGCTCCTCGTACCCGTCGAGCCTGGGTGCGAAGTCATCCTTCATCCTCTTCACGGCCTTCTCCACCTCCTTCAGTTTCCCTTTGTCAAGGCTTCCGGTGGCCTCCTTCAGCCTGGCGGCCTCCTTCTCCAGCTTGGTGGCCTCGCGCCTTATGTCATCACCCTTGGTGCTTTCCCCCACCGTAAGCCCATCCGTACGGCCGATTATGGCGGACACGTTCTCCAGCAGGGAGGACAGGTTCTTCATCAGCTTCCCCTTGTTGGTCTTGACGGTCCGCTTCCATACGAAGGTGTACTTGTTCGCCACGGATTCTATCTTCGTGCCGTCGATGTACTGCTCCTTAAGGTCCACGTATCCGTCCTCTACCATGAGCTTTACCGCCTGGGTGAACATCCCGTCGAACTTGCCCATCAGCTTCTTGCTTCGGAAGTCGTTGATGGTGCGGAAGTTGGGGACGTTGCAGCCGCCGAGCATCTTGTACGTGCTCCTGTCCTTCCACTCCGCCTCTATGGCACGTCCGGAGTACACGCCGCACACGTATGCGTATATGAGCACCTTGAGCATCTTCGCGGGATCGTAGCAGCTTGCGCCGCCTCCCTTGTAGGTGCCCTTGAGTCCGCTGAGGTCCAGCCTGTCAACTATATTGGAAACGATGACGGCCCTCTTGTAGTGGACCGAGTCCGTGTCGAGGACCATGTCGGTGAACAGGACCCCTTCGCCGTCATCCTTGTACGCCAGCCTGCCGCCCTTGCCGCGACGGGGCTTCGCAGGCCTCTCTGAGATGACCCCTCCGAAAAGGTCGAGGTCCACCTCCACGCTTTCGGTTTTTTTGTCTAATTTTGCGTCACACATATTTGTCGTTTTTGCCGTATTGGTTATTTTGATTTTGCACTTGCAATATGGCAAATTTATTCGACAAAATCAATAGCCATCTTACGGGAGTATCGCAATGATGGCTATTTTTAACATTTTTTTAATATTTTTTTTTCAATGCGGATGGTCACGGACCGTCATTCCTATCCACTTCTCCTTACAATTTGTAATTTGATGGGTGATGACGTGGCATGAAAAAGGGTGGCCGTCAGTTCGTCGTGAACTTTTCGGTCACCCCCCTTGTAACTGTCCAGTAGTCAAAACGACCGAAGGTCTCCTACCTTTTTTACGGACCGGAGTCCGCTGACGTTACATCGTGGGGCGGTTGACATGCGCCCCTTACGGAAGGGATCTACCCTCCCGCAACTGCATCCGGTACTTGGCTATCCTTCCCTTCTTCAAGATAGCTTATTCCCTTGCGATACAGGTTCATCGCACCGATCCTGTCGTCATTGGATTTGTA
>Ga0181612_106411_pt1 | contig 18933 bp, 8 predicted proteins | sample HoacroProtozoa21_FD_119630 | JGI IMG/M metagenome (GOLD analysis project Ga0181612, IMG submission 119630) | Hoatzin crop microbial communities from Cojedes, Venezuel. Combined Assembly of Gp0051906, Gp0051904, Gp0051908 | reverse complement strand
TGCTTGCGCCGGCTGCAGCCGGGGGACAGGTGCCAGCTCCTCTCCTGTGCCTGGGTGCTGCCAGCAGATGATGAGACCTGCTTGCAGACTTTTAGATCTGGTGATCCCTGAATGTAGAAGGGAAGGTAGCCCAACCTACCGAACCAAAAAAGCCATGGCAGGGTGGGCTGTGGTGTTGTCCTGAGGTAACTGAGCTGACGGAAGAGGCAGGAGAGGAAAACTTCAGCAGAGACAGAAGTTGTCCTCAGTGAAACATCCCTCACGGAGGGACTTCGTGCTGTAGGCTGTGGTGGTGACTGAGGTCAGACTGGGATAACACAGGGGCCTATCGCTGCACCCCAACTGAGTGTGACTGCACCAGCATGTCCCCTGGCATGTCCCCTGACACCACAGGGTGCCTGGGCAAGGGTGAGCACCGGCACCCCTGTCGCATGGCTGTCCCACTCTGAACTGAGCTGATGGTTTGTAACTCCTGGCGTGTGGTACTTGTGATGGGGAGCGTGAAGGAATGGGGAGGTGTTTTCAGTAGCTCCTGTTGTCTGTTGTGGGGACCACGTGGCTGGTGGAGGTGGCTCTGGCTGGAGATGAAGGCTCACCGGTGCACGGCTGCTGCCTGCAAACTGATGGTGAAGCGAGAGCCCTGGTCTCTGACCTCCTGCAGGTCAGATCAAAGCCCAGTGGGAGCTGGGAGGGAAGACAAGCGGTTTAGGATCTAGCTGAGGTGACAGCCAAGGACGCCAGAGGTAGAGGGTCCTCAGCCTGCTTTGAAATGGACTTGGCAAGCTCTGGACAGAGTGATCTGTGGAGAAGGGCGGTGGAGAAAGCTCTTACGTTACATCCAGGACAGCCACTGAAACTTCAAGCATGGGCAGACAGCAGCAGAGCCAATGTGGGTTAGCAGGAACAGTGTTGTATCAGCTAAAGGCTTTGTCTGCGTTGCTCTAGCATGGTGGCTTTACACTGTGTCAGCATTTTGAGCATGTTTTGATCCTCTCTGAATAGCCCAAAGGCAGAATCACTGCATGTAAGCACTACCTTTAGGTCTGCCTGTGCAGCTGTCCTCACCCTGCCCACGGCTTTGTTTTTGGATATCCTGTGAGCGTTAACTGATCCAAAAAAACCCCAAACCCATACAGCTACATTTGTGAGTCTTCCAACCCCAATTTCTCTCGGTTCCTTGACTAACACGCGAGTACCCTTGGTGTTCAGTGAACCTGTAGGTGCGGTAAGAGGAACTACTTTCAGTGTGCCTGCCCAGCGGGAGGTTTAGGTGAACGTGATGTACTGGCAGTGAGCTCTGACTCTTGCTGAGGCTTCCCCTGAAGGGCTGAACTGCGCCCAGAGGGATTCTGCAGCGTGTTTTGCAGTGGCTGTCATGCTCTTCGCTTCCACTGTGCTTTTATCAGGCTACATTTTCTACTGCGATAACTTAATGACCGCTTGTATTTTTTATGCCTTTTGATGTGAGTCCTGTCCCACAAATTGCTGTGGGTTTTGTGCACTGAAGGCTAGGTGAGTTTAGAGAGCCCGCCTTGCTTTTTGCAGGGAGCATCACTTTCATCTGAAAAGGTCTCTGGGATAGGTGGAAGGGCTGTGCACTGAAAAAGTAATTACCTTTTCTGGTAATGCTGTGAGAGACTAACATAGCCAAGATTTTCTGATGAGATACACCAGTAGTGCCTTCGGTGCTCTCTGCTGCTCACGGTATTTCTTGTGTTCAGGGCCTGCTCAGGGTGTTTCACGTCAGGATTTTTACCACGGTTTGCTAGGGATCTAGGAGGACTCGCTGTATGGTGCTTTCCAAATCAAGCAGATCTTCCTCATGTGAAATGGGTAGTTTATTTTCCTCGGAGTTGACACCCCTGCTTGCTTAAAGGAGCTTTCTGGGAATACTTAGCTGCTGTTTCCATGCAACAACCAATTTTTCTTCACTTCACTGTGGATTTTCTGATTGGAAGCCTGTATGTATAACCTTTTATTTGCATATTTCTCATCAACAGCTGAATTTCATTACCTTTTAACTCTCTTTTCTTTTTTTTTTACAGATAAACTGCGTAACTTTCCCCCACCCTGACGTAATGCCAGAGCAGCAGTTGCTGAAACCTTCGGAGTGGAGCTACTGTGATTATTTCTGGGTAAGTAGGCAGCGAGCCACATGCCAGATTGCAGCTCCTGAGCTTCCGAAAAAGTGGAACAAACAGCTTGATCTGTGGTACAAGGTAAAGAAGAATTTGGGCTGAATGCAATGCACAGGGCAGCACCAGGGACGCCAGTGAAGATCAGATGGAAACCATCTGACTGGTTTCAGGTGTGGGCGATTGAAGAGTGTCCAGCAAGATCAGCTGTCAGGAGGTGGTTTTGGTCAGGAAATGAGGAGGATGTAGGAGAAACTGCGCATCTCAAAATACCTCAGCCCAAAGGGCTGCGCAGCAGGAGAAGGGTTTGTGAGGTGGCTGACAGGGAATATTGTTTCAGTGTTTCCCAGAGCATGAGAGCCAGGGATGCGCAAGGAGGCTGGGATTATCACATTTAAACAAGCAGATAGTTACAAACATTGTGTTAAATTGTAAAACTCACTCCTGTGGGATATTCTGGAGGACAGATGATAAATGACTTTTTAAAAGGGTGAGGTTTGTGAAGGACAGGCCCATTAGTAGCTCTGAAACTGAGTAGTTTTAATGCAGCCTTCAGCACAGGAAGTCTCCAGTGGCTGTGTTTCTGTGTGTGCCCTCTTGCGCTTAGCTCCACTTTCAGGATCCTGAAAGAGATTCAAATGTTACAGTAGTCCTTCAAGCGTGGAGCTGATAGAAAAAAAATCTTCCACTGGAAAACTGTTTTTAGGGAGACGGGGGGAATACTACCTCAACAAGAAAGATTTTATGTATTTCACAGGTGTTTTCAGTTGTCAGTGATTGAAGCATTTCCATTAAAAAAAAAAATGAGTTTCACTTACAAAGAAATGTAGGTGTTGGAGTCACAGCAGCACTTCCCTTTGTGTGTGCTCAGCAGTGTTGTGAGGACTAAAGGCAGTAACTTGCTAAAATACACTGACATACTTGCAAATGGTCACATTACCAAACCATCCAAGTTTCTTCAGTTTCCTCCAGTCTTCTGATCCCAAGGAGTAATAAATTAGAAATGGTGTATAGGCTTATTTTTTGCATGTGTCTTACGGAAGTCGCTGCCCTGCTTGGTTCTTTCCATTTAGGCTTAGCCAGTGCTTGGCTTCTTGGGTTTGGTCACATCTTGCTCTCAGTAAAACTCCACTTAAAGCTGCCTTTCTTCTGCAAATTTTTATCCTCCTATAGCTCCACTCCCAGGACGTGCCCCTTGTAATCCATGGTGTGCCCATGACTCGCCTCTTTCTTCAATCAGCTCCACTCCTCCCGTTGTCTTAGGCTGGTAGTGCCTGGCATCCTACAAGTCTCCTGCTTTGATTAACGTGGTGTTTTCCTCTGTGCGGATGTGCAGCACCCAGGGTATTGGAGCAAAATCTGTAGTCCTTAGGGAAGCATTCTCTGGGCCTGTTTGTTGGAAGAGGGTAGGAAATGAAATTCTGAAATAAGGGAAGGCAGAGAGTGGAGAGAGGGAGAAGAGACAGCAGAGAGAAGACTGTGTTGTTCCTTGTAGCAACCCTGAAATCAGTGGAGCAAGACGTGAAAAGGGCTGTGTAGGAAACAAACAGTGAAAGATGGGATGTATGGCAGTGATCTATTGAACAAGTTTCTGTTTTACCCTGCTTTACAGCAGATCTGTGCAGACGGGCTGTATTTTTCTGAGTGCAAATCAGGGTTGAACTTTACAGTTGTCGTTTAGGGCTGAGTTACTGCTGGAAAGAGCAGAAGTGTCCTCCTCTCTCCCCCAGCAGTTTCGTCATGCTGGCTCCAGGACCCCTTCTTCCCTTTGCAGGGCGGAGCCATCAGGGCTTGCGCTTGCTGGAGCCAGCCCAGAAGCGTTTTCAGGTATGAAAGGCCATGGGCAGAAGGGGGCTCATGGCTGGCTGGACAACCTGTGGATGCACCATCCCTGGAAGTGTCCAAGGCCGGGGTTGGACAGGACTTTGAGCAAACTGGTCTAGTGGAAGGTGTCCCTGTGCATGGCAGGGCGGTTGGAAGATTATCTTGAAGGTCCCTTCCAACCCAAACCATTCTGTGATTCTATGAGGGGAAGGCAAGTCTGATGCTTTGGCCCCACTATTGTCATGCTAGCTAAAGAGAACTGTGAAACTTATTTTTTTTTTAATTAAAAAAAGGAATAAGAGGAGAGGGAAAGAGAAAGTGTTGGACTATCCCCCTGAGAGGGGCTGAGGTGCTGTGACCGTTAGCTGTTATCAGAGGAGGGCTCTTCGGACACCATCGCTGCCTGTGTGGCAGTTGCGTGGGCAGTTGCCTTTGAGAACTGTGTCTGTGGTTTTGATCCCCATATCTTTTTCTTGAACTTCCTTTTTTCTTCCAGGCTGATAAGAAGGATTCGCAAGGGAACAATACAGTGTCGGGATTTGAAATTCTTCTTCAAAAGCAACTTAAAGGGAAACAAATGCAGAAAGAAATGGCAGAGTTCATTAGAGAAAGGTAATTAACACTTTACTATCGAATTAATTATGGCAATATTTTTTCCTGATTTAGATATTACTTGGGTACATTATTGATGTAGCTTAAGCTACATAAAAGATATGCTGTCAATTCTTGAAGAATGTTTAATATTTCTTTAATGTCCATCCACACTCTCCAGTCTTCCCCAGCTCTCACTTGTCTCTCCTGCTGTGCCTGTCTTAGTTGTGTTGCACACAGGCTGTCCGTTTAGACAGAGGGAACCAAGAAGGTTTTAAGCTGCAGATTCAAGGAAAAAACATGGACCTGGAAAAAAACAGAGTAGACGTGATACTTAGAAAGGAAATATTTTGTCTGAAAAATAGAGAAGCAATTTGTTGATATGGAGCATAGGCACAGTTTCCATGGGGAAGATGTAAAAAGACATCACTTGGGACTTAAGCTGGTTATGGAGCTAAATTAACACGTACAGGTATTTAGACTGAACCCCAAGTCATAAAGGCAGATGTCGCTACCAGAAGATGCCAGATTGTTGTTAATGGTCTGTTGCTCTGCTGACATGGTGTCACGGTTTAAGGTGCACTAAGAACCAAACAAACAGTTGATAGATGCTCAGTTCAACTACATACAGGAGATGATGTGACATCATTACTCATAAGTAGTGTCACTGTTATTTGAAGTTGTTTGTCATCTGTCCAAGCCAGTGTAAATCATCTTGAGGATGACTCTCAGAACTTGAGAACAGCGCATAGGGAACATCCCAGGAGGAAGGCAGAGCACACTGATGGATGTTCTTTCCTAGAGGCAACTGCACAAGTTGAAGGAGTTGTTGTCCTCTGTTATTGCCTCGGTGTTTGTGCTTGCTGCTGGGTTGGTACTGCCTTTCTGCTCCGCTGCTGTGGACACAGCATGGCTGTGCTGGTGTAAATAAATAGTGGTGGAGCAATGAATGGGGCAGCAAACTGTGCTGGCATATGGGGGGCAGTTCAGTTGGGCAGAACTTGAAGAAAGTTGCTTTCTTTCATGGTGTTTTTTCTTTCTCCCCCTCTTTTTTTTTTTTTTTTCTTAGTATTAGGGATATTTCAGCAGTGGAGGAGCGCAAAGTACGGCACAGGCAATAAAGATGGTCTGATACAGGAGGTGCAGTGCCCAGTGTCCATGTGTGGTTCCTAATGCTTTTGACATAATACAGTCCGAGAGACAGTTCCCATGCAAAAGTGTATCCAGAGGATGCAGGTAGAAGAAAGGACCAGCTGGCAAAGGAAGAATACAATTGAGAAATAGTCTTGCTAAGCTAGAAGATGAGGAGAAGGCACACAGAATTGTGATAGCTGTGGTCAGGGAAAAGAGGAGGAAAGCTGCTCCAAATATAGTAATATATAATGAAATTTGAGAGAAACAAAAGAAAGGAGCATGTGAGAGGGAGAGCGAGTTGGCGTCTGAGGAAGAGCAAGGAGCAATTCTGACACTGGGATGAGGCATGTTCATGTCCTTAGTAGAGGAGGAATTAGGCATGTTATAGAAGAAAAGAGAAAAGGTTCACTGTGTGCTGGAAACAAAGAAGGTTTGGAATTGAGTGTGAAGAGGATCTAGAAGGGAGTTATAAAATGCTGAATATATTTTTCTTCTGCTTGGAATAAATGATTCAGGCTTGCTCTGTGTGGAAAAGGAGGAGGACGGTGTTGAGTTGGAGAGGTTACTCACGGAAATGCGAGCTCCAGCCATCAGGGGAACCCTTACAAACCCAGCTAAGAGAGGGAAGATGTGCTGATAAGATTTTCTTGATGACTGTCAGGTGGCTCAGGGAATATAAGACCATGTTTAACTAGAGATTTTCCTGTCCAGAAAAACTCTCTCCATATGTACATAAAGCCTGCTGGAGGTGAGGTTCAGGCAGCTAGTAAAAATAGCTTTAAATAGGAAGCTGGGATAAGACACGATAGCCAGGCTTCTTCATCAAGTAACCAACAACTAACGAAATATAGTTTATCAAGCAGATGCTTTTAGAGGAGCTACTTGTAAATAGCAATCTTAGACTGAGCAATTATGTGTTCATTCAGTACTTGTTGACAAAGGTAGGGTTATAACACAGACTTTGAATTTTAATAAGACAGACCTCAAGAAAAAGAGGAAAATAATTAGTAAATTGACTGCACTGAAAGATCAAGGATGTGGGTGTGAAAGAAGGGAAGAATTACTTTAAGTCAAGAGTGAAAATGTCGTCCAGCATTTGCGTTCAAGTAAGCACTCCAAACAGTCAAACACCCTGAATAGCACCAGTCTCTCTAAATATAGGAAGTAGTGGTTTTATTAGCAAAGGAACACTGTCTGAGGCTTTTGTCTCCTCACTTTTTAATTGAGCTGGGCTATGCTTAGAAAATTTAAAATAAATAGGAAATTATTTAGCTACATGCAAAGAGACATAAGCAAGAGAATGGCTGTAGCGAGTCTGATGAAGGTCTGGCTAGCCCACTGGCTTTAATCTGACTGTGGCAGTACTGAGTGCATTGCAAGGAACAGAACATGAGAGTCTCTGTCCTACCGGCCTCCCATAACCAGAATTTTGGGCATTTGCAGAGCCAGAGTTTGCCCTAAATCTGCCGTGTTCAGCAGATACTTGTAAACATCTTTCACTGTTCATGTAATCCTTTTGAGTCTTTTTACATTTTTGACCACTGCAACAATTTGTAGCAGACTTCTGCAATTTATGCACTACAGGAAAAGTAATTATGCTTCTGTTTTGTGATAATTTCATTGTTGCCTCCTAATCTGGAGAAATAGTGTAAAAAGACTCGTAGTCACTGTCTTCCTACAGTGACAGTTGTGTAGATGTCTGTCAGATATCCTCTGATCACCTTTTCTCTGTATTCTCCATGTTGTCTTAATCTATTTAGTTTCTTCTTGCATGGTAGTCACATCAGATCATCTTTGCCTCCCTTTGTAGCTCTCTAGTTTTCCTTCATCCATTAGAACATGGTGTGACTGAAACTGTTTTGAGTATGGGCACACAAAGTACTTTAAAAAAAAAAAAAAAGCATAAGAGAGCAGGGAATAAACATCCAAAGAGCACCTTGAACTAATAAAGTTCAGACAGTATGGGTCAAAATGCACTTACAATCTGTAATGCTTCTGACTGCCTGGGGAGTGAAATTCTGCAAGTTTTCAAACAAGTTAGTGGAAACAAGAAACTTTGAGGTTTTTTGGTGTGGAGCTGGAGTAACTGCGAAACAGCTGTGTGGATTTCTGGAGGCAGGCTCCCAAGTCCCTGTGTGCTGATGTGTTGGTGTTTCACAGTTGCCATAATCCAGAGTTTGCCAGCTGTTTATGTAGGCCAGGGCTAGGAAGCATATTTTTTTTCCCTTTTTGAGGTATATCTTTATCTTGTTTTTTAGCCTCTTTTGAGGTGTTCAAGATGTTTTGGCCATAAATGGTGACAGGACACCAGGCTGAGGTGGAACAATTTATGTCTTACAATTGGGGCTCTGAAGCAATAACCAATCCACCTTTTTATTGTTATTTTTTATTGTTAATCCTCCTTGCCAGGCAGTCTGCCCTGTAAGTAGTGCCATCCACCTGCAGTACAAGTAACGCTTGAAATCCCAGAGCCTGGGTCAAAGCTGGGACCAGTGAGGACCACTTCCATCGACGCCAGTGGCTTTTTATGTAGGGTGCCACACTTGGGACAGGCACTGATGGCAGTAGACATTGTGTGTCTTGGGTGAGATTGTGAAAATCATGAGGCTTCCTTTGGTCTTGTTGTGTTCAGTACTTTACCAGCTACAGCCGTATCAAGGAAGGACTTCACAGGGCTTAAAATTCATTATTTTCACAGCAAACTTTTATGATGGAAGATGGTTATTCCTCTGTTAGTGAGACAAAGGTCTGAGACACAACTTCTGTGAGGATCTGTCTGTATGGGCAGCTCAGAACAGTCAGTAGACCTGCTGGCACCTTTGCATGCCTGGCATCCACACATAAATCACTCAAAGGCATCCTTAAGCCAAAATCCAGCAGGAATAACATTGCATTGTGAAGGACATAGACGAGAGCTGTGGTTGGGAACTCCAGGTAACTGAGGCAGAAGGAGTGAGCCCTGGCTTCGGGCTGGATGCGTAAGTATTTAGCTCAGCTACATTTAGACATTTGCATCTTTATTGTAGTTGACCTATGCTCCCTTTTCAATCCATAGAAATTGTCTGAGGCAAGGTTAGTCTCATCCTGAAGTAGGTATTTAAAGTAGGTCAGGTGATGTATGCCTGGATAAAGCCCTTTTCACCGTGAGGTCCTCCTAACCACGGTGTGCTTTTGGTGCTAGACAGCTGTATTTGTTGGTTTTGCTACAGCAGGCGTGGGGAGCTGGCTGGTCTTGTTCTCATGCGAGGGGGAAGAAGAGGACCCCACATGCTGAGTGAGGTCTGTAGTTGTCCTGTGCCCTACCGAGCTGGGTATCGCCTTGGGCCTCAGCCAGCTGCATCCCACAGAGTGACATCCCAATCGTATTTTCAGCAGCCCAGAATATCAGACCCCTCTTAGCAGGCTCACGGGACCCCTTTTGTCTCGAACATGTCACGCGTAACAGTGCTTGCTCAACTAGCTACTGCAGATGGGCATGCCAAAAATATCCCACCTTTTGTCTTCTCACTGGAAGGAGGTGGATTTCAAACCACGTTTTTCCCCTGCTTGTGCATAGTTCACACAGAATCAGGAGTTTCTACACCTGGGTGCCACTCAACTCTCTCTTGGAGATGCTCTGTGGAGTAAGCTGGTTTGAAAGCCAGCAAGTGGCCAGTTGTTTGCCCTACTTGGGATCACGCATACCTTGCAAATATTTTGCGAGGAGAACAACTCGGGGAAGCTGGAAATGGGTTTCAGGCTTGATGCACATCACCTCCGAACTAGCAATCAGCATTTATCGGTGTCCCCTTGCTCAACAGCTACACTTGTTCTTCTCCCTGCAGCCATTCCCATCGTGATTGTGTGCCAGCAGCTTCCCTCTTCTGCACGCCTACGCTGGCAGGCTCAGATCTGTTTGCAGTGTGGTGCTGCTGAGTGAATGGAGAGGACAGGGCAGTGGGTGGGGTGGGAAAGGGCAGGGGCTGCACCCCCACGTGTCAGTGACAGAAACCCCTGCCACATCTGCACCAGATTCGTTGTCTGTAACAGGGAGCAGGAAACATTCGGTGTCCTTAGGAAAGATGCAGTCCAGCACCTCAGACCTCATTTGGGTTTCTCCTCTATCGCTGGATTCCTTCGTCTTCGCTTCAAAGATGTGCGACCTCATGTTTAGCAGCAAACTGAAACACATGCTTCTCAAGTGAGCCCAATTTTACAGACATTCCATGTTGCACAGTAGAAACACTTTGTCCTTGTTATTTGCTCTCCAGAACTGTAGCTTTTTCTTCTAATTTTATCACACATGCTGTCCTGCATATATCCCTGCTCTTGCTATTGCAGTTTTAGCATATGGAGGGGAGAGATGGATCCTGAAACTGATGCTGCCAAGCCCCGGAGACTGAAAGGAAAATTCCTGTGACAAGATCTGTTAAAATGCAGAGAATTTCTTTAAATTATGTGTGTGGGTTTCTGCCTTAAAGCTTACTTACTGCTGTCTTTTTATTTTCTCTGTGTGTGTGTGAGTGTAGGATAAAGATTGAGGAGGAATATGCTAAGAACCTGTCCAAACTGTCTCAGAATTCCTTGGCTGCTCAGGAAGAAGGGTAAGTGTGTCTCTGACTTTTGCAGAAGACAAGAATTTTCATATAAAAGGCACCCCTCCCACACAGTTACATTTATTTTTCCCCAGCCCTCCCATTGAGTAGAGGTTTATTTAGCTTGGCATCCTGGGTGTGTTGAGGAAGATAGAATTGCTTTGGAATATTTTGCTTTTGAAGATGTTCATGGTAAATTTTTAGGAATATCTGTATAAAACCTTGCATTTCCAATCATGTGTTTATGTGATCCTTATTCCAGCCAGCACTAGTTCCTTTAGGAATTAGCATGTTAAGTACTAAATTGCTTTGACGATGGAAGAATATATGGAATATATATACTGCTGATACTAGATCCGTAAGGTCAGGCCAGTTGAATTGCAGCAGCACAGACGAGGGAGGAAGAAGTCGTCTCTTCTCGTCTTGGGTCTGGCTCTCCAAGAAAAGCAGCAGGTTGTCCCTTATTTACAGCATGTTCACACTTTGGAAGTTATTAAGAAGGTATTAGGCAATGCACTTTAGACTGTAATTCTTCGGTAATAATGAAAAGACACCGCTCCTGAAGGATTAGAAGTTGTTAGCTCTGTCTGTTCCAACACAAACTCTCCGAGCACTGAAAGCCAAGGTTGGAAATGACTGTCCTCACCCTAGTTCTGACACAGTGTTTCTGCTGGCAGTGAAGCTCCACGAGGTGTTTGCTAAGCTTCCACGAGGCAAGGACGGAAATGGCAAGAGACTAATGAGGCTGTTACTTCTCTAAGCACCTACATTGACAATGGTTTCTGCTCTTCTTTAGGGGTGTGTGTTAACCTGCTCCTAGCAAAGCTAAAACTGCTTTCTTCCACATCTTCCTCTCTCTTTCTCCTGCCCCCAATAGGAGAATGGGGGAATACCTGAAAAAATGAAAGGGAAGGAAACAAGGGGAGAGTAGGTGAAAAGAGAGGGAATGAGGACCGAAGCATGAATAATGTTGATGTAGGGAACTGAAGAGCGTATGGAGCAGAGTGCAGGGAGCTAGGAGCACTGCCCAGTGGTGCTCTGCTGGAGAGGTGGCAAGATGAGGGAATGGAAGGTGGTGTGATGGCTAAATAGGCTAGGGCCAGGAAGAGCCTAGTGAAAACGTCCTGGTTATTCGTGAGGCCCAGGAAAGGGAAAAATTCCATTTAAAAAAGTGAGGGAGGAAGAGCAGCTAACAGGAGGACTTGAAGGAGCCAAAAGTGGGACTGCAGCCTAGCGCAGTCAGAGTAAACATTCATCAGGGTTGCCTTCTCATTTCTGAGAAGGTGTGAGTTGGGGGACTGCATGAACTGCTTCTCTGTGAACACACCAGTTACCATTACTGATTTCGTATGCCATAGAGCATTCTCCAACTTTGCTGTCCAGTGGTCTATGGAATTCATGCAAAGTATGGGCTGTCCCTCCAGGGTCCTCTGCCCTCCTCTGGTGGTTAGAAGACCCACCATCATGTATGTGAGTGGGACACAAGGATGAGGAGATGGGACTGATCTGTGGTATCAGCATGGTTCTGTCCAGGTTGCTGTGAGTACAGTGCTGCTGCACATACACAGGAGGTGATACAGTCTGTGGTCATTTAGGTCATTGTGGTTGGAGAAGAGGTGCAGAAGATGCTTAGCAGGCCGAAATGCCTTCTTTACTTAAATAGATCAGACAAAATAGTACTGGTGTGAACTGAACAGTGGGAGTAGACCTCAGGGTGGGACTAGGGAAAGGGAAGAGTTGGGAGCATTTACATAGGTGAAACAATTTTGGGTTGTTTAGCTGTGATGACCATCATACTTGAGGACTCTACTCATTGGAGCAACGTCAGAGATTACAGATCATTATTTTGAAATTGCACATGACAGGCGATTTTTCAGGCTACCAGGAAGAGACAAATAAGACTATCTTTGAAAAGGGGTTGGGGGAGAGAGAGAAGGAACTGGGAAATAGTAGATCAGTCAACTTTATATAACCTATGCAAAGTGGTAGAATAAACCATCAAGCTTTCTAGAAGCACTCAGCGGAAAACTAAGGTGATGAGCAATTATTGTGGATGCGTACACAACAAACTATGTCAAACCAACCTAAATTCGTCCAGTGATGGAATAACAGAAGGCATGATCATAGGTCTTAATTTAGCATAGCTTTTTACAGTGGGAGATTCTTGTAGGCAGGCAAGAGATACATGGCCTGAATAAAGCCTAAGGTGCAAAACTAGGTAAGCAATCATACCCACTCCTTACAAAAAGCAAAGTGCAGAAAGTAGATATGGAGCGAGATCCTGTAAGGTCCGTCCCAAGTTCAGATTTTTTTCAATGTTTTTCTTAATGACTTATGATAGAAAAAATAATGGACTTACTGTAGCCAGAGATGAGACAAAGCTAGGAGGGGTAGTGTGTACAATTTGAAGAAAAGATTGCAATTCGGAATTATTTTGTTAAACTAGAGAAATGAAGTGAAAAAAATTAAGATGCATTTCAATGAGGACAAAGCACCAGGTTTTATACTTTCACAGGATGTGAAAGATACAGTTACATAACAGTTTGTGGGAGAAGGATCTGGCTATAGTGAATCACAAGCTTATTCATCAACAACTTCACGCTGTTGTCTAAAAAAGCAATCATACTGAGATGTGTAAAAGAAAGAGTGTCTGATATGAAATAATCTGTTACCAGTTTAGCAACTGGAAGATCTCTGCTGGGAGATGGTGTAGTTTTGGTTATGACGCATTAAGAGGAATCTAGGCTGTTGGAGAGGGCATGGAGGAGCGTACCTAAACTGCTGTCATCTAGAAAAGTTTTTTGAAGGAAAAAGAACGTGGAGAAAAGACCTGGTAATTTTCAAATACTGAAAGGCTTCTCTGAGGAGAAGTAGAGTAATCTGTTCACCAAAGATGGGCTGTAAAGTAGAAGAGACAATGGGAAAACTGCAACGGTGAAGATTTTTTTTTTTTTTTTTTGGTAAGGATAAGAAACTGAAGAGTCTTGCTTATGGAGACTGTGGCATTTCTGTAACTGGAGATCATTATGAACAGTGTTTTCAAAGATCTGCTACATACAATGCAAATATAATTCTGCCTTGGTCACAGAGTTCAGTTATCTTCTCAGATTTCTGCTATCACTTTTCCATGATTTCACTGAGCATGATGTGGTGCAAAGCACTGTGCCATATCTGTCTGACGCTATCTGACACATCTCGCTGGGAGGATGTGCAGAAGACAGGGCATTGATCGTTGTCGCTCTGTGTTCTTTCAGCACACTAGGAGAGGCTTGGGCTCAACTAAAGAAGAGTCTAGCTGATGAAGCAGAGGTTCATCTCAAATTTTCTTCTAAGGTAAACAGTTCTTCCTTTTGCAAAGATTTTTGCCCTGTAATTGATCTCTCTGCAGTGCTTGTTGGAATTAATAAGTTGGTGAACAAACTTATTGAAACTCTGTTTATTCTTCCTCCCCAAATCACAGTTTAAATAAACTAGATTAAATAATCTACATGATGAGTAAGTTAAAACAAATCTGGCCTTAATTTTTCATTAAGTAAAAAGAGGGAAAACTGATTCTGGAGGTTATTCACTTAGGGCTCTAAGTTCCAGCCTGTACAAGTAAGTTTACCTAGAGCTTGTACAGATTACGTCTGCAAGGAAGAAATAAAAAATCATATTTGGCTTCTCAACAAGAATCTACTGTATCTGTCTGGAATGAAGAGAACCAGGACTCTGACTTCTTCGTATTGTTTGCCTTTCTGAAAAGTGCAGTGGGGATTTACTTCATGTTATTTTTGGATCGTATCTCAAGTGAAGCCCAAGGAGATTTCTTGTACAAATGATGGTATTTATCTGTTTTTTCCACCACATGTGACATATTCTTGCGTCCTGTTACATTATGTTAACCTCTGTGGGTGACCAAGTTCAATACAGTGGCAGATATCTCAGCACAACAGCCATATTCTGGAGGAAAATTATAGCTCTGCACTGTTTGTAAGTGATTATGTAGAGGTTACTCAGGCAACCAGCCGCTGCCTTGGTAACCCACTGCTCTGCTTCAAACTTCTACTTCAGGGCTGTAATTAGTGAAATACTTTTTGCTCCCGGTTGTCCTCCTGTATTGTTTTCCAAGAGGAAGAAATGCACCCTGGAGTGGTGTGTGCCTGTAGGCAGGCAATATATAGGGGCTCTTTCATTATTTTACTTTTCCTTAAACCCTGCACAGAAACTTCTGTAGCATCCTCTGAATTCTCCCCACTGTTCCCGTACCTGCTTTGCGTTCCTAGTTCCAGCTTTCTTTTGTTAACGGAATATGTTTTTAAGCATATTGATTATTGCTGTTATTTTCAGAGAAGTTATTCTTAGAAGTAGTAATCATATTTCTTATTGATAGTCAAACGAAACCAGTCAGTGCTGGCACAAGCAGTCAGTACAGCGCAGAGCACACCAAGAGTATTCAGACATAAACACCAGCCATGAAGATGCTGAACAACAACTGTGACAGTCCTTTGGGGCATTGTTACATTGGGGGTCATGAACAGATTGGAGAAGGTGACAGCACTTTCATGGCACTTGGAACATAAAATATTATTGCACTACCAATGCCTGTACAGACTGGCATGGCAGCTGTAGATACATGCGCATGAGGAGTCCTTCAAGAAGGCCATCATGGCACTGAACCTCTTCTCCAGCTATCTGATTATCCTTCACTGAGCTCCAGGAGGTGAGTTCTGCTGGAAGAGAAGATGCACACGTGTTGTACTAGCTGAAGTCATGGTGGGATGGCCTGGATAAGACGGTGTGTTACCAGCCATTCTGGAAAATGGTGCTGATGGAGCAAAGGAGAAAACAAGTACTTGTGAAATCAGAGGAATTTTTGAAGTGTGGTTTCTGATAACTCAGCTGTGTAGTTTCTCCATCATCTAATAGTGTGATTGACCCTGTGCCTCTGTCTATTTGCTGGCCGTATGCCTCTGTCTGTTTGCCGACCCTATGCCTCTTGTCTTTTTGCCTGCCTCTAGCATAGTGGTACAGAGATACAGGTTCTTTGTCCTATACCTGATAACTTCTCTTAGCAAACTTCTTGAGATTTCATGTCCTTTGTCACATCTCACCCATTCAGTGATGGGTAAGGGTGAAGAGTTGTCTGTATACATTGGTGCTTTAAATCTCTTCATCTTAGGAGAGCAGGTTTTTTTTTTCATCTGTTGCATGCATTTGAAAGCCTTCTAGCAAGATCTTCTAGCAAAAAAAAGAAAAAAAGAATAAATATGGCCAACTGCAATGCAACATTTAAAAGCCTGGGTCATTCACATGTGACTCTATTTTGATAGCTTATGGTACCTCTTGCAAGATGGAAGTTCAAGCAGGATGATGATACTAGAGGAAAGATGACTGCCTTCACTGAGAAGTCTGCCTCTCTGATTCCCAGAACACAAAACTGGGGAAAGCAATTGCCTTGTTTGCATTTTGAGCCTCCTGGTGATGCATTTCCCATCTTTCTGAGTGTCTCAGAATTTCCCATCCCATTATAAACTATGTGAAATAAACAACTATCTTTACTTTCTACTAGGCAAGTAGAACTACCAGTGAAATGACCTCTGGTTTGGCATGTCCCTGGCCCTTCGGATTTTTATAAGGGTTTTCACAGCAATGCCTGCTTATGTCAGAAGAGTTGGATTGCCACTGAGGATGATTGACTCATTTTGGGTTGTTTACCCAGGTTAATCCACTTATTAACAGAGCAGTCTCAAAGGCGCGCAGACTGTTTAGCTATTTCAAACTCAGTTGGGCACTGACATCTCTTATCACTTGTAATGTCTTGCCTCTAGAGTTCACTGAAGCCATCCTGAACGTCTTTCTGTTCCAGTTCTTGTTTCATTGAGCATTGACAATGCTCCTGGCACAATTATCAGTTTGTACCTCTGTTCTTGAGAGCTTGTACAACCATGCTGGACCACAGAGTTGTCAGCAAGTCTTTATTTGCTTGCCTGAGGCCATCCTGATAAGACTGACATAAAAATCCTGTCCAGAATTTTCTAGTCAACCCCTCTGCCCCAGTCAGAGCAGGACTGTCGCCCACAGTGGATCAAGCCAGATACATCTTTGACTAGCAGAATCTTGAATATCTCTAAGGACAGAGATTTCTTGACTTCTCTGGTCAACCTGTTCTAGTGCCCAGCTACTGTTCTGGTGATTTTTTAAAAAAATGACATTTAACGTGAACCTCCCAAAGCTCAATTGTCTGTTGTGACATTTTCTGGCTCTGCGAAGAAGAATTTGGCTCTGGTACCCTTGCATCTCACCTGCAGATAGCTGTAGGCCATATTAGATCACTGTGGTGCCAGTCTTCATCTGCCAAAACAAGCTCTGCTTTAGGCTTGTTTAACCTCTCTAGGATGTGTGCTGTCTGCCCTTGGCTATCTTTGTAGCCTCTCTCCATTAAAAGACTGTACCGGTTAAAACGTTTCCTTCTCCATTAAAATAGCACTGGAGAAAGGCAAAAAATACTTGATTTCAGGGACTATTTTGTAGTGCTCCACTGTGGCCATGTTGGGTGATTACAGACCCAACTCGCCTGCATTGATGGAATCCAGCATCCCCACAGGAGGGACAATAGAAAAGAAGTATTTGGTTGCTTCTGGGGAGGTGAAATAGCTGAATCCCTTCAGAGCACATTTCCTAGATGTCGAAGCTGTGTATCAGAAGGGTGAAGAGCAATAAGATACAGACTCAGAGTTTAGAATACTGTCTGTCAAGTCCTGCTTGTAAGAGATAAGTCACATGGGTGGTCTTGAGGGCTCTCTCATGAGTTCATTTCAGTGGTTTCTTGCCACCACGTAAAGAGTTTCAACTAAATACACAGGGTCTTTTTAGGCTTCCTTATACTTTGCAGAAATAAATAATATGTGCCCTTGTTAGGTCTCTGTTCGCTGTACAAGAGACACAGACCTGTCACCACGGTGCACTGACTCACCTTATTGCAGTCAGGGTTAGTAGTTTGTGTGCTTTTTTTTTTTTTTTTTTTAACCAAGTTGCATTGCTTAGGCCAGAATCAGAGCACCTCAAGTTGTGTCCTGGATATCGCCTACAGTTTGATCTTATGTGTAAGAAGAGAGATATGATTTAACGGGGAGAGAAAAAGACAGCCATTCTGTCCTTTTTCTCTGTTCATTAAATATTCCCTTAACAGATCTGTCCTGCAAAGAGCTGAATTTTGCAGTAGCTTCACTCAGAGCTCTCCTGGGGAAGAGAAGTGTTGCTCTATGACATTGCCTTTGGCTGCAGTGTGTGTATTGTTTCCTCTCTGTCCTGAGCTCTGCTCAGCAGAAGAGCCAGAAATTACTGCCCGGATCCTCATTATTGCCATTTCTTCCTTTCTTTTCGTTACCAGCTTCAGAGCGAGGTAGAGAAACCCCTGCTCAACTTCAGAGAGAACTTTAAGAAAGACATGAAGAAGTGTGACCACCATATTGCAGACTTACGGAAGCATCTGGCCAGCCGCTACGCAGCAGTTGAAAAGGTGAGAACAGAGAACAAACTGGAAAGTTTATGAGATACTGCTGGTTTGAACAGAAAAGCAGCTGCCCTGTGAAAAGTTTTTGTTCTGCCATGAAGAACCACAAAGGTTTTTGCTGTTAGTTATGCTTTGCTGGGCCCCAGGTGTCGTCTGCTGAGGTTTGGGAAGCTGGAGGCTATAGGCAGGGCTAACACATTACTGCTGAACTGGCTTTTTGGTTCATCCCTCCCTTCTCAGTTTGGGACAACGTATTTCCAACACACTTCATGAAAATAATCCTTGCTTGCGTGCATCTGAAAGTCACATCTATTGCCCTCAAAATTAAAAAACCTTGCCTTAGAATAGTAGCAGGTCATGCCAAAGGTTTGCCTGGCTCAGTTTCCTCTTGTGCAGTGGCCAAAAGCAGATGGCCAAGGAAAGCAGCTCAAACCTGGCGTGGCAAGTCACAAACCCTCTCCCAGTTCCCATTTTCTGCGCCTCACAGCAAACATCCTAACCCAAAAAGCCCAAACAGCAGCAGCATGCAAGTGTCAGGGGCAGTTACAACATGAACACCAAGTGGGTAGCTGAGGTTGTGGTTTAGGCAGAGTTATACCCACAAAAAGTGCTCTCTTATCAGCAGCTGGCAGGAAACGAGATACCCGTGCCTCGGCTGCCAAGACGATTGTGCCAAATAGTGTCCTCACTCAGTCTGCTCTTGGGTGTCAGTTGGAAAGGAAAATACCATGCTCAGTCATCCCAGGAGGTTTTTTGGACTTTAATGAAAGACCAGAATGCACACGAGAAAGTTTGCCGGGGTCAGAATTATTGCAGGATGCACAAGGTTATTAGACTGTATGTATGCGGGGAAGGCATTTTTCTGCAAAACAAAAAGTTCTTCACAGTCATATTTGCAAAGGAACACAGTCCTCACTAGGGATGTTGAAAAGAATGAGTTAGAATCACAGAATGTTAGGGGTGGGAAGGGACCTCTGTGGGTCCCCCAGCCCACCCCCCCTGCCGAAGCAGGGTCACCCAGAGCAGGCTGCACAGCACCGCGTCCTGGCAGGGCTGGAATATCTCCAGAGAAGCAGACTCCACAGCCTCCCTGGGCAGCCTGGGCCAGGGCTCCGTCACCCTCAGAGTGAAGTTCTTCCTCATCTTCAGCTGGAACTTGCTGTGCTTCATTTTGTGCCCG
>Ga0181612_157132_pt1 | contig 18936 bp, 8 predicted proteins | sample HoacroProtozoa21_FD_119630 | JGI IMG/M metagenome (GOLD analysis project Ga0181612, IMG submission 119630) | Hoatzin crop microbial communities from Cojedes, Venezuel. Combined Assembly of Gp0051906, Gp0051904, Gp0051908 | reverse complement strand
TGTGGGGGTGCTTTGTTTTTCACATGAATCACCGCTTTCTTTCGGCAGATATGGAAGACCCCGCCGAGGGCCAGGTTGAACCCCCACGTACCTGGGGAAGGTACGCAGGGGAGCAGTACGAGGAGCTGTGCTGCAGGGCCATCTTTGGCGGCGGGTTTCCTTCGGCTGCCTCGGGCAGGGGCGAGGCTGGGGTGCAGGCTGTGAAGGCCTCGTCAGGCCTCCCGCCTACGGGTGGGGAGCAGCCATGTTGAGGTAGCTGGCGGGCGGCGGTGGGGCAGCAAGCATGCAGGGACGGCAGCAGCTTCCCATCCCTTAATATACAAAGGGTGGACAAAATGATGAGTTTCTTCTGAAGGCTCATCGTTTCCCACCTTTTGGCACCGTGCCTTGTGTGAGGAGAGGGTAATGGTGGTGGAAAACAGTGCCGTTGGTCCGCTTCTCCTCTGACTCAAAAGGTGACAGTTTTTCCTCTTGCCCTGGGGATATTGGGGGTATGAAGGAGCCTTGGATATCTTTGCTTTTGTGCATTTAAACTTTAGGTTTGTTTAAAGGGGAGTGGATAGTATTTTCAGGAAGACTGCCATGAGGGTGCATGGAGACCCAAGGAATCATTGTTTTCTGTATTTCGATTTAATGTTTTATCCCTCCCCCCTCCCCATGCTTAGCATGTAAAACTTGGGGTAAAATGGAGCAGAGATGATTGCCCTGCTAGGAGGAGGTCCATAACTATCACTTGGTAAGTGGCAGTGGCGTTCTGGTGAATTACTGGCCGTGTACTTCGCCGGAGTTTTAGAAAGGTCGTGCGCCTACCCTAGAAGCTCAAAATCCCCTTTGCAGCGGTTCGCACACGGTGGGCACATGGAAAAGCCCCCAGGAAATCAGAGGGTAAATGCGTATCAAAGTGCTAAGGTGTAAAAATACCGAAATGAGGTTTTTGTGCTCTGTTCACCAAGAGCGAAACATGCAACTAATTTTCTTTTTTTTTCCTTATGGGAGGATTTTTTTTTCCCCCCCAAATGATTGAATATGATTTGGTATTATTACTTGCTGATCAAACTCCATTTTTGTATGTTTAAGTTTCGATCTGATCTATTTTATTCTGTCTAGAATACATTCAAATGGTTTTAAAATGAGAAATATGCCAACTAGGATTGTTTTGGTACAAAGATTTCCATTTAGTTAGCAGAGAGAAAGAGAGAACATTTTTCTAAAATAAAGCTTCTTTGAATAGCTTGCAGAGGGAATGGAAAACACATATTTTAAATATTTTGACATAGGAGGTCAGACAGAAAGCATTTCATTTTATTGTTTCAATGTTTCGTATTTATTTTGTATCCGTACAGTCTGCCGCATTTTAAAACTTCCATAAAAAGTAGTCGTTCTTGCAACTAGCCCTGGCGACATTAGTTTGTAATACTGAGCAAATGCTGTGGCTTTGCCAGCTGTGCTTCTTTTGAGCATAGAAGGCCCCAAACTATTCTTGATACTTGTTCTGAAGATAAATTAGTGGCTGCTAAATAATGCAGTGAACCCTAATTCTCTTTGATTAGTAGCGAGTTAGATGATAGCGACCCATTGAAATTGGTCATCAGCATAAATAATGAGTGAATGAACTGATAAAATGCAAAGTCACCAGCCATCATAAATCAAACGAAATCCACTTTCTCTGGAAGTCACTGAAATTAGAAGTCCATGCTCCTATTAATTATTTTGCCTTCTGAAGACGACAGTGTTATAAATCAGCCTTGAAAGGCACTTCACTTAGGAAGCTGGAAGAATAAGACTGCCTGCAAATTGTTTTGTATACGCACCTAATTGTTTCTTAAGTAACCCACCTTTTGCAGTATGACTGCTGAAAAGCAGAAAGTGCACCCAAAAGTATAGATTAATGGAAGCAGCCGATGTTGCTGGAAGAAAATTATTTGGTCAGAATAATAGCTGTGCCTTATGCATTGGTCAGTCTGAAGCTGAACCTGCTGTTGTCGTTAGGCAGGGTTCCTCCAGCCAATTTGGGCTTGAGGTGATTCTCGTTTATTAGCTAGATATAATTACATGGCAATAAGAAACCAGATAATAAAGAAGTCTGGAGCAAGAAAAAAATGGGCACGCAGGCTAGTTTAGTTCAAAATTGCACTGTGCATTTGTCTAAACAACATATTGAAGGAATTTGGAATGGCAGGTAAATGTGTCTTGCTGAAAATGTATGTGTATTTCTGTAGTAGTTTATAACTAAATCTATACATTTATGTGTGTGTATTTATATATGAAGACATATATATATATGGATTTTTTTAAAACAAGACCATGATTTCTCTGAAGTAATTAAACACTCCTTGCACAATATCTTGATTTTTCTTTGTTGTGCTGGAACTTCCTCATGTGTGTCATCTGATTATGCCCAAAATGTGTCTACATTCATACCACCAGTCATTTAATAAAATAGAAGTAGACCTGCTTGGAATCGGAGAGAAGGTAAATGGTCACAGAACTTCCCTTGGAAAATGTAGAACAATGGCATTACTGTCTAGGATGTTAGTTTATATTTCTAGCTTTTCATGTCTTCTCTGATCTAAACTGATGATAGACGTTGAGGTGGTATAGAAAACTCATTGTAATAGGTAGGTGAGAAAATCTGAAAGGAAAAGGTTAAAAAAAAAGGATAAAACTATATGCAACAGAGAAAAACAGGCATAAGACCGTGTATGTATTTAAGAAAATATATTTAAATGATATCTATAAAAGTATAGTGTAATAAAAGGCTAGACTCAGTACCAGGCTCTTACCTCATGTACGCTTATCCGATTTTATGTCAATACATGATCTGTGTACTAGAGAACCAATTATGGAGGGAGCAAGATCTATAAATATGTATTCTGCAGGAATTCTAACTCTTTGCACAAAAGATGTAGCGTCATGTTGTTTTCTACTAAGTCGTCGTAAAACATATACTATGATTACTCAGGCCTATACAACTCTGCTTGCTTGTACATATTGTCTGTTGAAAAACGATGGGAATCAGAGTTGAGTGTTCTCCCGGTTTACCACAAATGCTTGGGCACTCCTGGAATACAAAAATCATTTAAACTGCAGTATTCCACGCTCCTCTCTTCTGACTTTATTTGTACACATCTATAAGGTATACCATGGGGGGTTTTTGGCCTTTTTAAAAAAACAGTGTCAGTTGTGATGATAATTTTCGTTAGCAGTTCAGCGTGGTAGATCTTCCACCAATAAGTAGATCGGGTAACTAGACAGGTTCTTGTGTGGTTTTTAGCTGTTTGTGTGCATTGAAAGAGCACCAAAATGCAAGGCAACCAAACTGGAACTTGCACTTCTGAACATGCCTATCTCCCTACTCCTGAAAATTAGACTTTCTTCTATTATATTTACACATTAATTCTCCTTTCATAGGCTTTTTTAATAAACACTTCTGGTTATTTGATACAACTTAAAATGCTAATGTATTCCTCATTCCAGGAATTTGTTGAATCCTGAAACTTTGTCCAAATGAGACAAGAGTTCCTGTACTACAGGGTTGGCTAACAGGCAGGACTGTCTTAGGAACTTGCGAATGTTTATTCAATTTAAGATCTAAATACATTCAAAGATTTGTTTCCCACATGGCAGTGCTTTAATTTCTGATGACTTGTAACTTGTACGCCTGTTCGGATGTATCTTCAATACCATGGATCACGTGTAAAGCTCTGCATTTCTGCCCCCTTCTAAGGTATACAGTCTAGAGCATCTCCACCCCCCAAAACTGCAAGAGATGAAAGCATGCAGATACAATCGTTGGAAACAGCAGTACCATTAAGCTCCTGCTACAAAGAAAGTAATACTCCTCTTCCCAAAAGTTTTGCGCCACTTCAGCTGTGGAGGCTCTAAAGATGAAAAATCCTTCTCTTGAATTTAAAAAGTGAAGGAGAAATTTCTGCGTGAAGCCACCAGATTTTTCAAAGGACTTCTGAATCCTTTCATGGAAATCAGAAAGTTTTCATTGTTCTCTGCCAAAACAAAATAAATTGTGTGAGGTATGGAGGAATGAAGTTATTAGCAGGGATAGTAACTACTTGTTTATCTACTGACACAAAGTAATGTTTTTAAGTGGTTATTGTACACAGTGTTTGCTGAAGTATGTCACATATTGCTAAATGAAAGAGAATGCTTTTAGAATATGGATCAGTTGAAATTCACGTCAGTTATGAATTTGTCTGCAAACTCTGCTCATGGGCAAGACTGTCTTTAAGATTTGAACTTCCAGTTTTATCATCCAGTGTGTTTCTACGATGATTATTTATAATCTAGTGATGATGAAAGGCTGTTGGAGCATAAAAAAGTTCTTGAAAAAAGTAACCAACTGTACACAGGCAATTACTGTGGAAACTAAGTTGCCTATTTTAAAAATAAACTTATGTTGCATTAGATTTGCTTGGACAAGGATATTTGGTTTATATGTCAGTACTAATTGGCAATGGGTGAGTGTAAGGAGCAGTCCAGTAAATGGCTGAAAATGTCAGTCCCAGGACATCATTGCAGCTACCTCTTTCACATCTTCCCTGAAGTGGTCTGGTGTCAGTGTTTCTGATTTTTGATTGTCGGTGTCATTATTTTTGAGTGCAGTGGCCTGCTGTGAAGGAGGTTTCCCTTTAGTTAGATGTACTTTAAATGAACTTGTGTTCGTGTTTTACAAACTGGTATACAAGTTAACAATCAAAAGAAGCAAAACTTGTGTCTCTGCTGGAAAAGCATTAGTCCCCAAGCTGCTTTAGAAGATACCTTATTTTAATTGCATTGATCCACCTGACAATTCCTATATGTCCTGTATGTTATTTGGCAGAGGGTGCTACTGAAAAGTCTCTGACTCGCTTCTGTTTCTCGTTAGGAAAGAGATGATCCTCAGAAGCAAATTGCTGTCTTATGCTTTGATACAAGTTGATGGATTTGATTCTCTTACTAACTTCAAGAACAATTAACCTATGTAGTGGTTTTCGATGCAAGGCAAATTTGATAAATGTTTAAGTAGTTTCATTGTGGTCTCTGTTAGAGAAAGGCAATGTAAAGAGAAGTCTAGAAGGTGACAAGATCAACACAACTCTGCAGGTCAACAACAGAAAATGTTGGCTGAGAGAGGTAAATAATTTTTTTTTTTCCTAACTATAGGAGTAATCTTAAGTCAGCAATTAAGTAATTTCCTGACTACGGGAGTAATGTTTCATTGTAAGGCTTCCCAACGAGACACTGACAAATAAGTAAAGTGGAATCTACTGGAAAGTTTTTAATCATTGTGTTGAAAAGGTAATACCCCAGTTTGGACATTGTGGAAGTATCTGATGACACTATTACTAACTAGTCTGAGACACAAATGGCCAACAGTGCTAACACTCTTTACATTACAGTAGTAGGTGACACTGAACCACAGAGTACTTGAATAAGAACTCATGCTATAGCAGAGGAGCCCTCAGGGTGTAACGCAAAGGACAGTCGGTTGTTTAACTTAATGTTTAATTCTGACCATAATAATTAATCTCGCAATTAAATGATTACTTACTGACTTTTAAAAGTGTCTGTAGTATGGAAGTGTGGTCTTCTCCACTCAGCTTTTTGACATGCCTGGTTTTAAGAAGCGTATAGAAACTTTTGGTTATTGCCTAGGATATAATTTATTTCGGAGAGATGCGTTCAAGTGCTCGTGGATTAGAGACTGAAAACAAATAGCCATTGGCTGCCATATCATGGTGCGTGATTGCACAGCCATTTGAGTAAAAACAGTGTTGTATCTCTATAAATAGTACATAACCTTGATGGTCAATGGAACTGACCTTTTTAAGACTGGCCCCCAAGCCAAGTGGAAAGGCTTTTGTTTCCATGCTGATAATAACCTGAAGTGGTGTAGGCAAGCCAAGAGAAATATGTTGACCTGCGTTCTTCTTGTATCAGCTGTTCTAATGCCATCTTGTGCCTATTAATGGAATTACGAAGAGTCGTTTCCGCCATGGTGCCGTGGGTGTCAGTTGGTGGAACAAGGGAAGGAAACGCCAAAGACTGAGCAAAAATGCAGTTCTGAGACTTAGAACAGGTTTTGGTTGGTATGCGTTGTAATATCTTTTACTATCATGGGCTGTTTGTGGTTTGTGTGCTTTATTAGTCCTTAAAGTGCTAACAAGCTTTAAGGATCTCCAAACTTGTTATGGATGGAATCAGGGACAGAGCTTGAAATAGAACTGGCGTTTGTTGAGTCTGCGTTATGTTCTGTTTGTTATTGTAGCTGTTGTGCATACATGCCACTTGACGTTTTCAAAATAGCAGATAAAATAGATTTAGTATTGCAGCACAGAAAATCTACCTCTGTAACCTGTAGTTAAATACTTGATATCAATTCTTGGATGTTAATGAGAAAATATGCACTGTCATGAATGGCTTTTCAAAACATCTGCCTTTTCTAAAAAATTTGAATTTATGTAAGATTCTCCACCTGCTGTTGGAGATATTCTTTCAAACGGTGTCTCTGAATTGTCCATTCAAAGGGCTGAATGCATACTTTTATTTACTTTATATGCTAACTAATAATGTAATTTGGTTTGTTATTTTATGGGGAAAAAACTGTTGTGTGGTCTTTACAGTTGGGTAGAAAACCAAAATAAAAACAAAATGAAACTTTGAACGAAGTAGTGAAGAGTTAAGTTTCTTATAAGTTTTCTGGCTTGATTCTTGGTTTAAAAAAATAAAAAATAAAAAAGCCTGCATGTAAATATATTTTTATGTATGCTAAGCGTAAAGATAGCTCTGTCCTACCATATTGATTTATTAGATTCTCTGACATTTTAGTTGTGGTCGTTATGTTATATTTATGAGATGAATGTTGGATTCCCTCATTATGTTATCCTCATTTATTTTACATACTTTTATGGCTGGTTGTGCTCAGCTTTACATTTAAAGCTTTATTGCAGCTGTTAGTGTTGGGGGGAGGGGGAGGCAAGTACTTATTGATCAGAATTTACATGTTTACTGTTGTAATCATGATTTATTTAATCTGTACGTATAAGTATAAGGTCTTTCTCTGAAATAAACCGATGTATTTCAGGAGGTCTCTTCATCTGAAAGAAGGTTTTGCTTAGGAAGTTAATAATGACTGGACTTCTCCAAGGGAGAGTGGTGAACGTTTCACAATATTGATGTTGAAGTTTTCCCTTATGTAAAAAGAGATGCAAGTGATCTTTATAATTCCATATTTTATTTCCATTTGTGGTACGCTCAAGATGAGGCGATGCTAACTTTAGAAATGATTATTTCTCATGGGCTTTCCTTCGTTTAATGATCCCATGACCACTTCAAACCTGCCTTGATTTTCATTCTACGACACAGTGGAGTAGTCCTGTGTGTCCTTTTCACAGCAAGGGAAATGGAAGCCCTGAGGTTTGACAGACATGGCTGCAATTGGGGTACCCTTCATGAGAAGCTTTAAATGAACCCCAGCTAGAAGTGTGCTGAGCGTTCGCCTGCCCTTCTGAGCGTTTCTGAAGCGTGCTGGGAAAGAGATCCCAGCGCAGTGGTACCATCCTTCTGAAAACCTACGTTTGAGTAGCTTGAGTAGGGTGAAATGGTATGGCGATGGTGGTGGGAACAGCAACGCGTCTGAGAACTTCTGTCATGGGATCGCTAATGAAAAACATGCAATTCTGTACAGAATTCTGGCCCGTAGTTTAGAAATGCCTACTTTTGAAGACAGAGGGAATCAATGTGAATGTTAAGTAGCTATTTTTATGTAAAGCAGACTTGCTACAGTAGTACTTTTACTCTGTATTTGATAGTGTAGTTAAAATTTGGCAGTGATCCTAAGAAATAATTTCTTATATAATCTATACCTTCCTTTTGATTTTCTAGGAATAATTTATTTGGAATTGCAGTGTGTTATATAAATTCATCATTGTTTTTACAGACTCTGAGTGTAGTGAGCAAATGATTTCTAATCAAGATTTCTAGGTTACTGTTCATAATTAAGCTTAGTATTGTGTATAATTCACTATACCACATTTTCCAGTGACAGCCACGTAAATTAGATATCATCACAAGGGTTCTGGAGATTTATATGGTTATAAGGATACACTGTAGCCTTTTCCCATAAACTAAAGTGTGTTTTCCTGGCATGTAGAAATTCTGTAAAAACCTGCATTTTGTCACCCAACTTTTCAGCTAATGTATATCTGCTGTGTAGTCTGCAGACATGTTTTACAGCTCTTCTGTACTCAGTGGTGCTTCTTCCACCAAATACACTGTGGATAACACTGAGCAGGTAGCACAGATGAGTGGGATTTATATCTTGTAAAGCTAAGCATAAATTATTTTGATTAATATGTCTTAATATCATTCTTCTGTAGAACTATATGCAGAAGTACAGGATGTACTCTAATGGTGAGTCTTTTATTGTGGAATGTTGTTCATCCCCAAACTGTCCTCTGCGTCTTCTGGCATTTGATTTTCCTTGGTATGATTTCTGACTCTTTTTTTAATATGCATACTTCTGAAAAACAAATTAGCTTTTTTTCTGATGAATCATTATCATGTGCTGTCATCAAAGGTTATTCACTGAAAACTTGAGAAAAAGGCAATGAAAACTAATTTTGATTGTTAATGGAAATGTATTTTTAGTCTTAAACAGCTTCCCTCAGCAATAATTATAGTTATGCCTCTTGGGTGTTTTTGGACTTCTAAATTTACATCCAGCAGTTCTTTTTCATTTAGTAGTTAATCTTTTGCAGAACACTGCAAATTCATACTTTTACCTAATATCAGGAGAGTTGAGAGAGTATATTCGTCTATCGATCCTTTTAAAATATAGACATCGGTGGTTTTTCTGTGTTACGAAGAAATGGCTGTGTCTATACTGTATAAGTGCTAAAGGATTTATGTTATTGTGCTAGGTGAGTTCCAAGCATCACTTCTAGATTTGAAAAACATGAATTCAGTCAGTTCATGTAATTTATAAAGTTTAACAGCAAGGTAATTGGGTATCCTTGTAGAAACAGATTTCTGTTATTCAGCCAATAAGATGCAATTTTTCTAGAAAAGCAGAAGCATAAAGAGTGTATTAATTTGGGGGTTTAGAAGTTAACATAAGGTGTGGGTCAGAGTAATAAATAAGGACTGAATTAGTTGAGCAATATTTCACTACTGAAGTAGTTATTAAAAGATGAGGCTTTTTTTCCCTCCTGCATTATTTTCGTGTACGGTTGTTAATCACGTATTTGCATATACTACTGATGTATAAATTGTCCCCTCCTTACTGGAAAAGAGGTCGTTTTGAAAAGGGATTGGAGTGTGCTGTTTTCGTCTGACTTCCAGCAAAACCTTGCCCGTGTGTTTAAGGTCTTGTGATTAAAGTTCTGGTCCTCCAATTAAAAGTGAAAATGCGTAAGTAACACTGATTGGAGTGTCTGAACTTTTTTTACCTTAAGTATGCAGTTTTTCAGAGTTTAAGTAATGGTTAAAATTAATCCGGTGTGCAGCTACTGAGAGAAGAAGCAGGCAACAAATGTCAATAAATCTAGATCTGTTTGAAGCAAACGTCACTAAATCTTAGTCTTGACTGCTCTCTGGTAGTGTCAAGAGCTGCTCTGTAAGATGAATTTGAGGGGAGGATGAAAAAGGTACCGTATTAAACCACAGCACTGATAAGTTTAGTTAAGAGGCAGAAGATGTGTCCTTGCAGTGACATTCAGTGGCCGATATTTGTTTCCCTTTAAATAATATGCTGTACATCTATGAGAATGATGGCTTGGTGTTTGTGACATTGCATCTTCACCAAGGTTACTGGCTCCAGGACAGGCAGTCTCTCCTCTCTTTCTCTCTCACACCCTGTCAATAAATATCCACTTGTCTGAGGAAGTGAGATACAGATTTTACAGCTGACACCAGAGCATCTTCATTTCCAGAAGCAATGAGTTTCAACACATGTGAATGTGAAGTTGAGGGGGGTGTGGAAATTAAAGGGATATATCTTTCAAGTCTTTCTCATAAGAAAGCAGTTATTGCTTCCAGACAACAAAATCCAAGGTTTGGCGATAGTGTAACATTTAAAATCTTCCAGTGAAACCGAAAATTTCTATTGTAACAATAACATATTAAATTTAGCCCAAGGCTTGGTCTTAACACCAGATGAATATATTCCCCTTTCCATGGTGTATATTATTCTATACATTTCTACTTGAAAAGGGGAAAGTAGTTGAAGAACAAAAGCATACATACATTGTGATTTTTTTGCTTTATTTATTCAGGGCGTTCACAACCTGATATTAGGTAAACGCCTGCCCTGTTCTCTTCTACCCAAACATGCAACGTCCCCAGCTCTCGGCCAAAAAAGAGGGAGGAGATACTCCATACATACCAACGTATGAATGGACAGGAAATCAGGGGTGTGTAACACTGGGATTTCAACTGCAAGTGGAGGTTTTTACTGCAGTTAAGTAACAAAATGGAGAAGTATCAAGTCAATAGGAAAACTTCTTAAATTTTCTGATCTACAGCCTATTCTTTCCTTGAAAAGCAAATAATTCTGTGGGAATAGTTTATTCATCTACTGTTTATTAAATCTCTAATTCTAATTTATGTCAGTTTAACATCTGTCAATAAAAATACTTTCTTGCCCGTTCTTCTCTCTTTTATTTTTTATTTTAAAGCTAAAGTGTGTTAAATGTAACTAGTAGGTTTGATTTATTATTAGCTCATACCAAGTTGCTAATATGGTCTCTCTTGCTCTCCCTCCCCTTCGCCCTACTCCTTCCACTCCCCAACCTCACCCCAACCTCCAGCTGAGCACTGATTTTGGACCAAGTCCTGATTTCTTACCACTAAGAGTACGACCGTAGGAGGTAGAATTAAATGCTTTGTAATATTTTTTAACTAGTTAGTGGCCTGTTTGCATCAATACAGCAGGCAGCACCCATGGGGGTACAGTTAGCCATTACAAGAACAGAGATGTAACCATATCTACAGCACTTTTCCAGTGTGGGAGCAGCTTTCTCTGGCAGACTTTTATAGCCCTTGCATCGGGGGCTCTGAGGGTTCATTTGGCTGTATCGTACAGATGTGCTGCTATGACTAAGGCAAGCTGTCCTTCTGAATATAATTTTCTGAGCCCTACTTGGGATTTCCTGCTTTGCATTAGCTTCAGGATACGTGGAAATACTTTACAGTGTGTAGTATGGGCTTGCTAATGACTCTAAACCTCCAGAAAAAAGTCTCTGAAATGTTCAGCCTGAAAACATACATTGCTTGATACTAAAAAATATGGATCAGTTGAGAGCTGGTGTTTGCAGTTGAGAATCAAGTCCTGGAATCTTTCTACTGTGCTAATAAATTCTGTTCAGGATAGTGTGCTATGGCAGCAATGTCTCTGAGATTTAAGTTTTTATTTCTCAGTGTGATAGATAAGTGTGTATCAGGTTAAAATACAAATATATGATAAAAATTTCTTTAGGTACCTTAAATGTGTGGATTGCATTTGCAAACATGGTGTTTTAACAAAAGGTGGCTGTGTCCTCAGGAATTTCTTGTTTCATTATTGCCTCTGCATATCTTGCACAAAATTTTCATTTAAATATGAGCAATTGCTTAGATCCAGGACTTTCTAGGAAAACCTTGCAAACAGGCTCTTTGGTCGAAATTGTCTACAAAGCTCTCAGTTATGGAGGAAAGTATTTTTGATCTTTAAAAAAAAACAGCTTTGGTAACTCTGCTATTTTGAATCACAAGTATATGACAAAGCAGCTGTGTTTATCTGGTTGCAAGAAAACCTAGAAAGCATTACTTTTCTCCTGGGTTTCTAGGGAGTGTAAATTGTGTCGTTTGAGTCCCCATTTCTTGAGGAGAAGCCACCAAAGACAGTGGTTTTCTTTCCTCCTCCTGCCTCCCCAGCAGCAGAGCTGAAGGCTGATTCTAGCCTTTTGGATGAGGCTTAAGAGATTTGGTGTAGGATTGGTAGGAGTCAGTCCTATTAGGTAAGTTAAAGCTTCTTACAGCATGCTAGAGTATATGAAATGCTGTCCTGTTTCTAAGAAGATGCGGATAATGGTTAGTCTCCTTCCCATGTTGTATGTTGAATGGGTATAGAGATTCAAGGTGAGTGGATCTCATCATCAGCACTCGATTCAGGCTTGACCTGTTGTTTCTGAATCAGATTCTAAATGGTGTAGTTGCGTGCCACTTCAATATTTGTATCCGTACGAAATGGCATTAAGAGTGACTGTCCTAGAACCTGTGACTTAGGAACTTTCTCTGTTGGGCGCTCAAATGTTGCGTGGAAGAGATACAACTAAAGGTCAGAATTAAATGAGTAGAACAGTGGCAGTGGATGGCTTGTGGGTTTTTTTTTTATCTGCTAAATGTGGACCTACCATGTCCTAATCATATTAAATGCTATAGATGTGTAAAATTTCTTTCAAAATATTTGGCATAGCAAAAGAAGTTCATTCAGTTGTTACAAAATTTACGGTATTTTCATTCAAGTCCACTGAACTGTAAATTAGGAGCTGTAAATTCATTGACGTATCAGTCAATTTCTTTCAGTTTTATGTTACCGCTTGTTGCTCTGTGATCTTGTGGTAAGCAATTACGGATGAAAAGAGTAGCAAGAACCTTTTAGCAACTTTAAAGAAAAGTCCTGTATGAGTTAAGTTTTAAGAAATTTATATTCTTTCTGAACTTTTCGGAGTTATAAGATTCTGTTAATTAGCGTGAAACTGACAGAATAAAGAATCTTTTGAAAGCAAGCCCTGCAAAGAGGTGCTCTTGCTGAAGGGTGGAGAATGAAGGTTCCCATGCTCTGTAGTTAAAAAATAAATTGAATAAATAAAATAATAAATAAAATAAATAAAAAACCAAACACAAATTAAAAAACCTCAAGCCCCACAATCTCTTAAAAAAGAATATCTAGGAAGCCCGTGTATGCGTGGAATAAAAACACAATGGGAAAGAATCGCAAAGACGACCCTCAAGCCTTATGCAGAAGATAACTGTGTAACTATTGCACACTGCAAGGATGAATAGTCCCAAACTTTTGTTCTCTTGTAGATGTTATGGATTACTTATAAATTCTTTAAATAGTCTTTCTCCCCTACCCCCGAGAAGTAGTCTAGCTGCACTCTTTGTTTAAAAGTTGAATTTTAACCCATGAAATGTCTATAAAATCATGACAGCTTTATATACATTTGTTTTCTGGTGTATTCCAAGCATCATCTGCTGACCTTTAGTGACAACACTGTATCTTTTTTATTCCTTTTTTTTTTTTTTTTTTTATTAGAACTCAGCTTGGAGAGGGGTGATTGAATTCTGCCTTATGTGTCAGCAAAGAGAATTGTTAGTTCACGTATACAGGGTCAGATTTTAATCCTCCTGTTGCACCTCTGTAATCTGATCTTTGAGTTCTTGAGCTCCTGGAGTTAAGTTCAAGCAGAATGTAGCTCACGATAACTGTTACTGGTGGTGTGCACCATACTCTGGTATGTTAAGTCTGGCCTTAAGTTCCCAACCTGGGTTTCAAAGATGTTAGCACATACAAAATTACATATTAACTGTAAAATGATAATTACAGAGAAAATTAAACAAATATTTACTCCTCAACACAATGTGGCATCAAGCTCATGAAAATATATGTATTTATTTAATCTGCTTGTCAAACAGAAAACCACGTTACCCTCTTTCAGACTTTTTTCACACCCGTGTCTCTGTTAACAGGAATAGCTCTGTCCGAGAGGACAGTACACCCTTAACCTTAACTAAGCACTCCCTGCTAGGTTAGCAAGGGTTTTGATTCTCTGATTTCTAACTGTAGTTAATTTTGGGTAGAGCTATGTTATTAAAAAAAAGATATCGGACTGGGATATCTAATTTAGACCTGAAACTCACCCCCTGCGCTGTCCGAACAACTTATATGAAATGTTTTGTATGTGTGTTGAGGAAGATTAGTATTGTTATTTTCAGAAATATTTTCAAAGGGCTAGCAGAACTTAGGTTATTGTTATTGACTCTAGACTAGTAATTAACAATTCTGGAGGCTACTAAACAGGCTCTGGTGAAGGTAATATTTCACTTTCAAGAATTCTCTTAGACATGTTCAATTTTGTTGCAAATGTTTCTTGTACATTTACTGATGGGGTTTTTTTGTGATAGACAAAGGGAAAGGGGAGGAAGGTCTGCTACTGAGTTGTAGGTTTTTTGCTTCAATAAACGGTGAATTTTCCCAGGGGTTCACGGGGGGTTCTCTTCAGTTACCACTTACAGTACAATGTAGTGCTACTTCCCCGTGTACCACTTCGAGTGTTCCTCCCTGCTCTATCTAGAGCCCTTGATTGCCCATCTGTTTATGGCTGCAAACCGAAATACATAATTTGCAAAAGAAATGTGATGCCGTAATAGTTGCTATATTACGCGAGTCTTGAACCGGCTCTCTCTTTGTGGAAGTTTTTTATAAACGTGGTTATCAAGAGACATAACAATGCCACAGTAACAAAATATACCTTATGTTTACACTATAACTGAATTATTCTTGCTAATTATAGTAAGTATTTTTAGTCATTGATATATGCAGCTACTAAAACACTGCATTTATCAGCTGAGTGTTTTTTCTCCTTGGCTTTGATGTTGCCAGTGTATATTTAATCTCAATTTATTTCTACTAGTCATTGTTATATAAAACCTAATGCATGGAAACACAATATTTATCCCAGCAGCTGTTAAAAATCTGTGGATATGGATTAATGTCAGCTTTTAAATGTGTAGTGCTTTAGTTAATTCCATCCAAGGACAGATGATATCATCCACTAGGAAGGAATATATTAAAAGCTGTCAGCCAGAAGGTAGTAAAAGTAGGTGATATGTTATAAGGAGGACTAAAAGGTCATTCAAAGAAGAGATATTGCTAATAAGTCAATTAAAATTTTCAAGCTGACATTTTATAAATTTCTGTGTAAGCCCTAAAACGTTTTCAAAGCTAGCAAAATTCACATCCAAGACTGGAAAAACAGGGGTTGTGCAGAACCTGCACAGTTCTTTCCCGAAACAAGCAAAGTGGGAGCTGGCTGCTTTAGGTGAAGTAGCTGAGCACATCAGGCTTGAGAGGACGAATTGTTTCGCCAGGTCAGTGTTGACTGGGCTGTACTTGTAAGTGTATTATGCAAGGATTGCTTACATGTGTGTAAGCAAATTTATTTCAATAGGTGCCTTCTGTGTTGTCTTGCAGTCCTTACCAAGGCTCACTCGGATTATGTGCAAGTACGTCTATATGGCTAGGTAGGGATAGTGTATGAATGTACTTAGATTGCATTTAAATGTGAGAGCCAATTGTTTTGCATTTACTGTCCAACGAGTGGGCAGTCATCCTATAATACTTATAGTGGCAATTTATTCAGGGTGTGCTTTGATACAGTCTCTTTGTCCAGTTTCAAGGCTCAAGATTTGGGGATCCAATCTTTGTCAAGGAACTAAACCCTCACTTCCAACTTGTCATGTTCTTCCCTTTTTCCAAGTTTCATCAAGTTTAGATAAAACATGGAAAAAAATGAGGCTTAGTCCTGTTAAAGATACTGGTGTATCTGACTGCCTCAGTGTAAGAGAAAAATACTGGAGTACCTTTCAGTACCAGGCTCAAAATGAAGCAATTCCAGCGTTAAGCCTATTTCTGTTTTGTGTTTGAAGACAAAGAATGGGAAGTAGATTTGATGAAAACAGGAAATGCCATTTCTCTTATTTAACATTATCTAAATCCCAGAGATGATACTTTTCTCTCAGACCTATGGACCAAGTTTTGTATAGTGAACATGAAATGGACGTTTAGATTTAGTACTGATTAGGGCCTAAGTTAAAAAAAATAAGATCATAGTTTATAATTTGAAGTATATAGAATAAAATATATTTTTTTTCCATGCCGCTGAAATAGTTTCTGCATGTTTGTTATGAAATCTGTAGCCGTGCAGTGACGAAAGGGTGCTGTATTTGTTGGGTTTTGAATGCAAGGTCTAAAACATAGAAAAAGCATTCTGTCAGCTAGAGCCTTAGGCGTGGGATCCCAGAGACTTACCTCTTTCCAGCTGAAATGTAGCTCTGGCTGCGGTTGACAAGTTTTTTTTATGCCCACATTAGTTCAAGTTTGTGTGAGGTAGGGTGAGAGGGGATTTTTTTTTTTTTAATTATAGTTTTCTCATGTGATATTGAAGTATCTTGATACTCAGCTATTTCTAGAATACCTTTTTCTCAGATAATCTGAGACCTGGACTATCTGCATCATTTTTGGTAACGCAGAGATGCTTCTTATTGATTGTTCTACTTATCAGTCAACAGGGGTATCAACTGAGCAAGTATTTCAGTGATGAATGATCAGACAGTAGTAGTCAGATTCCAGTTTCGTGTCTGAAATAGACATTTTGTTGGTTTGCACACTTTGCCTGATAAGATTTCTTGTTTTCCGTGACCTTCTTACAGAAGATCTGTTGTCTTGAGAGTTCTCACTTGAGTGTCTTGAGTTCTCACTTCTTAAAATTTATTGAGCTTATTGTCAGAAGATAGTCTAACTGTATATTTAAATCTGCATATTAGTCTGTTATCTAGAAACGGATGTTGCATCAATTTCACTCTAGATTCATAGTATAAATTACCAAGTTCAGTATACCAAGGCAAAAAGAAAACTAATGAATCAAGCCTACAGAAAATATGCGAAAGACCTACTGTAAAGTCTTGAAAATCCATCAAGTTTACTTGCATATGGTTACAGGAGTAAAAGAAAAAACCCCACCCCAAACCCACAGGCATTGTTTAAGAGTTTGATAATAATACACTTTGTCTGATACATAGTATTATTTGAAAGATATGTTTATATGCCTGTGATTCTGTGTGTGCACGCTCTACGTGTGTATCTATAACACAAAAATATTATATCGTGTCTGTATCTGCTAATCTAACATGATTAGGTTGGCCCTGCTTGTTTCACTTGACAGGCAGGCAGTGACATCAATCAAAATTTCTGCCATTCATGTTGCTTTTCACGGTGCCAGTGAGAGTCATGACAGGTTTCTTTAAAGTGGGATAGCAATAACATCAGGATTTTGGTTTTTGCAAGGTGGAGGGATAGTCATTCATGTGTATGGATCATTTACGTATTTAATCTGTGTTCATTTAGGCTTGTATCTAAATGGCGTGATAGCGTACATGAAGAGATGCCCAGGTGTTCTTGGTCATCTCAAGTGTTTTATGTTCTGAACCAAAAGGTGATTGTTTTCACGATTGGATGTTTTTGCATGTGACTAAAACATGTCACGTGGAAAACCTTTGTGGGGTTTTTTTTTTCTGTTTGTGGGTTGTTTTTGTTTTTTTAATACATAACATTTGGAATTTTTTTTCCTGTGTGACTTTTTGTTTTGTTTGAAAAGGAATGAAATATTAAGAAAATAATGTGTTTAAATTTTATTTTCCTGAAAAGATGCAGTAAAAATATCAACCTGTATTTTAAACCTATATTTTCTGTTGTCCTCTATTTCATATTTACCCTGAAGTTATTGCAAAATAATAAATGTGCTATGATTTTTAAATCCAGTGAAATCAAAGCAGGAATTCATCTTTATCAGGTAATCTGTTGTTTTGAAACCATTCTAAATGCACCTGACAACATAGAGCCCGATTTGGCTCCATATGTGTACACAACTTTTCTGCTGTCTTTTCCTAGAGCTGCAAATTAGGGTAAACAAGGAACCCAGGTTAGGCCATATTTACACAGGTACATGTCATCTCTGGCTTCAGCCTGGAGTTCCCATAGATCAGTTGCCCCACAGTTGTGTTCCCTCATTTCTGAGGGTAGAAGAAAGGTGGGAGGAGGAAAAAGAAGACAGGACAAATTTAAACCTTGAGTGGAAATGCAAGTGAGGTTTCTGAATTCCTCTTGAATTTCTGTTTCCATTACACTGTCTCTGCAGGTTCTTAGCTCCTGTGGGTAGGAGAGGGACGCGGCTGAGAGGTGTCTGTGCTCCCAGAGAGGTGTGGTCTTCCACGTGCGTGTCACTGCAGCTCAGTTGGGAGAATGCTTTCTGCTGTTGTGTCGTCTCCTTAGAACCACGTCCTTGATTTGTGATTGTGCATGTGCCTGTCTGGTGCAAGGGCCTCAAAAGTTCGAAAGACTCCAGGGTGCATCCTGGCACTCTGCTGGTAGATAGGTTGGAAAGTGGAGCATGGTGGCTGATTTTCCGTATATTACCAATTTGGTTATTTTTCAGTATCTCTTGAACTCTTCCAGTTCTTTTTAAAACTCTCTCCTTAGACAATTATTGATAATTGATACTACCACTAGAAATAATTATTTTTCTCTAGCAAAGCTACTGGTATACTAAATGCATTTTTGGTGGCTAGAAAGCCGCTCAATGTGGTTTACACAGTTTTTAGACAAGGTGGAAAAGACATTTGTGTAGGTTATACAGTATATGTGTTATATATTGAATACTAATGTCTCAGTTTTTGTCTCAAAATACTGAATTGTTTAAAGCAGTTGTGTCAGAAGTTAAACCACGGATGACATAGCACCGAGATATTTAATAGATGTCTTCTGATGATTATCGATGCATTGTGACTTTAACAAACATTTTGGTTAAGTGGATTGATGAGCTAAGAATTGTTATCTGCTGATGACGTGCTTGATGGGGAGTTACTTCTGCCGTAAATTCTAAACTCAGTTTGGCTTTTCAGCTGGTAAATATTTTCTGTCCTCTCAGACTTCATCTAAAATGCTGTTAAGAAAAGCACCTAGTTGTTATTGGTGGGTTTTTAGATCATTTTGTGTATGTGTATGTGCCTTGCCCAGGGGACACATTTTTGGAGAGAAAGCAGAAGCTAAAGCAGAGTTTACTTCAGATGCTTCATTTCTGAAGCTGGCAAATGTAGTGAATAAACACTGACAGTTCTGTT
>Ga0181612_106191_pt1 | contig 18938 bp, 6 predicted proteins | sample HoacroProtozoa21_FD_119630 | JGI IMG/M metagenome (GOLD analysis project Ga0181612, IMG submission 119630) | Hoatzin crop microbial communities from Cojedes, Venezuel. Combined Assembly of Gp0051906, Gp0051904, Gp0051908 | reverse complement strand
TGAGACCTACAAGTGACAAGTACTAATTGCTGGTGATGGAAGGGATATTTATTTTTTAGTGTGAATTTTTTTTCTGTTCTTTCTGCATATATTAAGAAGGTACTAGGGCTCCCCACCCCCCAGTTTATCTGCTAAGGAAGGAAGACACCTTCGCACACTGACACGGATGTTCAAACGCACCCTTGCATCATACTGCTACTTTAGTTAGAGACAAGTGCGTTTCAAGTACCCCTCATAAGCTCAAGTGGGAAAGGTTCATAATCTGGGTTGAAGCCAAACAGTTTAAATATCTGTCACTTACTCCACACACAAATTGCGTGACTACCTTGCATGCTTGTGTTGTTCCCAGTTTCACAGACAATCCAGTGTTAAACTGGCAGCATTTCTTCTGTTTGTCAGTGACGCAGAAGTTTCAGGCGAGGATTTTCAAATGTCTGACTTCTGAGATTCCAGGACCTGACTTGTCAGAGGCGCAAAGCCTCTCTAATTCCCTCTGAAATTTAGAAAGTCGTGCAGGTACATGGTGTCTCCATGCGAGTTAAAAAATTATTTTTTTTTTAAAATTCTGGGGCAAGTGGCTGAATAATTGTTGCTTGCATGATGATGTGTGATGTATGCAATGTATGGGGATGGTGGTAGAATCCCTGCCTGAAGCAACGGAAATATTTTCACAGTAGGTCCATGTGCTGTCCTGCTTGGTTTGCTGGGTGAAACGCAGCTAGTTCCTCCAAGGGAGAATTCCTGTGGTGGGGGCAGAAAACATGAGTATACCTCAAACTTTTCCACCTGCTGAATTCATTCAAGGTACTCAGCAAGAGATTTAAATGAGTACTGTACTCATGTTGTGCGGAGCTCTGACATCCAAAGACCTGATTAACCCTGCGTGAGGCTGTTTTTGTTGAGAACTTGGTTTTGTCTTCCAGTCCCCAGAAAGGTGGCTTTACTAAATCCTCCACTTGCTGCTGTTTATAGAATACCCTTGTCTTTTTTCAATCTATGTTAATGGTAATGAGAGCCGGAGAAGAACAAAGGTGGTCAGGGGGTGCGGAGTTCTCTGTTTCTGCTTACTATTTTGGGTTATTAGCCTAAAAGGGAGTGGAAAATAGTATATTACCTAACCATTTCTTCCCCATGTACTATCAGTTATAACACAAGCAGAAGTTATGTCTGCAAAACTTGAAATGCACTGATTCCAGTAATTTGGCTAGACGCCATTCTTTCTGTAAGTGCCTATAGAGACCAGTTCTGGATTGCCATGTTTAAATAAAGTGTGCCTTTGAGTTTGTGTAAATACATGGGTTTGTTGCCATATGAATATTTTTAACATTTCTGCTTTCTTTTTGTGCGGTGTGTTTTTTTTTCTTATTCTTCAGTTAAATCTGGTGAATATTACACTTATGGCTCATGTTTCTTTTAAAGTCGTGAAAAACTAAAACAAATGGAACACAGAAGAAGAAAGCCTCAGTATTCTGGTTCAGGGGCCTTTGCGGAATTGAAAGATCTTCCATTTGAAAAATTGAGACTCTTGATAAGAATTTGCAGAGCATCACTTTTCTCCAAATGTATACTCTTGCTTCATGTTCAATTCAGAGTGACTTGCCTCTCTTCCAGTATGTTTGCATGTTTTGTTAAGAGAATCTGGTGCTCTGTGCATATTAGGTCCTTTTAAATTTTCTTCTCAAGTTGCTGCACAGCAAGTATATTTCTTTTTTTCTTCCCCCTGCTAATACCCAGGTTGCACTCTCTTTTCGTTATTCTCTTGTTACAGAAGGGTTACAGAAGGGCTCCTGTTTCCGTTCCAGACTGCTGGCCAGCTCTGCTCATTCTCGCAGAGTTTATGCAGGCTGGCAAAAGATGGGTGCCATTTTGCTTGCTTTCTACGTCACTTTTTGCGTCCACTGTTTTTTGGCTGTGAGCAGCAGTAATAGGTAATGAAGCAGCCATCAACACTGTCCCTTAGTAAACTGCTATTTGTAGATACTAGCAATGTACATTTAACGTACAGGTTTTTGTAAACAATCAGAACTTAGTTGAGAATGCCTGAGTGCAAATGACTGAGATATTTTACTTTTAGGGGTGCTTCCATTTGTGTTTGACTTGCAACTTCTCAATTATTCCTTTGTTCTAATCTATTTCTGTCTTTCTTGTACAGTTCATAAAATTTTGTAGTGAATATGTCCTACATTTGTGCAGCAGTTAAAACAATGGTCTTTGTGGGCTTTGGGTAACCGTGGCCACTTTTTGGTCATGCTGCCTTCCATGCCAGAGTAGGAAACAAAAAAAACAAAAAAAATATCAATTTAACAGTGAAGCTTTCACTAAAAGCTTCAAGAAAAAAAAACAAGTTGTTCTTGTGGAATCTCCCTCTCATCTCCAGATTATTTTTTTTTTTAGTAAAAAACATTTGAATTTAAATGTAATGGGAAGATAAAATGAACACTTAATAAAACAAGTGCTTCTATACTTAGGAAAGACCCAATTGTTATCAGTGGAAAATTCCAGGCACTGTTGCTTTTAACGTCGTATTAAGTGGCACCTAGAAGTGTTTTGTGTTCATAACATTTGCCAGAATATAAATGGAAAGGATTTCTGACAAAATAATATTGGTGGTGTGTGGAGTATAACGGAATGTTGTAACAACACATAAAAGCAAGAGAAGTGTAATTGTTCATAGGAAGATAAGCAGAAGAGGGTCTATAATCTAGCCTGCAGCTCTGGGAGTGCCAGTTTCACCCTTGAAGAACGTAGTAGCTGAAGGTGGCAGGGATGAGCACATCATGGAGGACTGCTGAGTGGCTGCAGCCTCTTGTAATGAGACTGTCCTTGACTCATACAGTAACAACATGCATCTGTAGGGGTCTGACAAAGTCTTTTCAGAGTTAAAATATAGACTTCTTAGTTTGTTGTTTGAGGCTTTTGCACAACACCATCAAGGATGGAATGAAACCTTGCCAGTTAGGTGGTGGCCAGCATTCCGGTTCACTTCCCTCACTAATCCCCTGTTATACTCCTGTTTTATTCGGGAACCCCTGCTGGGTGCAGATTCTGAGCACATGCAGATCTTTCACACATACGATCTCTGACTGTAGCAGAGGACTGTGCTGCTGGTCCTGTGTGTGCTCTCGTAATTCAGATAACCAGCACAGGCAGGACTATTTTGAAAGATAAGAAAGTGTAGCAGGTTGTGGTTTACATTCTCTTATGCCACCTTCATGTGGAAGTTCTTTTCTTGAACTGATTGCATATCCTAACACCAGGTCTTAGCAGGTAACTTGACAGAGTCACAGCAACTGCATAGTAGTATTTTCTTCAGAAACTTAGAAAAAATTCAATCCACAAACTGATACTTTTGCAGGGTTTGGCCCTGGCTGGAGTTGAGATAATTCAGCTTGTGGCTGTGTGTTCGTCGTAATCCAGCACAAAGCTGTGCCACTGCAAAACTACTTGTCTTGTGTGCTGCTTTTCCACTGGACGGGGTGTGCCAGTGCTGCATTTCACATGGCCTTGTACAATGAATCTGACAGGAGCCTGACCTAGATAGAAATAACCTTCATGTGTATGGGGTGGAGGGAGAGTGTAGGGCTAGAGCTGTCAGGAGGGAGCTGAAAGATACAAATGTTTGAGGTGGTAAGAAGGGGTAGGAGAACAAGCCCCCCTCCCTTTGATAGCAGTGTGAATTTATGTCATGTTTAGGTGAGCATGTGGTTGCTATCAAAACCCTGTAACTATGCCATCAGTAGCAAATCTCTACTTTTTTTCTTTTTTTCTTATTTTTTTTCCTCCGTGGTGAATAGCATACCTGACCTTAGCATTTGTTTTCTCCCATCTCTCTTAGTATCCCAGCAACCATGTACTTGCTATGCTTTGCTCTTAATTCATTTGTAAGACACTGTGGTAAGGGAACATATCTTCCTCTCTTGCTGTGGTTATCAAACCTGACCTTGATAAAGTTCGGAAGCCTCAGCTGTAGTGTAAACAATGCTGGGGAAGAAGTAAATGTACAAATAACAGCAACTCATAACAGTCAAATTCCTCCCTGGCTTATGTGGGTCAAGTCCGTGAGGTCTCTAATAAGCGTGTAATGCCTTGTGTGCAGTAGGGATTTCATTTGTGAAAGAGGCTTCAACAAACATTATTGAAAAAAGTGTAATGGCTAGAGGGAGTGCTGTTTGTGGGAGGGATTTTAATACTGTTACTCTTTATTCTTTTCCTTTTTGAAAGCTTTCCACTTTATAAAAGATACAATGATAGTGGTGTTGTCTGTAAATAGCATTAGCGATTTAATTTTTTATTGAAAAAGCTTTAAAAAGTCATACAACAGATGCAATAATGCAGTTCCTTCTAGCTGAAGAGAGACCTGATGTCCCCCCCTTGCAGAACACAACAGCTTATTACTGCAATTTTAAACACTTACTGCAAAGAGGAGGAGGAGTGGGCTAGTGTACTAGCAAGGGACTTCATGTGCTTGCTTTGTGAAGCCCGGTATAATATTGCAATGCCAAACTGAATGGGTCTGATTCTATGATAGCAAAAAACCCACATGAAAATGGCAGCGGGGGGGCAGAGGAATTGTCCATTTCTTTGGGTATTGTTTAGCCAATTTTGAGACTCCAGATTACCAGCACAAATTTAGACTACTGCAAACTAAGATAACAATTAGTGCATCTGTCACGCTGGCTGATTATTCTGTAGAAATCCTTTGTGTGGCATCCGTGTAGTTCAACTAGGGCTATGTATTTTTAAGGTGAGCCCTTTCTTAAACGAGTTTTAATCTTGGTTTTCAGTCTGTGAGATTGGAGCCTAACTGTGATTCTTCTCACGGCATAGTGTCATCAGTTCTGTCTTTAGTTACACATACTTGGTCCTGGCATGTTTTAACCCTAACACTGAGAAGAAGTCCTGATATGTCACCCAAGTAAGGACTGGCTTGCCCTTTAGTTCCTAAGCTTTATTCGGTATAGATCCTAAAATCTTAAAATCTGAATCTTCTTTCAGTTACGTATAAGATACTTTTTCCACTTTTCCCCTTCATTTTAGTGGATTTTTGTTTTGTTTTGTTTTTTTTTAACTCTCCCGAGTTTTCATATCTCAATTTTCATTCCACCAACCTTGGTTTGTATGGACTCTCAGCGTAGGAAACAAAGTGTTTGCTCGCCGATTTCATGTCTCTTCAGCCTTTGTGGTATTTAGCTCTTTACTCATAAATCACTCTATCTGAGCTTCTTAATCATTAGGGTTGCTCTTCTTTGAACATGTTCTACTATTTCAGTGACTTTCTGATAGTACAATGCCCAGAACCAAACATGTTCTTCTAGCTGGGTTCATGCCAGAGCTATTTAAAGTCACTGTCTTATTCCTTCCCTCGCCCCCTTTCTCTGTGACCTTACATTTTATATATAAGCAATCCAGAATTGAGTTAAGCTGATTTTCAGGCAGGTTAAATTGTGAACTCCTGTCACGTTTATTCTCCTTTTTAGTTATGGTCCCTCTTATATTAATTACTTTGCAGGTTGCATGTCTGTTAAAAGTATGTGTTTGGGATCTTTTTCCAAGCTTTATTGATTTTTCTTTTTTCCCCCCGCTGTGCTGGATTTCGCCACTTGCTGTTGACATTGCTAACCTCTCTGCGATATGTCTGTATTTCTTAGTACTTCACAATTTTATTTCGATTTTGATTTTAATTATGTCATCGTCCTCGTTGAAAAATCCCCAAAGAATGCCACATGCCACATGTACCATGGCTACAATAAGGGTGCAGGGGCATGAGTACATGTTCTCTCCCCTATGACTGGTGGAGATCAGTAAAAGTATAGCAAAATGTGACAGAGCCTAGGTGAGGTGTTGCTGCCAAGACTTGTAGAGATTGTGTCCTGCTGAGCAGAAACACTATCTTCCCTAAATGGCAAAGATGGACCAGTGAGTAGGGGGTGGTGAAATACAGATACCAGAAGTCAGCATTTCGTGAATCAGTTCATAGCCTTGTTTTTACCTGTCTGGGAATCTATTATAATGCTTCTTCATGGCTGTTCTTTCTAGTGCTTTTCAGCAGGGTAGAGCCTCTTTCTATAGAAATGATTCCTTGCCTTGCTTTTGAAGTGATTTAACATTAGGGCCTGGTTCCATGGTTACAGCCTCCCCTTGCCTTTGCTCCATGAGAGCCACTAGCCCTGTCATGTTTTGCTGGCAAGAATATGGATGGTCCTCTGGGATTGTCTGGATTGAGAGAGCTGTTGTGAGCTGAAACACTCGGCCTGATGTTAGGTCGAAATCTGGGTGGGGAGGAAGGGATGGGTAAATCCTTCTTTGCTTACCCAGGGCGGGGAGCAGTTGCGGAGCTCATCAGTGACTGCGGCTCTGCCTTCGCAGATCAAATTCTTCTCCTGTCACAGGGGAGCAAAGAGCAAGAGTCTCCTCTGTGATAGCAGTGCCTTTGGGCTTGCTGCTGCCACATTCACCTATTTTTTCTCCATCGTCGCCTGGTGAGGTGGAAGGGCGAGTGCCGTGTCCCTGAGGCACAGCTCGTGGGAACGCTTGTAGTTGTTTCCTCTGCTGTCAGTCAGAAAACGGAACCATTTGTGCTCCGGCTGACGGTGGTTTCACCGATTCTTTGCCTTGGATTAGCTGTGGATGCAAGGAATTCTCTTTCTCCTCAATAACGAATGCCTGTAAAATGCAGCAAGAGGAGAAGGGTACCTGCCGAGGGGCGTGCATGAGCGCGTAGGGCAGTGCAAGCAGCTGGCCAAAAGGGATCGTTCACTTAGCATGACTTTGGGCGCTCTGCTAGCTGTTGGTAATGGACTGTGAAAACTTTACCGATGTAGTATAGACAGTGCTAAATTATTTAAACTGCAACTTTTAGGAAAAAAAAACCCAACCTTTAAAATTCACTGCTTTTTTTTTGCTTTTTTTTGCAATTAGCTATTATTTTGACATTTTTGGACTCCACCTTTACTTTGCGATAGAGCGTGTTACGTGGAATGCTGTGCTACTCTGTGTGCTGAGATATTGAACTCCTTCAGGCAAAAACTCTAAGCATTTTTGGAGAAGAAAATTTTAATTAGCACAATTAAAAACCCAGACATTATTGGCTTGAGTTATCCAAATGTTGTTATCCTTTAGTCCAGAGAAAAATTATGTTCCCACTGATAAGAAACATGATGGAATCAGTCAGCAATGTGTGTTCGAGCAATAAATGTTTGTGTATGGGCTAGTACAGTGAAGATTTTTTTATTTTATTTCATTTTTTTTCCCAGCAGCTTGCTGTGCCTCAGCAGTGACTTGAAGGCTTGCCAGGTCGTGAAAGTCAAGGCCAAGCCCTTGTCAAAAAACAGGCTAGTGAGGACCTTTAGACGCCACTGTGCAAAGGATACTGTTTTAACTGAACAGATGTTCTAAGTCCAGGGCTGATACTCTTGGAAGAGGTGCCAGGCGACAAAAATAGTTGTATTTTCTAGGGCAGATGGAAAAGAATGCTGTGTGTTTCAAGCTGGTTTTTTATTTTGTAGTTGTGGAGGATTCAAGTTGAGGACTTGGGAGTTGTGGATGGCTTTCTGTGTGTGAGTGCTAAAAGTATATCTTGCTCTCACTATTCGGTTTGATGTCCTTAGGAAACAAAATACTCAAGTGTAAGTGGACCACCTGTGTGTTACCACACCACTCAAAGCAGCTAGAAAGCTGTTGGGAGTAGTCAACACCATTTGCTCATAAATGAGTGAAGTGTCTTGTTATTCTGGGAATTGCTAAGAAGTATTTTTAGCATATTCTTTTTTTTCTAAACTAGCTGAAACATGATAGCAGAAACAAAAATATTTTTGTTGTTGTTTTCATCTGTTCAGAGTGACAGATTGAAGCACATAGTTATAATACAAAATAATATTTTATTTGTTTTTACATATGTATATACTCTTTAAGATTAGGTATATTCCAAAACCAAAAGCATCTTGGTCAGTCAGCTAAGGAGGCCTTATAAGATTAAGGAGGCCTTATAGTTTTTTTTTTTTTTTAAATCACACTAGCATCTAATTGACAAAAATATTATTGTTCCTGACTTTGCATAACTCATTGCCTCGCTTTTCAGCAGCCTTAATATTTGACTTCTTTTATAGTGCCTTATTGTACCAAAGTTGAAGGGTTTATTTCTAATTTTAGTGCAAACTATTAAGCTTGCAAAGGTGCTAGATGGAAGTAATGGTCTTGCTTTGGAGAATTTTGCTAGAAACCACTGGTGGCTTCCAAGAAGTTTTCAGTTCAGATGGGTTCATATTTAAATAGTTTTTTTTAATCTCTTCATTTTCATAGCTCAGTCTTAAAGGTAAAACTCATCTTGCTCAATCAATGAGTTGATTTGGTTTTATAAACCGATATATTTCCTGTTTATCATGTCAAACCCTTGTGAGTTGTTTCTTTTAGGTAGAGATGGAATTTCTGGTATTGAAAAGTGAGGATCTAATCCCAACTGCGTTAAGAACTGTTTTGTTCTCTTCTTTTGACTACAGCGTAATGGTATTGAGGTGGATTTAGAAAAGGATTTTTCAGCACTGTAGTGGGAGAAGCAAAGGAAAAAATTTCATGACACAAAGTACGGTGATAGTTCCTGATGCTGTCACTTTACACTGCCTGACATGGCATGTGTGACTAAGAAAGATTTTCGCTGAAATAGTTTTGTGCTGATGCCTCTGAATTCAGCCAGTCACGTGGATAACTGTAATACAGAACAAAATGTGACAATCCTGAGGTATTCTGTAAGCACCCAAGATGACTTTGAAGTTATCTGGTCTAGATTGTGTGACCAAGGCAAAATTAATTTTAGATTCATTGATCCATAAAGACTCTGCACATATATTACTTACAGGAAGAATCATGACTTGATATCTTTCCTAAGTTCCATTAGACCACTGCCCAAACCAAAAAAAGTCAAGATGATATCACCAGTTTAGGATTTTCTTAATGCTAATATTGATCATTGTGCATGAAAAATGAAGCAAGACAACTGTTAAATCTATCGCAAATGTTAAAAAATGGGTGGTGGATCTTAATCCAAGCAGCACTTAGCTTTGCCATTCCTTGGCTTTCATTAGAGTGCAGTGCCATCTTTAACATAACTTACTTGAGCAAGCATAGGTTTAATGGACTGACTTATTAGAAGTTGCAGATGTGACAAATTTTATTCCCACAAAACTTTCAAACCTAGGATATGCTTCAGTAAGGAGCTGTATGAGGAACTTCTTTTAGGTGCACAACTGAGAGAATTTTCAAATGTTTTCTGTGTTTTATTGCTTGTGAGATGTAATCGTGAATGAGCATGGGGTAAGAAATGTTAACCATAGCCATAAATCAGTGAATCATTTTAAGAGAAGATTTGATTTTAATATTATTTCACATTTTACTTTTCCTCAAAAAGCTCTGTTTATCCAGTCAATATGGTCTTTTCAGTGAATATACAATATTTGATATTAACTGGCAGGGAACACAGTCAACATTTTCAGTGTGGTGTTGGCCAGAAATTGGCATGAACTGTTTAATGTGTGGAATTGTTGATGGGTTTTTTTGAATCATTCATAACTAATTTTAATATTGAAGCTGTCCAGTTTATTAAGCAAAGGAAATATTCCCTGAAGCAGATGAATTGGACTTGGGGCGGAGAGGGAGGAGGTGAGAGCCTTGAAAGATTTTAGAACTAGTAAGTCTTGTCATCTCATGTCTAGTTTTAAGTTACAAATTAGAAGAAAGAAAACGTGTTTTTGTCCATTTTATCATCAGACAAGCTAGGGATAGAACTGAATTGGATTAAATGGGAAAAAATACTTTTCAACCTACAGAAGACACCACAGCTGTCAGGAGTTGGTTCCTGGCTTCAGCACCTCATGGTATGGGGATTTAGGCAATGAGCTCTCTCCATTCAGTGTTACAATTCACAGTAAAGCTTTGACCAGAAGCATGGACTGCCGGACAATTGTTTACCTGATTCTAATTGTTGATAATACGTCTTGATCTTAATACAGTTTATTGTAATTTCAAATAAAATTTAAGATATTTTAAGGCAATAAAAGTGAAAATATCCTAAAATTTATTTAAACTTTTTTTTTAAAAAAAGGCACATATTCACTTTGTTTTCCCTTCTGCTCTCTTCCTCCCAGAAAATAAAAAGATTTTTTTTTTTTTTTTTTTTTGAGTTACTAAGACACTGGTGGAAGATTAGATAATACCTCATGGCAGCCGATGCTGAGATCCCTCAGTCCAATAACAGAATTTCTACCTTAAACCTTCCCTTATGTGAATTCCTGATGCAAATATTTGTAATACTTTTTATATCCTGAGTATAAAAATGTTCTTCATAAAACATCCCTGTTAGTTGTTTACTTTTCTTCCAGACCATAATGTTGTTGGTTCGTGTTCAGTTCTACTGTCATCCTCAGCTGTTGTGAGAAACATAGCGTGGCTTTTGTGAAGATGAATGCAAAGCCTGAAACCTGTTACTTGTGAAACTTTTATTCTTGGAAACACTAGAATTTAACCAGCATTATATTCCCATATTCTATATTTTAAATCCACACACGTCTAGGGTAATTTCTCTTTGTGCTAACGTTACAGGTGGGAGTCAAGTAAAAGGAATGGTAACCGTTACCTGCAGTTATCAGCAGGGCTAAAGCTATCAAGCTCTCTCTTTTGTAGTACTACAAGAATTGCAGCAGGATATGAACATTTTGTGGCGTTTGTCTTAATTATGTACTGAAATTCTAAATGAGCTTTTCATCTCAAACTGCTTTCAGACCTATGAATTCTGTAGTAGAGAAATGATAAAATACATTTTAAATCACTAACACTGGACTGAAGTTTGTTTCAAGAAACTTGTTTATAAGTCTGATTCTTTGATACAAAGCAAATCTGAATTCAGCAGAAAGACAATTTGTTAGGTTTCTGAAACAACAAACCGCTTTGTAAATGCCCTAATATCTAGGATATTATTTACCTCTACTGTTTTGGAGGCTAATGCTACAATTATTTTATGCAGGTTCCAACAGGAACATCTCGTCAAAGTTACCCAGCTACCAGCTATCAAGACTTCAGCAACTGGGAATCTCTGATGAAAATTAAAGAGGGGCTGCTAAGACAGAAAGAGATCGTGATCGATCGGTGAGTAATCTGCTCCTGCTGCACTGATTAGATTAGATGATGTAAAAGCTATGGTGTAGAAACTGACTTTCAGGAGAGCTGCTTACTCAGTGAAGTTGTTAGGTTCCAGACCAGCAAATATTTATGCACAACTATGTGGGAGCTAATCCTTTCTAGGAGAGAAGACTGGCTGCTTTACAGAGTTGGAAATTTACTTAGGGGTTTAATACCTCTGCAGTGGAAAAGGGAGAGTGAGACCAACAGCCAGTTCTGCTGTCAGCTTTCCCATCTTGGCTTCTTACCAGTTTGGGGGTTTGTATCAAACGTCTTTCTGCTTGTACAGGTCTTGGAAGTGACTTGCAACATGAAAGTTGTTAAACTGTGTTGCACTGATTTGCTTTTCTATAACAAGAACAGAAATGCAGTATATTTGAAGCCAGTTGATAAAGCTTTGAGAAATTGGCCTTTGCAGTAACATTCAGTGGTAAAATCCTATTCAAATGCTCAGACAAAGTATTCAGATAATAAAATGTTAAATCCAGGATCTGTGTGTCAGCAAATATATCAATTCTTATTAGAATTGCTATCAATCTGAAATAGGCCTTGGCAGCAACTCACTGCTGTTGGGTTTCTAGTGTATCTGGAGTAATTTCTGGAGTTCTTGATGTTTGCATAAAATGAAGCCTTAATGAGGAAAATGTGCTTTTAATAAAGGGCTTGAGCTTAGTGAAGCTTACACTAAATTAGCAGATGTCATTGGGAGCTGCAGAGTTTGGATGCAGGACATTTAAGAAGGGCATTTTTATATTTGACATAATTATCATTTGGCTTAGTCTGTGTTTTAATAATAAACTCTTGGCTCATGGCTCAAAGAGGAGTGGTTGTTCTGATCCTGAAATAGTTGTGCCCTCTTATTGATAGGTTGCTCCACAGCATGAGGAGAACTGTGTAAAGCAGATGTGTGTTGATCACAGGAATGTCAGGCATCCATTATGAATGTTTTTATATTTCATCTAGCAGTTCCTCTCTCTTAATGGGTTGAGATAGACAATTTGGGCATAATTTACTTTGGGACCAGGAGAATTACGCTTGTGCAAGATCTGCTTCTTCCTCTATTGCAAAAGAGCAAGAAACTGCAGTGGCTTAGGGTGTTTCTGTCACCTAGCCATCTGGCCAGTACCTCTGCTGGTAGAGGTGGAGGTTGGCATCAGCTTCCCCAGTGTGATGTGGCACGTTAGTGTGCATTTACAGCCTCTGCAGCTGAAGAGGGTTCGCAAAGGTACGGACTGCGGCAGCCGGGGCAGGGGCACGCCATCCCCTCTGCCAGCGATCCTGCGGAGGTGGTGACCTCCCAATGGCATAAGCAATTAAAATGGAAACATGCATAACTGTCGCTTAGATCTCCTCTGTCAGAGCCTTTTGATCAGCTGCTAAAAGACTGTCTAAATTACAGTGTGTTTTTCAGGCTTGCTGTATCAGTAGTAATGCTGTATAACCTGCAGCCCCCCTCTCAGGGCCCGAGCTCTCGGCAGCATGTGTAAGTACGTTGCCCGTGATGGCGAGGGGCTGTCTATGTGCCCCTGCTGAGCACGTAATCCTCGGCACTCTCCGTGAAGGCTGGTTGTACAATGGCAACTAAGAAGGCAGTTCACGTTACTCTTCTCACACTGGAAATGTGTTTACAGTCAAGGGTGAATTTTCTGAAGTGACAGTTTCTAACCTAGTTGCCTGATAACATAACTTGATACTGTCCATGTCGAGGAAGAAAAGCTGTTTCTTGATATCCAGTGGCAGTGTGCTGGTGGTTCTTTTTGTACAAGGCGTACTTTCGTGTGACTTAATGGTAGTGAATACAGTTCTTTCTGGATTTCTGACCAGAAGTCAGTTGAGATTCCTCTTCATTCAGCTGGAAAGGCAAAATACACTCTGGAAGCTATTGAAGCGAAACAAAGACCACTTAGTGATGTTACAGTCATTTCCTTTAAGTAGACACTTGGTGTTACATTTAAGCGTGTTGTAAATTATGAAGGTGCAGTACAACAATACTTCAGAGAAAAGGCTCTTTTTTGAATGATGAGCCTCCATTTGGGCAAAATATTTTCCTTAAAAGTTATTATTTTAAAATTAAATAAAATTATTTACAATAGATGGTTTGTATCATTTAAAATTAGAACAAAGTGATGTTGCATATTTAGATTTTACAACAGATTATTTTTTCCTGTTTTAAGAAGAGGAAGTGTTTTCTATGACAAATAAAAATAATTTGGGGTTCACTCATAGAGAAAATGGTACATAGCTGCTGTCCAAAATCCTAGCAATACAAAACCATTATAAAGCAGTGGTGTTATTTTGTATTAGATGGGATATTAACAAGACTTCAGTGTAAACGATACCTCTTTTCAAGGCACAGAGCAGCACTAAGCAAAAATTTGATGTTATCCATGTTCAACACGTGGGGATGCAAGGCCTCGCACTGAGAGTCAAGGTGATGTTTGGGAGTAAACCTAAGTCTTCCAGCTCCTGGTCTTCCTGAGATTATTTTAAACTTCTTTTCAGAATATGAATTTACTTGGGAATAGTGACCTAAAATAAATATATATAAAGTTTGTAAAGTGTGGTTAATTAGGATTCAAGATGGTGGTAGTTAAATTACAGAATCTGTTCTTTCAGGAAGTGGAGGAGGAATTCTTTTGTTGACTGAGGTTTGGTAATAGTTGATTGCCGAGAAGGCCCTTCGTACCTGTGGTTCTCGCAGACTTTTAAAAGGTGCTGTGTCATCAAGTCCTGTCTCATGCTGAATTTACAAACTGGCAGCTGGAGGGTGCCAGCAAGACTTGTTTAATTCTGGGGGGACAGAAGCTTGGGAGAGATGGGTTAACCCTGTGCTGTCTGGAAACCAGAGAAGCGGGAGAGCAGCCAGCATGGTGCTCCAGACCCAGCTGTTTGCTGCTGACAGGTACAAGGAAAAGCTGGATGAAAACAAGCTCTTTCCCTTGTCACCAACCTCCCTTTCAAACACAGAGTCATTACCCACGTTTTTTTAAGGTTAAACCCGCTTCTGATGGGAATTGCACAGGGGGCCCTGCTAATCCAGGAGGTGCAGGACATTAGCATCACTGCGCACCCTACACCTTGTTCTGCATAGCGGTGCTTAAATCTCTTAGTGAGAAACAGAGGCTCTGTACGGGGCAGTATCCTTAAGCCATTCTACCTTGTTAAAAAAGGGAGGAGGGGGAGGAAAAAGAAACCTGCTGCCTGCTTCCCTTCTTCCTACACAATGATAAAAGGGCAACAAAACTCCAGCCCTTCCGGATTAGATTATTAAACTTCCTTGTTTTGCATTGGAAATCTAACAGTTTGGAATAGCTGCAAGCAAGTTTCAAATAGTCGTGAAAAACGATTCAGGGAATAGTGCTTACACTGTAAGTCGTCATACTTGGGTAGTCTGGTGTGTCACTGGACATTCAAAGACGTGAACAGAACTTTTGAAAACCCAGAGAGTCACTTGCATCTGTGAATAGAACAAGTGGATTGATTTTTATTCTATACACTGTGTTCAACAGCAGATTTAGTAGTAGATTAGTTAAAATCTATTTGATTTGTGTAGCCTGTTTGGCATAACAAATGCAGATTTTAGAGTTTAAATGAACAGAGAAGCTTAAATGGGTGGATTTAAAAGTGGTTTTGGTTTGGTTTGGTTTTTTAAAAGTACTCTAGGAATCAATGCCAATTTAATGAATTAAAGCCTGAAATTGTTAAGTCTGCTCTTAAAAAATGGGATGGAGACCGTACTTTTGGGAAGCGAAAACGTGGCGTGGGGAAGGGAGCCTGACACGCGTGTGTGCACGGGATCATAATGGCACTTCTTAAAGGTGTGTGTCGTGTTTTCTCCACATGAGCTGTTGGTACAGGCTGTGAATAAGAACTTAAGGATTTTGTATGTAAGAGCAAATCTGCCACTGTAACACTTATTACTAGAATGTCTGTCACCTACTGTACAAAATAATCGGATTATATCATTGCACTGCCTTACTTCTCTGGTGGTTCAGTATGGAACACTACGTTATATTTAGCACCAGAGGGAGCCAACAGTGTTTGTATTGGTTTGGCAGATTACAGCATCACATTTTAATTCTGTGTGTTGCTCCTCTATTCAGTACATTCACAACACCGAAATTACAGTGTTTGGTACAATTGCAAATGTCTCTTGAGACTGGCCAGCCACTGTAGATGTATCTGGTGTGGTCCTGGCACTGTGTGTTTGGCAGGGATTGCTTGTAGGGGGTACGTGAATAAATGCCAAATATCTGAGCATATGACATAAGCTGCTGCGAATAACACTGTGCAAGCAGTGTTCTCTTCCAGAGAGCTTAAGGGCATTTGAACAGCTTTTTAAGGAAAGGTAGATACAGAAGTATAATTTTAGTGAATAGCTGTCATTCCTCAGGACGTAATAACATTTACATTCGGTTGACATCAAACTATTATGTGCTCTGATAGTGCTCATGTTACTGCTAGCATAAAGCTATAGTTCTCTTGGGTTGGGATGGTCTGTAAAGATCTGCAGCATTAGCATATCCACTTGAGTGATAATTTGATGTCATTTTTGAGGAAGCTTTGAAGCTTTATGCCACCTTAGGTCCGAGCACATGCGTGTATAGCTGGGAGCCCTGTGCAGGGAGTAACACTGTGAGGAACCTCCTCAGAGTGTCTTGTTGTGTAAAATATTCTTTGCATGCAATGATAGCTTGAAAAACATGCATTCATCTTTTTCTGTTATCAACAATCACCCAGGTAACTTGTGGTTAAGGCACTTGTGTCTTGGGCTGGTAAACTTTGAGGAAGATTTTGTTACAGAGTAATTACTTTAGCAGTTTTAAAAGTTCACCTGTTCAGAGGTGAATACTAGTAATATCAATGAAACGGAATGTGTTAAAATGAGTTTCCTCATAATAACCTAAATCTTGGCAATAGTGAGAGAATGCAAGGGTAGAAAGGACCTAGCTGACCTATCTGTCGGGCCCTAGGGAGGACAAGCTGTAGTGGTGTCACTCCTGGTAGGTGTCTATGCAATTGCAATCTGCGATAGTGGATGTTCCACAACCTTTCTGGGTTGGACAGTTTGCTGATTAGTTAGCTGAAACATTAGAAAACTTTTCCTAATATGACTTAGTCTTTCCTCCTAGGTCATGTTTTCTAGACCTCTGGTAGCTTTTCTTATTCCTTGAGGTCTCTCCAGCTGGTTAGTACCTCTTCCCTGAAGTGTCCCAGCCAGCAGCCGACGCCTCCCTCCAGCTGAGCGCTCATCTGTCGCACACCGTGCTTGTGTAGTGCTTGCTTCTGGCAGTACCACGTTGTGTAGTTTTGATCAGCTGCAATCCCAGAGGCTTTTCTGTGGAACTGGTGCTGAGCTGTTTTCTATTCTGTAGATTTAAATATTTTTAGACTGTGGAAGTTGAAAACCTCCCACAATGGGAGGGAAGGCGCAGTCCTCTGTCAGAGCAGACAGTCGTGTCTGTCCCACTGGTGCCTCACAGCACCTTCACTAAGTGGCCCAGAGCATTAGAAAAAGTAGAGTACAGTTGTTGAGTGTACCCATGCCTGCCTTGCTTCAGCACTGCTTACCTCCTGTGGGTCAGGCTAGCATTTCAAACTTCTATGCAGTTCTGAAAAGTCGTTTAAAAAACAACAGTCCATCCAGAACAGAGATCACATCTTGATTCCCAGAGGCAGTGTTCCCATCTTCTCTTCAAGACAAGTTCTCCTGTGACTGGTGGACAGGTAGTATTCACTTTGAACTGCAGGCTCTTAATTTCATCAAAACCCCAGACTTTATTGCATAGGAAATTTGCGATCATCTTTTCTCATGAGCTTTGCTGGTGTTGGAGTTCTTTGGCATTATCTTCCAAATTAGCAAAAATGTATTCATATTTTTTTTAGGACTTTGTTTACTACTGATCTCTTTCTTTATCAGTACGCTGCACATTTGGACTTGTGGTCCCAAGAGATCATGCCTTTAAAACAAAGGGATATAAAAATCAGTATCCGGCTTCTTAAGCAACAAAACAAAGCAGCATACCTACAACTGTGGTGTGGAATAAATTATATTTGTAATACAGAAGGTTCCATACTATATTTTACTTTGTATCCCAATTCTGAGGAAATCTGCTCAGGCATTTTCACCTAAAGCAACTGTTCCTCGTTAACTCGTGACTTCGGAAGGTAAGCATCAATTGTCATTTGATTTATTATGAAGTTACTAGTGTCCTTTCTGTGGTTGAGGAAGCTCTCTCCTAAAGTCCCTGAAATGTTTGATGATACTAGACCCATATCTTGACTTGTAGTGTAGGATTTAGATTTATGCTAATTTAAGCCTCTTAAAAGTTGAGGGAAGGTAATGCTTCTCTGGCAGACGTGGGTTTCTAAAGGCTCTTTCATATTAGAGTAAGTGGGGGTGAGATGGATTTATAGAGAACAGATTAATTGGTCCCAGGTTGAAGAAAATGTGGTTTCTTTCCAGACAAATGCATATAGGAGTGTCTGTGTAAGCGTATGTCTGCAGTGCACTTGTCCTGTGTGAATATGAGAAAATGGTGTGAATGTCAGTTATGTTGTACTGTCTGTACAGTAATGTTTCTGAGACATACACAGAGCAATTTGTATATTAAGCAGTTCATTATTAATGCTGGTCTCTGAAGACAGTCCGGGCTTGTGCATGTTCAGCTGAATTCTGTTCTCTGCTGTCCCATGCCCTTTGTGCTGACTTGAGCTTTCGAAGGCGGTTGTCTGAGCTAGAGGACAGAACTACAAATGAATCAAAATCGAGGTCTGCTGCCTGCCCCATTGATACTTCACTCTTATGGCTGTAACTTTCTTTTTGCTCATTTAAATGGATCCAGTTAGTGTCAGGTGGCACCAGTAGTTTTCCTCTGGATTCTAGCTAGCTTTGTAAGTGAGAAGTCATCCAGAATGGGGGATCTTGGCTGCCAAGTCATGGAGCCCAGCATGTTGTCTTCCTCATGTTTGTCTCCAGAGAATGGTGACATGGGGAATATGCACCACCAGAAGCAGCCCCTTACTGTTTGTGAGTGGAAAGATGGCAAATTTAGCAGACCCATAATGTAATGCAAACATGAAGCCTCTTTTGGTCACTCCCTAACCTGCCTGTAAGTGTATTTTGAGTCTGACCTTTAAATACAAATGTCCCAGTGAGGTGATGCTCTTATCAGTGGCCAGTACTTGGCTGTCTTTCTCCCTTCGCTGATGTTCAGAAGAGCATTAACTCTCTTGATGGCACAGTGATGCTAGGGTGGGCCACAGCAGAGGCCCCTGCTCCAGCTGCGGCAGCTTGGCTGGGTGGCACCCATGGTGTGCCATGGAGGGCAAGGAGACTCTTGCCTGTCCTCCTCACCAGCTCTCCCTAGTTGGTCCCTCACCTTCAGCATCATCCTAGGGCCCCAGCTCCAGGGACCAGCCCCACAGTTTTGCTCAGGACCAGCATTGTTCACATTACCACAAGATTGTCCCTGATTTTTTACCCTACAGCTCCTTCAGCGCCAGTAACTTCTCTGCTCTCTCCCTTCCAGCCCCATGAGGGCCAGGGGTTCCCAGGCAGCGTGACGGGGTGGGCAGGGGGCCGTGGTCCAGTGAGGTTCTGGAAGCTGATGTCCAGGGCACAGGATGGACACTGATAGCCTCTCCCCAAACAGACAGGGCAGCACAGTGTTAATGCATTTTCTTCTTGTCATCTGCATATACCAACTTAAAGTGAGCTGCGTATTTACAGACCTGGCTTTACAGAATCACAGAATGGTCGGGGTTGGAAG
>Ga0181612_158040_pt1 | contig 18939 bp, 18 predicted proteins | sample HoacroProtozoa21_FD_119630 | JGI IMG/M metagenome (GOLD analysis project Ga0181612, IMG submission 119630) | Hoatzin crop microbial communities from Cojedes, Venezuel. Combined Assembly of Gp0051906, Gp0051904, Gp0051908 | reverse complement strand
TTTTTTAAAGAAGGGTGGTATCAAGCTGTCAGGCAGAGCGTCTGACAGAGAGCTGTGCTGTACAGGCATTAGTTTCCTTCCAAGACCACCAGGCACGGGAGATGCTTTACATCCATTTTCTGTGAAATGGATTTGCTCCAAGCGATTCGGTGTTTCCAGGACCTTGTCTGACACGAGGCAATGGCCACAACTGCTCTTAGAGGAAAGGAGATGGCAGGTCTCAGAGGTAATCATGTCTGATCACTGCAGACACTGATCATGGGGCTGCTCCAAACTGCAACAGACCTGCCATGGCAATGACAGGTTGAAGACACGCTGCCGAGATCAGGAGGATGAAGGGTACGTGAGTCTTGTGACAGCAATGACAGCACCATCCAGCATCCAACAGCTGCAGTTTTCACTAGATTTATCTTTTCTTCTTTTTTTGTCCCATCTAGCACAAGGACAAAACCACAGACTGTTTAGAATCATAGATAAGAATGCTGCGGCTTGCTTCCCTTTGGGATCACGGTAAACTAAAAGCGAATATAAGCAAAACATTAGAAGCATACTTGCTATTGCCCTGAACAAGTCAGATTATTAGTTCAGAGAAAAGGTGAAAGCAGCTAGCAAAGACTGAAAATTGCTGCTGAAAATTGCCAGCCAGCAAGCAGCTTTGGGCCTTCCATCACCAGCCAGCTTTGCAAGGACCACAAATGCCATTCACCTGCTCAGCTGCAGTGAGTAGACCCAGCCGAGCCACAAGATCAGGTCACATCTAATACCTGCTATGGCTCTTCTCAGTGAAAAGATTGGAGGTTGCCTAGTGCAGGAAAGGTCAAAAGTGCAGAAAAAGAGGAGGAAAGAACTTTCTTACAGCTAAGTCGTAGAACTGAGGACCCCCCCCAAATCCCAGTTTTGTCCCTCAGGTATGGTGGTATTTTTCAATGAACGCAATTCCATTCTCTCTATAGCCTGAACTTCTTCAGCCCTAAGCACACAGCTTGCTACCGACAGCTCTGCCAACCCAGACCTTCTGCGAGCAGCACTTAAACAAGTAATGAAGTTAGTTATAGCAGAGAGATGCATAGTGCCACAACAGTATGTCACCTCTCTTAGGTGATGCTCAAAACAAGAGGCAATAGAGGCTCTTTCCCCCAGCCAATACATCTTTCCTGTTTAAATGGGCCATGAATAATGAGAACACTTGACATTAACAGTGTACTTTGTACAGCAGTAAACTGATAAACACTGTTCCCAAATTCATATATACTAACCTCACTCTCAATATGCTTATACCTACACATGCACAGGCACACAGAGGCATACATACACACATAAAACCACTGGCATGCTCTCTCAGAGTCCGGGTGAAGCATAAAAACAATACAAACAGTAGTTTCACGTTACTTGAAATGAAGTCTTTTATTCAGGCTGCACCCATTCAGATCCCTTCTCACTCCCCTCCACATTGCCCCTCAACATTTGCATGAATCGGTCACCACTGCAAAGGAAAGGACAGACTGGTGAAGATTTCAAGCAGCAGCAGAAGCTACAGCAGGAGACAGAAACTGTAGGAAACGGGAACACAGACAAGGCCCCTCACAGTGTTTTTGAACTTTGGTGTGGATGGAGATGAACCAAGCTCATTTCAGCCCAGAGCATGATACAAGTTCAGAAGAAAGTGAGAGAAAAAACAAACAAACAAACAAAAACAACCACAAAAAAAACCCAACAAACAAAACAAACCCTTACTGAATTTCCCTTAAGGAAACCGAATTACCAGAAACAGTGGAAAGTCTAATACACAGCACCTCAGGCTCTCTTCCTGCACTTTGAGTTTCTGCTTTCCTAGAACCAAGGAGCTAATTACTGCCTATGAAACCAAAGACAGCATTCCAGAAATTATCTGCCCTGAGGACACAAAAGACCACAGCTCTGTATTAGGAACAAACTACCCCCATCGCTGTGTACCCATTGCTCACACACCACTCCCTCCGGCTCTGTAGACATCTGTAGAGTTTCTTGTATTTTAACACATGAAATTTGGAGTCAGGTAAAAAAACCCACCCAGTCAAGAAATCGATTCTCAGTAAGGTCTTTCAGGTTTTATTATTGTGAGCAAAAGTGTTTACTGGCCTCATATCGTCCACCACGCTTGAGTGACTTTACTAGTCCCTTCCCTGTTTTTCATGGGGAAAAACACCCAACTGCCTCATCATTCCCTGCTTAGGGGAGTACGTTGCCACTGGTTGTAAATGGGAGAGGAAAAAAACATAAACCAAGCAGCTGAACACCTGTGTGTACAGGCCCTTCATTAGGTTTCTCGTACTTTAACACACACTTGTAGAAAATCTTTCATTAGATTTTAAGGACTGCTTAATTAAGACATACCATCTTATAAAACTAATTATTTCAACTGAGTAAAAAAAAATAGTTTAGTTTGCAGGGTGTTCCAGCTATTCACCTCAAAGGACAATAAATGCACCTGATGTGCTAAAGCTCACCTGCACAACAGGAACTCTGGGGTGCAGCCACTGCCAGTTTTGAGTAGTTTTGCCTCAGTTGTGTCTGCCTCTGACTAACAACACCCCAAACCCTAAATCGCTGCTGACTGCGAGAGTATATTTGTGAGGCACCATTGCTGCTTATCCAGATCTAATACCTTTCCCAAGCATCCCCGTCTCGGTGAACACGTTATCTGACCCACGCAGTCGGTCCCTGTCACGTAGAACAGCAGTAACTGAGTTTCAGTGGTGTTTACAGTTCACATGAGAAGTTTGGCAGCAAGTACACACCAACGCTGTCGATGTCTATCCAGACTGGCTGGAACTGCAAAGCTTCAAATTAAATCTAGTAATAAACTCTTTTCCTCTTTCTTCCTCAGGTGCTTGGTACTTCAACTGACTGCCAGGTAACTTGCTGGGAAGAACAGACAGTTGATGTCTCCTCCTTTCCCCTGGCAGCAGTCTCTGTTCACTAGGGAGGTTAAGGTGCACTCTTCCCTCTTCCCTACCTCCTCTCACAAGATGAAAACCTTACAACGCATCTTTCACTAAACACTGGTCAGTACAGAAGTTCTCTTACACTGCAGCTTCCCATAACTGGGATATAGCAGATATTAAAAAGACCACCTGCAGTGATAGTCTCTGTCAAGCAAAGAGGTTAATCAGGCAGACTGACATCACAGATTTAGAAGCAAGCCTTGGTACGCCAAGGCACGGGTTCCCCACTACAGAACAGTGGCCATTCGCTACCTCCTGCCTACAGTCCCTGCACAGCTCAAAGGTGAGCTATTGCTTCAGGCACACCCTACATCAACCTGCTCTTCTGCTCATATCAGCTTGATATTTGAACTTAAATCTCTAGTTTAAAATAGTACTATTAGCTTGCAATTAAGCCTCAATTAAATCCAGGGCTACTCTTTCATCTGCACAAGGTTAAAAGCCAACTAGCTACTTGAAGTTTAGCAGTTTCACTTTTGTGAAACTGGAGTTTTTCTCCCTGCTGCAGTGAGTTCTTCAAGTTGGGTATAGGCTACTATACAGGCCCTACCCACATTAAATGCATCAGACCTATTAGTAATTTGAAACACAGCTTTATTCCTAGCTCCTTCAGAGCTTCATTTTCTACTTTTCTTTCAGATTGTGCAACATTGGAATTCTAGCATAGGAATTGTTTTAACCAAATCTGAATGTGTCCACCAACAGTACCTACATTAATACTACTTAGAATACTATTGTTTTTCCATCAAGGTAAATTATTTCACTGAAATATCACTGTAGAAACTGGTTTAATACATTAAACAAACTAATTCAGCAGATAACACATTGAAAAAAATAAACATGAGGTTTTATCTTTTTGAATACTTATGGAGTAAGATTCACCCTTAATGTCCACCAGAGCTGCCTTCAAGCATGTTGGCCACAATGTGCCACAAGTCTAATGCTGGAGGTAGTTGTGGAACACGAGAACAGCCAATTTCTGAATTTCAAGGTCTGTAGTGGTTACACTATTCTTACAAAAAGGCATTTGCTTTTATGATACCTCAAAAGAATTACAAAACTCCGCATTGGTAAGAACTGCATCAAAAGGCAGCAAGTCATCTACTACAAACTCCTTTTATTCCATTAAAATTCCTGCTCCTTTGAAGCTCTTATCTGTAAGAAGTTGTTTACACATTTTTCATGTTTTGTTTACTTTGTTAGACATTTTGCTTTTGGCTGTATAGACTAATTTTAGTAAGTTTCCTTTCTTACACATCTTTGATTAATAATATTGCAATACAGTATGGGTAAAAACATTGTTTATAAGGCTTTAAGTAGTTTCAGATAATTCAAAGTCCCAAAGCTGATCTAGGAACTATCAACTACACACCAAATGGATTAACATTCCTTGGTTGCAACATATTTTGATTTAGGCAAAACAGTCTGAAGAACAATTAAAACATACACATAAAGGTCCCATAGCACTCTAATACCTTGTTAATTATAGCAGTCTCCATATGCCTACTTAGTTGCAAGATACTTAACACAAATCAGTCAATCAATTCTGTTTCTTCATGAAGTGAAGTAACATGAAATAATGTTTCCAGACTTGTATCTTCAGGAAGGGGCATGCCTACCCCTATATACGCCATCCTGGTCACAGTCACTCGTATTACTGCTCACACCCCTCCCGCCCTATCCGTAACACCATATTCAACACCTTACACACTCCTGGTTCCAAAGTGAAATCCAATGTCTTACAATTAGGAAGTATTTGGATTACAAAGCCGTAAGCATTGCTGACATAACTTAAATCAACAATCTTGCACTCTACAGATTGTTATTGCAGCGTTAAGAGCGATTTGCTACATTCTGAACACCCTGGTCAGCAAACTGTAGGCAGCCACCTTCCTACCCCACTCCTATTCTTCACCCTTTGTTAAAGGAATAGTACGGGCTTTAGAATTACCTTAATGGAAAAACACTGCTTTCTGTCAAGTCTATTACTTGTGAATACAATACTGAGAATGTCAGCATTTTACATTCCTCTCAAAGATGGAAATGACTTTGCCTTGGCTCCCTCTCCCCTATTCAATTACATTTAACAGTTCAAACAGCCTATAAGGAAATTCTGGACTGACAGCAGGATCCAGTTTTGCCTCCATTCTAGTCCTGTATTTGTACTAAAAGGCTATCTGCAGTTGTGATTTTTGGCAACATCCAGTCACTTTTTTCTTACTGTTCCTCCCTCTGATTTCTAAGGAATTAGGCTAGTATGTTTAGGTATGTTTAAAAAAAAAAAAATCTCCTTATGACCCCGGAAACTTATCATTCCACACAGATTTTAAAAGTAAAAAAGTAAGGCTAGAAGCAAACCCATATGCCAGAAATGAATCATACTCTCTAAATTATTCAATGCTTAACAAATCTATTCCAACTAGTTATCTCTGCAAATCCGTTCAAGGCTGTTGAATAAAAGCAATTCTAAGTGCACCCACAAGCCCAATTTAGTATGCTGGACTGACAACACACAGTAATCAGCTGTGAAAGACCAACTAGGATCAAAAATAATCCAGTTTAAATTCAGAGTGAGTTTAGTTTCTGCTGATTTTCTTTAGTACTGCCAAAGAACTCCAGAAATACACCATGCTAGTTTAAAGTTTCTTCATTTATCACCCCACCTACCTCAAAACTGCGTATGATTGACTAAGTTCCCCCACATTTCATATAATCATTTTAAGCCCCTAGTTCGTGATCATAGGATTTCCCATTTTGAAATCCCACAGCAGACAAGTCTTCATTATTTCCTGATAAAACTACAGTACCATTAGTCAAGAAAATAGCATTATAAACAAAAACCTGCAAAATACAAATAAAAAATGAGTAACAGTAATTTAGCATCATTTGAAACTAAGTGGTAAATGTATCATCAGCCAAGTTCCAAGTTCTATGCAATGCCAAAATCAACAGCATCGTAAAGTGACAAAAAATAATGGTTAATACTAGATTTGTTAGTAGCAGCAACATTTTCCTGTGTATTTGTTTGTGCAGAGACCAGTTATGGCCACTTTACAAGATGTTATATGTATGATATCTGTCCAAGCTTTTCAACATAGCATGAGTTACCGTGTTTTTAAACACATAATGCAATTTAAGGAGGAAAAAAAATCAACATGTGTGCTACTGTAAATTTAATCCTACAAAGCTTTTAGCTTGCTATCTTAAATTATGGTTTAATACATGCAATTTATCAAAATGGTGACATATAAAGAAAAAGACAGGATAAGTTTTGGGAGAGATTTTATTAATGTACAATTTTATTAGCAATGTACAATAGACATTTAAATTCTCTACGTATTCTGTCTCGAAGCACAGTAAATGCTTGTTCATATACAAAACTACATGATGCTTTTTTTGTAAGGACTGGAAATCGTGAAAAATCTAAGTGCTACAGTATATTTTGTAGTGATTAAACATGTTGTCCAGAAGAGTTACCAGCCACTTCAGTGAAGCACTTCTAAAAATGTTTCTGATCAAGTTCAAATGCATCTGTTCATAAATAATGATTGGTTTGCTCAAGTCCATTATACTGCTAAGTACAACTGTCTCCAATACAAAATACCGTTTCAATACATTTCTCCACATGGACAACTAGGTAATCTAGTCATATTTACTTTTGACCAAGGCTAATACAAATTTACAAGTAAAGTAACTCAGAATTTACTCAGAATAATTATTTTTCAACCAGAAGCTTTACTTTGGACAACGCAGAAGTATATTGCAAGTGACATTCTGCAGCAGAAGCTGGAGGCTTGAGAACAACAACTAAGAAGGACCAAGTATCAGCAACACACGCTCTTACAAGAACTCTGACCATTCTGAATGTTACATTGAAGACCAGGTACTTCAGTTTGTGCGCCCCTCAAACAATCAAAACCTCCACACAAAAAAAAAAGAAAAATATCCCACAGAACACAGTATTTCAGAGAACGTGTTAGACACTGGCATGACATTTCTCAGATCAAATTGGCAACTGAAATTTAACATCCACCTGAGCTTGTTTTGCTAAGGTTACTATTTCAGAGAGTTTCACCACCTGAAAAACAGAAAATAAAGACTTCATTTCAAAACCCTCCTAATGTGAGTGAGCTGGACCAATCTCTTTAAACCAAACAATGCCAGAGAATCATCAGCAAGATCTTAAAGGAGGGTGGGGAGGTGGGGATTATTACTTAGTCCACTGCTTCTTAATCACCTTTAAAAGAAAGATCAGTTAAGTCTTTCAGAAAGTATCTCACACAGTTACATAATGTCTGGTTCTCATTTACAACTAACTATCCTGATAAAATACTACAAGTTTTAAACTTTATGCACTACCTTGTTTTCATGGGAGGTGTTGGGGTACCCACTCACAAGAGTTTCTATACCTAGAAGCTATTTCTCCTCTGAGTTTTTGTTGCAAGCATTTCTGGATCTTATTCTGATACCTTATGGAGCCTCAACTTCTCTTGCATAATAACTCAAAACCCTTATGAATTATTTCCTGCTTAGAATCAAATTTTATAACAAAGTGGTTCTTTAGGAAAAAAAAAATATTCAGAACTATAAGTTTCCCCATGATAAAAAAAATCCACCAGATGTCCACTAATTTTTTGCAGATGGAAAATTTTCATCTTCATTGTTGCTACACATTTGTAGCATCTTTTTCTCATCCACATTACCTAACTTCAAAAGCACCTAAAACACTAGTTAGCTAGAATAATTTATAGACATCTGTTGCATATTTATGCAGAAAAAAAATACTTTTAACATCACTAGTTACAACCACTGCTTTGAATGCTCAGCTTATTACTCTGATCTATCCTCATCCATTTGTTTATGCCACTCATGGCGTCATCTTACATAACCTGTTTAAGAAATTACCTATGGGCAACATACAAAAACCAACTATAACCCTTTCAAAAAGTGCTTCTACAGATAATTTAAAATTACAAAAACTAACTTTAACTCCATTTGCATGGCTCCATGATTCAGCTGAGAACTTCAGATTCATCAGCAGCTTTAGAAGATGCTTTATACACATGCAATATACCTTAAAGACCCATACATACTGCTAGGGAAAATTTCCATTGACCTAACCAAAGCTTGATCAGCCTAGCAGAGACTTCATACTATTCCTTAAAACACAGGGCCATGCTGTCAGGCTAAGCAAGTTTTTTCTCCAAGCAATCCACAGCTGCTTCTAGAGCTTCAATCCCAGGAAACAAAGCAAAATAAGACACAAGATAAAAAAAAATCACAAATGATGCACCTGAATACCTAATTACCTTACGAGGCAACCAGACGATCAACTATGTTTGGTTTTAATCATGCACACTGAAATACAGTGGTCTATCAAAGGAAATGTTGTATTGTATTTTTCAGCTACCTCAATTTATGTATTTTCGTCCAATTAGTAAAGCTAAGCTCTTGTCCATTCCCCTACCAAGGAAGGTGACTGATCTGGTCATTTACCTGTTTTTTTTGTTTTGGTTATTGCTGTTTTATAAACCTATTTTTTGAACCACTTTTCAGACAGAGGGGAAAAAAAATCTAAGTCTCAAACAAAGAAATTTCTGGGATATAATAGCTTCCAACTGTGTAGCTCTCTTTACAAAACTGTAAAACATTTGCTTCAGGCCTTGATAATAACTGGCACTGTGATTTACACTAAGCTACCTTCAGTTGACTGAACGGAGTTTCAGCTTTTCAATATTCTGCAACCGATGCAATGTTCTGAAAAGAATATTCGTAACCAGTTATCTTACCATTTTTGCAGCTTCATCCAAGTCATCACACGCAAGGATTTTGAGGCCACTAGCTGTTATTAAAGCTTTGGCATCATCAACTCGTGTACCTTAAACAGATAAAATGTCACTCTTATTGAACAGGGGACTATTACTTCCAGAGTACTCTCATATTTTCTAGGAACCCTGTTCCAAAAGGAAGCTAGTGAATAAATCTAGAAGACAACTTCTGCAGTTATAAAAGCAGGAAATATTTTTTTATTAACTTGCCAATCTTCACCATCTCAATTCAAGGTTTGCGTTATTTTTGCATAGTCTTCAGCTTACAGGAAATTTGCCATGCAATACATAAGCTCAAAAGCATCTGTCAATATGGACAGAAATACATTTAACATACTAAAGCACACTCACCTTGCAACCGTACCACAATAGGTATTTTTAGGTCCAAATCCTTTACTGCCATGATGATACCCTGTGCTATCACATCACATCGCATAATGCCACCAAAAATATTTACCAGAATAGCCAGTACCTACAGAATCAATGACAATATTCACGTTAAAAATGGCCAGAGGCACATCAGATAAAAGCACCACTCAACCTTCCAACCTAAGGAAAACTGAAGCTCCACAAGTGTAATAAGGGACTCCGCAAAAGACAGGCAACATTTCTGTTCTAGAGAACATCAGCAACAACAGTACAGTTCTACAAAGCCACATACAGCAGAACAGCTACTTCAGGGACACCCTATTGCAAGAATGCCCCAGGAAACTTCCACATTTTCCTTCAATCCAGCATGAGTCGCAGGAAGTAGCCATTTCTCTTAGGCAGTGTGTATTCTGTGCAGCCATCTGCAAGACGCACACCCATTTTCTGTACAAACCCAACACTGTACATTACTTCAGAATATTCTGAGCATGATAAATAGAGCTGTTTAATTTTCTTCAAGCAAATTAAACACATGAAACTTCAGTAATTTAACTACTAAATTTGTCAGCTGTTTGTCTTTCCATTTCTAACGTTACCCCAGCAGAGGCACTTCCCACACCAGTACCTCCACATACTGAAGAAGCTATGCTACAGAACACAGAAAATTTACAAAACTCATTCACAAGACACTGTTTGTACAATTTACGAAAAGCTAGGATGCTTGGAAGTAAGCTATCTGAAATATGATTTATTCAGGAGGACTAAGCCTGAGGTTATGGGAAAATTTTTTCCTACTCAAGTGGTGTAAAGGAGGGGTAAAAAGATCGCAATCAATGGTGAAAGACGGAATAAAGTAGGAGCAAAAATGAGTAGAGAGCCTTGGAGGACAGAATAAACTTAAGACAAAACATTAATGTGCAAATGATTAATAAACAATAGCTTGGTTTTCATTATCTTGCAATTAAACTAGTTCATCTGTGTGACACTGTTCTCGCTCCTGCTACTAATGGGTAGGAGCAACTTAGATTGGTACCCCCAAAGGCTATTCCAAACAAGCCCTGAACTGAACCCAGAGTGCCAGCCAGAGCGCAGTCCATGACACCAGTGGGCTGTACTGCTGTTTGACTTTCAGCACCAAAAATCCCAGCTACAGTCATCATTTTGTAATAAATAGTGAGCAGCTGAAGGAAGACAGAAAGGGAAAGAGATATTTAGAAGTCTGTTTGGGCACCCTCTGTCCATGCATCAGCAGAGAACTGGCATTGCAAGAACGTGTCCCAATTCAACAACCCCCATATTCTTCCTTGTTTCTTCTCCTCTTCCCTCTGTAATTCAGGTGCTCTGGGCCTTTGTCCCTCACTTTTCCCTCAGTTTGCTGAAAGCACGTGAAGAAAGAACACTCTCAGAGACTCTGTCAGACCTTGCATTTGTTAACCAAAATCTTTTCAATGGGGAAGAGAACAAACTCCCCTGTAACATCACTCACTATTTGTTTCTGGCCCTTTCCAAAGATGAATGAGCAAGTGGCATGAAACAGGTGCAAAAGCAGCATAGCATCACCAGGCCATGCAAGTCACTCCCACCTTTATGTTACGTCTTTTTCATATTTTTCTTTCTTTTTAAAAAGTCCCAAACTGCCATTGAGTTCCCACTGGGATAATCACCCCCACACACACCATCAATTTAGTCCTTGCATTGTATTTCTGGCATGGTAAAGCTCATCCTCCAGTTTCAAACAATTTATTATTTTAATAATATTCAAACACTTCTGATAAACTTTTGATAGGATAAATCATTAACATCCTTCTAAGCCCATTACAAAGTTATTTTATCTTACATGACATATAATTAGTACCTTAGAAACTTGTTTGTGCACAGCACACTGAATATTCATCTCTACAGCTCTATGCATAAAACAGACCCAGCTGCAAAACAGGCCCAAAAGAAAAAAAAAAAAAAAGAAGAAATGGAAACCCATCTGAAAGCTGGTTTCTGTTTAAACAGCAGGCAGGGGGGGAATTTCTGACTCAAAGGATTTCTGGAAAGATTCAAATACAGCTGTAACTTCAACTGGAGGACAAAAAACTGCCTACTCAGTACAGAGTCAAAGAATCTATTTTCAAAAAAGGGAAAAAAATTCCACAGGTTTTCAGGCCTTCTTCATTTGCACCAGGATTATGCTAACATCTCCATTTTCTTCCCTTTTTAATTCTACGCTTATAAAAACGTGTTTTCTGGAGAACACACACTAATCACTGTCTTTCAAATCATAGCCTGCTTTACCACTGTGTAGGACCTTGATATGCCAACTCTTCCCTCACCTTTTTATCAGAGGTAATAAGCTTAAAGGCTTCTGTCACTTGCTGCACTGTAGCACCACCACCAACATCAAGGAAGTTTGCTGGAGTTCCACCGTGAAGTTTAATTATATCCATTGTGGCCATAGCTAAACCAGCACCATTGACTATATGAGAATAAAGACAACATTTAGGAATTCAGTTTATAAATCCGTTAGATTATTTAATATTCATTAAATGGAACATACCTAAGCAGCCTATGTTTCCATCCAATCCTATATAGTTGAGATCTGCTTTTGCAGCATCCCTGTCTCTCTGATCTTCCTGCGTCCAATCCTGCAAATCAAAGATCTTCTTCTGACGATAGGCTGAATTACTGTCAAAGTTTATCTTTGCATCCATACACATCACTGAAAGGAAAAAAACGCAAACCATCATTTAATACTAGAATAACAGCTCAACTACTACATGAATATGTTAAAGTATGTTAAGTCAAACTCAGCAGCTAGCTCATGCAGTTCAAACTTCAAGTTTTGCTGAAAAGACACACTTAACACTGCATGTAAATACAAGATTCTCTCCAGTTTACCCACACAATCAGTTAAGTCCTTTTACCTGCAGAAAAAGGGAAGATAACTGTATTTACTGAGACTCTCTAAAAGCAAAGAAGCTTACAACAAACTGTTTGATAAATCTGGGCAAATTACGCTTCACTAATTAGCATGAAATTAATCCCTACAGAAGGTCTCTTTTTTTTTTTAAATACCTCTTAGTTTTCTGCTTTTAGATTAAATACATTTAGCATGTGTCCGTGCATGTAAGCACACAGAAACACAATGAAAAAACATCTGAGTTGGAAGAAAAGGTGTCAGAAGAATACACACCAAAGTTTCACTTAATATATAGCAGGTGACATGGAAAATCTAGACTATTCTTTACATCAGAACTAAGCTTCTGTCTGTACAAAGGTAAGACTTCATTTCTACCCCTTACAGATTATATAAAAATGAGAAGGCACAAGAAACAGATGGGAGAGACTGCTCCGTACTGTTCATTTAAGCAGCATTATTAAAAAAAAAAAAAAAAACAGCAGAATAATTGTAAGCCTCGATGAAGGAGCTACATTCATGTTTAAATTTAAAACTGTTGTACCTGAGTTCAAACACAAATATTCTCCACAGACTTATTTTTTGGTGAGAGGGGAATTGGCTATGATTGAATATTAACTAACTATTCTGCAACTGGATATGCTAAAAACCTGATAAACACCAAGTTATCCTTTAAACACCTACAGTCTTTCAATACATCAAACTCAGTCAGTCATTCTGATGCTCAAGTAGTAAAGGCAGGAGATTTCTCGAAGGTGCTACTATTCTGGTTACCTCTTCAGGACCAACTTTGAATATACAACATGGCTCAAGTTTCAGTTCACAAATTTTGAAAAGATTCAGTTTCCAGGAACACCTTATGCTGCGTAGCCAAACACTCAAAGAGTGGAAGATGTGTTCTTTTTAAATAAAAAAAAAGGAAGCCATTTAAACTTAAGACCCTACTTAGCAATTACGAGCAGATATCTACTATGTTTAGATTCTCAAATTTATATGCTTTATTAATTTTTCAACATACCATGTTAATGCCAAGTCCTCTTGCTGTATACAGCTGTAGTTTTAGCAGTGTGAAGCAACTAAGATCTACAAAAATGTCAAGTTGTTACACGAAGAATATGAAGAAGAAACATTACCAGCTCCTGATGCATCCTCCACCATAGGATTTATTTCTATCATGGTAGCATCATATTTCAGAAAGAGATTATATAATTTGATCATATTTTCAGCTGCTTCATCCACCAGATTCGGAGGAAATCCCATCTTTTGGGCAAGCTGAAAGTAAAAGATTGGTTATCAGTTAACTGATGTTTGGGGCTTGATTTAGTCACAAATTAGGAATGTCCCAGTTTAGCTATTATTTCAGTGTCAACTGAATTTGTAGATGTAGAACCTCTCCTGTCCTCCTGGAAAAAAGTAACTTCTCCATTTTAAAAGATTGTTTTCAATACAAAACACTGCACTTACTCTAAAAAAGAGCAAGGAAAAAGTCATCATTATACGCCTTCACAAAGCCATATAAAAGCTAGAAAAAGCACTGCCATGCAGAGTTGGATTTACATTGACTATCACCTGAAAATACTTCAATATCTAGTTGAAATTTGTTTCAAAATGTCAAAAGGATTTAAGACAACTCAGCAGGTTGAATGCATGCACACTTTACAAGATTTAGAAGCAACCCTCCCATCCTCACTAATGTGTACTTTTCCACATTAACAATTACCCTAACAGCTTGCTCCTTTTTTATGCCTTCTACTATATCAATGGGTTCCTTAATTATCGCATCAGGATTCTCTGCAGCAACATCTTCAATATTAACACCACCCTGAGAACTGCCTATCAGCACAGGACCCTGGAACAAAAAGCAAGAACAAAAAAAGGCATAAGTAATTTTATATCACACAACTGAAACTTAGTTCTTCTCATAATATACCTCACAGCAATAAAACCTTGTTGTTAGTTGGAATTTTTTTTTTATTTGGGCATTTTACTTGTATGCTTGAAGAACGTTACTATCTATTCAATGTATCTATATAAAAACTTTTAATAATACTTTTCAAGTTTTAAGGTGTATGTTGGGTCCAATTCTTTTAACAAGGAAAACTTTCCTTTGTATACACTGCAGCAACCGCGCAATTAACACAGACATACCAGTTTTAAATTTTGATAGAAAGATTCAACTTAGTAATCATATGCATTTTACCTTCTAGGTTGTCACCAGAAAAAGAAGAGCCTTCTCATCTCGCTTTTCTCCACTCACCCCTACACAAACACACATCGAATGCCAGGCACTCATTTATCCATTCTGCCATGCTCCAACTACAAAGTCAAATCTAGGTCTGCAGAACCTAGTCACAAATCACTGCAAACTATTCCTGTTCAGTAGGATCACAATGCTTAATAACTACAGCCATTACCGAAAGCAAGTCATGGAGTTCTGACAAAACAGCATTCAATTATTCAATAATAAAGAAATTAAGAAACAAGAACTGGTAACACTTGCAGCACAGGTTTTTTTTAGAAAAAAAAAATATCTAAATCTCAACAGAACCATCAAGGACTCACTACCATGGAACCTAAAAATCTCTCCCCATGGGAACAGTCCTCCAGTTTACAGTAAAGACACACTCACTTGCACCATCTCAGCCTACCTTCCCTTACCAACACCCATGCATGGATTATGACATCTGGTGTACTAAGGCAGCATTTCACATCAGCACAGGTCTTACATATTAAACAGCCTTGTAACTGTTGACAATCAGTTAGAGAAAGTGTGATGCTGGTTCAGAGAACACGCTCAGTCACCACACCACTCCCATTACCATCCTTCCAAATGGAAACATATATATGGTGAATTCTCTTACATTTAATAGCAAGGTTCAACACAGTAAACATTGTTCAGGATATGAATATCCTGAACAGTCAGGAAGCTACAAACACATTATAAAATTAACTCCTCATTTCACAGAATTGACCAAAGTGAACTGTTTTGCTTAAAACATAAGAAGTCTTGCCCCTGTTGGCAAATAACACCCCAGATGTCAAGTTCCACTTTCAACTGACTATTTTACAGACTTTCCTCCCCCCTTAAAGGAAGAGGTTTGCAACAACATCAGGAATACACACTGTGTGCTATTCAACCTTCATGCTTCCTTCTTTCAAAAGCCATTTCCTCATCATAAGCATCCTAGACAAGTTACAACAATTACAAGCACATCTGAAAACGTGACTTTATAAAGCCAGCAGTAAAAACAAAGTACATCCCTATCAAAAGACAATAATCCACACAGTTATGCTCAATACACACTAATAAGATTTATTTTTTAATACGAGAACAAGAACAAGTCAGGAAAATATGTTTCCCTTCTTTATCTAATTTGCTTAAATCAGTTACAGTAAATTTTCTTTCCATAAGGATGCTTGTTTATTGCTTACACAAATTTAAAATTACAAAATCCAGCCATTTACAGTATTTTAATGCCACCTTGTGGTAAATCTGGGGTGCATACTGTAACTCCGGATCTTCCCTGCTCTATTACAGAGTACAACAGAACACAGATGCCCAAGTCACATAACTGTAACTACCCAATGCAACTGATACTTTCCTACCAGAAAGAACACTAAAGAGGAAGAGGAAGGAACAAATACAGTATTTATCTGCTAATTACTTTCCTCATTCCTCCACAGCAAATTATTTCATACTCATGCCAGAGATACTACACTAATTACCAAGAGCGCCTCCGCAAACTCTTAAGCATCTGGATACACCAAACTCAGTTTTGTTGAGCTTCAGAAAATAAAGTTCCAAGATCTGCTTTACCCTGGCTTTGTAGAAGTTATTTAGTGATTCACACTCTACGCTCCATAATGGAACACTAGTCTGTCAGAGCATACATTGACACATTTCAGTAACTGGGTTTGAATTGTAGCCTAAAAATCTACACACCCACACATATAGAACATACAGGCAGGAGAAACTATGGCCTTCATCTTCCTGAAAGCTCTGAAGACAGACCTCCAGGCCCAAATCTTACCAGTTCCTGAAGACTATTGGCACAGCAAAACTACCAGCACTCTCAAAATTGAGGGACACAGTTGTACACCTCTAGGAACCTCCACACATTGGAGAAAAAAGATGTTCAATTTATCCAGGACCATTGGCTCTTCCAGAAGACTTTTACTTATCTTGTTCCTGACACTCTTAAATAGTGTGTACATGTACACACACACATATAGCTGTATTTTTAAACTAAACTCTAGTATGAGCATCTGGTAGATAAGTGCGAACTAAAACCAAACTGAAAATAACTCCCTCATTCCACTCATCTCCCCTTCAGCCATATAACTCTGAACTTCAGTTGGTAATATCGATACTCATTTGTTATTCCTTATATTTAAATTGTAGCATTACATATTTAAAGCATTTAAACACGAAGGCAATCACACAGTCAGAAATACGAGGAAATAGAACTTAGCTCATGTATATTTCTGATTTTCAAAAGCAAGTGACCAGTACAGTAAACAGTTATGTTGGGGTTTGTTTTTTTTTAAATTCAGCTATAACAAGTTAATTAGTTTACTTCTGTTTCTAATATTACTCACTTGAAAAGACCTTTCCATTGTTATTGCAAAATAGTATTCTCTCCTGGGATATCTGCGCTCACAGATAAATACTTGATTGCATATTCTGCCCTTTTCTCCTGTCTGCTTGGTAAACAACTTCTTTCCGATCATTTTGGAGGAGATATCTTTTGCTTCTTCTGGACTAGAATAAAAGAAGTTCAGAATGTGACAAAGAAACTGCTGGAAAAAAAGAAGCAGCATAAAACAAAATCTTACCTAATTTTTGTTATTTTAAGATTAATAATTAAAACACTGATTTTAAACTAAGCAACAGGTTCATTTCATAATATGAAACTTTGAAGTTTTTCCACTTGGTCAGATAATTTAGAAACAACTTACGAAAAAACTATTTTCACTCCTCCTTTGAGGCCACCTTCAAATGTTCCTTTTCCTCTACCACCAGCTAAAACCTGTGCTTTTACCACAAGATCCTTTGAACCTAGAATGAAAGAAAACCCAAAATTTGTCATCTGTGACTACTAAAATGAATTGTCCCAGGTACAATAATATAGGCTGTTTTCATTTTTTCCCCCCTTCTCCACCCTCACCCTGCCCGATTCAAAACACATATATGTGAATCAAAGACTGCATTGTAACCTGCACACATTATTCCAAGAATCTCAAACCATCCACAGCTGCAGCTTTAGGCTGTTCTGTAAACGAACGTTGATGAGTTAGTATCCGAAAGCGTCGATACTTCGAGTGTTCTGATATATCTTTAACACGTGTTTGAATGACAAACAATTAAGCACCCAGTAAGAAATGGTTAGTATCTCACAGACTACTAACAAGATGAAACTGAATATCTGACACACTATAATCCAAAATTTTCCTCAAACAAGTACAATTACCCTCTATCTGTACCCACTATCTTCTTAGCAATGATACACGACTATGGCACTTACCCAAGTCAACTTGCAGGTCCACTATGGCTTCCATTCAGCAGAGCACTGATGCACAAGCTTGAGTGCTTTGCAGAAGTCAGAAGCCTAGGCAAATCCACTATTTTTCCCCAGAGTAGGCAGAGTAACCCCTTTAGTTGGCTTTAACTGTTTAAAAATCCTTTACAAAATATTTTTCTAGGTAGGGAAGACTATGAATTGGGGTTTAAAAAGCAAAGTATAAGAATATAATCAAAATCAACTGGGATATTCTCAAGTGTCGTTGAAAGACAGAAAGCAAAGAAAAACATTCACCAAGTCATTTTAAGGAAGAAAAAAAACAAAGCCCTGAGTTGTTATTACCCAAGTTCAATTACACTGAATACACTGCAAAGAGCAGCTAGACTGCAAGATGTTAAGAGCTGCCCCATTCACGTTTGGACAGCACATCCCATCTTTTCTCATGCCACCACTAGCTGAGCCAGTCTGGTGTTTCCAAGCGAAGAATGAACTTGCTGTTCTCTTGGATATGGAAGAGGCAACCACGGAAAAGCCTATGAAAAGTTACAGTACTCAAGCAAAACTAGCCACTATGCATACTGAAAAAGATTATGGCAAACAAAAAAGTTGTGTTGATTCCTATTCTGACCTGCATCCTGCCTGGCCAGATAAAATTAAAATTCCATAATATTACAAACGAGGGTGTCTATAAGCAAAGGGAATGATCAAGTTACTGCTCCCAACCACCTAGTTGTAGATTTTACTTCTTGACTGTATACCTAACAACAGATCTCTGAATTTACAAATGATATGAAGTTCCTTGGCACAAGAAGCATGAAGGTTACAAACACGCAAGTATATGTTGATTTACTATAGTCTTTTATCTAGTATTTAATTCTGAAGATGACTATTTTCTATAGCTACGAAGTACTGGCAATGAAGTAAGTTAACACGCTTTATAGAAGCCACGCAACACAAGACTGAACTTCTATGCAATTACTTTAAGTACAAAGCTTGCTTTAGGAAACACTAAGTCTCATGTATAAATAAGATTACAAATAGTAGGTTCATGGATAAATGAAGCCACATACCTCAACACGCGAGCTTAAAAATAAAGCTCGATTCATTTGAAAACAATTTATCTTGTACGTACACACAAACATAAAACTTGGAAGAGCATGACTTCTTAGTGTTAGTATAGAAGAGAAAGGAAATACTTTCTTTTCTGTGAAGAGATTTAAAAAACAAAACAAAAAAACAAACAACCCCCACACTTGCTCCCATGCTCACAGTAAATCCACCAGAGCTCCTTCACAAGGATCTGAAGTGAAGGAGCTCTGGTGGATTTTCTG
>Ga0181612_119276_pt1 | contig 18939 bp, 8 predicted proteins | sample HoacroProtozoa21_FD_119630 | JGI IMG/M metagenome (GOLD analysis project Ga0181612, IMG submission 119630) | Hoatzin crop microbial communities from Cojedes, Venezuel. Combined Assembly of Gp0051906, Gp0051904, Gp0051908 | reverse complement strand
GAGTCGATGCATCTGTTCATTCCGATGCTGTTTTTCCAGTAGTTGGAGCTGGTGGCGTATTTCGAGTCGTATTTTATTCTCACTGCCTCGCTCTCGTCCATGTGTTTCCTCATCACTTGTTGTTTGATGCCTCTCACCTGTATTCTTGGCACGTTTTCCGCGTCTCTCATCAGGTGTATTCCGTATGAGGAGAGGTATCTTTCTGTTGACCCCGGGTATCCGAGGATCATGGCGAAGTCGCCAGGTTTGTATCCGTCTTTAGCCACGTGTGCCCATCTCTCGGGCTTCATCGGAATGTTCTTTTTGCTGTATGCCGCCGGCTTTCCGAGGCTGTCGGTATAAACCCTGAACACACTGAAGTCGCATGTTTGCCGTGGCCACATCCAGTTGTCTGTGTCTCCTCCGAATTTTCCCATGGAGCTTGTTGGTGCGAAGACGAGTCGGATGTCGAAATAGTCGCGGTAGGTGGTGGCGTAGTATTTGTTGCCTTCATAGAATGGCAGCAGCTCGAGCCTCAGTGTGGAGTCTTTCTCCCTCACCTCTTTTATCATCACGTTTTCGAGCGAGTCGATGTATGTCCTTCTGTCATCTCGCGAGAACTCTGCTATGGAGTCGGGGTTCACGCGGTCGGTAACGTCATATTGCTCTACCATGAAACTCACGTACATATCCTCGTTGGGCAGTTCGTCCTCATAGTTTTTTGCGAAGAAGCCGTCGCGCATATAGTCGTGCTCCACTGTGGAGTGGCTTCTTATAGCGTCGAAGCCGCAGTGGTGGTTGGTGAATACGAGTCCGTTTGGCGACACTACCACTCCTGTGCAGTATCCGCTGAAGTTCACCACGGCTTTCATGAGTGCGTTGTCGCTGTTGTAGAGCTCATCGCACGGCATTTGGCATCCTTCCTCCACCATTTTGTCGTAAACGGCCTGTGGCAGGTCGAAGAGTGTCCACATTCCCTCGTCGGCCTTGGCAGTTGTTGCCATCTGGCTGTTGAAAGCCGTTGCCCCCGCCAAGGCAGCGAGCATAAAGAGTTTTTTCATACTATTCATTCTGGTTGTTATTTGTTTGATTGTTATTTGCCTGAATATTATTTGTCTGTCTTGCCCTTTCCGCCTTTATTATCGGCAGTTCGTGTTTCACTATCGCCGCTGCGAAGACGAGCAGCAGGAGGGTGTTGAGGGCTATTGCACCCCAGTATGGCAACAGTGTTTTCGTGTATGTCATCGCCGCATAGAGAGCTATGGCGAGGAGGGTGTAGGCGGCGATTTCTTTCAGTGGGTAGGCGATGGGTGCCTCCACCTGTCCCACGAGATATGAGAAGATCATCGCCGTGGCGTATCCTGCGAATCCTCCCCAGGCGCATGCGATGTATCCATATCGCGGCACGAAGACGACGTTGATGAGTATCAGCACTATGCACCCTGCGGCGGAGAACACCGCTCCCCAGATGGTTTTGTCGATGAGCTTGTACCAGAAAGAGAGGTTGAAATACACTCCCATCATCATCTCCGCGGCCATCACTATCGGCACCACTTTGAGCCCCTCCCAGTAGTCGCTGCCGATGAGGAGTTCTTTCAGTATGTCGAGATATGCTATTACGGCGAGGAATGCTAAAAGGGTGAAGATGATGAAATATTTCATCACGTTGGCTTGAGTGTCTTTATTGTCTTTGTCTTTTGTCTTTCCAAACACGAACGGTTCGTATGCGTATCTGAAGGCCTGTGTTAATATCGCCATAATCATCGCTATCTTCGAGGCCGCCCCGTAGATGCCGAGCTGCGCATGTGCGTCGGAGCCCTTGTAGATATACGGGAAGAGGATTTTGTCGGCAGTCTGGTTGAGTATTCCGGCGATGCCGAGCACCAGGATGGGCCAAGAGTAGGAGAGCATCTTCTTCATCAGCTTCTTGTCGAAAGTCCACTTGAAAGCGGTGAGTTCTTTATAGAATAAGAGCATGATAAACGCAGTGCAGAAGAGGTTGATATAGAAGACGTAGCCGGCTCCCACCTCTGGCGAGTAGATTTTTCCTATCGTGTCGGGATACTGCTCATAAAGTGGCGGCAGCACTACGAAATAGAGCAGGTTGAGTGCGATGTTGAGGATGATGAAGAGCAGTTTCAGCGATGCGAACTTTATCGCTTTCTTCTGGTATCGTAGGTAATTGAAAGGTATGGCCTGGAAGGCGTCCATGGCCACCACAATCGCCATTGTCCACACGTATGAGGGGTGGTCTTGGTATCCCATAAACGTGGATATCGGCTTTATGAAGATGAGAATGAGAGCCACGAAGAGCAGTCCTACGGTGCCCACGGCGGTGAGGGTGGTGGGATACACTTTCGCTGGGTCCTCGCCTTCTTTGTTCATAAACCTGAAGAAAGTGGTCTCCATGCCAAAGGTGAGTATCACCATCAGCAGGGCTGTGTAGGCGTAGATGTTGGTGATTACTCCATATCCTCCGCTGGCCGCGGAGATTTTCACTGTGTATAGAGGCACGAGGAGATAGTTGAGAAACCTCCCCACGATGCTGCTCAGTCCGTAGATGGCAGTCTCTTTAAGTAATGATTTCAGTCCAGCCATAAATTTTTATTTATCCGAAGAAGATTTTTGTCTGCCTTTTATCCGAAGAAGAAATACGCTATTGCTATTGCCGCTATCACTCCGGCGAGGTCGGCGAGTAGTCCGCAGGCCACGGCGTGCCTTGTGTTTCTGATGCTCACACTTCCGAAATACACGGCGAGTATGTAGAATGTGGTGTCGGTGGAGCCTTGGAAGATGCAGCTGAGCCTTCCCACAAAGGAGTCGGCGCCGTAGGTTGTCATCGCATCCACCATCATTCCTCTTGCTCCGCTTCCGGAGAGCGGTTTCATCAGGGCTGTGGGCAGTGCTCCCACGAAGTCGGTGTTGCCTCCCACGGCAGCCACTGTCCATTTCACTCCGTCCACGAGCATGTCCATGGCTCCGGAGGCTCTGAACACGCCGATGCCCACGAGTATTGCCACGAGATATGGTATGATTCTCACGGCGGTGGTGAAACCGTCTTTGGCTCCTTCGATGAATGCCTCATACACGTTTACTTTCTTTCTCATACCGGCGATGATGAAAACCACGATGATGGTCATCAGCAGTATGTTGGCTATCGAGGTGCTTGCCACGTTCATCGTCTCCTTGTCCATTTGTCCGAAGCCCCAGATTATCAGTGCCACAAGCACGCAGAGGCCTCCCAAGGTGAGTATCATCACCCGGTTGATGAGGTTTATTTTCTGGTAGAGGCTTGTAACGATGATGCCGGCGAGGGTAGAGCAGAAGGTGGCGAGCAGGATGGGTATGAAGACGTCGGTGGGTTGTGCCGCTCCGAGCTGTGCCCTATACACCATGATGCTCACGGGTATGATGGTAAGTCCCGAGGTGTTAAGCACGAGAAACATTATCATCGGGTTTGTGGCGGTGTCTTTCTTCGGGTTGAGCTCTTGCAGCTGTTCCATGGCTTTCAGGCCTAATGGTGTGGCTGCATTGTCAAGTCCGAGCATGTTCGCCGCGATGTTCATGAATATCGAGCCTGTCACCGGATGCCCTTTCGGGATGTCGGGGAAGAGTTTGGTGAAGACGGGACTGAGGAGTTTTGCCAACAGGTTTACCATTCCTCCTTTCTCTCCGATTTTCATTATGCCGAGCCAGAGTGAGAGCACTCCGGTGAGTCCGAGTGAAATCTCGAATGCTGTTTTCGATGTGTCGAAGGTGGAGTTCATCATTGCCGGAAACACCTCGGTGTCGCCCATGAAAATGAGTTTCACCAAGGCAATTACAAAGGCGATAAGGAAAAACGCCACCCAAATATAATTCAATACCATAAATCTTTTATTTCAAATTTTGCCCACGAATAGGAAACCGCGGCGTAGCCGCATCGCCGGAACGGCGATATAATTCTCAATTCTCAATTCTCAATTCTCAATTCTCAACTGAGAATAGCGGATCTTCTGGTGATATTTGTATTGGTTTTTGTTTTGCCTTTTCGAGCAGGTCCTGCGGCACGTACTTTTTGTCAACCACGAGTCGGAACATATACTCTCTGAACCAGTCGTCGGTCATGATGAGGTATCCTTTCTGTCCCCATTCGTTTCCCCAGCTGTTTTCCACTTTCCATTTCTTTGCTTTCCCATCTTTGTCGAGGTCCACGGCGCAGAGTGTCATGGCGTGCGTGCTACCACTGTCGTAGGTGGAAATTCTCTCTGCCTTGGTCATATTGAAGTCAGTGGAGAAGAGTGTGGCGTAGTCGTAGTTGCGCAGGTCGCAGTATCCTCTTTTCCTGTCGAGTTGTTTTGCCACGTCGTAGCTGGAATACATTCTGGTGCTGTCTTTGAGTGATGCTATGGCGAGTTTCTCTATCTCGTCCATCGGCAAGTTGAGGTATGTCCAGTTATGTCCGTCGTAGGTGTGTCGTCCATACAGCACCTCGTAAGTCTTGTAGTAATCCCTTCTCGGGTCGTTCATAATCATGATGAAGGTGCCGTTGATGGGTCCTCCCACCACTTCTTTGTAAAACGACTGCGGTGTGTATGTCTTTTCCTCTGTTACCTGTTTTCCGTTTTTGTCGCGGAAAGCGTATGTAAACTCTTTCACCGGCTCTCCGAGTGTCATGGCGAGGATGCGGTAGATGTCGGTGAGCATCTTTGTCTTTTCTTTCTGTATCTTCGATGAGCTTTCTTTGTTTGCTACCATTTTTCTTAGTTGCAGACCTTGCTCCCTAAGTTTCGATGTGATGATTTTCGACATCCTGCTGGTATTCTCGGCGGAGAATGTTTCTTGTGCCGCCTCTGTTGGCACCACTCCGTATTTGTCAGCGAGGTCGGCCACACCGCAGAAGTTGCCTCCGTCGGAAATCGGGCTTTTGAAGAGAAATCTCACCTCACTGTCTTCCATTGGCTTCTTTGCTGTGTTGATAACGCTTTGCAGGAAGAGGTTTGCCTTTTCGAGCTGGTCGTAGAAGAAGAGGTAGTCTTGCGAGAGGCTCACGCGCAGTGAGTCTGTGCGCTGTGCGAAGTTGCCCGTGATGACATTGAGTCCGCTAAACATCCAGCACCTTCCGCTTTGTTTTGGTTTGTGATGTTTTGCTCTTTTGTCTCCACGTTGAAATGCGTGTCTATGGCTCCGCTGTTCTTATGGTTTTTTGCCAGGTCGTCGATAGCCACGTTTGCGATGGCGTTGGAGAGTGCGGCATTTGCCACAGGTTGATTACTTTGAATTTCCTTGAGCATGGCGTCGGAGATGCCTCCCTGTGCCGATGCTGTGATGGCGGCGATAAGTGCCGCTGCGATAGTTAATGTTTTTTTCATATCTTTATTGTTTCTATTATTCGTTACCAAAAATCGACATCTCCTTGTATGTCTTTTCTTGAGGGATATTTACCTCTGCTATATTGCCATTTATGTCCACGGCCACAGCGCCCATATTAATCAGCTGCTGGTTTGCACATTTTTCTTTGTTGTCGGCTAACCTGACATATATTACTCTGTTCTTCTTCAGTCCGTCTGTAACCCCGGCGAATGTCCCTCCTTTATTGTCAGACTCTGCCACATAAATTTCATCGGCAAATGCGTAAATAATGGGGTTTCTTGCCATTGCGAGCCCCACGCTCCAGGGTGCAGTGGGTGCGAAAGCGCTTACTACTACCACTTTCCCGGTGGATATATATTTGTGTAAAGCCTTAAATCCTGTTCCGAAAGTTGTGATGCCTTGAGGGAGAACAATTATACTTGTTCCTCCTACTGCGACGCTGGCTTCCAAAGCTTCTCTGTCCACTCCTTTCGCATATCCGCTGACCACTGTCATTTCTCTTTGTGCCGATGATTTGGCGATATTGTCGGTGAATGTCAGCGATATCGGTTTTGCGTTTCTTGAGCCAACGATAGCCACGCTTTTTTGGTTTAGCAATGCCGTGTTTCCTTTGGTATAGAAAATCACGGGTGAGTTGTATTTTAGATTTTTCTTTACTGCCGCCGGATATACCTCGGATGTTATGGGTATGATTTTGTATCCTTGTTCCAACAGGTCTTCGGCGGTGAAAGAATAGTTTGCCACTTTCGACTTGGCTTCATTAAGAAACTCTATCTCTTCTTCTTTCACCATATACTCGTTTTTCCATTGCTCCTCATTGGCCTGAAAGAAATCCACGATGCTCACTTTCTTATTGTAGCAAGCAACAATAATTTCATTTTTCCTTTTTGTGTAAATATGCTCTGTGTGAGCCAGAGCCATCCAATATGCAATTTCTTCTTTCATCTTCTCTAAATGTTGTCGTTGCTAACCGTTTTTGCTATAACTAAAGGGATTATACACTCTGCTCCTGCCTTAGTGAGCGTTTTCCCTATTTCCTTGAGAGTTGCCCCGCTGTCGCAGATGTCATCGATGAGCAGTATTTTTTTGCCTATCACGTCGATGCCTTCTATAGCGAAAGCGTCTTTTACGTTGTCTTTCTTTGAATAAGAGTTACGAAATTTCTTTTGCAAATCTGTTTCCCGCGTTTTAGTTAAACCTTTCGACAAAGGTATGTTCAAAATGTTAGAAATTGTGGATGCAAAATGTTCAACCAAGGTTCCTGAAATTGTGGGTGGAACGAACATAACCATATCCAATTTGGTGTTTCCGAAAGTTTTTCTGTACGCTTTTAATGTCAGTCCAACTAAATAATCGGGAAAATCTCCTGCATTTTCATATTTGCACCGATGTATGACATTGCCAACCGTTGAAACACCATAGTAAGATGCAGCCACCCCATTAATGATGTTATTTCCTCTCTCTTCCACTTCAAGAATCGGGAAATATGTCTCACGAAACTCCTTGATTTTCTGTTTGTATGTCTCATCAAGCGGGGCTGTCCATACAGCTTCGGTTGTATTATCGCATCTGCAATAGTCGTTTTCAGTATTGTCTCCTAAATATTCACATAAGAATTTCATTCTGGGCAAAGTTGTATTCACATACTCTGCCATCGAACTTAAATCTTTTAATTTAGCTTCTCTAAGTTCTTCAAATGCAGATGTGTCGAGCGTTGAGGCATCATATTGATATTCGTATTTTTTCGAACGGTTTAATATCACTTCTTTAATGATGCCCTGCTCTATCAAGTCGGCTTTTATGATTCTGATTTGATTCTTCTTCAGATTTGTTGCCTTCATCAGCTCCCTTTCGCCAAGGATGTCTTCCTTTAGAGCCTCAATCACTTTCAAGTAATCTTCGGTCTTTGGCTTTGCCCCGTTGATGAATGCTAATGGCAAAATACAATCTGTTGGAATCCCTTCTTCGTTTGGCGTCGCATTATAGAAGAGCAGTATCACAGTGTCTTTTCCGTCTCGCCCTGCTCTTCCTATCTCCTGATAGTAGTGTATGGGCGATGCGGGCATTTGAGTGTGGATGATAAACCGGATGTCGGGTTTGTCGATACCCATGCCAAGTGCGTTTGTGGAGACCACACATTTCCACCTGTTTTCTTTCAGTCCTTTTTCGATGTTCTGCCTTGTCTCCGTGTCGAGTCCGGCATTATATCCTATGGCGTCTATGCCATTGTATTGCAACCATCTGGCATAGTTTTCCGTGTCAACCCTTGTGCCGGTATAGATGATGCCGGTGCCGTCCAAGGAGTTGATATGCTGTGCTAACCACGCCATTTTTTGCTCTTCGCATTCCACTTTGATGACGTGGAGGATAAAATTTTTGCGCATCAGGTTGCCTCTTATCGTGGTGATGCCATTTCCTATTTGTCTTTCGATGTCTTGTTGCACCCGTTTCGTGGCTGTTGCCGTGGCTGCCAGCACCGGCATCTCTTGTGGCAAGAGTCTCACGAGGTTCACTATTCTTCTGAATGCCGGCCTGAAGTCGTGTCCCCATACAGAAATGGTGTGTGCCTCATCCACCACCACCATGGCGAGTTTCATTTGTCTTGTCGCCTCTATCCAAGTCTGGTTTTCTTGTCTTTCGGGTGCTATATACAGTATTTTCAGTTTCCCATCCAATGCGTCTTGTATCGCCTGCTCATTTTCTTCTATCGTCTGTTCGGAATTGATGCATCTTGCCGCGATGCCGCGCTGGTTTAGGGATGACACCTGGTCTCTCATAAGAGCTATCAAGGGTGAGAAGATGACGGTGGTGCCCTCAAACAGGGAAGCCGGGAATTGGTAGCACAGCGACTTTCCAAATCCCGTCCTCTCTATCATCAGCACTCTTTTGCCTTCGAGTATTAGTTTTATGGCTTGCCATTGCTCGTCGTAGAACTTTTCTATCCCGAAATTCTGCTTTAGAATTTTCTCGGCTGCAGTCCTGTTTTGAGCCAGCAAACGTGTCTCTTCTTGATTCATCCTTAATTTTTCTGCAAAGTTACTGCTAATTTTCGAATTGAGCAAGAAAAAGACGAAAAAATGTGATATTTACGGGTTTCGGCTATTATAAAGGGAAAGTTCCGCGACAATAGAGACCGATATTTTGGCACACATTAAAAATTCGACAACAATAGAGACCAATATTTTGGCACACATTAAAAGTTCCGTGGCATAGTAAGGCTATCCCTATATTTTTCGGGCAATTTCTTTGTTTTTTATTAACAAATCGAATGATTATCATTAAGAAAACATAAAAAGAGCGGGGCTGGCATATCGATTTTTTGCAGTGTAAGAAAAAAGCGTTACCTTTGTAACGTAAAATCATTTCAGCCCTTGCCGTGACATTTCCGTGGCAAGCTGTATGGGTATGGAATTAATGTATGGGTATGAACTTAATTAAGATTGAGGCTATGATAAAAGAAAATATTTTTTGTGTGAGCAGAATGCGGTCGTTTGCCGTCCGTATATTTGCCATGGCTGTTCCGGCACTGCTGCTGCCGGGTTGTACAAAAAATTATTTTAACGCTGAAGTTTACGACACAGTGCTTGAGGAAAGTTTCCCCGTGAGCGATGTTGACCAGAATCATTCCTGGAGGACGATATCGTCAAACAATATCAATATAAGTCTTGAGAAAGTTGACAGCGTGGACTACGACGTGTGTATATACGATGCCGACCCGGAGGCGAGCAGCGAGGTTACAGAACTTTTACATGTAACCCTCCCCGGCACTGCAAGTATCTCGGCCTCTTATAGTTACGAGTCTCTTTACGATGTGGTGTGCGTGGTTGTTGACAGTGCTGGATATATAGTGAACAAAGAGAATTTAATGCCCGCCTTGAAATCCAATATCTCTTTGGGCAGCAGTTTGTCGAAGCCCAAGAAATTCAACTCTGACGTGAAGGATTTCAGTTGGAGATATTGTTTTGAAGACTGCTTCCCCTCATACAGCACTGACTATGACTTCAACGATATTGTGTTGACGATGAATAAGTTCTACGATTCCGAAGAGCCTTCGATAGTGTATCTTTATGTTAGTCTCGATGCCGTAGGCACGCAGAAGGGTCCGTTGCAAGCAGCCCTCCACCTCAATGGCATCACCCCGTCGGAGATTTCCTTGTTCGAGGTAGAGAAGAGCTTCGACTTTTACAGTCAGCTCCGTAGCAATATCAACGAAGAGGTCGCCGGCTATACCATAGGGCGCAATGGCGATGTGGTGATACCCTTGTTCAACGATGCCCACGTGGCGATGTTTGGCAGCTCCGATGCGATAAGCGGCACAGGAGTGATTGCGAGGAAGTATGTTAACACTGTGGGAGCCAGCACACAAGACGAGATTACGAGCAACAGCGACCTCATAGCCACCGAGTCGGTGAAGAGTGCGATATTCAAGATAACATTCAAGAGCGAGTCGTCGGCTTGGAAGCTCACCGCCACCAATGTTGACGCTTTCATCGCCGGCGAGTATAACGGCAATTTCTTCGAGACCCACTGCTATCCCTACAAACGGAATATGACCCTGTATGAATTTGCCAGTAGCGAGGGTGGAAATGATTTCTTCAACAACCCCTATCCTTGGGGCTTTATGCTGCCCAGCGACTTCAAATATCCGCAAGAGGGCGTGGCAATAGGCTCAAACAAGAGCAAATATGTGGGAGCGTATAATATCAAAGGCTATAACTTCGCCAGCTGGGCACAAGATGAAGAAACCTCACCCGGGTGGTACAGGTATGCTTTAAACAATAGAGTTTACAATTAATACAATAAATCCGAAGACGCCTCGTTATTATTAAAGCGTTTTAAAAGAAAACCGGTTTGAGAATAAAGAGACGACAATATAAAATATGGATTGTGTTAATAGGCATACTGCTGAGCATCAACTGTTTGGAGATGTTCGGCGGGGTGTTTGGCGTGTTGCAAGACGACAAGACCAGAAAGACCTCGGTAAGAAGACAGAGAGACATGCGCAACAACACAAACAACAACACACGCAACAATCGCAATAACAGCGGAAATAATAATGCAAATACCTCAAAATCAGGGAAAAACACAGGAAAGAAGAAAGACGACCAGAGGATGATGCCCAACGACTCGGCACAGCTGAGGTGGAAAGTGCAAAAAACCGTGCCGGTGGAAGTAGGAGACCTTGACGAATTCCCCACCGACCTGAAAAGGCCTGAAAACCTCGGCAACGACGTGACATACAACGACTCTCTTGATTTCTATTATATCGGTAGCAAAATCGGCGACAGCTATATCAACGCGCCTATTCTCATGACCCCGGAGGAATACAGGGAATGGAGCATGAAAAAAGCCATGAGAGAATATTTCAAGGCGAAAAACCAAGAGCAGCGCGAGACACAGGGCAAGGAGAAATTCGACTTCACCGACATGCACTTCAATCTCGGACCGGCAGAGAAAATCTTCGGACCGGGAGGAGTGAGAGTGAAAACACAAGGTAGCGCAGAGCTCAAGTTCGGAGTGAGGATGAAGAAAATCGACAACCCCGCGCTCTCGATAAGAAACAGGAAAACCACACAGATGGACTTCGACGAGAAGATAAACCTGAATGTGAAAGCCAGCGTGGGTGACAAGATGAACTTTAACCTCAACTACAACACCGACGCCACCTTCGACTTCGACTCCAAAAACCTGAAACTCAAATACGAGGGCAAGGAAGACGAGATAATAAAACTCGTGGAGGCCGGAAATGTGTCGTTCCCTTCCAACTCCTCGCTCATCACCGGAGCCTCCTCGCTCTTCGGTATCCGCACCGACATGCAATTCGGTAAGTTGAGCCTGCAAACAGTGGTGTCGCAGAAAAAATCCACCTCCAAGAGCGTGTCATCGAAAGGAGGCACACAGCTCACCGCCTTTGAGAAAGACGTTACAGAATACGAGGAAAACAGACACTTCTTCCTCGCACACTATTTCCACGACATCTACGACAACGCGATGTCGAAACTGCCCAATGTAACCACCGGCATCACCATCAACAGGGTGGAGATATGGGTTACCAACAAGACCGCCACCACCAGCAATACCCGTAATATCGTGGCACTCACCGACTTGGGTGAGCATGACGCCATCTCCAACGGGATGTGGTCGGCAACTGGAAGCACGGTGCCAAGCAACCAGTCGAACAACGAGTATTCCACCATCAACTCCCTCGGCGGCGTGAGAGCCATCGACAACGTCAGCACACTCCTTGAGGGACAAGGGCTCGTGGGAGGCACCGACTTTGAGAAACTCGAGAGCGCACGACTGCTCACATCGTCAGAATACAGCCTCAACCAATACCTCGGATTTGTGTCGCTGAAGTCAACGATCCAAACCGACCAGGTGGTGGCAGTGGCTTTCGAATACACATACCAGGGCAACACCTATCAGGTGGGAGAGTTTGCCTCCGACATCACCTCCACCGACTCCACGCTCATCGTGAAAGCCCTGAAAAACACCAACAACACCCCGGCCAACGGCAACTGGAAGTTGATGATGAAAAACGTGTATTACCTCGCCTCCACCGTGGAGAAGACAAAGTTCCGCCTCGACCCCAAATATCTCAGCGACACCACAGGAGTGTATCTCAGCTACATCCCAGAGACGCAGGTGAAAGACAAGACGATATTGAAGATGATCGGGGCCGACCGCTTGGATAATAACAACAAAGCCCACTCCAACGGCTATTTCGACTATGTGGACGGCTATACCGTGAGCAACGGAAGGGTGTTCCTGCCCAAGGCCGAGCCTTTCGGCACCGCCCTCTACGACGCACTCATCAGCGCCGGCGTGGATGCGCAGACAGCAGAGAAATACCGTTTCCAGTCCCTTTACGACTCCACCAAGACCAAGGCCAAGCAAGACGCGGAGCACGACAAATATATGCTCGTGGGTCAATACAAAGGCACCTCCGGCAGCGTGATTTCACTCGGTGCCTACAACGTGCCGCAAGGAAGCGTGGTGGTTACGGCAGGAGGAACGACACTCACTGAAGGCACCGACTACTCCGTGGATTACAATGCAGGAGAGGTGACAATCCTCAACCAGAGCATCATCGACGCGGGAACATCGGTGAACGTGTCGCTCGAAAGCAATACCGACTACGGACAGATGCGAAAAACCATGGTGGGACTCAACTGGGCATACGACTTCTCGAAAAACTTCCAGCTCAGCGGTACCATCCAGCACCTCTCCGAACAAGCCCTCACATCGAAAGTTACCATGGGAAGTGAGCCGCTCAACAACACCATCTGGGGAGTGAACCTCAACTGGAAGAAGGAAAGCCAGTGGCTCACCAACATGCTCAACAAGATACCGTTCCTGCACTGTACACAACCCTCGCAGATACAGTTTAACGCCGAGTTCGCACAACTCATCGCCGGCGAGAGCAGCGGCACGCAAGACAACGCCTCGTACCTCGACGACTTCGAAAACACCACCAACGGCATCGACATCAGCAACCCCAAGTCGTGGTTCTTAAGCAGCGTGCCGTCAAGGTTCGAGAATTATAATGACAAACTCACCGTGGCCAGCGGATACGAGAGGGCAAGACTCGCATGGTATAACATCGACCCGCTGTTCACAAGAAGCTACAGCTCACTGACACCCTCGCACATCAAAAGCGACCTGGAGCAGTTGAGCAACCACTATGTAAGAGAGGTGTATGTCAGCGAGCTCTTCCCCAACAGAAGACAGACAAGCTATTCCGGAACCTCCAATACCGTTACGCTCCTCAACCTCGCCTACTATCCCGACGAGAGAGGACCCTACAACCTCACCACAGACCTCACCAACCGCGGTAAACTTAAGAACCCGGCACGGAAATGGGGAGGTATGATGAGAAAGCTCGACACCAGCGACTTCGAGACCGCCAACGTGGAGTATATCGAGTTCTGGCTCATGGACCCCTTCGTGTATAACGGCGACTCCGCTAACGTGAACCAGTATTCCGGCGACCTCTATTTCAACCTCGGAGAGGTGAGCGAGGACATCCTGCGCGACGGAAAGAAATTCTATGAGAGCGGCATGCCCGTGGCAGACAGCGAGGCAGACAACTATACCACCACACAGTGGGGAAAGATACCTACCACCGCCACCACCACCTACGCCTTCGCCACCTCAAGCGGCGCAAGGGCAAAACAAGACGTGGGCTTCAACGGACTTACCGACGAGGAAGAGCGCACCTTCGGGGCATACGCACAATTCCTAAATACCGTGCAAGGTGTCGTGGACGCCGACGTGTATGAGGAGATTTACAACGACCCCGCCAACGACGACTACCACTATTTCAGAGGCTCTGACTTCGACGAGGCGCAGACATCAATCCTCGACAGATACAAACGTATCAACAACCCGCAAGGCAACTCGCCCGACAACGAGAACCAGTCGGAGGGATATGACTCTTCATATAAGACCACTCCCGACGTGGAGGACATCAACCAGGACTATACCCTCAACGAATACGAGAAATACTACGAATACCACTTCGCCGTGGACCCCACAAAGATGAAAGTGGGAGAGAACTTCATCGTGGACAAGAAGACGGTGACATGGAAGCTCCGCAACGGCTCATCGCCGTCTGTGGACTGGTATCTCGTGAGAATACCCGTGGACCAGTACGAGAGCAACCCCGGCAGCCCCAGCGACTTCTCAAGCATCAGGTTTATGAGAATGTACATGACCGGTTTCGAGAAACCCGTGGTTTTGCGTCTCGCAGAATTCCGACTCGTAAGAGGCGAGTGGAGGGTATATGAGAAAGACCTCGGCACTGGCAGCTCCAACAGCGGCACGCTCACGGCATCGTCGGTGAGCTATGAGGAGAATGGAGACAAGGAGCCGGTGAACTACATCCTGCCTCCGGGCATTAGCAGAGCCACAGACCCCACACAGCCGCAACTTGTGGAGAACGATGAGAAATCGCTCTGCCTCACTGTTAACGACCTCGCCAACAACGAGTCGAAAGCAGTGTATAAAAACACCACCTTAGACATCAGGCAGTTTAAGAACATACAGATGTTCGCGCATGCCAACGCGCTCGCCGAGGACAACACCAGCCTCAGGGATGGGGAGCTCGCCCTCTTTGTGAGATTCGGAAGCGACTACAAGAACAACTACTACGAGTATCTTATCCCGCTCACCCTCACACCCGCTGGCACCAACTACAGCAACAGCTCCACCGCCGACCGCCTGACTGTTTGGCCGGAGGCTAATATGCTCGACATACCCCTTAGCGTGTTCACGGCAGTGAAGAAAAACCGCAACAAGGCCAAGAACGAGGGCAATGCCTCCTTCTCCACGCTCTATTCAGAATACGACAACGACCATCCGCAAAACAAAGTGAGCGTGATGGGTAACCCCTCACTTGGAGAGGTGAAGACGATGATGGTGGGTGTGCGCAACCTCTCCGGAAGCGTCAAGAGCGGTGAGGTATGGGTGGATGAGCTCAGACTTATGGGATATGACAATGAAGGAGGCTGGGCAGCACAGGGTAACCTCAATGTGCAACTCTCCGACATCGGACAGTTGAACGTGCAAGGCAGATATGTCACCGACGGCTTCGGAGGGCTCGAGGACGGTATCACATCGCGCTCCACAACCACCGACAAGAGCTTCAGCGTTACCACGAATCTCGAACTCGGAAAATTCTTCCCCGACAAGGCAAAGGTTACGATACCTTTCTACTACAGTCTCACCAAGGAGAGCAGCACGCCTAAGTACAACCCCTTGGACACCGACGTGAAACTCGAAGACGCACTCGATGCGGCTGCAGATGACAGGGAGCGCGACTCTATCAAGAACATCGCCATCACGAAAACCACCAGCCGCAATATATCGCTCTCAAACGTGAACTTTGGAGTGAGAATCGACAAGGCCATGCCTCTGCCCATCGACCCCGCCAACTTCACCTTCACCTACTCCCATTCACATCAGTATAATTCGGGAGAGACCACGGTGTATGAGAAAGACGACAGTTGGAGAGGAGCCATCAGCTATGCCTATTCGCCAGTGTATAAGACTTGGAAGCCTTTCGAGAAGAGCATCAAAGGAAAGAGCAAATGGTATGACTTCCCGAAAGCTTTAGGACTTAACTACCTGCCGCAGAGCATAACATTCAACACTGAGCTGCTGCGTAACTACTACGAGCTGCAAGAGCGCGACATGGACAACCTCGAAGGCTCGGCGCTGCCCCTCACCTTCAGCGAGCAGTTCCTCTGGAACAGAGAGTTCTCTATCAGATGGGACCTCACGCCCAACCTCCACATGACACTCAACACCGCCACCAACGCGGAAATCGAAGAGCCATACACACCGGTGAACAAAGACCTCTATCCCGAAAGATACTCGGCATGGAAAGACTCCGTGTGGACGAGCATAAGGCATTTCGGACGGCCGCTGAACTACAACCAGTCGTTCACCGCCTCATATCAGTTGCCGCTTAACAAGATACCTATATTCAGTTGGATCAACGCCAATGCCACCTACAACTCCATCTACGGGTGGGCAAGAGGCTCCGACCTTGAGGACGGAACAAACCTCGGCAACACCATCAACAACAGCAGAGACCTCAACATAACGAGCGCCTTCAACTTGGAGACACTCTACAACCTCGTGCCGTTCCTCGCAGAGACAAACAAGCGCTTCAGCAAGCAGCCGGCAAAACAGACACAGAAGAAAGACAATAAGAAGAACAACAAGAAAGACGACAAGGATTCGAAGGACGGCAAGGATTCTAAAGACTCCAAAGATTCCAAGAGCAAGAAGAATGACAAGGAAAAGAGCCAGCTGCCCAAAAACAAGAACACCTTTGAGAAAGAGATAGTGCTTCTGCCCGACAGCCAGATAACGGTGCAGCACGGCAAGAAGTCGAAACGCCTCTCCGTTACCGCACGCACCACCGACGGAAAGGTGTATAAGATAAAATTCAAGAAGAAAGACGACAATACCATCATCGTGAAACCCACCGGCGACAGCATACCGCTGAAACTCACAGTGAAGGTGAAACCCAAACCGGAGGAGAGCAAATGGTATAAGCCGCTGCAAAGCGTGGCGAGACTGCTGATGATGGTGCGCTCTGTCAACGTGAGCTACCGCGACCAGTATGCCATGACCTTGCCGGGCTTCACTCCGGAAGTGGGCAAGGCCTTCGGTCAGCGCACTGGCAGCGTGTTGTCGCCAGGTCTTGACTTCGCCTTCGGACTTATAGGCGACAGCTATATCAACAGGGCATACAACAACGACTGGCTGCTCAGCAACGACAGCATAGCAACACCTGCAACCACCAGCGCCACACAAGACTTGCAGATAAGGGCAACCTTGGAGCCGGTGAGAAACCTGAAAATCGACCTCAGCGCCACACGCAACGTGAGACGGGCAAAGAGCATTTCATATATGTATGCCGGCATGCCCACCACGCAGAGCGGCTCCTTCACGATGACCACCGTGAGTCTCAAGGGTGCCTTGGAGTCGCTTGGTGATGCCAACAACAGCTACCACTCTGCCACATTCGAGAAATTCGTCAACTCCCTTGACACCTATCGCGACAGGGTGGAGGCACAGTATGCAAATGCCACCTATCCCTCATCATCGGGAGAGACGGCAGCAGGAAAGACATTTAACCCGGAAAACGGCACCGTGGATAAATACAGCTCCGACGTGATGATACCGGCATTCCTGAACGCCTACACCTCCAGCGGCGACGGACTCAACGTGTTCCCCTCGCTCAGGAAACTGCTGCCCAACTGGACCGTGCGCTACACCGGGCTCAGCTACTTGCCGTGGTTCCGCGACAATTTCAAGAGCGTAACCCTCTCGCACGCATACAAGAGCATCTTCGCTGTAGGCTCATACTCCACATACAGCACCTATCAGGAGTATATGAACGGTTTGGGATTCGTGGTAAACAGCACCACAAGCAACCTCGTGCCGAGTTCGATGTACAATATCAGCAGCGTGAGCCTCAACGAGAGTTTCTCGCCCCTCTTCGGCATCGACGTCACATTGCTCAACAATATGACATTCAAACTCGAATACCGCAGCACACGAGTGCTTGCCTTGAGTATGACGAGTATTCAGATCAATCAGTCATCGAGCAAGGACTGGGTGTTTGGCTGGGGATACAAGATCAACGACTTCCACCCCTTCCGCCGCACGAGGAAAGTGAAGAGCAAGAGCAAATCGACAGGCAAGAACCAGGACGACAATAAGTCGAAGAGCAAGACCACAACATCGAAGAGCGGCGTGAACAATGCCCTCAACCTCCGCTTCGACCTCTCATACCGCAAGCAAGCCGCCCTGACGCGCGACATACAGACGATGACGACGAGCGCCAGCAGCGGTAACACAGCTTGGAAACTCGCCTTCTCCGCCGACTACACTATCAACAAGCTGCTCACCATGACCGCCTACTACGACCGCCAGACTAACACGCCGCTGTTGAGCAGCAGCAGTTATCCTACCACCACTCAAGACTTCGGAGTGAGCTTCAAATTCTCGCTGACGAGGTAAAAAACCGTTTTTAAGAGTGCTCTCCGCAATGAGCTGGGCCTGGTTTGTTCTGAAGATAGAGTCTTTTGTTTTTGCTCTCCGCAAGGAGCGGTCCCGGCTGGGCCTGGTTTGTCTAGAAGTTTGAATCTTTAGATTTTGCTTGCGAAAAAAATTACACCCCTCGGCAATTTTGCTGCCGAGGGGCGCTGTATCTTTGCACTATCAATTTTAATTATATAGGTTATGCTTACAGGTTTATATTCAGTAAAAGAGAAGTGCCCACATTGTGGTGCAGAGGTTATTCGCCATTATTCGCATGGTGGTGTTATTTGTAAAACAAACTCCGGTACTAATTTTTGTCCCGAGTGTGGCGGCGCGCTGCCACAACTTGACGTATTTGTTTCGCATACTCCTTTTGGCGGAATTATTGATATCATCAAGAGTAAATTTTAATCCTCGCTCGTGACCTCATCTGTCTGCTTCATCCGGGTGTCAGATTATTTGGGAGAAATTGTAGGAATTTTACTCCTCGTGCGTGAGCTCTTCTATCTGGCTTATTATCTCGTCGTTGCTGCGCTGCATCTTCTTGTGAACCTTTATGACTAAGATGACGCCGGCGACGGTTCCGATGAAGAAGCCTACGATGCCGCCGATTAATACTGAGTCGTGTTCTGAGGTGAAGTCGAAGGTGTGCCCCTTGATGTTGTTGAAATACACATACACGGCGAGAATGACTATAAGCAGCAGGAAGGAGAAGATGCCCGCCATAGTCTGCTTGTATCGCAAAGTCTTCATCTTTCTCAGTTTTTTGGTAGTTTCGATGAGGTTCTGACGGTCGAAATCGTTTTCCTGTATCGGGGTAACGTTCACTTTCCAGTCGAAATAGGCGTCGATGATACAACCGATGACTATAATTGCGGTGAACCACAGGGGGATGCCGGCGTAAAGGGAGATGGCGGCCCAGATGAATGCGATGACGGGGATGAGTGCTATTTCCATTATGATGTATTTCTTTATCCACGACATCTTGTCTTTCATCGACTCCTGTATCAGCCTCTCGTTCACGATTTCCTGATTGGCGATTTTCTT
>Ga0181612_112414_pt1 | contig 18941 bp, 18 predicted proteins | sample HoacroProtozoa21_FD_119630 | JGI IMG/M metagenome (GOLD analysis project Ga0181612, IMG submission 119630) | Hoatzin crop microbial communities from Cojedes, Venezuel. Combined Assembly of Gp0051906, Gp0051904, Gp0051908 | reverse complement strand
GGGCTTTGAGCAGCCTGGTCTGGTGGAAGGTGTCCCTGCCCATGGCACGGGTTGGAACTAGATAATCTTTAAAGTCCCTTCCAACCCAAATCATTCCATGGTTCTATGGTTCTATGAATAACCCAAAGTCACATTTTTACCTGATGTATCTTTCATAGTTTATTAGCAAGCACTCTGCTTCCACAGTTGCAGCTGATGGCTGATACTGCTAGCATAGCTTCTTTCATTTCAGTACCCAGGAAGGAAACTGTACGTGTCTTTAGGAGTGCAGTTAGCCATTTTGCTGGCATGAATGCCATCAACAGTCCCTTCTGCAACTGCTGAGTCTGAGCCAATATTTAAGAAGACAAGCCATTGAGAAGAACTTATCACAGCAAAAGTTATGGTCTTCATTTTGCAGTGCGTACCAGCATTGATGAACAGACCGTGCTATTTGTCTTCACTGATTTCTGTCTTGATAAGGGAAAAAAATACTGAATGACGAGCATGCAGCAATCAGGCAGGTAGAGTAGATTGGCACCCAATCTAAAGCAAAACATCCCTATCGAATCCCCACCCCCAAATTCACTTCTAGTTAGCAAAGTTTTTCATCATACATTTAAGGAAGCTTTTAAGGCTTTGCTCCTTAAAAAAGTTTTTTTCCTGAATCAGGGACTGGGTCCTTTAAGAGTGCTGTCTTCTGTGTGACAGGCATATTCAAAACTGTAAATCAGAAAACTCTTGCTACTGTTTTTCTGGAGCAATTCTATTCCTACTCTGACATTTTTTGCTAATTTGCTGACAATTAGCAGCTGAGGTGTTTATTGTTTATTATTTTGCCTGGTTTTCCCCTCTTTTAAACAAATGATCCAAAGTTAAACCTTATGGATCACACTTCTTTGTTTGCCGTTGTTGATGGATCATTTTCTGCTCAGAATGGAAATGATTAAATCGTATAAGAAAGGATCATGCATGCTGCTTATTCTCTGGCATCATATATGGAAAAATATTGCAGTTGGTTGAATTGTCTAGTTGAAATTAGCCTTTAAAGGAAAACAAAACAGAAGGGAATTGTGCAAGTGGGTTCATTAGGGCTTTATCAGAACAAGGAGTGAGTGGTGAAGAGGGAGAAAAGATGACGGAGTTCATGTTCCTGCAGATTAATTTATCAGTCTTTATGGGTACATGAAAAGAAAATTACGGCTACCTATAAAGGTCTAATTAGGGCATCTAGTGTAAATTCTCTGCAGCTAATCTGGTACAGTTCATAAAAAGCTAACAATAAAAACATAATGAGGTGTTGCATTAAATGGGCAATATTCAGCAAATGAGGCTAAATTAAAAAAGGTCTATTGGAAAAGTATACTCTTTATAGGCCTTAAATTGAGGATAACTCATTAAATACACAGCATGTTTTGCTGTTTAGCCGAATAGTGACTAATGTACATGAGATGTGCATTCCTGGGAATGTTTCTGGTCTTGGGAGCAAGTCAGAACTTCTGGTAAAACCAGTGCAAGACACACCATGAGCAGTTGGGGAATAGTTTCATTTTGTAACGCTTCTTCACAATTCTGAACTTCATTATGCAGCCTGAGTCCTGCTGGTGAGCATTGCTTGGTGTAAGCTGTCCAAACTGGGGCAACTTCTGTGACCTGGCCTTCGTATTCAGACCTGGAGAATGGACATGTGTGAACTAGGCAATGGCGTGAATTAAAAATCTTATGTGAAACCTCAGTTCTATCTGAAAGGAGTAATTCATAATTACTGCAATCTGAGAGTGCAGAGAGCTCACTCTGAAAACTCATTCTAGAAAGCCTCCAAATGTAAAAGCAGTGTGAACAGAAAAGCAAATGAATTTTTTCAATATGATGTCAAAAAGATATTTTTCCTCAGTCATTGCTTTGACCACACCATTGTCTTTCTGTCCGGTGATTGACTTCCCCTTCTCACTTGCACCAGACATAAGCTACTGGTCTCTGCTGCGTGGGCTGTCTGTTCAGTCCCCACCTCCTCTGTTTCTGCTGCCTCGAACTGAAATTTTTAGTGGCCTCATTGGCCACTAATTGATTTTTCGAGGAAGTCTCTGCAGTTTTGGGGAGGAATTTTTCAAATGTACCAAACACCAAGTAAATTTTCTCCCTTTACCTTCAAACCCTTTGTAAAACTGTCATGGACAGATGCTTAGACAGAGCTGAATGATCCCGAAGGAGCCAAGACAGCTTCCTGCTTTGCTGGCCACAGTGGTCTCCTGCTTGTCGTGCCACTGCTGTCCTCCTCAGCCAGTCTGCACTCAACAGGCTCATACAGCCTTTAAGGCAGTGAGAGAGGAACAATTTCTGGGAGGCTGCTGCTCTGTGATCAGCTTTCTTATATGATAATGTAACATAAAAAATGGTAAAAAATGCATAAGGAGAGGTGGGAGTTCATGAGGGTGGCGATGCTTTCAGGGTGTATTAGAGCTGCGAGTCCTGGAGCTGCGCAGAAAGTGGGGCTCCTGTGAACACTTCCTAGAAATGCCATTCAGCTGCCTTTGAGAGAAAGCAGCTCTGTTCCCACATCCCTCAATGACAGAGGAAGAACATGAAAAACTGACGAGGCCAAGCACACCTTATAGGTGGTAGTTGCCTCGCCAAACCTTTCACTGCAGACGCAAATACACTGATCAGCTTGCTGCACGGTATAAAAATATAGGTGAGTGCATTTAGGGGGAAAAAAAGAGCAAGTAGCAGAGTTTTGTGCATAAATTAACCAGATGTTTTCCTCTTCTGTGTAAAAGAACCAGACTTAGCCATTACGGTGGCATTCATGTCTTAGTAGGCCATTTTAGCGGAGGTCCCTGCTTCCCTGGCGTGTCTGCCAACTCAGAGAATTTTTAGGTTGCGGATGATTGGTCTAATTGGTTGTAAAATAAACTATTTCAAAGACCTGGCAGTCCTTACATCTGCCGCTCCTGGCCTAATGTGTTTGTGATGTATTTGCTGGTAGAGAAAAATGTTGCTGGACGTGTGTGCATTGGAAAGCTGTAAATTGTTTTTCCTTTCTTTTGTTTCTGTTTATCTTGGTTTGCAAATATTAAGCAGACGTAGTTCTCAATATGGACAAATGTGCTGCAAAATGCCACTCAGATGAGGAGATTGTAGCTGCTTTTCAATTATTAAAAGCATATGCAGAGGAATAAACTGCACAGCTAATTTCAGAATGAAGGTCTACAGCAGATGCATGAGCCCTGGTGAGTAAAGGTTTAGGTAACAAAAATGCCGATGCGTTTCAATGCATGTAGTGAAATCCCCAGAGATGAGGAGGGTTGTAGGTTGTCACGAACATCAAAATAGAAACCTCTGTGTCTGAGAGTGGCTGTTAAATGCCACGTCCTCAATTCTTCCAGTTACACTGTTGACAAGTGTGGAGTTTCTTGTGTGTTTGGGTTGGCCTAAAGAGAGAATATGTCCATACAGGTCATGGATGACCAGGAGTTCTGGGTACTTTGGTGAAGAGAGGCTTTTTTCTCCCTCTACACATACTGCTGTAAGGACTGGGCCTCTTTTTTCCAAACAATTCTGTGAACCAGGCACATCCACTAAAACTAAGCTCTGGAAGAGGGGCAGAGGTAAGGGAGGACAAGGAAAGACGTGGCTGCATTACCACCCTCCACCCCTAGAATTTCTCTTTAACAGCCTCCCTGTGAGAAGGGAAAGAGATAACCTTAATAATTAACATCTGGCTCAAACCCAGCACTTCCAGGAGCCCTTACCGGTGTCCAAGAGGATGTAACTTATGACAAAATTTTAGCCATCGGTTGGGATGATGTTCAGAGCAGCTTCAAGGGGTAGAGTTACATATCCCGCTCCCTCTGCTCCCTGTGAAAATCCTGGCCTTAAGCCCAGGAGAGTCTCACAGCTTCCACGGTGTAATGAGAGCCCAGGCAATGCTGACCCATCCCACTCCCAAGCCCTGAACAGTAGGAGAGGATGCTCAGGCTGTTCCTCCCACCACAAGGCACAGCTGGACCCCACGCTTGGAAGGGGAACCAGCCCCGTCTGTATACATGGGGCACTCCACGGCTTGCTCGTCAGCGGGCGTTGGGTGTCTCTGGGCAGGGAGTTTGGGTTGTTTTGGTGTTTTGGGACTCAAAATGTGCAAGTGACTTCCTTCAGCTGTGTGTCGCAAAGGACATATTGGCTTAATGGTGCAGCAGGATCTCTAAATTTGCTTTCTTTAGTCAGTTTGTGTCACAACTTTTGTGTTGTTTGAGTGTGTAGGAGAGACCGTTGGTGTCTACCAGAGCCATTTGTAAGCACTTTTTCTCCTTTTGTCCTATTAATTATGTACAGAAGTAAAGCAGTTTAAGTACAGCCAAATATCCAAAACCTCTGGCACCATTCAATGGATAAAGTAAATATTTCTATACCTTATGAAATCAAGGGAGTTCCAGATCCTTCGTAGTTGGCTAAGAAGTGATACTCCCTTTATGTGCTTTCTGCAATATGCTTGTTCATAAATGTGTCATCTTCAGGAAAAATTTCTCATACAGGTTTCAAGGCTTCCTTGCAGCCGCAAAATCCTGACTTTTGCTTGTATGACTTTGTGTGCTGCTCTCGGGCAGTGGAGGGGGAAGATGCACAGTACTCTGCAGAGCTGCCTTTGCAGGACAGCGCTCCCTTCTTCAAGACCAGACCTGGTGCTTGCTCAGGACTGAGCACATCTACTGCAGATAGACCTGGGCCAGGCTCGGGCTTCAGCCTTTCCAGAAAGGCTTGCAAAGCCTGCGTTGATTGCAGGGCTACAGCACCCTCAGGGGAGCTACGCAATCATCATCTCGCGGCCTAGAAAAAAGATTATTTTGATGCATTTTTCTAGAAATGTTTTGAGCTCCAGCCAACCACTTAGGGCCAAATGCTGCTCAGAAGGTTATAGAGACATAACTGGAAGTATGCAAGTCAGTATTTCTCTGAGCAAATATAAACCTTTTCCCTCTTTATCTGTCTTTGGATGCCAGTTGTACTGTGAGGGTTTGAAGATCAATTTTGTCGTGACAATAATGAGAATCAATAACAAGCAGATAATAAAATGGTCATCTTCAGGGTGTCTGCAACAGGCAGGCATTATCTTATTATGATTCAAACCACCTGCTAGGGTTGGCTTGCTCCAGCTCCTTGTACAGTCTGCAGAGAGAAAGAGAAGGCTAGCAGGAGACCAGTTGTGGTTTGTGCCTTATTTAAATGTCCCAGTTACTTCTGTGGCAGCTTTAAAGCTTTGTCCATTCAAATCTGTGGACCATCCAAACACCATCTGACCAAAGCCTTACCACTCTGCAGGTAGGTTTCTTAGCTCAGCATGAGCCAGAAGATACCACGTGAACAGATTATGTATTGATTGTGCCAAGAGCCAGGCAATGTGAATAGCAAACAACGTGAGCCCCTTTTTTGACCTTAGGTACCAAAATCCTAGGGTGCAACATTAGATACCTAGAGTAGGTGGTCTTACTACAGCCCAAAATATTTTTTAAAAATGATTAGCCTTTGTAATGGGAATGTACAAACACCAGAAGCTGCTTTCTCAGAGGAACGAGTGAAAGCTGTTGGCTGTGCTGTTCCACTTCCAGAACTGGACAGGATTTGGGCAGCACCATCACCACCAGACTACTGGTGTTCCCAAAGCCATCCTGCTGCATCCTGCCTTCACACAGTGCTGCCTCACAGCCGCGTTTGTGTGGGATGCTCCTTTGCTCTCACTTATCGTTCTGCGTTGTTTTCACCAAAGACCTTTCTTTCACAGACCAGAGTTATTCCAGTAAACTGGGTTTTATTGTCTCACTTGCAGATTTTGTGGACAATTATTCACAGGGAAAATATTTATCTTGTTTTTCCCAATCTCATTTTTACACCTGCCAAATTGCCTCACCCTTTCCAACTCCTTCTAATGCCCATGAAGGTCCCATTGTATCATTTTGGTCCATTTCGTCAGCTGAAGAATGTATCGGATTGGGCAGGTCTGGCTTCACTGCCAACTATGACAGCTTATTCAAATGTCTCCTAGTATCCCTGGGACAATATAATGTTCTAATCTTAACCAGAATGGCATCAGATTTCTGGCATGACTCTATCGTAGTCAGTGTCATTATTAGCAAAAAGGTTTACTCCATAATGACCATCTTAATTTGGTTTATGCACTGAAATGAGACATTTATGATGCTAAGTTCTAATAATACTATTTTTTTGGTAAACCAGCAACCTTGAAAGAAAGTGATAAAGTAGAAATCTCAAGTTTGTTCAAAAATATTTGACCCCATCATGGCTCTAGGGAAAAAGTGTTGTGAGCGTTTAGTCAATGTGTATTATAGCTTCGGAAACCTGGTAGTCAATAAATGTTGTACTCTTTTCATTATTTTCTTCTTAAATCTCCTGGATTGTTTTTTTTTTTTTAAGCCAGTCTCGTGATTTTGAGGTCCAACTCTTGCATTTTCAACCCTGGGGGTTTACAGTAATATATGTAACGAATTTTATGGCTTATTTTAAAACAAGTTGTATAAACTATGGATCTTAGGCCAGCTGCCAGTTATTAGGAATATATGGTTAATTCTTGATAAAAAACTTGCTGTTGCTGAAGAAGATTTATAGTTGCAACAAGATATGAACTGATAGGGGTTTAAGTCCATCCCATGCAATAACAGAATTTATGTGCGGTTTCCTCCTGTTTAATCAGTGATTAGAGTAGGAATGTGATGCATTTGAACCAATTGGTGCAAACTGTGCTTGTGGGAGTTACTTATTTGGCATGACTGGGACTAGGTGTGACCTTCAGCTAAAGATTTCATCAGATTCTGCTGGGAACTGAGTGAGGCTCTGTGGTCCAGTCTGTCCCCTCAGCTGTGGTGCTTCTGTTTCCCATGTGCCTGGGGATGCTGAGCCACCTTGGTACCCACTGACTTTGAGCTGAGTTGTCCAGCACCTCTGAGAAGTCAGGCCGCACAGGGATGCGGTACATGGAAGCATCCCGAACTAGGGCACACTTTGACTGCCCTGAGGGCACAGAGCAGTTTGGGTCATTGCTCCCTCTGTAGCTGCTCTTCCCAGAACAGGGAAAGGAGCTGGCCCAACAAGAGCGGAAAAACCAAGAGAGCTCCAGAGGGAAGGGTCCAGTTTCCAAGCTCTTGTCCTGGGACAGTGGCACAAAAAGGCTGTGGGGCTGCTGCCCAGGGAGGCTGGTCTGAAGGAGAGACCGAGTGGCATAAATTGACCACGATCCAGCATTGTAACACATGGGGTGAATTCACAGGAGGAGCTCATGAGGCAAAAACTGTGAATGGATAGAAGTGAAGCCTTGACTTGTTTACGGAAAAGACAATTGATGAGTATGTTGAAAACACAAGAAGGTGAGATTACAATCAACCAAAAAAGAGGGAGGCATGCTGGCCCAGCAGCCTGTCCCTGATTCCAGCTGTGTCTTGTGGTTTGAGCAAAGCAAGGCAGCCAGGGAGAGAGGAAAAGAAAGCTGAAAGAAGGACATCTCTTGGAGCGATGTGTAGGAGGGAAAACGGGTAGTAACCTCTTTTCTTAGCTGACTCCCAAACCATGTTGGAAGGAAGGCAGGGACAGCCATCTTAACTCCATATGCTTGGTTACCATTTGGTGGACACCTGTACCTCAGCTGTACAATTTAGAGACTTCCCAGGCAGCGTTCTGGGAGCCAGACTATCCTTTTAGTGCCTTTAACTTTTTCCTTTCTCTTACACATGCCTCCTACCCCTCTGTATCATGCTACTGGTTCTGCAAGGGAAGGACTCTGACTGCACTATTCCCAGCTGGGCAAATCTGCTGGCTGGCTGCTCCCGTTGTCCCAGGCCAGCAGGAAGGCAGGAGTGGAAGGAAAGAAGGATTTTGATGGCAGAGAGGAGAACTAGTGGCTTGGAGAGAAAGAAAAAAACCTACACCTGAAGGATGAGAAAGGACCAAGGAAGCACAGCCACGTGAAGAGACTATCTTGTCTTCAGCTGTGTTTGCCACAGTACACATTTGCTCAAAGTATAATGGAGAAGAAATCTCTGAGCAGCATTATAAACATATCTCGCAGCCCTGGTTATACACACACACACATGCATAAATGGCTCAGGTTTCACTCCTGCGGATTATTATTGTATCACTGCAACCTTGAACTATACAGTCTTGTAAGCTGCGGAATCGCAGACCTGCTTCTTGTTTTTCCCTGGTGTGAGGCAGTATGGCCTGGAGGGGTGATCATAGCTGAGTGCATCGGTGAAGGAGCTTGGAGTCTGGCCACTCGCTCTCTGTGTGGCAACAAGTGACTTTGTGCCTCTCTGCGCCTCAGTTTCTCCACTGATAATAACAGGAAGGATTGTTATCCCCAAGGCAATCGTAAGCACTTTATTAGAACTTCTTGTACCTTTGGTGTTCAACAGCTGCTGGTGGTGGCTACAATAGCTGATTACATGTGGTAGAAACAGCTTCTTGTGAGACCCTTTCTCCAGCCTCTGGTGACTGTGAGGTAGAGCAGCAGAGGACATTGCTGTGGGTGCTCTGTGTGCCTGTGCCAGGATCCCCTGTTCACTGGGATCTCTGGAGGGAAAACACGTAGGCTTAAAAGGCTGCAGAATGACCGATAAAGCTCCATATCGGCATACTTCAGGAAAACTAATTTTCTTTCAGAGACAGGCACTAGAGAAGATGAATTACCATAACCTTCTCTTTTCCAGCCACAGGTTATAGTGAGGACAAGGCAAGAAGGTGCCAAAGAGGGGAGCAAAGGTCTCCAAGTCCTTGCCAGAGCTGAGGGTGTCCATTAACAGGAGCGCAGGTCTGAGGAGGTGGTGGCAGGCGCCAGAGCTCGCCCTGGGGTGGGAAGCTATGCTGATGAGGCCAGCTGCAGACTTCACTGCTTTTTATTTGTCCAACACAGAGTTTTCTCAGATTTCATGTAGTATGACCCTGTTGCCATCATGCGTGGCCCTCTGGACAGAGTCTTGTTTCACCAAGGTTCATTTGAAGTCTAAGGCCTGAAAAATCACAACATCGCATGGCTATAACTTCCAACTCCTAGACTGTCCTTTCCATCACCAGACAGGTGATAGAATCACAGAATCGTAGAATGCTTTGAGTTGGAAGGGACCTTACAAATCATCTCATTCCAACCCCCCAGCCATGGACAGGGAAACCTTCCACTAGACCAGGTTGCTCGAAGCCCTATCCAACCTGGCCTTGAACACTTCCAGGGATGGGGCATCTACAGCTTCTCTGGGCAACCTGTTCTACTCTCTCCTGTCTCCAAATGTGAAGCCTACAGAAACCTCTTCTTCCTGTAATATTTTTTGCCAGGCTTGTGATGCGCAGTAGTGTCCTCTTTGTAATATCTATCTCTGATGGCAACAGAAGAGTGCTCACACAATTAGATGATTACACATGGTTATATTCTTTTTATTTCTTCATCTTTTTTTTCAAATGAATAGCTAGCCCTTTTTTAACTTTCGTTCCCCTCAAAGCTTCTGTCACATCCCTAACCTTAGGGGCAGCTCAGAAGTAGAGAGGGCTTTCCTTTTTCAGCACATTCCCATCCTCCACCGTGTAAGTCCACAAGCCAAAAGATGATGTGATCCTAGCAGCCCAATTTTTGTGTTGAAAGTGCGCATTGTGCTAAGGCTCTTTCTCCCTGTACTCCTCTTTGTGCACTCCATGAAATGATGGCATCAGGGATCATAACTCAGCAGCTATTTAGTATGATGAGAACACCTTATCCTTGGTGCCTTGCCAGCTCGCCTGACGACGGCAGCAGTCTCGCCTTGGAGGATGGTCTCACTTCAATCTCCAGGTCTCTGAGTCCTGTGATTAGTCCAAAGGTGTAGGTCTTCCACCACGGCCCATGCTGCCCTGCAGCTGGAGCCCCATGGCCTCCCTCTCTCTCTCTGAGATCCCTGCGTCAGGCACAGCTCAACCCTGCTCCGTGGCACTCTCACGGATCACAGACAAGAAGAGAAGTTGTGAAGTTGCACTGCCGTGAGAGGGAGTACTTTAGGGGACATTTCTCAGTCACTGGAGCTACAGGGACTCCTCCTAGGTCACATCCTACATCTGACATCTAGATCTGCACCACAAGGAAGAAAAAAATCAGAAATCAGAGCTGTCCCTTTCAGAAGCAGAGAAGAGCTTGGAAACATGAATGCAGTCACTTCAGACCTACGAGTCCAGTAAAATACTTCCCTCCTCCATTACTACTTGTTTAAAAAAATATATATTAATAATTAGCGCTTTTTGAGCCAATTCCTGATTGTAAATATTGGGGGTGGGACAGGAGGGAGGAAAGGCTGAGTCACAATTTCTGAGTGCTCAGCTCTTCCATAGTGCTTCATCACCAAGGATCTCAAAGTGGTTTTGACATATGAATGAGTTAAATTTCACCACTTCCTACTCAGGCCAGGAAAACCTTTGTTGAGTTCATTCACAGATGAAATGGAGAAAACTTTTAGGTCAGAGTTTTCCAACCTGGATACTTCGTGTCAGATACCAAAGCTAGAAATAACATAAAAATGTAGTGGGTTTAAAGTGCATTTATCCATCCTTCCACTGTCACAGTAACAAAGAATTACCCTTTAATTAAAGAATTAATTTTGCATTTAACCAGACTGATGAATTCAGTGGCCTACTTCTGATCTGGTAACACCTCCTCTGCCCCCACCCAGAATTATCTATGAAAGCCTGAAGAGGAGGCAGCTTTAATAGTTTCTGCTGAAGGCAAGGCTTCTCATCACACAAAGTAGTAGTATCCTCCCTTCTTCCCTCTCTCCTTCCCTCCCTCTGGTTTTCTGTGTCCAGGACCAAGGCAAAAGCATTAGAGGTGCTGGAGCCTTCAGCACCTTCAGCTCCAGAGATATGTCCTGTCAGGCTTTCACTCCTTCTCCTTCTCAGAGCTCTTGCATTTAAGAAGCTGACCCTGTCCACGGACACCATCTGCACTCAGACGATAGAAGAGTTGCCACGAATCTGCAAAACAAAATAGTGGCTTGGACACAGTTAGGCCAGTGGAAATCCATGTGAAACCAGCCCAAGTTAAGTGAGTTACCCTCAGACCATTCTGGGGACAAGAGCTGTGAGTGGGAACTCCAAGGAGCCTGCAGGTCTCCTGGAGCTGCCTGTGGGGCAAGCCTGGGGTGTGCTAACCTGCTGCTCTTCACTGAGCCGTCGGGGCTGCTCACCCTGGCTGGGGTTCTCCAGAGAGCTGCCTCCATTTATCCACCTCCAGCTTCCCTGCCTGGACCTGGCCCAGCTCATCTGGGGGGAAGCTTAGGTACCCCCTCAAAGATCATCGAAATCTGTGGTCTGTAGCTTCAGAAGAGTCACTCTGGGTATGCAGGACCAGACACAAACCTTTGGCTGGGTGCGAGACCTCCCGAAATGGCTGCATTCTCTTCTTTCAGAGCGTGTCTTGCAGGTAGTGCTGTGCTAACAGGATTTTTGTGAGAGTGGCATATTACAAGGCACTACGAGTATCCTCAAGGCTCTGGGCTGAAGTCTGTTTTGCCTCTGTATCCTGACTATCCGAGCAGAAAGGCTGGCTTAGCTTGTAAATGTGACTTCACAGAAACATGGCAAAAGACAGAGATACCTTAAGCCAGTAAATGTTTCCAGATGAGGGCATTTCTGGTGAACTTTTTACTTCTGCCTCTAAATGAGGCACTGTTAGATTTTTACAAAGATTGAAAAGATTTGAGCTTTAGGGCAAAGTGTGGTGGAACTCTTTTCTTTCCTTCTCTTTTTCTCTTTATTTTCTTCTCTTTCTCTCTTTTGCCTTCTTTTATTTCTGCTTTCTTTCTTTTTCTTTTCTTCTGTTTCTCTCTTTTGCTTTCTTTTATTTCTGCTTTCTTTCTTTTTCTTTTCTTCTCTTTCTCTCTTTTGCTTTCTTTTGCTTTCTTTTCCTTCTTCTTTCTTTCTTTTTCTTTTCTTTCTCTTTCTCTCTTTGACTTTCTTTGATTTATTTTTCTTTCTTATTCTCTTTTTCTTTATTTCTTCTTTCTGAGTCTTTCTCCATTTTTCTCTCTTCCCTTCTCTTGTGTAAAACAAGGCATCTAAGAAGAAAGAAACACTGCTGTTGTAAAAAATACAGCTTAGTTATTCCTAGAAGCCTGTAAGCAGAGAAAGAACAGGCAAAAGAGGGAGAGCAAGCAAGTTTTGACAGTAATAGCAGTGAGCCAGTGGAACGTCTTGAAAGAAACTAGCCTTGTCTTAGGAAATTAAAAAGACATGTGTGTAGCCGTTAAAAAGCCTGAGAAAAGTGTCTACGGTTCTCAAGCAAGGCAGTCCTGCAGGAGGAAGTTTACAAGAGCTAGGAGTAGTAGTATCCGTGACTTTAATCTGGTCTTGGAAATTATTAGTTCTAAGCGTGCTGGAAGGAATTAAGACCAAACAAGGGTTTTCAGTTTAGAATCTGAGTCTTTGATGCTTTATGAAAGTAATTTGATTGCATCAAATGGGTCCCAGGGATAGGAACCTTAGTCCATAAATATCACCAATCCACATCATTAAAAAAACCTCAATCTGCACTTTTTTTTTCTTTCTTCTTTTTGCAGTGCTAATATTCTTTGGACATAAGAGGCTCGCAGCTGAATCAGCAGGGAGATTGATTTCTCTCTCTCCCTTTAAAAGAGGGAAAGAAGGTCCCTTTGGGTCAGGGTTAAGGGCTTGGAAGGGGCCTAATGGGAAAGTTCATCTCGCAGCTGCCAACGGTATATAGTACCAGGCCCATGGATAACAACAGGATGTGGGTTTTGAGCACTGTCAGCTCCTTCATGATATATTTCTTTTTAATTTTCTCCTTTAAAAATAATACACCAGCAAAGAACATTCTTTATTATCATAACAAAATCTCTGCTCCAGTGACTCTGAGATGTTCCTAATTGTTTTCAATCTGTCAGAAGCGCTTTCTGTTTGCATTTCTGCAACCACTCAAGAGATTGCTGCAAAAAAAACAAGCTCAAAAAATAATGGCCTGGCCTGACTCAGGGGTTGGGTAATGGGTTACAGCACTTTCACCTCGCTCACTGCTGCTGAGCAGGAACCAAAGGCTGAACTGGTTGGCCCTAACTCGAGTATCAGCTTTGCAACAGCCAATTTCAAGCTGTTGTTAGCACTGGAAGTCACCAAACAGGCACAGTGACAGTCAGTGAGTTAAAAATAAACTCTGGTGGTGGTGGAAGGCACAGGGAAAACACCCCATTCACCCAAGTGTGGAGATGGAAAGTGGAGGGGAAGAGTGCATGCAGCTCTTCGCGCTGTCATCCTATGAATGACAAATAGCAATGTGTTTCCCACAGAGAAAAACACATCTGATCTAACTTTTCACACTGTTTCATAAAAAGTGATCTCATTAATGTGAGAGCAGAGTGATTTCTGGGAACCAGCTTGCCCTGACTGGTGGCTGTGGAGCCTACAAGAGGAGGCGATGCAGGGCAGCCTCGTGCCACCGTGGCTGCGTCCTCCTTGGTGCGTCGTACTGGTCTGGCTGTGCGATGGAGGAGCGGTGGGAGCAGAGGGGCTGCGGGAAGGCGGTGTGCAGGAGGCCCCAGGCCCCCCACAGATGTCTGCTGGCAGAGCTGGGGCACACGGGCCGTGGGAGGAGCGCCGAGGAATTTTCCCAGCATCGTTCCCTGCGTGTGTGGGTGTTGCCTCCCACCACGGAGCTGGCGTCCTGTTATGCCTCTCGGTATCACAGCACGAATGGTGGGCCCCCACCCCGGAGGGAGTCCCTGCCGCCATACTGCAGGCTGTAGGAGACACAACCGACCTTGAAGAGCTGCAGAACTAAGACGGGAGAAAGAGCTGCCCTGTACAGCAAGAAAGCTGCGCATTGAAGGCGGCACTGATGTTACCCACAAGAAATGCCCATTATTTGTCAGGCCTGTCCTTCTTCATTAGTCGTATTGTGACCAATGGTCTACCTGCAGTTTGGATCACTTCTTGAGCTTGGTGATAAGATGCAGTGGTCATGATGACTGTGGCCCATAGCCTGAGAAAAACCTGAATCCTGATCTGGTAGACTTTGAAGGCAACCAGAGAAATGAGAGGGGCTGTGGATCAAGTCCACTGAGGTTTATTCAGGATCACCCAGGAAGATGAAGACAGGACTGGGAAGTGAGCTCCTCAATCACAGCTCAGTGCTGTAACGGCGTGTTGCACCGGGACCGTCCTCCCGCAGCTCTCCAAGGCCATCAGGGCTCCAGATGTCTCTCCATGCAGAAGGAGCTGAAGAAGAGTCAGGGCTGGTTTTGCATGCGTAAGCAAAAAAGCAGAACCTTAGGAACTGTCTATTGGTATGTTTGGAAGGCACTCATCACCCTGGCATCTGGTATGCCCTGAGCTGCTGTCAGCTACCAGTGCTGAGAATTCCACACAAGAGCTCAAGAGCTCTGACCACCCCTGGAGAAAGGTCTGGGTGAAGAGTGGGTCAGCACGGACTATGCAGAACCCAGAGCCTGAGTCAGGCTGTCATTATGAAGGACGGGAAGACATGCCTGTGTCAGAAGGGGCTTGTCCTGCCACTTTGGAAGTCATGGCTCCTTTTGTTCTGCCATAGACTTCCCACATGTGCCTTAGACATGGAGGTGTTGCCTTACTCTGCCTCATCAGGGAGCTGTAAAAGATGGTCTGTTTCCAGTCTGCAGGGGCTCTCATGGTTGCTCATGCATGTAACTTTAAAAACTTCACCGTGGAGCAAACCATCTTTGGGACCCCTGCTTGGTCTCAGTACTTGGGAGGAAGCCCATAGCGAGAAAAAACATGAGGTTTCCGTTCCCCACTGCTGCACAGAGGTGGCTGAGAAGTCTTTTAGTGGGACATGGTTTCCCACCTGTTTTGCACTGGCATAAGGAGTTCTGCTAAATGCAAGGCAGCAGTCAGGTCTGTGCTTTCCCACAGGAAGCACTGGACACAGAGATAAGGTCCTCTGCATTAACGCTGAGATAAAAAAATCTCTAACAACTAGGAACGTGAAGCATGGCAGCCACAGTAGCCACAGGGTGTGCGGGGGCTCTGTCACATTTTTGATGAAGAAGCAAAATTGCTTCCCCTCTCACCTTCCTGGGAAGGTGGAGACAGACCCTTGGCTAGCCTGGCTTGTCAGGAGCATTGCTGCTACTACTCCTTGTCCTCCCCATGCTCCTTGGCCACCTTCGCTCTCTGCAGCAGCGTACGGAGGCGCACAGCGTGGCTGCAGGCAGCAGAGGAGCAAACAAGCTCTAGAACAAAACAGAAAGTATGTTGTCATGCAATCCTCATTAATAATGGAGAAAGAGTGAAGAGAAACACTAAATATAAATGATATTTCTTGCTGAGAGGGAACGTACTGCACCGCTACAAAGAGGGAACATGAAAGGTGAAGCCTTTCAGAGTTTACATCACTCTTCCATAAAACAAAATGTAGGCTATTTCATTTACCGCAAGATTTAGCCAGGCAGTGGGAAGACAAACATCACTAACAAATAAACAAAGAAATCCCTTGTATACTGAGATTTTTACCATCTCAGTCTCTTTTTTTTTTAATTTCAGTTTGAAGTCTCCAGTTTTCTTTCTTACTGCTGGTTCTCCAGGGAATTTCTAATTTGTGCTGAAATGATAAGGCATTTTCTCAGGTCAGGCAAGCGTGGCCCATATAGCACTGCTCAGCAAATGCGTGCCTCTTGGAGAGATACTGCCAGCAGTGACTGTGGCTTAGCAAGCAATTCATTATTCGGGGCCATTGGGCTACTCTCTGGCCCAGCGGTCCAGTTAGGTGTTTTAAAGATGCAGGTAACTGTTAAGTAGAGAGCACACGTTACTCTGCCCGTAAGTCTCTGCCATAGCGTGACATGGAGACCTCTGAAGATTGCGGTCCCTGCGTTCTTTCTCTTTTATGCTGGTCGTTAATCTCAGAAATGCATACGAAATTGATTTCCTTTTCACGACATTGTTTTCAAATGACTCTTCTGTTTTCTTCTGCTTGGCTTTTGGCGATCTCAGGCCCTTGGGAGCTACAAGGAATATAATGCAGAGCTTTTCTGAATGCTTCAGTGCCGAAGTCGTCAGTGCTTGCTCCCTCCTGTGTTTTATTGGTTGCGGGTGCACCAAGGAGGCTGCAAAGGGTAGGGGCACCAGGGTGGTAAAGCTCAATGCAAGAATTAAAGTCATCATGAGAAATGAGATCCTTCTGAGCTGACAGAAGTAGAACCAAGAGCAGAACTTGGATGCTAAACCTGCTAGTTCTATGGGGTGATGTTGTTTTCTTAACTACAAAGTCCAGCAAGAGAACAAGGAAGAGTCGATTGCTTTAATACGCACTGCACTGCTGAACAGCAAAGTTCCCAAACAGTGAAACTCCCCCAACAGCTCTCCCTTCGCCTGCGAACAGCGAGCTTACATGCAGGGAGGGGGAAAAATGCAGCCGCATTCCTTTCGCACTCCCACTCGCCTCTGAGGTTCTTCCACTTCCTTCCTATGGCTTTTTTTAGAACTGTAGTGTTTTTCTCACGTCCGGCAACAAAGGATGTTTTGTGCTGCTCGCTGAGGTTGTTGGTTTCTCTTTTTTTTTTTCTTAACTTCAGATGCAGCTATCATGTTTGAAAATATCACTCTTGTTTGTGTGGGAGCACAACTTTTTTTTGCTCTCTGATACCTTATAAGCATGATCAGTTGCTGGGAATTTGTTTAGTTGGTTAAATTCTCCCACCACACATTTGTCTTCTCCTGCAACGCTCTTATTTACTTGTGGAAAGCACTGTGCTGCAGCCCTAAAGGTAGAACAAAATTCGGGAGATTGCAGTTATTTCTCTGCCCTGTTACTGAATAAGAAATGGAATCACTCCAGAACTACCGTGGTGCAGCTGAGAGCAGAGCATGGTGCAAAAATTGGTTCATAAAATGCATAGCTCATAAACCTCACAAAACTCTTGTGATGTTTCCAGTAAAAAGTCCAGTGAGGGGACAAGGAGGAGCAGATCAATAATGGAATCACTGTCTCCAGCCCCTAGAGTCAGCTCTCCCGTTTTACGACGGTGTAACATCATGAGATCAGAGTGGAGAAATGCATCCAGGATTAAACCTCTGGGGTTTGATATATTCTTGTCCCCAATTACTATAGCTGGGCCTTTGTCACGGTGATGAATTGACTGCGGTCACACACATTGACATTGCTTACTTTGAGAAGTGAAACTCCAAACATCAGCCATCGCTGTGTCAGGGACCCTGGATATTGGATATTCAGGCATTCAGTGTTTCCAATTTATTATAATTTGTAGGCAGCTAGACAAGGTGGGGGGAAAGCCCACAGACAGCCTGGAATTGTACCATAAATCTCCAAAAGCCCTAACATAATCTTTAAGACTACCTTCAGTTCCTCAGGCAGGGAGCAGGAGTGATACAGTGAGCTTGATTTTGACCTTTTGCTCAGCAGTGCTGCACAGGTATTATCACACTGTTGGCTTTGGCTTCTGCAGGCGTCGGTGCTTAAGTGTCTTGGAAAGGAAGTATTCAGCTCAGTGAAAAAATGTAAGCGCTGCTATCTCAATGCCTGCTTCATCTCAATAGCCAGGGTGAAGCAAAGGGGAAATCAGAGGCTGCGAGTCTCCGCTGCCTGGTGTGGGAATCCCTCCTGGTTTGTGCAGATGGGGATAGAGTGAGGTACACAATCTGTCACACTGGAGATCTCCTTCGTACTGCACAAAACTTAAGAAATATGCATACCCATCTCACTTGCTGAGTGGTCTTTCCAGATTTCGGAGTAATACCAACACCAGCCCTCCAAAATAGTCAGCAAAATTCAGGAGCCTGCTGGAGCTCTTACAAAGTCAGCCCTCATTAAGAAAACTATTTGATCGCTGCTTCTGTGGCATGTCTGGTTTCCTATCCCTGCTGCTAGGTTTCCCAGAAAGGAACGAGGAATTCTCCCTCGTTGTATTGCAAAAGCCTTGTGAGAGCCTTGGAGCCTGCTCTGGTTGTGTGAGCCCACGGGTGTGCTCCGGGGAATCACAACGCCACGCACACGAGTGGGGGGTACCTGAGCAGGGTGACCCTGGGGCTTCTTCACAGTTCCACTGAGACTCTGTTGCCCGTCTTCCCCCTAACGCTGGGCTGAGCAGAGGGAGAAGCTTTGGGTCTGAGTGCCTTGAGTCCGTCTCCCCGTGAGCACCACGCTTGCTCTGAACGTCTAGCTCCAGGCAGTTACTCTGCAGTGCCATCCATCTCCCCTCTTCTGCTAGATTATTCCACCCCAGCCCCCCAGAAAGCCACACATACCCAAGCCACCGGCATCCCTGCAGCCCAGGGCTGAGTTGAGAGCATGGAGGATGCTTTACACCAAGAGGCCAGGCAGCAAACTGAGAAGCCCAAGGCAAGCTAGCTTGTTTTTTCCTGCCTATTCTGCTACAAGGGCTGTGACTCCGACAGAGTCAAACACCCGGGGTGGTAATATCTTCAACAACAACAGCGGTTTACCAAAAGTGAGTCAGTCTTCCATCGGGTTTGGCTAACATGAGCTAGCAAACCTGACTTAACCTTAGCCTTTTCCTTGGTGTAGGTACAGCTGCTTGCAGCTGCTTCCAGAAAGGCATTTTAGCTAACGAGCGGCTGGGTGAGAATACTACTGGCTGAAAGGTGGTGTCAGATGATGTCCATGGCGAGACCTGGCCTGTACAACAAAACCTTGCCAGCAGAAGCTGCTTTTGTCACTGCAGTGGGGCACGCTGTAACAGCCTGGTGAAAAGTCCTGGCTGGCTTGTCTGTGACCTGAACAGATTCACATCCCCGAGCCGTCAGCTGATGGTTCCTAACCCAGCAGACATCATGGCTTACGCCAGCCCCACGCCTCGGAGGGAGGAGGTGGTGCCCGTGGCCGTAGGCAGCGTGCTGCGGTGCGGCAGTGCTGCGAGGTCGGTGCTCATCCACACAGAGAAACTCAGCACTGGCAATGTAGCCTGGGAAAACAGCCGGTG
>Ga0181612_116984_pt1 | contig 18942 bp, 14 predicted proteins | sample HoacroProtozoa21_FD_119630 | JGI IMG/M metagenome (GOLD analysis project Ga0181612, IMG submission 119630) | Hoatzin crop microbial communities from Cojedes, Venezuel. Combined Assembly of Gp0051906, Gp0051904, Gp0051908 | reverse complement strand
GTGTGTGTGTATATATATATATATATATATATAAAACAAAATCAAACTAAACCTATAACAAAATTGAACTAAATGTTAATTTCCCACATCACTAGTGTCTGTGATCCTTGCTGATGGTGTTTGTGCCAGCGTAGCCTGGGCAGATGTGAGCCCAGTGACCACTGCGAGTGCTGCCCTTCTTGTAGCATCAAGCCCAGGGCAAGAGGTCCCAGTGTGGAGCAGGGTGCATTAGCTCTGCCCCAGTGTGGTACTAACGCACTTTGTAAAATTTTGGGCACAGTAAAATTTCCTCTCCCCAGAATATAACGTGTAGATGCTCCTGTCCATCCCCACGGCCTTCAGGACATATGTAAAACTTCTGGAAAGGAAGTGTGCGAACAAAGAAAATTTATGAGCTGGCTCAGAGACATCATGAAAAGCACGCCTGTGTGCAGAGGCAAGATGCAAAGAGGAGGAGATAAAATGCAATGAGAAAAGTCAGCAGACAAGTGAAACGCAGGGAGATGGAGAGCACTGTGGTGAGACACAAGTGGTGACTCAGGGAATGAGACTTTACAGGTACGACCAGTGCGACAACGCTCTGTGAAGCCCAGAGCAGCACCGCGCGCTCGGGGAAGCAGCGCTGCTCCCGCAAACGGCAGAGATGCAGCCGCGAGCATGGGGGGCTACCGAGACCTCCTCAGCCCGAAGCCAGAGAAAAGAAACTTGCGGCAAGCCAAGCCAACTGAAAATTGAATGGCAGCGCGATTGTAGTGTGGTAAGGACAAAGTACGTGGCATACAGGGTGTTTTGGAAAGCAAGCATGCTGGGATTACAGGTCACGCAGAAAACACAGGACTGCTTAATGCAAGTGATAGGAACCTGCCCACACTGAACTATGGACAAATTGTTTTAACGATACATATCCAAACAAAACAAATGCAAATAATTCAAAGAATAGGGAAAATGGCGTCATGGATTCACTGATTCCTTTAGGCTGAAATTTTCTTCAGTCAGCTCCCATGGGATGTCATAGCTGTACTTGGTTACCAAAAAATAAAGGCAGAGGGAAGACAATAGCACAGGGAAACTGAGATACAGCTACTGCCTTTGGGGGCACAGAGGTGAAGGTGGCAGCAGAGAATGGGGTTTTGTGCAAGTTCTCCAGGGAACTGCAGGACTTTCCCATGAAAAGCCTTCTTGACCTGAGGCCAGAGGCTTCAACAAAGAAGAGACTTCTGCTGCTGATACTGCTGATACTTTCCCCCTCTTTTCTTCCCTGAAGAAAAAGAGAACTGGTGAGTGATCTAAGATTAAAGGTGGAGTGTTGCAGTTTTGGGGCATGATGTCAGTTGTGAGAGATCAGCCTGCAAATTAGAAAAAAAAGTAAATTCAGAGCCATTACTAAAAACCCCATTATCAGAAAACCCAGAAATAATACTTGATAAACCCATGGATATTTGGCAAGTAGAGGAAGTTCCCCAGTGCATATGAAAACTTCAGCGACAGCAGGCAGTGCTCTGAGCATACTGAAAAATTAAAGCCATTGCAAGACGGAGACCTGGAGTTGTATGTCCTGCAGAGCTAAACCCCTGAGCCCCGGGGAGCTGCAACGCAAGCTACGCCGCAGCCTGGTTCTGCGGGCAGAAAAAGAGGTAGAATCTGCCACAGACTGTGTCGTTTGGCTGCAGGTTTGTGGTGTGGGCTGGCGCGGACGACTCCTGCGCAGGGGGAGCCAATGCTGCAGTGGGAGATCATCAGCCTGAAAGGAAAATTGGGCTCTTGTGGAGTTGGATGCTGTGTGCAAGCCAGTGTGAAGCTAGCAATACTGAAAGAGGTTCACCGGCAGGAGATGGTAAATAGATGAAATTCGGGGTTAGAGTTGTACATTTATCCCTGTGGAGGGAAGATGGGAGCCAAGCACTCATAACAAATGGGGAAAGTGACATTTTGAAGCACACGTTTGCTAGGATCTTAAATGGCTCTGTGCCACCCTCCGGAATCGATGGGAGTAAAACAATTGCTGCGTTTGGGGGAGGCTGAGCAGAAAGAAGATTGCTCAGCAAGGCAGTGAAAGGTATTCAGGGAACCCGCTTTTGCTCTGGTTTCCCCAGAGGCTGGAAGACATGGTCAGAAGACTCCCCACTCTGGGAAGCGAAGGGAGAAGACTCCCCGCTCTGGGAAGCGAAGGGCTCGGAGTTGGGGCAGTCCGTCCTGAGCACGTCAGGGCAAATACAGCGCTTCCATCTGCGCTTCACAGAATCACAGAATGTATGGGGTTGGAAGCGACCTCTGTGGGTCATCTAGTCCAAAAGAAGATTCCAGCCAGAAGATTTTCTGACGATGTGGTGGGACTAAGGTTTATGTGTACATGTGCTCTGGAAGCACTTAAAGTTGGAGCTGCAGCTCTGGGGAGGTTGCGTCCGTGAAAGTCTTTGACATGGAGATAATCTACCAGAAGTCCTTAGCAATGGGGGCGGTGGAGGGAATAAGCCCTGAGAAGGAGAGGAAGGGAGGAAGGTGGCTGCCTCTCACCTCTGTGCTGTGCTGGCCAGACTGCATCTAGGACCTGCACCAGCTTGAGAGCAGTTTGGTAGGACCGTCCGAGAGGTATCGCTGTCTACACCCGTAGTTTCCCACTGGTAAATCTGCCCTGCAGCACTAGTACAAGTTCCTTGCATTGAAGTCTTCTCTGTTTCTTTTATTTAGCCCGCTTCGAATTGTCAAGCTTCTTATTACCTCTGCGCTGAGCACAGAGCAGCCGAGCGAGGGGACCGCAGCCGGTGCTTCCAGCCGGCTCGGGGATCGTGGGCACCAGTTGCAGGCGAGCCCGGGTTTGTGACTTGGCTTTGTCAACCCCACGGTCGTGTCCTGGTCACCAGTGGACTGCTGTCTGCGGAGCCGAGGCATACGGCTCGTGGCTGGGACAGCTCTCCAGCGAGCTGCAGGGGGGTCAAGCCCAGCGCTACATCACTTGGGTGTGCGGGGAATTTTGCCTCTAGCTCCAGCCAGCGTTTACCAGTCCTGTTAAACCTGAATAACCACAATCCGAGGCTCTTGCTTCAAAACCTTCAGGTGAAAACCAGGGTTCCCAAAGCTTTAGTGAAGTAAATTTCTCTCTTCAGAACACCGCTTACGAACTAGGATATTTTTTTTCTTTTAGGAAAAAGATGGATTTATGGATTATAGTTGCCAGTGTTAGTGTCTACTCTTAATTCTTTGTACTTTCACATGCTTTCCGCTGCAGATACTGAAAAGCTTGTGTGAAGGGTGTAGTGACCCATACTGGCTCCCAGGGCTCTTGCAGGGAGGTTTCAGTACGCAGAGCTCCCCACGCCATCAGCCAGTGACTGCTAGGTTACAGCTGCATTAAAAGCCATGTTTCTTTAGCTAAAGTTAAACTTTGAAATCTATTTAATTACACTCGTGTGAAGCCGTTTGTGGGTGCTCTTCTGTGTGCGTTGAGATCTGCATTGCACTGGTTTTTCTTTTGGGAAGCTGAATCTGTTTAAGAGTATCCCCGTAGGTTTGCAACTGGTCTCAATGAACAGAATCAAAACCAGGTTTTGCTTAACTCGCTGCAAGTTCTAATGCAAACAGGGCCTCGGTGAAACTGAAAATCCCCTTGATTCTGGTGGAGCGTTTCTCTCCCCTGTGACACCCGCATGTTTTCGTGTGTTCAAACGCACTGCGAACCAGTCTGCAGGTTCTCCAGTATCCAATCTTTTCCTGAAACAAGCAACCTACTTCGAGTTCAGCAGCCTCTCCCCTGCCCCTGACTGGCTCTTGTGCTTCCAATCAGGCACAGAGGAAACATTTAAACACGCAGCCCCTCGCCTTTGCCTCCCTGGCTCTGCTCAGAGCAGGAATCAGCCATGCAACTCAGCCCAGGTAAGGCCACACTTCACAATCCCCGTTGCGGCAATGTTACGTTTAACAGATTTTCCCCCTCGAAGTGCCTTGATTTACTCTTTGCTTCCTTGCTGCACACAAAGAGGGGGAGAGAGTAGGACCCTCCCATGCCCCGGGAAGGCAGAGGCACGGTGAGAGTGACTTGCCACCAAGAGCTGACAGCGGCAGCTTTCCCTGGCTGAGAGCTGAGGGCTGGGATGGGAGAGGCTGGCGGCTGGGATGGGAAGGCTGTCAGGGGCTGTTGAACCAGCCCAGGTCCTTGTCCCGCTTCCTCACAAGACGGGTGCGGATGCTCGGGGCATGCGACAGCCCTCCAGCTCACCCTCTTCGGCAACTGGACGCTGTTTTCGCTGGGCAGCATAAATGGCAGCGTGTAAGGCAGTATCAGGTTTGCCACCGATGAACTGAGCCCTCGCAGCAAGTGCGGGAGGGCAAGCACGTCCTAAAAATCCTCTTCTTTTCCCATGCTGTGAAATTACCCTGATGCCTGAGTGCAATTTTCTGGCTGTTCCCCATTCCCATGAATTACTCCACATGGCATGCTGGATCCTTAGCTGCAGGACAGTTTTTCCAGTTGTTTGTTTTGAAAGCTCTTAAGAGCAATATACTATCAGCTGAGGCTTCTAATTAACTCTGAATAGCTAGTCTGCTGCCACTCAAGTATAATTCTCATTAGCATCTCAGCTAACAAGCTTCAGTGTTTGCCCTCCTAATTAGCTTCTAGTTAGAAGTCTTCCCCTACCCTAAGATGTGCTGTTGTTAATTGCAGTTCCAATTGCTTTTACAGCAAACTCCTGAGAGACTGCTGAAACTGCTGAGTTATGTAGCCTGATAGAGATCAATATCTGGGATACTTACAGCTGCGGGTTCTTTATTCTCCTGAAAGTGTGTGCCTATACGGCATCTTCATGCAAAGAGGAGGGGAGGCAGAGCTGCAGCCTTTGAAATGAATGAGGAAATATTTTGCCTTTTAAACAGGTGGTACGAGCTCAGAAGGAGCCTGCTTAAAGCAAAGCACAACTTTCACAGCTAATGCTGATTACACGGCTTTCCAGGTTGTTGTTTTTCTTCCTCCATGCAGCTGTCCACACAACGGCTGATTTTCTGTGCCCACAGGTTTCTGAGGGTTCATGAGTGCCCTGCAAAGTGCCCCACTGATGCTGGGTTTAAAAAGCAACTGCATTTGTCTGTTGCCCGGACAGAGCACGTGTCAGGTTAACTGTTCCTTCTGGGCTGCTGGCTCGGGAGGGTATTTCTGTGGAATGCTCTTAGCATGGTTTAATGTATGCCTTGCGAGCTGGATTAACCCCTTGGTGCCTACAGCTCGGGAGTCCTTGGGGCCCCGTTAGTCTCGGTGGGCTGGAGCTGCGGTGGCCGTGCAGAGCGGGCCCATCGAGCGAGCCGGGGAGGGCACGCGGTTGGCTCTAGAGCAGAAGGGAGCGTGCCGGGGGAGAAAGGTGAGCCTTACAAGTGTCGCAAAATATGCTGAGTTGTCAAGCGCTTGCCCCATGGGTGTAAATCCATTCTGTGCGGATTTTCAAATCGCCCATTTGCTTCTTGGAGAGAAGGAACCTTGCTCAGCTTGTGAAGCTTACCAGTGGCTTCTCCCTCTGGACGTGGCCAGAGTCCTCCTGTCACCGCTCCCTGAACTGAAACCTGTTTTTTGCTGAGGGTTCTGAAATTGGTTTAATGAGTCAGATCCCATGCATCCTACTGCTCTGGGTAGGAGAAGAGGGCAGCACTGAAAACGAATACTGAATTTTAACTTAGGATGCCTGGATCACTCTACCTTTATTTTATAACTGCTTCCTGCCTTTCTTTTTCTAAATTGAGGGGTAAGATCTTGATGTTACCAATGCAAATGAACTTTGAAGATAAAGATGAGTCCTTCATATTTGTCTTAGGAAAACTACTATAATCCTGTGATGCATTATCATGCTGCAACTGAAGGCTCTGGTTCTAGAGGACCCATGCAGGAGTGCCCCTGCCGCTGAGCAGAGTCCCCATAGAGCAACGTGTAGGTGGAAGGAGGTGCCCAGTCAGATCCAGTTGTAGTATCAGGCTTTTAGGAAGGGAGAAATTCTGGTAATGAATACGCTTTGGTTCATAACCCATTGAAAAAAATGGAATTTAAACATGGCCTGCTCACACTGATAGCAATAGATTTAATTAGTCACAGATCTTACAGATGTGATTGCTTTAGAAAAATGCATAAGCACTTAGCTGGACATAAGGTAACTGGGCAAGTTGAAAGGGTGGGAGTGTGTTTACACAATGTTGTGTATATGTCTGGTTCTGTTCATGTAAGATTTAATCTTTTGGTTACAAATTATTCATTAGCATTTTTTTAGCTGTAAAAAAAAATAAATCAGAATTTAGAACATAGCCCTTGATGAGAAGCTGATTTTCTTGATTTGACTGCCTATATCCAATTAATGTGATGGAAAATAGGAGTAATGACGGTGAGTAAACCTCAGTGTTTGAATCTACTTCAGTTACACATCAGAGAGGCGTATTTAAATGAATTGTTTAACCTCTTTTATCTGCAAAACTGGATTCCAAATCACAAATACACCATTTACTGTGTTGTACTTTAGATACAGATGGCAACGTAAAGTGAAGCACACTCAAATGATAAAACTTTTTTAGAAGCTTTAAAGTAAAAGGGTTTGGGGAAAGGGAAAAAAAACCCAAAGATTTAAAGTGAGGGATCTGTAGTCTAAGTATTATATACAGATTAAGGCAGAGAATTAATCAAAGGTAGCAGAAAGAACAATTCAGAACAAAGGGTTCTGATGTACAACACAGCAAGACACAAAACACTTAAGTGAAAGTCCAGCTACTGAGGGACTTTGCCCTCAGGAAAAAAACCCCCAAAACCCAAAATAACCCTTTCGGATCAAAATTGTGCAGATTCTACCAACATATTAGTGTGAGCCATCACACATGAATTTGTATGTCCCGCAATGCAAAGGAGGTGTTGACTGTTTTATCCATTTGCTATAATAATATATTTCCTCCCTCTTAGAAGGTCCAATTTGTGAGGACTTCAGTGCTCTTAGTGTCAGGAGGTGGGGGGAACCTCCAAAGACCGGAGCTTGGGCTGTAACAATTATACTGCCCTTGCAAACTGTTGAATGGATAAAGCTAAGTCTCGGGGGCTTCTCGTGATCTCTATCCTCTTTAGCATGGTTTGCCCTAAGCATTTTTGTCATCAAACCAGTTTATATCCTGCTGGCTTTTTGCCAAATTTGTCACATAAAGTATTTTTCTTGATGTGATTGTAAGCTAAATTGGTGTCATGATCTTTTTGTTAAGGCAAGCAATAAATTATATTCTGGGATAGAAAAATGGTGATAAAGTACCAAATATGCTGACAGCGTAGAAAGAATAATGTTGTAATAACTCATAAACATACTGACTGAGTAGGTTCCTCTGTAGATCAGGTAGAGCCTTGACTCTGTTTGGTTCAGTAAATGCTCATGAGGTTTTCTGAGTCTGAAATGGGCAAGGATCTTGTAACCCTAATTCTTTCTTCAGATAAGACTATGATCCAGGCCAGTTCTTACAGCGGAACAGTCTTTCTGCATAGATCGCTTGAGAGGGCATCCCCTTAATTATTTATACGACACGTACCAGGTGTGCTGATAATGAAATTTCCCCTGAGGCTCCAGAAGGAAATGAAATCCTAATAAACGTGTGAGATAGTGGAACAATGCTAGAATCTCCTGGATGAAAATCAGTCATCTGAGTCAGTGATCCTCCTTACCGTGGTTTTTGGAAAACATTACAGAAGCTAATCTTCTTAGACTTGTCATCCAAACTGTCCTGGAGGTGTGAAGAAACTGCCCTTCCAGGGAACTTCAGTGCTTTTGCGGGAAACAAAGAAAGAATAAGGCTAGGGGAATACATTTCTTATCTCAGAGAGATGTGGAGGTGGCAGTGCTGATATCGGTGTTGACTGTGTTCATAATTAGTATTACTGCACAGTGATGACTGAAACACGGTCCTGAAACAGTCTGCAAAACTCTCCTTATCAAAAAGCTGGCTGAGAAAATCAGAGGCCTCTGTTTTGGAAATACGGGCTGCTCTTGTCTTGGCAAGCGGAGCAATTTCATTTGGAAGAGAAATTTGTATATGTTGGAGGCACTTGTCAAGAGTGCATTCAGTGAAGTACAAGGCAAGAAAGGGCCTTTCTCCGCAGAAATAAATGGAGAAATAGCAGCGACACTGAACAGAGGATCAGAAATGAAGGAGAAAGACCTTGATGTGGGAGACAACAGAGAAAGCAATGTATGGATGTGGAACAACTTAAAGTAATGGGAAAAAGACAGCACTGGTTTTAACCCAGAGCCATGCGTAGTGACCAGGACAAACTCAGTATTCTTGTCCCTGTGCAAACAAAAAAATCTCGGTGAGGTGGAATACATAAATACAAGAATGATTCTTACAATGTTGTGGTTCAAAGGAAGAGCTAAAGAGTAAGTTACTTGCGGAGAACATGCAGCCAGTGAGAAGGCATTATAATGCAAGCACAAGGAAGTGTGTGTGTCTCTTCTCTCAAAAGGTTTGAGCAGAACGCTCTGAAAAGCTGGTATTGTTCCATGGAAGAGCAGAGAGATGTTAGAATTAAAAAGACATCTTTCAGAAAGTGAAGGTCATGTTTGAACAGAGACAATAGAAAAAAAGCATGGATTCCAGTTAAATAAGGCAAGCTAAACAAGGCAGGTAAAATCAATTTTGAGGAACAACTTGCTAAACTCAAAGAAACAATGAGAAAACCCCTTCAAACACATGAAGAGTAGGAAGCCTGTCCGTCAGCAGGCTTGATAGGTGATTGCAGTGCAATAAGAACACTCAAAGTACATAGGGCTGTTACAGAAAGGCTAAATAAATCTTTGCTTTGCTGTTCATTACAAAGGATCTCAGGGAGCTTTCTCTTCTGGAGCATTTTGGTAGCTGAAAGAGTGTAAAGAGCTGTTTTAAATTGAAGTGTCAGCAGAACAGGTTTAGAACAATTGGATAAAAAGCAGAATACTATTGATAAAAATAGGTGGTAGCCATGGTAGCCACCCAAGAGTCCCAAATGTGGAGTTGTTGAATTAATTGTTTTGTCTGATATGAATTAGATAATTGCTGTGGCAAGCGAAGGTGGCAAGTGTAATTGATGTTTAAAGGGCTATGTACGCTGGTAAATCTAGCCTTCCTTGGGCAAATTTATGGAAACTCAAATGAAAACTTGGATTCATAAGGGAAAGCGCTCCTGTAGTGTTGAACTGATTATGGCTTTATTCAGTTAAAGGTAATAACACAGGAACAGAATCATCAGTTTTCCTGTTGCAGGAAAGTCACCAGGCTACAGGAGTCTCTGTTAGCATCTCTACTGTTAAACTGTCTACTAATGGAAAAAAAGAGAGATGACAAACTTTACATATAAGAAATTTTCAAGGTAGTTGAAATTAAAACTGGCTGTGAGTATTCTTCTCCATTTTCTGACTCAGCCTAGACAACTGCAAAGTAATGCATAAGGGAAAAGAACTGTACCTATGCATCCACAGAGATGTAACTGTTCAGGAAAAATATCTTGGTATAACTTTTAATAGTTTTTGGAAAATAGCAGCTCAATCCTTAGCAGTGCTCAAGATGATAAATAAGATGTTAAAGACTTTACAGACAACTTAAAATTTAAAAAATCTAATTTAGATGTGCATGTAAATTCACAATATGCTCAAGTGTTGTGTAGTGTGGTAACTGTCTTGAATACAGTAGAAGCAGACATGGTAAACAGAAAATCTGCCATAACTATAATACATACAGAATGGTTTCTGTGCCAAGAGAACTTAAACATAGGCTTGGAAAGGACCCCTGGGGTCACCATGTTCAGTCCTCTCCTACTGCTGGCACCATGGCATAGGGCTTTTTAATGTATTTCTCAAATGCTGCCAGAAAATTCTCTGGTCTCTGATTGGAATGCACTAAGCTTGTTCAGCTCTGTTCACATTGCAGTAGGTAGCTGTCCTACTCCTGGTCATTCCATCTTTTCCCCTTATTCAGCAGTGGTGTTCGTGCTGAAGACCGAGCTGTAGATTCCAAAACGAAAGCTGGTAGGACTGCACTGTGTATTGGCATGTGGTATAATTAGTTTTTTTGATATTTAATGACATAATGTGACAGTGCAAGCAGGATTGACCAGCATTGTTCCCCAAATGACAAAAGCAATGTTCGACTTTGTAACGCTCCCACACCATCGCAAATACTGAAAAAATGGCTGTAGCGAGAGTGGAGGCCCAGCTGTATGGTATTTCTCCTCCAGGCTGGAAGGACCACAAGTGGTGCTTGTGCCCTTACGCTCAGACTTACCAAAACGTAGGATCCTCTCTTATTTTTTTTTTTTTAGAACAAAAAAAGAACTCCAAGGAGTTTAATCTCTGTACACCTTTGTACTTTTCCCTGACAGAAGCCTCCCAAACGCTTTCTGCTGCTCTGGCTACAGGCTATCAGATTCCACCAGCAGGCTTCTTCAGGGCTGTGGGAGGCCAGAGAGGGGGTTGTATGCCTTGGCAGAAATTTTAAAATTACCACCTTGTTAAGGTGAGTGGGAAATTCTGTCTAAAAATCATCGGCGTGGAATGACACAGAATTCTAGCTGTAATTTTCTTATCTTGTGGGAGGAGGTTTTGGGGCACTTGTTAGCTTTTCATGCTGTTGAATAAAGTAATGACTATGTTGCTGAGATGAGTCTGAAATCTAAATCAAAATCTTGTGCCAGACTTTCTTTTCCAAATGGACATGAAACAAATTCTGCAGCTCTTGCACAAATCTACCGAACAAAATTATCTTGGCAAATGTTTAAAATTAATTGCAAATATTTCCATTCACTCAGCCTACTCAGCCATCCTTATTTAGAGGGATACCTCCTCTAAATACCTCCTGTTTTGTCAAAAAGTGTCACTTTTCTACCACATAGCTCCTATTTTTATGGTTAGTGTATTTCAGTGAGAGTAATATGTACTTACTTGTAAAGTCAAAAGACTTATTTGCAGCTTCCAAATAGTGCTACTCATCCTTCAACGTCTTTCAAATAGTCCTTTAAAGAATTGGAAGAAACTACAAAATTGAAGAAAATCAGGCTCACAGTATTTAAAACCACATGTATATACTTGCTCTTTAATTATAAACATGCTCTTTTCTAAGAATTAAATATAGAGCTAGCTGTTACTTACTTTATTGGGTTGGCTTGTGATAAAAACACATTGGCTAACAGCTACTTTTAAAATTCCTGTAAGAAACTCCTTTAGTTACATTTTTGCAGTTAAACTCTTATAGTCTGATGGATGAAGAAGGTGCAGGAACCTAGACTAGACACACAATAGTACAACTACAGAAACTTTCTGCAGCCTCTTGGACTACAGAGCATTTTATGATCTGCTTAACAGTCAAGAAGCCCAAACTATTTTTAACCTCAGCTTAAACAAACACTTAAATACTCAAGGTAAAAGCACTTTGGTGATAAAAGAGTTTCTAGTTTGACATTTTAACCCTTAGGTAATAGGTTAGGACTTCGAACGGTGGAACTGATACGTCTCTGGTGATTTCAAGAGGGTTTGTTTGCAGGATTTTGTTCTCTCCCTGATACTTGTCCCTTAAATTCTTTGCAGTGATATCTGCTTCAGCTCCTGGGTGCCCTTCTCCTGTCCCTGCTCTCACGCTGCATCCCGCCAGCAGCTCCCACACTCTGCAAGTTCCAGACCTGGCCGGGGGAGTCAAACCTGCCCCTGTTGCCGAGGCTTCGGCTCACAGCCTTGTGCTCGCTGCTTAAGATACAAATGATTGGCGTGGTGGTTTTCATGTAATAACTTAATGGTTATAATATTCATCTCAGAAGTGGTGGAACTTGGGTTTGGGTCCTGCTTCTCCCAAGGGATATTCAAATCCACCTGTCCCTTCCCAGGCTGTAGGCAACCACTCAGCCCTTCCTATTTAAGTTGTGCCATGGAGTGGAGAAGGATTCGCAGAGCTGGAGTGGAGAAGCAAGTGGGAGCCTGACTGTGGCCTACTGGTTGGGACCTCCCCTGAAGGGAGGTGGGGAGAAGCTCTCTGGCGGTGTGCCCAAGGCTGCTTACTACACGCTTTGCATTAAAACATCCCTGGATAAAAATCAAAACCAGCCCTGGAGGCAGAGTCCAAGCCCAGCACCTCTCTCCACAGGGAGAGGTTGCAACCGCCATGCCCTGGCGACGGGTGCTCTTCCCGTGCCACCTCAACCACACCCTCTTCCTCCAGCCACGTCTTTAAATGGGAGTCGGAGCGGCTGCTCCCTCGTGCCGATGCCAGAGCCGCGCTGAAGAGCGCTGGCTGTGCTCACGACTTCCCAGTCCCAGGTGGGCTTTCACAGGCGTAAGTGCTAAGAAGTTCAGCTCAGCCAAAATGGTGGGATCGCAGCACGGAGGAGGAAAAACTTGAGGTACCCAAATACCTTCTTTTGGTGAAAAAAATGGGTTCCTGTGGACTGATAGGCACCTAATCAGTTATCTTCTTGGAGAAGCAGAGAAGTCATAGCTAATCTAGGTCTGCATCTTCCGCTTGGAAATAATTTCCCATTGCGATACCCTTTAGGTACCTCTGTGGGTTGAGACCCTTGCCTTAAAAGAATTGACAGTATGTTTCATTTAGAGATGTGACTGAAGGATGTGCAAGGCTGACTTTAGCTCTGCAGCGTCCAATTCTCTTTCTGAAAATTACTTCAGTTTCACAGTTTTTTAGAAGCTTTTTAAATTTTTTCTCTTGCTATCTCTGCGTTCTCATTGTGTAAAATAGAGATAACAATACCTTCAGGACTCACCATGTTTTAAAAAAGATTTGCGATCCTCTGAAGGACAGCACGCTTAGCATTGAGCATTAACTCACTAATGGAAGAGTTTGGCAGATGAGAGAAAAGTAGTGAAAAAATGCGTCCGCTGGTGGCCTGGTTGAGGGTGGGATGTCTTTTAAAGAGACATCTTTTGCTGGCAGCAGTAAGATATGTGGATGAGTATGTTTGTTGTATTCTTTTGGCTTAAAGTGAGTAGCTTTCAGCACAAAGGAATGAGGTTGTTGAAGGCTTATGGGCCAATTCAGGTCATTTATGATGGGATAGTGTAGCACAGGGAATATATTTGTCTGGGCTATTTGAAAGGCTAGAATTTGCAAACTAAACCAAACCCACCTCATCTAGACCTTTGCAAGATAACCCTGGCTAAGCACGGCTGACCTTCCTCCTCAATTGCTCTGAAACATTTCCTTGCTCCCCTCCCCACACGATGCACTGTTCTGCCAAACTCTTTCTCCTCCAGACACGAAGTTCTGCTCCGGATCGGTGATCTGCTGCGAGGACGCCTGCATTGATTTCAAGGCTCATGGAGGATCTTCTGTTCCTAGGACAGCAGGTACCGAAGGTTTTCTTCCACACCATAAAACCCCCAAAGCTATGAAGGTGTGGGTTTGTGTTTTGAGTTTGTGCCTTCCTTCTGCTCCACCTCTGAGAAGTGGGGTGAGGGAACAGGGCCGAGTGTTTCAGGGCTGCGATTTCTGAGTGTGGAGGAGTTGCTGTGTTGTCTTCTCTTCAACCAGACAAGGTCACGTTGGTCACTATTTCAGTCCTTTGTAAGGAGTTGCTTCACAGGTTTGTACCTTGCAGATAGAAGAGTCCACGTTCTAATACCTGCTTTCCATGGTGATCGATGATTTGGGTTTTTACAGGGTTTGGCTGATCAATATTTTGCCCTTGAACCCATTTGCTTTCTCCTGATGCACCAGTTCTGAGGCTGCTGTGTGACTGGACCATTTCGGAGATGTTAGCTAGTAGACTGGGAGGGGTGTATTTTAAAATGTGTTGACTTTTAAGATTTCTTCGTAGCTTTGAGAATCCAACAACTTTTTGTGTCTCATGGTGGGCTTGCCTTCTTACAATTTCCTATTGAACTGGCAGTCAGTCTCATCGTCTCCCCAAGCTTTTACATGCAGAACTACTGATGAGAATATTGCTTAAAGAAAGACAAAATAATTTCTGGGTTTAGTGATTCTTCTGTAAAACTACAGCACATCCAAGCATGTTTTTGCTTTTGTTTGTGGCATCCAAGCATGTTTTTGCTATTTAGCAGTCTCGGATTTGTCCTGAGTTGGTGCGGAGTCTGTAGAGACATGAAATGCACTTCGAAATTTTTGGAGGGAAAAATACAATGCTTTTCTACTTCCTGAGGGTTATTCTGCACGTAGTGAGGTTTCCCTGGGCTCTGCTGAGGCGATGGCCTGGTCTTCCTTCAGCTGTTCTTTTCTCTCCTCATCCAAGACTTATGCTGGAGAAGTTGCTGTTACAAATCAGCCAGATAAAATAATGCTTCTGTGTGTGTATATATATGAAAAGATATAAAAAGTGTGTGTGTGTGCATATAAATAAAATAGGCAGTGGCACAGATGTTGGCTCTCTGACAATAATTAACAGAGTCAAATGTAAACAAAAACCTTATTCACAAGATTTATGTTTTTACTGTGGTTTCATACAGAATTGAGCTTTTGGGAATGAAAGAGAGAGTTGGTTTTTGACCATTTCTGAGTGCACTGCAGTCTTATGTTAATAATCTAAAACAAAGCTGATCTTGCTTTCCCATATTGTAGCATGTCAGAAGTAGTGGGAAGCATCTAAATTACCTTAAAGTGAGAGGGAATTTGGAAAATTTGACTGATAATTCACATCACCTGCAATGTTTTAAATACTTAGACAGGAACTTGCATGTGATGCCTGCCTGAAGGAGTTCTAATCTGTAAGATAAAAACAACATAAGGAGGCAGAGTAGAATAGAGCACCATAATGTTTCTAAAACATTTACAGTAATTAGATGTATAAAATACTCCCCAAATATTCCCAGTAGTTGTGGTGATGAGCGTTCAGGATTCTCTTTTGTCCTTACAGCAGCAGAAACCTGAAAATGTGTATTTCTGTCAAAGCAAACACTAGTAAGGATATATCTGATCCTGCTTTTGGGACCATGGATTTTATTACTGAGTGAAGCGTCTGATCCTGACATTCCAGGGGGTATTTTCTGTTGCTTCAAAACCTTTCTGGACCTTTCTTTCAGCTTTCATCTCTGGTTAAACGACTCCTTAACCCTGCAAAGCACTGCAGAAAAGGCACATTAGTTTTTTTGTCTGGGGGTCTGCCATGACCCAGCATTGCAGCTTTTACCCAGAGGCTGGTGGAAGTCTGGATGTCAGTTGTCGTTATCTGATAGCCACGTACAATACCCAGAGAAGCGCCGCGCAGATCAGAGGTCAGGGATGGAGCTGCAGATCAGTCGATGAAAGAATTTGGTTATTGTGGAAGCAGGTTAAAGCAGGGATCAACATGAGTTATGGTAGCTGGGTTTTGGCTGGGCGTCATGGTATTCTTAAGATTTCAGGAGGCAGAGAAGATCAGAGAGTTCGTCAGGAATATATCATGTAATGTCAAACATCTCTTGTCAGACTTGTTCCTTTGTTTTCAGTAAGGTGGGATGATATTTTGGAAAATATCTGCTATTACGGTTTTGCTAGATTGGTTCTTACGGCCAGAAGAAATGGATAAGGGTCTGTCTTGTCCCATTTACTGAGGACGTCCCAAGTCCTCACTTCGCAGGTGTGTGTTGGGTTGTCCAGCCACTCCAGCTCATGTGTTCAGTGGTCCTGCCAGATCAGCACTTCACTGAAGTTCTCCATAATGTATTCACAAAAGTGATAAAACACTCCATAAGAGGCCTCAAGGAATGATTAGTTTAATCTTCAATTAGTTCCCGCTGAGACTTGATGAGGAATCATTTGAAAAAGTGCGCATGAGCTTTAACATAATCTGCCTGTCCAGTAGTCATGAAGCATAGTGTGCAGGGAGGAAGGATGTTGCAAATGGAGAAGACCATGGTGTTAGGACTGACTATTTTAGACTTCTGCCTGTGATGTGGTTTTTGGTCTGCTTGAGTGGCTCCAGCCACTGTGATATTGCTATGGGGCATTAAAGACAACGCGGGGGAAGAGTCAGCGCAAACGGGATGTTCAAGCACGTAATCCATCACTGTTGGGTTAAAGTTTCAGTACATTAGGGGAGAAGAATATTTTCATTTATTTGGCTAGTGAGGTGCTGGCAAGAAGCAGTCATACTTGTTCTGTGCTTGGTTGGGAAGGTTCGTGGGTCAGGCAGTTCAGCTCTTTAAATCCCCAGTAAAATAGGAGCTAAAGCCAGTGCAAGCAGTTTTTACAATACCCTTTTACAGTTAGGGTGAGTGAGGTGCGAGGAGGACTGACTTCTTTAAGTCCTTTGGGGTTGGCCGATTGCCGCTAGTAAACAGTTGCACAAGAGTGCCTCCCCTGGGAAACGCACTGTTGCTTTCTGTTTGCACAGCGAATGAAAAGCACTGGCCGCTTTCATTAAAGAGAATGAGATACTGTGTGGTGAGCTGGCTTGGTTTTTTGTAAATTGTTTAGTCTTGTATCTCTGCAATCAGATGGTGGTTCCTTGTTGCTTTGTTTAGAAGGTCTCTGGTCTTTACAGTCGTTGAAGCTCTTTTATATAACCCAAAAAAATCCCAACCGTCTGAGCAACTGAAGATCTGCTTAGAACATGGGGATCCAAAAGCGCTCCTTCTGGAAGTGCAGAAATCTGTCAATTGAATGTTTAGGGATGAAACAAAAGAAGAATTTTCTAGTGCCATTCATACCTGCCACAGACTCCCTTTGGACAGCTTGTCTGTACTCGCATCTTCATGCTGGAAGTCTCCTACATCTGTGTGGTTTTAGGTTCCATACATTATCTGTCCAAATCCCCCCTCAAACATCTGGGTTAAGTTTCTTCCTTATGTTGGGTATGCCCAGGCCCTTGTGGAGCTTGGCTGGGAACGGGCAGGCTCTGCAGGACTGAAAATCAGGGCTGCAGCTCTGCAGTTTGGTTACTCTTCAAAATAAGCTTTGCTCACCTACTGGAAGCGGCTTTGCTGCCAAAAAAGTGTCATCTGAGTGCTCACTAATCTGCTATAGGCAAATGGAGTCCAGTTAATCCATAATTTGAACTAATCTTGTTGATTGGACTTGTGTGCCCTACTCAGCAGAGGAGTGGATGGCGGCAGGCACGCTGTCGCTCCTTTCAGTAGTATTAGCTTTGCTTGCCTCCAAATCCGTGTCAGGGGAAGTTCAGACTGGACATTAGGAAAAGGCTCTTCACTGAGAGGGTGGTCGGTCACTGGAACCAGCTACCCAGGGAAGCGGTCACTGCACCAAGCCTGTCAGAGTTCAAGGAGCACCCAGATGATGCTCTTAGTCATATGGTTTAGTTTTAGGTAGTCCTGGGAGGAGCAGGGAGTTGGACTTGATGATACTTATGGATCCCTTCCAACTTGAGATATTCTATGACTCTATGAATACACACGTTGCAGTGGGTATTTACAAGCAAGCAAGTCATGCTGCTTTTCCCTGCATGGACCTACAGAGCTTCGGGGCACATCCTCTGGTTTACAACACTGCATGCCATGTTGAATGAAAAGCACCAGGGAGGATTTTAAAATCATTCGTGGTGTTGGACAGCTGATGTTGGACGTGGAAAATTTTCCATCCAGAGGTGGCTTGCGGGTGTGCTTTAGTTCAGGAGAACTTACAAAAGAAGGCAGATGGACTTCCTTGGGCTGGCCAGAATGCTCCTGGGTGTGAGGGCTAGAAAATGTCTTCGATCTGTGGGCTGAGGAGCTTGCCGGCAGCGTTTCACTGAGGCCGATGGAGGAAGCAAATACACACTTTTAGTGATAGCCAAAATAATAGAAGATTGTTCAGATAATGCTCAGATCGGAGGAGCACGCTCAGGCTGGAATATAAACTGAACTCTGGTGTCTGGAGTGGAGTCATGTCTGATAAACAGCAGAGCCATGGAGAGGAGAAAAGCAGCTGGAAAAAGCCAGGAGTTAATGAGGAACATAAAAGCGGTTGCACAGAGGCTTACCGTGAAGGCCGTGAGAGGAGACGCAGTATTCCTGGGGAGAAGGCTGGCTGGAGGGGCACGCTTGGATGTGAGAGGGGGAGATGACCCCTCCTGGCTGTCCCTGGGACGTTCAGGGAGCAAGACTGTGCATGCTGGAAACCAAAAACTATCACAAGACCCCAAATACTGACAAACCACTTTGTGTTAAAAGGAGCAACTTCATACACGTATCGCAACAAACCTTCCTTGTGCCGAGATGGGTAATGAATCCTCCTGCCTATCACGAGCTGTGAGAGCTAATGCTTAAATTCCCAGTACTGTGTTTGTCTTGGAGCTGCGACTCAGTGTCCCGGTAGCTTGCTGCTTGCGTAGATCATCTGCACAAAGGCAGAAGTCACACTTTCGGAGGAAGCATTTGGAAATGTGGACCATGCAGGACTTCACAGTCCATGTGGCTGCACAGTCTCCGTGAGACGACATGGATGCCTGTGCTGCTACTGGAAACCCTGGTGTGTTTTCACTGGGGACCGCAGCTTTTTCATGTAGCTCTGACCAGGTACTAAACTTCCCTGAAACACTTTGAGCACGGCACTGGGAATAAAGTCGGGACCAACGGCAGCCTGCTGTGTGATGCTTCCAGCTGGGTCCCTTGAAAGCCGTGCGCGTTTCTGATGGAAGGACACAGAGATGCTGTGGGATGCCTGACATCCCTGCAGCCTGTCCCAGAAACGACAGCTACATCCTGTAAGGTCTCAATGTCCTTTAGCCACTGCCTACACAGATGAGCTCTTTGGCTCTTGCAGCAGGGCTGGTGAATTTGGTTTTACTTATCTTCTTGGCAGCTCTTGGATCAGGCAGTCTTTTACGAGTACTGTCCGAACTTTATAGGTTGCAACACTTGTCTCGGATTTCCATTCCCGAGGCGGCCTCACATTAATACCCAAAACACCATTTACACTTTGCTATTTAAATCTTTCATGAACTGATATGAGAATCTCCTGTGCCCTAAATATTTTATCGGAAATATATATATATTTAATCTTGTAAATTTTTCTCTGTGGGGCTGGAGAGCTGAGCGTACC
>Ga0181612_113397_pt1 | contig 18943 bp, 26 predicted proteins | sample HoacroProtozoa21_FD_119630 | JGI IMG/M metagenome (GOLD analysis project Ga0181612, IMG submission 119630) | Hoatzin crop microbial communities from Cojedes, Venezuel. Combined Assembly of Gp0051906, Gp0051904, Gp0051908 | reverse complement strand
CGCGTCTTTGCCACCGCTAAAATTCACGATTACGGTCTCGAACTCGCCGAGTGTCCACCGCATGCGTTGTTCGGCGCATTGGTTAACTCTCAAGATCTCGCTTGCCATTATTCAGCTCCTCCAATTTTCTTTTAACAAATTCATTCATCGATTCCTTTCGCATCGTCGAAGCCCAAACTGCTTTTTGGAATTTGAGCGTCGAAAGAAAATAAACATATTTGATCGGTCGCTCTTGCCCGATCCTCTTGATTCGGTAACGGCTCTGTTCGAGCTGTCCGAAATTCCAGTTTACAGATGAATAAACTATTTCGTCGCAAATCTGCAAATTCGCCTAAACTCAGGCGACTTAGCGGTCTAGTTTGCCCGCCTCTTTCAGCTCTTCGTACCGAGCATGAACATATGTATTGAGATGAAGATCGTTTGTGTAGTGGTCGTAAATGTCAAAGAAGTGCTTCTTGCTCGCCTCATCGTACTCGATGCCAGCCTGGACGCTGGCCATATAATCCATGAGAAAGTTTTTGCAAACGGTCGCATCAAGCGCCGTGATAGTCTTTTCCAGCTCGTCCATGTGTGTTTCGATGGGTTTCAAAGCGCTTAAAAGCCACTTGGTGGCCCATTTGGCGACCAAACCGACAATCACACCTCCCGACGTGATGAAAGCGGCGATAAAAGCGATTGTGGCGCTAATGTCTCCAAGAGTGATGTTCTCCATTACTCATCCTCCTTATTATTGGAGGCGTCGTTGGTCAGCTTCGAGATGCCGAAGATCGTGCCGAGGAAGAGTTCAACCGCCGAAATTGTGGTGAGAATTTCCTGGGTTGGGAGGCTCCAGCCCCAGGCTTCAGCGAGGGTGGCAAAGAAGACGGATGTCGCAGGCAAGAGAACTGCGACCGTCCAGCGGATCGCTTCATAAATCGGTTGCGGAAGGCTCATTATTTTACCCTCAGCTTCTGGCCAACGACAATTACGTTGACGTTCTTGATCGAATTCCACTTCGCCAGTTGCTTAACAGTAGTTCCGTATTTCTTCGCGATGGCGCTCAGGGTGTCGCCCTTCTTCACCGTGTAATATTTCTTCGTAGTGGTCGCCTTCTTGATTACGCGGACTTCGTTTACGGTCTCGCCCCAACCGAGGAAAGGTATATATTTATAGATCTTTACCTTCTTACCGTCGTCGTACATGTGCTTACCGTCGCCAGCCGACACGGTGATATGCTCGTAGATTGACCCAGTGTCCCAGTACAGAGGCGCTTGGACGCCTTTCGGGATGGTGGTTTTGTCGGTGTGTAAGTAGCCCTTCTTCGAATTCCACTGTCGGTCGACCTTGGCACTCGCATGCTTCGAGCCGATGCCGTAGCCGAGGCGGACGTTTTGAAGGCAATAGCCTGTCGTTTTGCCCATTTTCGACAGGCTGAATGATTTCGATTGTGTCCAGCTCGCCATTACTCTGCCTCCACGTCGTTACCAGCTTCGGCGCAGTAGCGCGCCATGCCTGCTTCTATAAGTTCGTGTGCTCTTTTCGTCTCTTTTCGTTTTCTAAACATGATATATCTCCTTCTGAAACCAAATATAGCCGACGGACGGACCGATCGGCTATATTTGAGAGAATATACCCTTGGGGGGTAAAAGTAAATATGTTCAATCGCCAAGAGGAGGCGACACCCCTATTATATCATAAAATTGAAATTTTAGCTAATCGAGATAATCGGTCTCGTCGACATGATCATGCACCCGCCGACTGTTTGGCCAGAGAAGTAAACCGTCTGAGTGTTGGTCGATTCATCTGGCACGCCTTGGCAAACCGTCGAGGTAAAGAGAATTTCGGTGATGATCGGCTGCGAACCCGAGCCGTAAGTGATGGTGTGCGCACCGACGTCTTGCGACTCGATTACTTTATAGTAGCACTTAATCATCGGCGCCAGCCTTTGCGATGCTTTCAGATCGCGGATTTCGCGCTCGAGATCTTTAACCTGCTTGTCGAAGCTAAGCATCTGGGTTGTCCTCATAGGTTATATTATAGGTTAGTCGCTGGGTCGCCACGATGGTAATCGGCACGGTGATGGTGTCGCCCTCTGCCAGGTCGAAGATGGTTGGAAGGATTTCGAAGTAACCCATCTGCGAATTGTCTGATGGATAGCGCTTGACGCTGTAATAGATATTATTGAACTCGTTGATATAGATCTGTTGCAGTGGAGTCGAGTCCCCGACGGCGGTCGTGGTAATACAAGCGATTTTAGTCGGCACTAATGAGTACGAGCCCTGCGCTATGGTGAAGGTGAGCGTAGCCGTCGTAGACCACACTGCGAGGGTATTCGCAGCCTTCTGTTTCCCCTGTTTTAAGGCGCGGATCTCCTGCTTTAAATAGTTGATATAACTCGCGAAATCTTTCATCATGTCTCCGCTGTTAGTGTTAGTTGTGCGCTCGACCAGCAGTGGACAGTTACGGTCGAGTTACTGAATAACGGCTTATACAGTGTGTACGTGACTGAATTTGACGTATAGGCGAAACCATATTCGCCCGTAGAGTAGTTGTCGTCGTCGCTTTCCATCGCTAGTTGGACGATAGCGGGGAAGACACCAGATCCAGAGAGGGTCGCGGTGAGTGTCCAAGTTCCGTCTCCTGTAGTGGCTACTGGAATCTCGAACACCTCCTCTGTGAAGTAAAACGAAATCACGCCGAGCGCGTGCTCGTGCGCCTCTTTTAATGCACGCACTTCCTGTTTCATCCATCGAAGTTTTTTTATCAGTCCGCCCGTCGCCATGCTAGTCCTCCCGCTTTAAGACTGGCGTGATGGTTTCGGCACCAGTGGCCGAGACTGAAACCGACAGTTCCTGTACTCTGAATTCGCCATTGGTCTGGCCTGTTAGGTCTGAGTCGTTGACGATGGTGATGGTGTCGCCGATCCAGATGAATGGGTCGCCAGATGGGGCTGGGTTGATCGTCAAGCCCGTGAGAGTGATTTCGGGGTCCCATTGAGGATCACATTTCTCGTCGAGTAACGTCTCAGCCTTTTGGTCGAGCGTGGTTTGGACACTGATCGATGAGTCTTGGTAGAGAGTCTCTTTATAACCGTAGGTGGCTACCGCCAAGTCGGAAGTGGACTGCGAAACGATTGCAGTCGACTCTTCGCTGTCGCTCGAGGTCTCTCCCGCTCCGACGCAGATTACCGAGCTGGCAAAGTCTGAAACTTCAGACGCACTAATCGATGTCGCCGAGAGATTGTTAATCGTCATCGGAAAGTTAATTACGTAGTTTTGTGTAGTGCCGAAATTCGAGTCTTTGATAATGTCATAGGTGCGATCTGGATGGAAGTAAACTTCAAATTGTCCAGCTCCTGATACGTTGTCGCATCGGTCAGTGATAAACTCTTTGACAGATTTATAAGAGTCGAAGGTATGGTCGACGAGGCTCATCGTATTGGATTTGCCAGCCGTAAACCCGAAAGCCTTGCCAGCCGATTCGGCAGTTGAGTCGGCGTAGGCGATATATTGCGCTATCAAGACGTTCATGCGTTTGGTCTGTTTGGCGGTCGGCGGGATGTAAACGCCATCGAGTAAATTCAGGTAACCGTCGAACTTCATTGCTAAGTTTGCGCTTGTCCCATTCGGCGAGTAAGCGGGCATAGTAGCGAGGAAACCACCGACGATCTCGACGCCATTGCGGACTATTCGGCAGTCCAAGGCCAACGGTCGGAGCACGTCGTTAATGGTAGTCGAGCGGTCGTTCAGCCACTCTTCAAACTTTACGTCGTTTAAAGTAAAGTCGATTTCGTCGACGCCAGCCGAAGTGCGTCGCTTCGCCCATGTGAGATTTTGGGCGATTGAACGGCAGTCGCCGATATAGAGGCCATCAAGACGAAGCTCAACTTTATAATTTGCCGTCTCCATCAGCCGACTACTCCGTTAAAGCTCATCGTGCAAGACTCGATGTCGCCCGAGTCGATTGAGAAGGTTAGACGGTTGGTGCCAGGCGCAAGACGGATCCAGTCGCCAGAGATGTTTGGAAGTACAGAGGTGCCGTTGAGGGTCGCTGTCTGTTTGTCGCAGTTTTCCACAAGCGTTTGCCCGCTTGCCACCGAGCCTGTATAAGAGAGAGTTGTGTTAGTCGTTAAGTTCCCGATGGTTGGGTTTACGGCGGTCGCGCCGATGGTGATAACAGGGTAGACGTCGTAGATTCCCGAAACATTTATCACAGTTACGCCTCCCGTGCCGAGCTCCCACTCCGCACCGAGTGTTTCGGTGTCGTAAGCGTCCCACACGACGCCAGTCTCGTCCCAAACCAAGCCACCGCTGGTCGATTCGGTAATCGAAACGTCGATAGTATTAGTGTAGATCTCTTCGCCTTCGTCGTTCTCTGCATAAGTGTAATAGTTTACATCTTCGAAATTGAGTGCTACGTGGTATTCAGGCGATTTTTGCAGGATCTCCTTTACTTCTGGAGCGTCGACGATGAAACCGCGTTTGCGCTGGATCGCAGCCCCGTCTTGGAAGATGTAGACCACGGTGTAATAGTGATTTTTCGCAAAGAATTGCAAGAAGTCCGCACGGTAATCTTCAGTTGCGGTTTGGTTGACGCCGAAATCGCCGACATAACCATCAAACTCTTGGGTTGCCGAGCGTCTAACCTGCCCAGCCAAAAGTACGCCGTCGTTCCCTTGGACTTCAACGGTGTCGTTCTCGAAAGTATTGGCCGCAAAATGTAACTGCGAGTCCTTGAATTCATATGCTCCAGTCCCGAGTAGAAAGCGCTCGCTGTCGTCTCTGATAAAAAGCGCCATAATCCAAGGTTGCGCCGTTATGCTTGAAAGTGTCTCATCCATTATGATGCTCTCCTGATTGATGTCATGAGCTTGCGACCGATGTCCGCAGCATCCATGTCGTTATTGATTTCGTTTGTCATATAAACCGTCGTGCCATTACCAAGATTCTCACCGCGCTCGTCGATCTCATCCAGTAAGATATTCGAGAGTACGCCAGCCCAGTTGTCGGTATTCTTCTCGAGCGGGAGAGCGACCTCCGCGCCAGCTTCACCGAAGACTGCGGATGTGGCGGTGGATGCGTAACCACCTTGCGCCAGTCTTGGAAGGCTAAACTCGGAAAGTTTGCCCAAGCTGATGCCTGGTATATTATTGATGATGTCGATGAGTCCGTTAATCGCTCGGATCGGCGTGTTAATAATGTTCTCCGCTACAGTAAGAGCTGCGTTGATTGCGGATTTGAAAGCTCCGCCAACTGTGTCGCCGATCTTCTGGCCGATGTCGCCGAATTTCTCTTTGATCGTGTTCCAAATCCCGCCGAAGAATTTGCCGACATTACTGAAGACGTTTTTGATTCCGTTCCAGGCGTTTTTAAAGACATTTTTGAAAAAATTCACAACACCGCTGAAGATGCTTTTGATCCCGTTCCAGATGCCTTTGAAAAAATTCTTGACACCGTTGAGCGCGGCCTTTACGCCGTTCCAAGCTCCAACAACGATGGTTTTGAAGAAGTTGCCGACGACACTGAAGATGGTAACGATCGTATTCCACATATTTTGGAAGAAGCCGACGATAGTTCCGATGACTACTTCAAAGACGAGCACGATCGTGTTCCACATGTTTTTAAAGAAGTCCACGGCGACGCTAAAGATCCCAACAATCACGTTCCACATGTTTTGGAAGAAACCGCCGACATCCCAAGCGTTAAATATTCCGACGAGCGCCGCCCATAACGATTGGAGTAATACGGGTAGGGAGGTAACAAGCGCCTGAACCAAGGCTACCGCGATCGCAACTGCAGCCTCAAGTAGAGCGAGTATGACGCTTGGTTGCAACAATGCTTCGACGACTGTCTCGATAACTGTAGGTATAGCGTCCGCTAATGTTTGTATAATCGCAGGAAGAGCAAGTGCAAGGGCTAGGATTAGCTGCGCGACCCCCTCGACTAATTGTGGCAAAGATTGAACGATAGCATTTACGAGGCCTTCAATGATCGACGGAATTGCATTTACTAGCGTGATTATGAGCGGACCGATAAGGTTTGAAACTATCGAACATAGCACCGTGATAGCTGCCTCAATCGCTTTTGCCATAAAATTTGCTATGGTGTCGCCGTTTTCGATAAGCGCCATGCCGATCGACTGAAGCGCTCCTTCAATCCCTGGGATAACGGTATCAAGAATGTTTGGTACGACTTCGCCGATAGTACTAATGATGTTATTGAGCGCTTCGGTAAATGCGTCGGCGTCGAAAGTGCCTTTCATTATATTGCCGAATTGGCGCCCGAGTGTCGTTACTTGTCCAAAAATATTTTTAGAACTGTCAATAATCTGGTTGCCGTTTTCGTCATATTCACCTGTAAAACCTCTGAACTGGTCCAAGATCGCCGTAACGCCTTTTGTAACACCAGATTTTGCGTTTGCAAGAGAGGTCTCGATACCGCCTGTCGCGTTTTCGGCCTGCTCGGCAAACGACGTGATCCCGTCTCCGCCTTCTTGGTCAAGTTTTACCAATGCTTTGCCGAAGTCGTCCATCGAGATCTTGCCAGATTTTAAAGCTTCCTTTAAGTCGTCGGCACTGGCGGACTCGCCAAGCATCGCTTTTGCCACCTGGGTTAACTGGCCAGGCATCGCAGTCTGAACTGAAGTCCAGTCGCCAGCCGTGACTGATCCCGCCGAGAACATCTTCGTCAGCTGAGTCATCGCGCCAGCTTGGGCATCGGCGGATTCACCACCTGCTAGAAGCGCATCATTTAAAGCAAGCGCGACATCGGTCGCCTCGTCTAAAGTCCCGAATGATGGACTAAGTGATTTAACGGCGGACGCCATTCCGTCGAGTGTAGTCGGAAGGTTTGATAAACGATCTGAAATATGTTCGATTGAAGATGAAGCATCATCAGCTGAATAACCGAGATTCTGAAGAGAGAGCGAGTAGTTTGCCATCGTGTCAGAGCGGGACATCGCCGAGTCGATACTCGATGAAATGATCGAGCCAACCTTCTTAAAGCCGTCAGAGATCAAATTGCCTGCTGCAATAGTCCAAGCACTGATTGTTTTTGTTGCCTTTTGCGAGCCAGAAGATACAGCGCTGGAGAGTCCCGAGCTGATTTTGCTCCCGGAGCTCTTGACTGAGCTGTCAATTCCCTTGTCATCGAATTTTAATGCGATTGTCGCCGTTGCAACTGTTGTCATATTTACAAAATAACGACTGGACGGGGCGAGTTTCAACAGTTAAAAATATTGAAAAAATCAGTAATATTTTATATAATAATAACATAAACTAAAAGGAGAAAGAGCTATTATGTCGAAAGAAAATAGTATGACCATACATAAGGGATGTGTGGGATGTAAAAAATGCGAAGGCGGAGCTGAGTCAATGGTGATCAGTATTGTGAACGTGACTCTCACGGTGTTCACCATCGGAATTTGGTGCCTCATTTTGCCGTTTTTCAAAAAATGCCCGCACTGCGGACATAGTCACTTCATGAATGAGCATAAACCGACTGATAACTAGTCGCCCTTCGCCATCTTGGCGGTCGCCTTGAGAACTTTGTGCATCGATTTGACATGTGACTTCGGTTTTTTGGCGACGCCAACCATGGCGCCTTCCAAGATCATCGACTGAAGCGCCAACTGTCTCGCTGCGTCTCTGGCACGCTCGGCTTTCAGATATGAGATCATTCGACTCGTCGGGATTTCGTCGCGATTCCAGGCCTGAAATGTTTCAAACCCGAATCTCGCCAAAATCTCGGCTTCGAATGCGTCGGCGTCGGTGAATGGCTTCGGTTTTCGGCCAGTCCGCTTCAGTTCGGCGTAAGCTTGCTTGTCCTCTTCGTTGAGTAAGTCCGCAATAGAAAGCGATCTCTCGCTCGGCTTGTTTACGACGGGCGTTTTTTGTCGCGCCATCTTCTGTACATTACCAAGTTTGAGATCGCCGTTCTTCATCCTAAGACTCCACTGCTGCGTAAACGCCAGTTGATGGATTCAAGCGCATCTTCGTCGCGGTGTCGTAGTCACCAAGACGGATAGTGTATTCTGGATAACCATCATCGGCATGAGTCGTCGAATTGTAGATGATCGGATTGAGGTTGACCGTAACTTCCGCTGCGTCTGAAGTGCCGAGTTCGATGTCGTCATCCATGGATGGGATGCATCGAGTGAATTCGACGTCGGCAGATGAGCCGTCATCACAGATACCTTGCACGATTACGCTGTAGTAGTCAGTGCTACAGCTGGTTTCGTCGGTACCAAGTAACGCTTGGCCGTTTCCAGTAGTCGCGCCGTCGTAGGTCGCGGCAGTCCAGTTCTCAAGCGCACGGCCGATATAGAACCAGTTGTCGGCGATCATCGTAATCGAAGCGCTCAAGCTGTCGAAAGTCCCAGGGATTGGGGTTTCGGTTGAGCCCTTCTGAGACGCACGGCTTTTCTTGCGTGGTGCGATGTTGAAGGTCACAACGGTGTCTTGTCCGAGATCGTCTTCGTTGAGTGTGAATGTCTCCCAAGCTGAGCTGGAAGTGTCGTACTTGCGGAAAACGATGCGACGTGGCTGTGTAATGTTTACAATTGCCATTTAAATTCCTTTCCTTTTAAATTGATAAATCGATGTCGTAAGTGACCTGCGCGGAAGCTGTCTTGACGATCAGTCCGTTTTCGGTCGCTCCGACGTTTTGCGGTGTGGTCGTCGGGCGAATTCGAACATTGTGGTATTCGTAAGATTCGCCTCCAACCGTACCTGTTAGCTCGCAGATGGTCGGGTTTTCGATCATCCATGTCAAGATGGCCTGCTGAGTCGCCTCAGTCTGAACTTTGTTCGGAAACGCGACGTAGAAGTCGACGGTCTCTTTTAAGTTCAAGCCTTTTGGCGAGTTCATCGATGAGCCACCTCTGGTGATGATCCAAACGCCCGATGCGGGCGAGCCGTTTTTTTGCAATGGCGCTTCTTCCCAGAAGAAGTTTGAATTCTTCTCGAGATCGGCCACGCCATCAGTTGCCATTTGTTCAAAGAGTGCGAGTGTAATCATGCGACGTCCTTAAAGTACTTTGTCCAACCCGAGTTCATTACGTTATTTAATGCGTTTTGCATATAATGCGAGTGACCGTTCGGGTTGTACATTTCCTGCTTATAAGCGTAGTTAATGACAGTCTTGCGAACAATTCCGACGGTGCCGCCTGCGATGACGTCGTATTCCCAAGTGCCAGCCTTCTCGACGCGGATCGAGTTTTTCAAATCGCCCGTGTCGACAGGTGCCAACTGCTTGGCTCTGTTTGAAACTTCTTCGGCCATCATGTAGATGCCCTGAAGAGTCCGCTTCTTAATCGCATCGATCGCCTGGTAGTCCCATGTAATCGTCGTTTTACTACTCATATAACTCCGTTTGCCTTAATATTAGCTCGACGTGCTCGACCGTGCCCGTCTCTTGATTCTTGCCAACCCCGACTTGCTTAATTTCGTAAATAAAGCCGTCCGGATCCTTGGCGTAGTAGCTCGAAATAAGAACGTTGGCTCTAGTCGAGGGCAATTCGGTCGGCTTTACGTATATCAACAGGTCGTTGTTAAGCGTCTCGGCCTCAGGAGCCAGATTGAGGTTCCCCATCGCCACTTCGTCAACGATCACGTTTAAACTTCCATATTCCTCATATTCGACGCCAACCTCAGTTCCGCGAGACACTGTCAGTAGCGTCCAACCGCTGACTACCGCAGAAGGGAAGGCGTCGAAAACAGAGGTGTTAACAACCACAGGCGCATCCTCCTCCCGTATAATTCGAGTAGTACTGATCTCCATCGCAACAATGAATTGCATCGGACTCAACAGTTATGCTCGAATCACACTCCGAGTAAAGATCGAGCAGGTCTCCATAATTTCGGTATAAAGCAACCCACACATCGTCTGCGTTGTCTGAGAAGTTAATTGTGAAGTTTCGGACTGACTTCGAGGTTACCGTTCCTCCAGCGCCTTGGTACTTGAATACTCCAGCGAGGAAATTCGCCAAGAGCATCAGTAGCGAGGCGTCGGGATCATCTGGCCATCCGTCGGTCATGCATAAACGCAAGGCAAGTCGCTCGGTCGCGATCTTGATGATCGTTTCCCAGTCTTCATCGGAGTAACTGACCGTCACCCCTGTAAATAGCGTAAATTGATCTTGCGTCATTGTTGGCTTCTCCTAACTTACGCCGCAGCCTTGATAGCAACAGCAGATTTGTAAGCTGCCAAAGAGCCACCGCGTGGAGTTTCGTCCAAGAGGATGTGCTGGTTGACAGTCGTGTCGAAGAAGTCGTGAGTGTTGATGCCATTCTGGCCGATCATGGTGTAAGCGCCAGATACGAGCAAGTAAGCATCGTTAGTTGTGTCTTTGTCCATCCACGCTGGTGTATAGACGCGAGAAACCTTCAAGATGTCTTCGAGGGAAGCGCCGAATGGGATCATGTAAGAGCCGTCGGTTGCTTTCGCAGTTAACATAGCGGTGATGGTGTCAGCTTTCGCGATGAGGATCTGTTGACCTTCAGTGCGGATCGAACCGCGAGCTGTTACTACTGAATCGTAGAGGTTACTGCCAGCATCAACGGAGGTTGCCAAGTACTGGCCTGCACCAGAGGTAGCAGCGGCGTCTGCTGCGATTGAGTAGAAGCCACGAGTACCGTCGAACATGCGAAGATCTGGGCTTGCTTCCTCACGGCCGTCACCAGAGATAGCAGCGCGCTCAATCTCGACGATGATCGCGTTTACTAATTCTTGTGCGCGGTATTCAACTAATTCTGGGTTCTCGTACATCTCAAGAGCGTCGAGGTCGAGTTTCTTGTAGACCATCTTGCAAAGCACGTCGCGATAAGCGTCGGTAAGATCTTGGAAGACTTTCGTGTCGCCCTTCTTGTGACCTTGAGCACGGCCAGAGTTGTCAGCGGTAGTCTCATAAAGAGTATTTACGCGGAAGCTCTTAGTGTTGATGGTGCGGAAGTGACTGATGATGCCATCAGATTTCTCGAGAGTGTCGATGAAGATCTGCTCGATTACGCCTGGTGTTGGCAAATCCTGAATGGCGTCGGTAGTCACGTTGTGTCTCTTCAATTCAGCACGCCACAAAGCGTCGGCAGTTGCTTTTGAGTTGTGACCTTGAGCCAAGCAGCGATAGTAAGCGCTACGACCTTCGCGGCTCTTAATCCAGTTTGTATCTGTTGAGACCTTGCTTTCCTGTTTGGCGATGCGGTCGCGAACGACTACGACAGGCATATGCAAGCTGTCTTTCTTTTCTTCAGCTGGAGCTTCAGCAGGTGCTTCGCCTTCGTCTTTGCTTTCAGTCTCTTCGACTGGAGCAGTCTCGACGAACTCATCGATAGCAGCGGTGATCTTTTCGATCACAGCGTCGCGCTCGTCAGCTGTTAATGAATCTTTCGATGTCATTTCACTTTCTCCTTTAGTTAGTTTATTTTGTTCACCATCTCCAATCTCGCTCCGTTGAGCCTCTGAGTTTGGTTTGGTGTCGATAGTATGAGCGCGAGGGTCATTTCCAGTCAGTACCATCGAAACCTCGCGTAATATTCCGATGGGTTCAGTAATCTCGTAACCAGCGCCGAAATAACCGTCTGGGAACCAGTCGATACCAGTTGACCATGATGCGTCTTCCGAAATCGCCCAAGCATGATCTGCAAGCTCGTCGTCGTCAGCGAAGTAAACGGTTGCATGTAGGCCGTCGCTTTCGAGCCACACCCGACAAGATCCGAAGATCTTCTCGACGGATGGCACGAGCTCGCCGTCGATATACTCGCCATGATCGGCTTGCGCCTTGACCATGTAGCTCTCGGTTTGCTTGTCTGCCTTGGCGAGATCCGCGACCTTGATCAGTTTGGCGTCGGTTCCCATAACGTAAAGATTCTGGACGTCGCGAACGTCGCCACTCTCCATGATGTCGCCCGAGTTGGCGAGAATGTGGCGCGTGCGCTTGCCAGCCTTCTTTGAATCTAGTAACTGCGATTTAATAAATTCCATAATTGTCTCCTTGGTACAAGCGTAAAATCTGGACGGGGCGAGTTTCAAAAATGTCCCCCCTTTTTTTGTGGTAAATATAGATTGGACGACAGTTGACACAACTGACCTGCCATATGAGACGACTACCGTGACTGGCGACTATGGGACTACAACGCTCTGTAAGATTGGTGTACTCGTAATCGCCAGTGGCCAGCACTCAACGGCGACCAGTAGTAGTATTCTTGGTTATGTTCCGGCTGGCTGGCGACCGAATAGAATATGGACTGGTGTTGGGGTTGGTGCCGGTAATATTTTTGGAAAAATAACAGTTCAGGCCAACGGCCAGTTGACTCTGGTGTCAGCTATGTCTTCTGGCTCATATGTTCGTCTCGACGGCTTTTGCTGGACAACAGTCTAGGTGACCGACCCAATTGCCATCCAGAAAATTTTTGTGTCGGTTGTATTCGAGCGGGTGAGCCAGATTTTACATGTCGTAGTCCCGACGGACGCAACGGTTACTTGATTCGTAGCAGTACTGCTTCCTTGGTTAACGGTACAAGTTACACACGGCGCGGCACTAAATGTAATTGGAAACGTCAAAGTTGCACTAGTTGGTGTGCCAGCTGCACTCGGCGTGATGCTAATTGTCCCCCACGCGAACCCGATCGCTGCCATATCTGCATAAGCAAAATCGCTGGTATTATATACGCTGTTTCTTCGATAGCTCCAGTTTGCCAGTTTGCCCCAGTTTACCGCACCACTCGCTATCTTGTCGCTAGTGATAGCACCACTCGCTATCATGTTTCCCGTAATCTCGCCATCAACTGTCGTCCAATCTATATTGGTCACCATCTTTCGGCTCGCCCCGTCCGTCGACGACAATTGAGTCATAACTAAACAGGAGCACATCATGGCTTTACAATTCTCAGGGATCGAGGCAGTGTCTTTCGGAGACATCGTCGAAGTTCCGCAAATCGACAACAGCATCAGGATTAGGCTTGGCGAGGCGATGAAGCAAGTCAATACTGAGAACGGCATGAATACGATGATCGATTTGGTCGTTTCATGCTTTCCAAATAATAGAGAGAGAGTGCGAGAGTTTATCAACAAACAGATGACGACGCTTGATCTCGAAATCTTAGTTACCTATTTAACCAGTGGACAGCGCGGAGTTGACATGATCGAACGACGATTGGACAAGGCGGTTGACTCTTCCATCGAAGGAGCCGAGTAATGATCTATTGGATTTATCAGGACTGTCCTCTTTGCGGAGCTCGCAAGAACTGGGGCGAGGCGCAGGTCAAAAGCGCGAACGACCACGGTATCAAATATAAGAAGATTTCGTTCGCTCATCCCAAGGCTTACGGCATGGCAAAGAAGGCACTCGAACATGGGATCGCCTCTTATCCGTTTTTTACGGACGGCGAGAGGTTTTCAAAAGATATCGCAGATTTCGCAGTAAAGGAGGAGCCGACAGAAGCAAAGACGAAGAAGAAGAAGACGACGAGGAAAAAGAAGAAGGAGGCGGACGATGGCAATCTGGACGAAGCTGTTTAACAGAGACGCGAAGCGGACTAATACGCAACAGGCAATTCAGGAGAACGGACGCCACCGCGTCAATCCTCTCTGTTCGAATTATGAAAACATGTTTGCACAAGTTCGCCCGCTCGTCGACGAAATGAAGATTGTTCGCCCGTACGGTGTCGGCCGAAACGGGGCAGCGCTTCCAAGTAGTCGGACGCCTGAGCTGGCAGTACTGGACGCGCCGAACGACCAGATGGGTTGGGCGGACTTCATGGATGCCGCGCTTGTCACCTGGTTAACAGAGAGCGAGCTGAACATCCACGTACATATGACCCAAGGTGGTAAGATTTACGGTTACTCAATCTTACCTGTCGGCTCGAAGCATTATTACGGAGCTGGCAATTATTACTTCGACGTCGAGGTAGACGGTGTAGTTGAACAGATCGGCGAAGACCGAGTGATGACCTTGCGGTACTCTCGTAGTCCGCATGACTTAACTCGTGGCGTGTCGCCTGCGTCGGCATCCTTCATCTGGGCACAAATCGACGACTGCGTAGCTCAATACCAGCGAGCCTACTTCGAAAACGGCGCGGTACCTGCCACGATCACTTTTATTACCGCTTCGACGCAAGAGAAATACAATGCCAAGAGGCGTGCGATGGAGACGGGCTTCAAGGGAGCTTCTAACAAGAATAAGACGCTCTATGTGTGGCGCCAGATGCTAGACACTGGCGAGACCGCCGACGAAGTCGAGATCGAGAAGATCCAAGGAGACAACTCGACGCTTGCGATCAAGGAGATCGAAGAGATCGTTTCAGATAAACTAAACAAAGTGCTCGGGGTTTCAAACTTCATCCTTGGCGACGACTCGTCAGCCAAATACGACAACGCTGAGCTTTCGGATCATCAATTTACTAAGCGACGCGTCTTTCCTGCGCTTACCATGTTCTGGAGCCAGTTTGAGCACGAGCTGAACCGCATTACTGGCGGGATCGGTTACGGGATCGATTTCAACCTTGAAATCCCAGAGCTGACGGATCGGCTCAAGACAAAGAGCGAGATCAATAAGACGGTGGTCGAAACGATGAGCGTGGCGATTCAAAACGGCGCGACACCTTCGGCAGTAGTTACCGCGTTACAACTCGACGAGCGATGGAGACCACTCGCGGATGGCATCTATTACAAGACTCTGCAGGAGGGCTTGCCAGATGAGACCGTGCAGGTTGAGATGGAGGCGGTAAAACCCGCATCATCCACCTTCGACGCCGTTGGATTCGTAAAGCAACATCTGTTAGACGCCTACGAACCAGACTGGAAAGAAGGCGAGGAAAACATCCGTAAATATTACAATTTACTCGTTTATGTCGCCGAAAACATCATAAAAGACGACAAATCGATCGATTTCGACCAAATTAAAAAGCAACTTGTGGAAATCTTGCGAGAAGACGCAAAAGATGGCATGCTGAACGGCGCGAAAGCGATCATGACGCAGGCGATTGGCGACGATCGAGTCGCTGCGATTACAAAGATGATCGAGGACGGAAGTTTCAAAGTCCCAGAAGACGTTATGAACGCGCTCGACGCTCGAACCATGTCAATACTCGAGAATTACGACAAAGCCACGCGAGAAGCGGTTTCAAGCATTTTGAAAGAAGCCGAAACGACAGCCATGACTAAAGCTGAACTGGCTGAGAAGCTGGCCGAAGCGGTGCCAACCAGGCGAGCCGAATTGATCGCGCGAAACGAGTCGCATAGCGCGATTCAAGCAGGTAATTATGCGAACCAGATCCAGTTGACTAACGAGCTTGATTTAGTCACCGAGCTTGAATGGTCGACACATTTTGACGGGCGAACTTGCGAGCTTTGCAAGGCGATGGATGGCAAACGCGTAAGACTCGGCGAGGCTTTCGATGGCCACATAATCACCGAGGACGGCAAACAGATCTCATTTGAGCACAACGAGTACAACATGAACGGCCAGTGTCCTAACGCTCACTGCAACTGTAGATGCGCTTGGCTGACGCACTCGAGGCCACGGGAGGCGACCGAATGAGCGTAAAAATTTACTGTCCGAACTGCGGGCGGATCCTTGGCGACACCGACAAGTCCATCGAGGGCTTGCGGATCAACTGTCGAGGATGTAAACAAACTGTAAATATTAACCTTGAAATATTAACTAACGACATCATGGAGGTTCTAAATGTCAACTAATCCAGATAACGCGCTCGGGACAAACGGCGCATTCGGGGGACGTACATCGGTAAACGCGCTGAACGATGTATTGTCATCATTCAACGGCGCAGGAATTCTGTCAGGCTGGATCTGCTCGCCGTCTTCTGGCATGACGGTCACCGTCGGAGGTGACGACGGAGTGAGAGACGTCGCCATCGCCCAAGATCCAAACGGCAATAAGACGACTATTAACAATATCAGCGCTTCGCCTGTCGAGGTTGAGATCGCAAGCGCTTCGTCGACATCGGCGCGCTACGACTCAATCGTAGCCTACGTGAATTCGCCTGCCACGGTGGATGACACGACTCTTGATAACCCTGGCGCGGTCGGCATCATCGCCGTCGAGGGGTCTGCAAGCGATTACCCAGACGACGACGCAATCCGCTCGGCCATAACTTCGGACGGTGGAACTGGCACTACTGCTTATTATGTAGTACTGGCGAAAATTTCAATCCCTGCGTCGACGACCACTATCACGACATCAGAGATTACGGTTGGCGACCACGCTGGCTTAATTTCGGACAATATAGATTGGACGTCGAGCATTGAATCCGTTGATGTGACCTGCGCGCTGGACGCTGGCACAATCTCGTCGAATCAGAGCGTAATTCTCGGTGGTAAGATCATGATAGTCTCGTTTGCTGCTACGGGATGCACAATCCCAGCGGCGAACACTATCTGTTTTAAGTTGAGTGTTTCGACAGGAAGGTCAGCCGCGCCTATTTATTTTGTCGATGAAGCAAATACCTACTATTACTACGCCTATATAAATAACGCCAACGTCCGCGCTAGACCAAAAAGCGCAGTTAGCTCGCAGACCGTTCGCGTCTTCTCGGTCACCCCGATAGCATAACCGAACAAAAAAGCCCGAATGCGGGCAAAATCCCGCGTTTTCGGGCAAAAGCGTTCGGGTTCGTATAACTTAAAAGTCAAACCGTGGTTTCTTCAGATCATCAATCGCGTATCTCAAGGCGTCCATCAGGTGGTCATCGCCGTCTTGAGGTTCGTCCAATTGCTCACCACTCCGTTTCCGTCGCCAAGCATAACTCAAGTACTCACGTTTGAGATTGTCGCCACAGTACTCGATCTGTCTCTCTTGTACGCGATCAATCCCTCTCTTAACGCTACCTGGATTTTTGTCGGCTGGTATAATGCGGAACCCGGCGCTCTTGATTTCGGCAATAATTTCAGGGCGAGCCGAGTCAGCTACGATCAAGACGCTTGGGTCGACGCCTGCATTCTTGAATACATCTCCGTACTGACTGGCCAGCATGCCTTTCTGGTAAATCGTCTCCACCAGGCCAAGCTTCTCGTCTCCCAGATCATAAACCGCCACCAAGGCCGTTTCGTCGTTCGAGAATCCGAAGTCCAGCCCGTACCGTATCAGTTTCCCGTGCGCGTCAATATCATCGATGGTAGTCTCGATCCAGCCACTATAAACATTACCTTCGAGCGAGCCAATCTGCCCCAACCCGTAAACTGTCCACCAATTGCTCGGCTCCTCGCCCTTCCTCGGCGCATGACTCTCAATATTCATGCGCTCCCGTTCAGAAAGAGCTTCGTTGTCTTTATAAGTTAAGATCAGGAAGGTCGTATCATCCTTGAATCGCCCCTCCACCAGTTGCTCGTGCGCCCAAAATTTCGCCGACGGGTTGTAGTCGACGATCACAAAGTCTCGAGTACGGCCAGCCAGCTGGTCGAAGGTGTCCCAACTCATTGCATTGGCTTCGTTCACGAACAGGACATCACGGCGGGGGCCGTGAGCTCCCATCTTGTCAAAAGATGAGAATTTGATTTTTGAGCCGTTAAAAAAGAGATATTCCGAATCCGTCTTATTCCACTGCTCGCGGTACCATCGATGTTGTTCTCTCATGATTTGCATAAAGTCGGAAATCGCGCCCTCCTTTAGATGAGGAACGCTCTCCCCGACGACGGTGATCTTCGTATCTGGGAAGCTTTCTGCATAACCGATTAGACAGGTGATGATGGCGAAAGTCTTGCCTCCGCTCATCCCGCCTTGAATTACTTTGTAAAACGTCGGCGCAAGAAGTGCCTCCTCAATTTTACAGAGAGCAGTGGTGCGGTTCGCCATTACTTGGCCTTCTTCCTCTTCGTCAAGTCGACCAACGGAATTGGAGCCTCGGCATGATGCTCGATCACAGCTTTTGGCGTGCCGTACACCTGGTTAATCATGCTCTCGATCTCTTTCCACTCTCCTTTGCGGATGCAGATCGCAAGCTTACGCTCGAACAGTGGCGCGTCTTTGTCGCTCGCGACTTTGTGAAGCTCGTCGTCTGACAGCTTCATCATCTGCTCCATCTTGTAACGAGGAGTGTCCTCTTTTTTCCAAAATCCACGCCCTTGTTTGTTTCCGTTAGGTTTCCCAAATTGCTTGTCCACTGGTGGAGCGACGCCAGTAATTGGCGAGACTCGACCAGCCTGAGTTTTGGCTTTAGTCATGCTTTTTTCCTTTCGTCTTACTGTTATGTCTAAAAAAGATTTTCATTCTCCTCCTTTTTTTCTATTATTTTAACTGCTGCAGGTAATCCGCAGTCAAAAGGTGAGTTCAGTAATGCAAAACCTGCAGGGACTGTCACAGAGACCTTCGTGTCGCTCCCCACTAACTCCTTTAACAATTCGCCGTCCTCCTTCTTTACGCAGAAACTTGGCTGAGTATCTTGGCCTGCGTTCTCACTGAATCTGATGTGAGCAATAGTAGCATCACCGATAGTGTCTTCGACTGAGTAAATATAACCTGTTAATATCTGTTCGCTAAAGTTGCATTCTATGCAAAAACATTGCCATATAAAAGACAAGATTGCCATCGTCCAAAGTACACATCCTAGAAATATAAAAACGCCGCCTCCAAAGGAGGTATTGTCGTCGCCATATGTAATAGCTTTCGCCCCAAAGATAATAAGTGCTACTGTTAAAATGATCATTAATATCAAACCCATTATTTTCTTATCTCCTTAAATAGTTTTTCAAGCCTTGAAATCAGTAACGCGGTGAAGATTGGATCTTCGTCTTTTAACCTGGCTTCAAGCGCGTCATATAGCTCATCATCAGTCATCGAGCCAGCACCCTTTCTTTACCAACGCCATCCACTCGGCGCGGTGGTCTTTAATCGATTTATTCAGCTCGTCCACAGTGTCAAAGTAAATGACGCCAGGGATTTGTTTAAGATCGTCGCTACTCTCCAGGACGAAGGTGTCCGTATTATGGTCATAAACCGCGTAGTAGTACGGTTG
>Ga0181612_116762_pt1 | contig 18946 bp, 12 predicted proteins | sample HoacroProtozoa21_FD_119630 | JGI IMG/M metagenome (GOLD analysis project Ga0181612, IMG submission 119630) | Hoatzin crop microbial communities from Cojedes, Venezuel. Combined Assembly of Gp0051906, Gp0051904, Gp0051908 | reverse complement strand
GCTTTGGATAACAGTGCCCAGGGAACTCACCTAACACCCTGTGCCTGCCAGCGAGGTATCTGCCTGGTTTCAAGCTATGGTTTAGATACTGCTTTCTGAGCAAACGTTTAATTTTCTATGTTTCACTCTAACCTGAATCCCTGATGAAGCTTACAGCTCACATTGACTTGGTCACAACTAGATGTTCAGCAAATCCCGGCACTGCAGTCCTTTCTCCTTTTACATATAAATCCTCTGCTTCAGCACAGCAGAAATAGCTACTTCCCTCTCTGCTTGGGCTTTTGTACCTCTACAAGCATTAAAAACATTTGTCACTTTACAGTTTGATCTTGAGTAGAAGAAATTCCAACACTAATAGAGATACTTCTGGGAATAAAGTTCCTTAAGCTGCAAGTTCCTTAAACGAGAGGTCTATCTTTCCTTTTTCCATAGGCATTGTGCTCCTCCACAGGCTCTATAGGGCTAATAATAATAATAATGCAAAGTTACACAGGTAGACACTCAAAACAAGAGGTCAGATGAGAAACACAGCTTTCATCAATGTCTGGGGTCATCACTGGAATGCAAAGAGATCACCTCATTTGTAGAAGAGTCAGTAATTGTAGGAGGAATATTGTCTACCTCTTTCTCCACTCTCCAAAGAAATTATCTAATAGTTTCCAAGTGAGCTGGCTTTTCAAAGAATTCGGTTTTGATTCAATCATCATCTCAGACTAAGGAAAAGTACTTTACTCTTAAATTGTAATTTTCATTAGTTGTCTAACGCCAGCCGAAATTCACACTGTTCTTCAACTAACATATGCTCCTTAAATTTTCTCTCCCTTTGATATACATCTAATAAAATAAATAAGTGAATAATCTGCTGTACTTCTAATCCAATATCCAAAAAGTTACGTAAGAAGCTGGATTTAATTTCCAGACAGGGAAGCTGAGGCAGAGGGAGCTCGAGGGCTTTGCCTGGGATCACACAGCAAGCCAGCAATTGACCTGGGCATAAAATCCAGGTGCACTGTTTAATATCCACATGCCATCTTCTAACCAATACTGCCGTCCCAATTCCTTCTCTCTACAGCTATATCTGATTTCTAACAGTGTTGGGAAAGCGTTATTTTTGTGCAAGGTTCCAAAGTGAGTTGCCTTACCTGAACCTGTTCAATTTTAAAGTGCTGTATTATTTCGCTTTTACAGATGAGAAAATATTTACTCCACCCGTCAGTTCCTATCACAGAAATGATACTCTGATAAATCTCCGTGCTCATGATGTCTGCCGTCAAAAGATCGGGTCATTGAAAAGAAGAAAAATGTGGTTTAAAAGTGGAAAAAACATTCACGTATTTATATGACAAATACCACCGAGGGAGATTTTCTTCCTGAGTCCTCTGACAAGGCTTTTTAAATGTTAGTTGTTAACTAAAGAGTGGCCTGTTGGTGCACACATGCAAAAGTAGTATTCAGAGTACTTGTCTGACCTAGTAGGAAGGGGCTGTTCCATTTAACGAGGGCAAGGTCCAGTTACAAAGAAGTGATAATGGAGATGCCATTGACGACAGGGATGCATGCAGAAGCCACAGAGATTCCTCCTTTTGTCTCCAGACCGATCACAAGGACCAGGATTCTTTCACACGCAGAAAGAAACAATTGCTGGGCCCTTCAAGGAAATGCAGTTGAGTCCCAGATAGCGTAAATGGAGAATCTTTTTGTTCATACAGAAGAAAAATATGCCCATGGCAAGTCTTCACATACATTGATATCAAGTTGTTGGGTTTTTTTAAACAGAATTAGGCAAAAGCTTTCTCTGCTTCCTCCCACAAAATAAGTTGGAAACTTGCTGCAGATCCCAACTGTCAAGTCCTTGCATTTTTCATTCAGTCTAAAATACATCTACATTTTTCTCCTCCCCAATTAGATAATCTTTATTTTTCATTCGTCTCAGGTCTAGCTGCATCACTTTGACCTCTCTGTGAGGCCTGGGTAAATCCTGAAGATGCTGGGCCACAATTCTTAAGAAGGAAACTTCAAGTTCTTTCCGCTTCACTTCCCCTTCACATGTCTGAGACAGTTAACGTTGCTGCCCCATAGTCTGCGTGGCAGGAGCTGTGTGCTAGCTGTGGCACCTATTGTCTGCATTTTTCCTCTCGTTAGTCTCCTTGACCTTTTATTGTCTTGCTCCTGCAGTGTCAGGTCAGACTTAGTGTAGGTCTCCCTTCACTAAGGACCCCTTTCCTTTCGTGGATCACTAAGCAGGACAATTGCTCTATCCATCTTTTCAGGGTCTATTGTCGAGCCCCCCCTGAGCTGAGAAAGGTTTGATTCACTGGGAAACCATTTTGGTCAAAGGGAAGCCTGACTATGTGTCCTTTTAGGAACTCTGTCTTAATCACTGACTTTTTTATCTGGGATATGAAGAGGATTCAGGAGATCAAAAGGTTTGGGAGTACATGGGTTTGACCACATTTTTCCTGGAAATAATGGGAAACCTCCACTGAAAAATGAGCTCCGTTACAATGGGCAAACAAGAAGGAAAGCCACATAGTGTTCCCAGAGCATTCTGAATCATCAGACCTTCAATAGCTTCCATAGAGAAGGGAAAAAGTAAACAGAAAATGTAAATGGAATGTAATAATTAATGGACCTAAAGAAACAGACTCATTTGATTTGCGCATAATTGGTGCCTTTAAAAAAAAAGATGAGTCAAAAGGAATTGACAGAGCAGATGGAGAAGGCTGAAGACTGGAAGTTCAGTTTGGCTGAGCTGAGTACGCAATGGACATGTGCATTACTCAGAATTAGTAGCTCACCCCACCTTTACAAGTGATTATACATTCAACGGCCTCACGTATTTCCCAGGACCACGAAATGTTACATGCTGGAGCTCCACAGTGGAACTATGTTGGTTCTGAAGGCCCTCACTTTGTCACTATGTGTATCCGTTCAGCCACATTCTTGCTAATGCCTTGAAGACTTCTTCCTGCATGGAAACCCTGACCGTTATTTACAATTATGAGGCCTTGTATAAGACAATCATGAAACTTCAATTGACTAAATTTCCAAAGAAGTTAACCAGCAGCAACCATTCCCATTCAGGCAATTTCTTGAAACAGAGATGTAGGTGCCTTTTTAGGTGCACAAATTTCAAAGCGTTTGTTTCAGGGACTTAACAAAAAACAGGAAGAATGAAAATGCCTTCTTTCCTGCAATCTAGTCAGAACCCTTTCACCTACTGGTATGCCAAAATGCTTTTTAAAATGAACATTTCACTTTAGCCATTACCTCTGCACAGAGTCAGCTCCAGCCTTTTCAAAATGCAAATATTGCTACGTAAGGATAAAAGAGGAAAGGGACCAGTCTTGGGAAGGGAGGTAAGCAAAGGGAGGAACTTGGACAGAAAGTCTTGGAGAGCTGGACTTGTCTTCCTGCTATCAATAAGCTGAAAGAGAAAAACGTAAGCAGAAGCCAGCTTTTCCCTTTGACCTTGGCAAAGTCAAGAGGGAGCCAGGCTGTTTTGCCTTTCTCCAGCAATGGACTTTTCCTAGGTATTATCTATGCCTTTCTTTACTTTTTTAACACTTTTAATGTGAATAATTCAGGATTCTGCTTTGGAAAGTACCCCAATTTAGGCAAAAGTTTGTATTTAAACTTCATTACATCATGAGATCTTTACCTGAGTCAAAGAAAAAGAGTCAGGTGGATTGAGTGAACGCCTATGCAACGGTTTTTGGATGAGGAGCTACTGTTGGCCTCAAACAAGGTCAAACTTTCAGATTAAACATTTATTGTCCAATAAGAAAGTGAGAAAAAAAGCCTTTTAAAAAACTAGAAAACTCAGATTAAAAGAAAAAGTCTTTCCAGCCATGAAGAGTAAAAAGCGACACCATCCACATCTCTGATATTTCAGATAAAGATAAGTGAAGAATTGAATAAAATGTGAACTGTTCCTGTTTCCTACAGCGAAACTGGTGAACCTGACATTTCTTGGTTGGAAAACAGACATAATCCTTGTGATATTTACATAAAGTAGGGAGGAGGAGAAATCTTTTTTTCTTTACCAGCATATATTGTCACTGAAGGAACAAAAAATGTCTACAGTAACTTTTGTGCCACCTTAATTTGCTCCTGCCTTTTGACTTCCCGATGTCAACTGATCACTTCATGTCAGCAGTGTCACCTTCTGTCAATATTACCAAGTAGAGGTGTCCAGGATATTAAATATGCTTGCATTTACATATAAGAGGAAGCGAAAAAGTGATCCAAGCATTTCCTGTACTGTAGAAATACCTGAATATTGTTTCAGCCGAATTTTGACTGACTCATCGACAAAGTCCTGCTCGAGAAGAGTCTTTAGTCCTGATGCTTAATGACATTAAATATCCATTTTCTATTAATGAGTCCCAAACCTGTAAGGCAAAAAAAAGTGATCAGTGAATGTAAACGCAAGTATATCTGCAGACCTGGTGGAATCAGTATAGCTGCAGTTTCAAATTCCCAAAGGCAAAGAGCAAGTACTGTGGGATATATTTCAGCCATATCAGGGAAGCCCGTTGTATAACGGAAGCGCAGTCTACATGGTTAAGCTTATTTATAAAACTGTTCCATTTTATGTACCCTTTAAGCTTGATAAAGAGAACTTTGCTGAACATGTCTAAGGATCTAACCACCCCAGATGCTGAGTATGTGGCAACGCCACCAGCCTTCACCTGGTATTGTACTATAGAAGTTACTTTCTCTCTACCCCTTTTTGGTGGTTATAGGGGAGGAATCTGATCCGGAGCTTGTAACTGGTGTGTCTTGTATGGTTAAAAAAGTCAGGTCAAAAGACATCCCAGAGGAAACATCTTTAAGAAAGGCAGAGGAATTGTTTTCCATTTCCCTGGTGGCTAAAATTAAGGCTATTGATAAAGGTTTCCTTCTGGATCCCTCTAGGTTGTTTGCCACCCATCTCTCATGTTACTCCTTCAACTGACATGTTGACAGGGCATTGTATGTGAGGGCCTCCTAATGTGCTTTGCGCAAAACCAGAAAGACTGTTTCAGTCCTAGCCTGTATTAAATGGCAGCCCCCAGGTAAATTACGTCTACATCTTCTAACGGTCCCACATGTGTCACATTTCCCGCATTTTTTGAGAGATCCCATATTGCTGACTATGCTACGACTTTCAGATCATAGCTCGGCTGAGCTGCCACACTTCGCTACCTGTGAAAGCAGCAAGTTGCCCTAGATATCCTCACAGTTCAGTCTTTCTTGATGAGCTAACTTTTGTAAAATTTATTATGGGCCTCAGGAGAAATTAATTCCCCCGACAGATAATTAGATTGAGAATTTAACTTAGCATAGCTAATTTGTCCCACGTAATTTGGAAGTTCTCGTACTGCCTTCTCTGTCAGCAGACTGGTGGAGGCAGGACCTCCAACAAAGTACCGGTAAAAGGAGGAGGGTCATCTCTTCCATTAGCACATCTGGATCAGGAAGAGGATGATTTACTATCCCCACCCCAAACTCCTATTGAAATGAACAATCCCGTTCCTCACAAAGGATTAGGGGCTCTGCTGCATATTTAACTGGAATGGTAATACGGTCAGTTGCATAGCTGAAGATGTAAGAATTATAGTATGATTGAGCTAATTGCTTCCAGAGGGAAAGAAACAGAAAGAAGCTATAAAAAGGTACGCAATATTTGAAAATCAGGGGTTTTTTTCCCCCAAATAATACTGTTTGCAGAGCTTTACATGTCAGGTGGAACATAAATTAACTATTCTTTCTTGCAAGTATGTACATTTTCTTCTGCACGTCTTTTGTTAAATCTTTTCTCCATCTATTGGTTTGTGCTAATAGCTTCCATGGTAAAATGCAGTACATACAGGTGGGCAAAACGACTGTGTATTCTGACAATATAGTTGTTAGTACAGACAGTTTGCATTAATTGATGTTGTATTCAACCTTGTGATCTTCTTGAGACACTGACTACGCGCAAAGCTGCATTAACTCTTCTTTTGTAATAGCTGGACCAGTAGCTGGTTAAACTCCAGTCAAAGATTCCCATTAACTTTAGTGGTCTGTGAATCAAGCTCTTGATATATATAGAAGGCCCCTGAAAAAAAAGTTTTATTTTTTAATGTATTGTCTCATTTGTTGAATAGCATGGCTTACTGCCCGGTGTTATGGCAGTTCACAATGACTATTCTTCCCACCCATTCTCCTTCTCCTCCTTCCATTAATCAGTGATGGGTCGAATTCAAATGTTTGGGAAGCTCTTTCTGGTTTTGATGTGATGGAACATAAAAATATCTACAAAGTAGTTATTAGGGTGCTTGGTGTGGCTGCATTTGTCCTGGGGAAACCTCCCCCTCCTCTCTGAGAGCAGCGCCACATTTTGTGGGAAGGTTGGCAGCTCTACAAGGTCTTCTTTGAGGCGGGCTCCACTCCCTCTGCCCCAGTGGTACATCCATCATTCTTGGTTTTCCTTTCCAAAATGCTTTTCACAAAAGTCACTTCCTTGTTTCACATTACTCCATGCTTTGTGAATTCAGACTGAAACATGCTGTGAAACAGATCCATATCTGGTGTAAATCAGCATCATCCTGCTGCTCTCAGTGGAACTACAAAATTTTGTATCCATGGAGGACCTTGCCCATGAACTTTCTACACAAAGAGGCAGTTTTAGTGGAGTGAGAAAGGGTTCATATATTTGAGGAAGAGATATTACGAGGAACAGCAAATGGAAAATCCCACCTAAAAAATGAGATGTTTAACTTCACAGATATTAACATCTCCGTTCTGCCTAATGAGATAATTCTGTATGCTTTTTTTTCTCTGACAACTCTCATATTGTCCATTTCTGGGTACTAGAAATTGGTGCAGAGCAAAAAAGGACTGGGTTGCTGATAGTATGAAAGCTCAATTAGTATAATAAACTAATCCTATATAGATATCTCCTTTGCACTCCCATTTCCTTCTATAACTGACCACCCCAAACACCTACTTAAAAAGTTGCTCAAGGTTTATTCAAGGATGCATTTGGTCAGATTTACAGTATTTGTCACTTGTTGGCCAAAAGTGACATAAGGGATTTCAATATGCTGCTTTTAACGTGGTGACACTGCCTTTAATTTAGCGTAAGTGATTATATATGTTTGACTGTCAAATCACTGTATGTAGCTTTTGTGGTTGGGGGCTTGTTTTATCAAAGAATTCTGCTGAACCTCTTCCAAACCAGAACTCCCATGTGTATAATTATATTGTATTTTTATTATATAAACTTTATTTTTAAGACTGAAAACATATGAAATTATTATGGGAATGTGCATTCTATACAACACCACGTACTTGTGGGAAGAGAAGTTCATAACATAAACCAAATATTGTCATTAATACAGGTACAAGATGAATCCATGTGACCCATAAAACTGACAATGGAGTAGAGGGATCTGAAAATGCATGCCATTGCACTTCAGATTGAAATAAATTTATAGCAACCTTTATTTGCATTAAATAGCACCTGTTTGATACTCTGTGGAAGCAGATTTCAAAGATTCAGAGCCAGTCGTTGATCAGTGCTTGTATAGCCAAGTTAGTTGCTTCAAAGTGATACTTCAAAAAAAAATTGTTACTTCATTAATGAAGTGTTTGACTGGTGCAAATACAGCTCTGTTAGAGAACTATTTTAGAGACCTACTTTGTCCTGGGACAATTATTTTGGTATTTTGCCCTAAAATTGTACACTGGGATTACGTCCCTAGTTTAATTTCATCGTCTTCTGTCACAACCCAATGAGGACCTAATTCCAGTCTGAATAGGTGCCACAGAGACCAACGTGCAACAGAATATTGTTTAAGGCAGGATCCAAAATTATATCGAACAGCAAGATCTGGCCAGGAGGGACAAACTGTAAGTTCTAACTAAACTGTCACCACCATCATGTCCACAGTCCATATTCATTCACAGATTCTTTTAATTTACAAGGCTGTCAAGTGTTGTCCCTACGTTATAAACAGGGAACTGAATCACCCCGTAGCTTAAGCAACTTACCAAGAACTTACTAAGCATGTCCATATAGTTCAGCACTTGAATTCCATTCTCCTTCTGCACCCTTACTCCATTGCCCTAACTAATAAGCAGTCCCTTATTTCAAATATCTTTGGTAGCTCCCTATGCAATATAAGGCTTTTTTCTCTCTGCCTCTGTAACTTTTGCTTGACTAATAGTGATTCTTTAACAAACAATATTCAAAAGAAATAAAGACTCTAAAGGGTATGTCATGAAAGCAAATCATTTTATATATATATATATATATATATAGACACACAGACACACACACAAACATACGCGCACCGAGCGAGACAGGTCCACACATTCACACACAGAGCAAACTAGAGGACACATCCATGGTCAGAACAATGTATGAGTCACCTAGGAGAAATGCTAACTCTTTCAAGGCAATCCTATACAATAGATCAACAAACAACATCTTCAGCTGGTGGCTAGGAATTTAGACCCAGTCATTTACAAGCTGAAAAATAGGTCAAGGAATAATGGTGATAACTTGCCTTATCATCAAGCAGTGTGTGTGACCGTTGTCATCTGTAAACTCCTGACAAGCATGCTCATGTGGGCTCCGATTCTTCTGTTGGGGTGACAGCACAGAAGTCATTGATGTTACAGTGCTGTAAACCTGAGTGGAAAAGCAGGGCCAGGGTCTAAAAATAACCTCTTATAATTATGCATAACTTACAAGTTATGATATTACAAACTTTTAAAAGGACAACAAATGCAGAAAAATACCTGAGTCAAATGAACACAGGGCTTCCTAATCATCAGAGGAGTCGTCTGAAGACAGTTTTGCAGGCTCAGTGTAGCAAATTCCTGCACAACACTCTCAAAGTCCCCAGCGTGAGTCACTCTGAACTCACCGCTCTTGAGCAGAGAGAGCTTGGAAGCTGATGAATCACTGTTGAGCAGTATGTATGTTTTCATAATCTTCCCTTCAAGGAATGTCCATTCAACATCTAAGCTAATGACCATCGGATAAGGGTGCAGATGGAATGCAGTTTCCGCATTTGGAAACACGCTGTGATGAATCTGTTCTTTAAGTGTGTTTATGTTTGAGGGACTTTGCATGCAGGCTATCTCCTCAATGGCATGTTAAACTCTGCTCTCCAAAGAGAAGAGTGCAAGAGGCGAGGTGGTGGAGGGGGAGGAGAAGAACCCAAAAGGATGGAAAGCTGCAAAACACATTTCTTTATAAGCACTGAAATTGAATTTGCAAGGTCTGAAGAGCCTTTCTCATGTAAAGGAAGAATAATAAACTCCGATAATTCATCCAAACTCACCACAAACGACTAAATGTTGGGAGTCTGGAGCTGCAAAACAAGATACTGTGTTTTCCAGTATCTCCACAACGAATCTAGTTTGCCAATACATCACATGTTGAAACACTGAAATCTCTCAAAATGTTTGCAGATGATTTTTGCAGATTTTTCAAAGCTCTGCTAATTTTACACTGTCTCCTTCCCTCTTTCCATATCTCCATGTGCATGCTGATGTATGCTGCCACTGCTGTCAGTTAAACTTTGTCTTTGCAGTCTAAGCAATAATATTTGGCATAAAGGACAAGTCTGTGAGCATACTGTATTTTAGCATGGCATTTTTCCATTGAGGACAATCGTTGCACATTAGGTATTCTGCAGACCCAGTACTGCAGTTTCTTCTAGTTTCTAGAGAGAAGCGGGACTAGAGCTAGAAAGTTAAAAACTGGTTTTAAGAGAACACAGAATTATCCTCAGGTTTTCTCCCAAACTCATGTAAACAGCTCCCCCACCCCCAAAATAACTCGAAAACTACCTTTCCCCCTCCTCATGTATTCCTCTGCACTTCCTGATCTTGGCAGGGATATTTCAGAAATAGCTGTTACAATGGTGTTTCCACTCTGAAAGAGGAAACACTGGCTGGGAGGAGTTACGAAAGGAACAGAGGAAGCAAAGCTGTTCTCATACCATCTCAAGCTGCACTTTTACAGCAAATAGGTGGAAATGCAGCTGGGTGAAGTCTGCTACTGAGCCATCGGAGCCCCGTTGTTGCACAGCACAAGGCCAAAAGTGAATATGCATAAACCGGAGTGTGTGTGGCTCCTTGCATCATTCAGCCCAGCTGACGCTGACAGGCAGCTCTAAACTGTTGAACAAACTGAATGAATCAAGGTCAGGCCAGAGTCAGCAGCAGGCTTCCCTCCCTCCACGATCCACCGACACACGAAAGGTACTGGCTGGGTGGCTCTCTAGCGTGGCTTTGTGTGGAGCGGTCGTACAGCAGAAGCTGCTCCGTCACATGTTTGTCAGCTATCCAAGATTTTAATTCTGAACTTTTCCATGAAACCAATAGCTATATTTTCTGGCGCTGGCCTGCTGGAGCGCTTGGCCAGGGCTATGGGAATGAAATGTCAGAGCAGCCTGGCTATGAATTGAGATCGCTTTCATGCGTCTCCACCTGCTGGCTGGCATTTCAGTAATTGCGATAGCCCTTCGAGATGACAGCGTACTTTTTGAAGTAACGAGCTTGTCTGGAAAATGTAACTCTGTTTCACAAGAAGATGAGCAAATAGGCACGACAAGGGAGGTTATTTTCGAACTTGATAAAGAACAACTTCCTACATCACAGGTGACAGGTAGAAGGCCACTGAGATTTTTGAAGTCAAGCTTTTGAACTCCTGAAGCCTCATTTGAGAAGATTAGCAATAAGAAAGATTTTTGGAAGGAATTCATAAAGTGTGGAAACATTAGCGTTTTATTTCACTACCAAAACCAGATGCTAAGAATGTTAACGTGCTTTCATTGACACAGTGAAAGAGGGAAATTGTTTATTAATATCTGGAAGCATGAGCATTCTGGGGCCCACAGCTTAGTTTCTGTGTAGTTAGGAAAGCATTTACTCAGCAAATGCAGGCAGGCAGCTGTTTCAAATGGAAAGGGATAGAAATGATTAATGACTTCTATGCTTTAAAGAAACGAACCCACAGGATTTCTTTCTTCTACTGTGCTGTCCCACTTGGCCATTTCTGTCATGTGCCCTGGGACTTTCTTTGGAAGTTTTCAATGGTCTGTCGTGAACTACTCTTTAGAAACTTACTGGACCAGATCTGGAGCCAGACAGATGCCAGCTGTGGATCTGATCCATTTGTACGTACATTTACAGACTCTGAGCACAGATTATCAACACTTGATATTCCATGAACTTTGTACTGCAACAGCAATAGTATATCTCGCTCTCAGACACCGCAGTGAGGAGCACAGTATTAAATCCTATTTAGAGTAGGATCAGCATTACCTTCTTCCTTTTGTAGCCGCATTTTATTCAGGCTATATTATGCAGTGTAGCAGGCAAGAGGCACTCTCAGAAATGGAATCAATACAAGGAATGAACCCTTCCTCTGTTAGTCATGTCAGACATCAATATGGATTATTGGTGTTTTACCATCTTCTGCACTTCCAGGAATGACCTGTTTTAATCCTGCTCAAACTGCTAACTCTGTCATCTGTTTCTCATGTACGCTTTCATTTAGGTTCTTAGGTCTTCTATGTATAGCACCAGAAGGTGCAAAAGGTTAAAAAGAGGATGAGAAAGAGAAAGAGGAATATGGAGAAAAGAAAAAGGAAGGCTATACAAAACATAGATAATATTTTCACTGAATTGTTCACAGCGAATCTTCCAGCCAACTTTGTTAAAGTAGTAGTTACCAGGGAGAGTAAGTTCTCCTCTGACTTGACTTCATGGAAATCTTTTGAATTTACTTAGGTTCCAAAGGGTATATGATTTGATCCACTAAACGTTCTTTTGCCATATTTTTGATTACATGTTCCGAACTGCCAAAGCATGAAATATGAATATTTGCTGTTTCAAAGCATTATCCCATTTCAAAAGCAGTGGTCCACATTACTAAGCATTAGGAACAGGATGGTAACCACAGAAAGCAACAAAGGTGTCCATTGCATATTTGTGTAGTCAAACACAGCTGAGCACATTGATTACATATCTATACAAGTGACATTCCTGGCAGTTCAGCGTATTCAGTTATTGTTAGCACTAGAAATCTGACTTAAGTTAGCTAGCTATATGAACTCAAAGCCATCAAGTAATTTAGAAGGTGTATGAGTTTAATACATCCTGAATGTGTCCAATACCTTGCACGGGCATTCAGCTATAGAGAGTTCTCACAGATTACTTTAAGACACAGCAGGACTGGAAGATGATACTTCCTTGTCTACCAGTATATCGCTCTCGAGTCATCGTTTCAACACAGGAAGTTCTCTGCAACCTGGGGCAACAATGTGCACTTGGACACAATTTGCCTGCTGTCTGATGATCTGTAAGAATTAGCCACATAAGGCTTTCTTACAAAGTTGTCAAAAAGGCTCACTGATTATTTTAACTAAGGCTATTTAAAATACCTGAATAAACTGATGCAAAATAAAAGCAACTTTTGCACGTTTGAATGGCATGCTTCCTTTACATCGCTTGTTTCCAGCGTAGGAATAAAGACCAGCTCAAATAAATAGTGCTTCTCTTGCTATATCTCTCTGTAGATCTCTGCCTGGTACACTCAGGTGAATCAGTACTGATGCCATTCAAAGCTTACACTATAAGGATGAGGTTTATACATGTCGGTACACAAAGCCACGCACGGAGGTAGAAATTCAGCTCTGTGTTCAGTCCACTTTACTGAAAGCAGAAGTTGGTTCAACAGCCTGAATCTTCTTTCATGGGCTATTTTTGAAACCGATATAACTCGGGTAGGAAGTGCGAGTGTGTATGTGTGCGTCTATCTGTGTCGCTGAACACCATGTGAGGGCCAGATCTATTTTCTGAAGTCGATTCTTAGTCCTGGTTTTGTTTTTTTTATTGCAAGATAACTTCCTGAAAACGTCTCCCTGGTAATCGTAGAGGGTGTAGTAACAAGTAAGGAGGTTTTATTCCGACCTGGATCATCTAGCTGTTGTGCATATGGATGAATTCCTCTCTTGTTTTCCTGATCCCTTTTACCTTTCAGGCCAGTGCATCACACAAATACATAGCATGTGCTCACATTTGACAATGTCTCAGTTAACATAATATTTTACTGTCATATTATAAATTATTTTAAAATAGTGCTCAACTGAAGGTCTCGTTGTATTGTAGTGCAGTATTTCTGCTCCACTGTCCAACCATGAAAAAGTATATTAAAAAAAAGGCTGTGAATTTTATATATTTTCCCCAAAGTGCGTTGACGCTGAGCAGAATGTCAGGCAGGTGAATGGTCACGTGCTTCATTTGCAAATTGATTGTACTTCAGTTGGTGCTCTCAGGCCTTAGAGTTGCACTACCAGTGAAGAAATACTGATTTTGAACAGTTCACTATGAATCCCCTTATCAGTGTTTCTGTTTCGGCAAGAGAATTATTGCCTGCAAATCCTTTGCCAGTCTCCGAGTATAATAACAAACTATTACTATGGAAAATAAAAATCAGTGGGAAACTGTCTGAGAGGCAATTCAGAAGTGTCTGGTGAGCTGTAACATTAGCCTGATAGTGACGACATCTTACTGAATGAAAGACTATGAAAATTAAGCAAGAAAATCAGCATGATGTAACAATCTGTGTAGAAAAAACAGTATAAAAGTGTCCAACAGTTTGTGCGTTGCTCTTGGTATTAATGTAAAAGATGCCCAAAGAGATAGGCAGCCACGTATATCTCTGCAAAATGACTGGCAAGCCAGTATAAGCAGGTGGCTATGAGGTGACTGTTCACAGTGAAACCTCGGACGGGGCTAGAGTGATCTCTCTCTCACTTGGGCAACCGAGGTGTCAAAGGCAGCAAAACGCCCTTTCCCAGGTTAGTGACACCTCGCTTCTGGCACAGACCCTTATCCCTCTTCTTTCTATTCTGCAAGCTGAAGTTGTAAGCACAAGGGGAGAAGTAAGCTCTAGTCTAGCAACACAAATGCTGAAGTAACTTACTTCCCTGGCTGGAACAAGGAGGAACCGTGGAAGGAATTGCAGCTCTCTGAGTCATACTTCCTCCTTGGAGTTTCTCTTGGAGTAGTGCAGCTCTGCACCATGCTTTAGGCTGACACTAAAGTTAAGCTCGTCCATCCTCTTATCCGCAAAGTGTTAGAGAGAGAAAAAGAAGGAAAGACAGTAAGGCAGCGGATTATCATACCCTCAAATCTCCCGATTGCCACTCTAAATATAGCCAAACAAGTAAAAATCTGTTTCTGGAAACAGTACAACTATTTAGCTCCCAACCCTCCAAACAACATACATGAAAAAAAGAAAAAAAACTTAAAAACCCCAACCAGTTCTCTCCTGACCAAGATCCTGTATGTGCAGCCATGTAAAGCACATTCTGATCTCCAGCCAGAAAGCAAAAAATTCCCAACCGCCACACCTATCCAGGGTGTGACTAGAGACTATCAACCAGTTTATATTTGCACTTTGATATACAGCACATGCTTAACATCATATGGTGTATCCTTGGAAAAAAAAATAGCAACAAGTTTCAACATAGAAATTGTGTTAGATTAGGAGGCCAGAATAAATAAGAGCCAATGGGTTGTAGAATGACTTGAGGTAGAGTATAAGATCTCATCTTAAAAAATAACATAAAGGCAGTACATTGCAGATGAAACACATAATGAAAAAACATTCCAAACTTCTCATTTGAGAAAAGATTACAAGTAAAATAGGCTCGGGCATGCCAAGTGTAAAATCTTTGATATGGAAATGCAGTAATGGTTAAATGAAATGGGCTGAAAATCTATTTATCAACAGCCTGTAATGCCTAGTTGGATCGTCCCATGAGAAAAGCAAATAAGGAGTAGTAGGAAAATATACAGACACTGTTAAAAAGTTTACATACCTCCTGCTTTCATACCTTAAGATCTAGTCCTTCACCTTAACTAGAGATTTTGAGAAGCTGAAAAGCTGGTATGAAAACACACCTCACATGCTCCAGGACACGTGCCCTGAGACCCAGATTTTCAGGAGTCATCTAGTATGCTCACCCTGAGATATATTAAAGGGACCGGATCTCTGGACAGTGAAAAGAAGCCCTCAGGCATCAGGCACCCTGTGAGCTCCTTGGATTGATATCCCCAGCCAGCAGCACTGCTGCTCATTTCTGAAAACCTCAGCCCAGGCTATCAGCAACTGCGAGGGGGCTCCATAAGGTATGTATTCATGAAAATGCTGCTGTGAGAAAGACCGCCAGATCGTGCTCTGTGTGACACTGCACAACTTCAATGAGCTCCGCGCATCCAACTGAATACAGAATTTGGCCCATTACTCTTACCTCCGATTCTTTTTTCTTTTTATTCACGCTAGCCTTCTATTACATTATTGCCAATGGGCATGTAAGTCATTACTGTGCCCTACATGTGAATCACAAATGCAAGTGCCATGGAAATTAAACTCCTTGACCTGCTCGCATTTTTCTCTTTGATGTCAGTCTGAATAGGCATTTTTGACTGGAACATAGTTTTAATTTTGAGAGCTGGCAAGACAACCACAACCTTTTCTGCAAGGAAGTTCGCAGAAGAATTCTTTGTTGTTCTTCCCGCATTACTTTCCTAAAGAAAGAGTGTCAGCAAATCGCATTACAGAAGGCCCAGATCATATTTTCACCGTGTTCAAAAGCAGGAAACAGAAAAACAGCTGCCGTGTTCCTGTTCACACCAGCAAGTACACAGTCCTAACGACATCAGGCTGAGCAAGTTGCAAAATTTCCATTAATTTGACATGGAAAATATTTTTCATTCATTGCTGAGGACTTCCCTCCACAGCGGCAGTCTCAATTCAGGGACATCGTGGCCACGTGCAACCCATGGGGCAGCTGCATGCTCCCGGTCTGAGCCTCAATTATCCGGAGGGGAGCTGGGACGGGCGGAGGTGTTGGGACTCGAGAGCTGCCTTCCAGCGGGAGCTTGGGAAAGGCGGGAGAGAAGCAGCAAAGCGAATGCCTCTAACCCCAACCCTGCGCTCAGGACCCACGCCTGAGAGGCAAAAAGATCCCCTGGGAACCAGAGCTCTGGTCTCCTCCGTGCTGCGTGCTTAACTGTGAATCAGGAGGTGCTGCTGTTCAGAGATTTGGGGCTCCCACTGGCAAAAGGATAGGTGATTTGCAAGGGATCCAGGACCAATATTAGATTTCCATTTGAAATCATGCGATGTTTTGCTGACACACTGTAGAGATGTCTGTTTTGAAATCTACAGTTTCCCATCTCACTGTTGCTGACCTGTTTAAAATAATAAAAACAGAAGGCTTTCCAAGATGGATGACACTGGGGCCAGGGATCAAAACCTCACTTGTGTTTCTAAAGGTTCTTTCCCTACTTGGAAAACTGGTTCTTGCATTCATCAAACACAGTAGACTTCTTTTTTTTCACTTTCTCAGCCAGGAGACTTCAAAAAGGGAGGTGTCTAGGCCATCTATTATGCTGCTGGTCTTTTTCTCCAGTTCACGATATGTTTGTTAAAGCTGCAGGGTTTCAAGTAAATAAATATTCTAGAACTAGAAAATAAGCATGTATTAAAGATATACATCCATGCTATTTAAAGGAATATTTTGTTCCTGACATGTGGCTATCTGGGAAAAATGCTTGTTCGATATACTGTTCTGTAATTTGTCAGTTAGGCCTTTCATAGAACTTGCTGTCTGGCAAAGAGGTAGAAAATAATTTTATGACGTGGAAGATGGTACAGACATTGACTTGCTGGGGTTCCAGATGGACTCAAGGACTCACATAAAGTCATATTTTATAGCTAAACTGCTGGAAAAGGAAATTTTCATTACTGCATCATTAGAAGTAACTCCATAGTTACGATTACAAGGAAGTACAGACTATTTATTTTGAGCCAATTTTTCAAACCTCCTCAAATCCACAAGTACAGTTGATTGACTACAGAATGAATCTATCAAAGCCTGGAACACAAATTTGAGGTTGCTTGGTAAAGACATATGAATAGTATTTTTGAAACCTCATGATTTTCAGCTTTCTTCTGAGATTTGTTTTCTGCAGAGAAGGGGGAAAAAAGCTTTGATAACTACCCACTAGTTACATCACTGCACTGCTTGTCTGGAGACAGAAGATGAAATTGTAGAATAAATTAATACCAGCAACATTTTATCATCGATTTTGAAAGAACCAAGGCTGACAGAAAGTAAAGAGAGAAAAGCCAAAGCAAGTATCTTGGGTTTAGGTCTATAACGCTCGAAGATGCCACTGCAGGATGTCTCTAAAAACAGTAGAGTCACCACTCATTGGATACTCCGTATTTCTATTTCGCTATGTTTTTGAGCACACAGAGGGAGTCAGAAAGCAGCACAATTTCTGCTTTGATGAGTTTATATTCTCCAGGTGCAAGTACATAATGCAGAAGAAACCAATCGGCAGATGGTAATGGTGACAAAAGTAAATCGCTGAAGCCAAAGTATTTGCTACTTTGGTAAGTTTTTGGACTTCTTTCCAAGAGATGAGGCTATAACCGTCAGTTGCTTTGACCTGAAAGAATGGGCTATTTCTGGATTTACAAGACACATTTGCTCCCCTGCAATGAGATTTTCTCTACATAGCAGATTTCCAAATGTACTCAGAGGAGGCAAAGCTTGACGCTAGGTTTGAGGAGTAATGTGCATGAGCTCTTAAACCAAGTGAAAGCAGTCAACGGAGTTGTGGATGCTCGTGGATCTGCGCTTTCGAGGCCTTGAATTTTTGCTGGTGAAACCTCATTCTTTAATACAGAGTAGTGGCGTGTTTCACACTGGTGAGACAAACAGGACACAGGTTCATCAACAGCCACCAGAAACCAAAAGCTCTTGCTATTACATACTGTGCTGCATTCGAAAAAGGAGGAATGTCATGTAAAGAAGCAAGAGTCCAGAGCTGTCCTGCGCATGAGAAGTCTCTCGGTGAAAAAAATGCTTGTGCTAGAGAAAGGGCGGGCAGACTCGCGAAGTGGATACCGATGTTCTCTATTTGCTTCTCAGTCCTGCCAAATCATTCTTACACAGTTTTGGGCAAGACAATTCAATTTCTCTGGGCCTGTTTCTGTGATGTGGAGATAATCAAGAATGATTTCTGTCTCCAGTCCTTTGTTTCTTTTGTCTATATGAACAGCAAGCTGTTCAAGACCGGGGCTGTATCTCAACTGGACATATTTGCAGTGGTTAGTATGGATGGCTTTCAGTCTCGCATGTGGCCTCTGGGCACAATGGTATTACAAAAATAATTAACTGAGAATGTGTATTTAGTTAATTGTAATAACTTCAATCAGGATATTGGACCTAATTTTAGCTTAGTGCAAGTCAGTTCATATTCATTGATTGGTCTGTTCTTTCTAAGCCTATTGCTTGTGACAATATTGGTTCACAAGCAGGATGTCAACACGCACATGGTGATTTCTATTGTTTGGGGCTTTTTTTCCCTGTGAAATGAGCAGGTGAGGATGCCTTACTGCCTGGAAGTTAACCGACTTAGAACATATTTTAAATATACCTGATGCCTATCAATGTGTGAAGATGTAGAAGGATATAATACAACTAAACAACTTCAGGAAGAATGCCTTAATTACTAGGAGGTATGTAGAATGCATGCTGAATCACCTTCACAGAGGCATCCTCCTAGGCCTCATCTCACTGTCACCATGTCTTTATCTCACTGGCACAAAAACATATGTTATTTTCCTGGACAAAATCGTGTCAAAGTGCAAAGCAAAGATTCAGCACCCAATGAAACCAAGCAGAATTATTTCTTTGATGCTAAGAAGCACGAGGATTTTGAAGACCCTTCCTGCGGCTGCTGAGCACGTTCTCTTGAATCCTGAGCATCCTCAGACTCAATGGTGTTCTCATCTCTTAAGATGTACTTAGCACCTCAGTTTTCACTCCTGACTCCTTTTCTGTTTAGTTCAGAAGGATCATTGAAATGT
>Ga0181612_174827_pt1:7500-18947 | contig 18947 bp, 8 predicted proteins | sample HoacroProtozoa21_FD_119630 | JGI IMG/M metagenome (GOLD analysis project Ga0181612, IMG submission 119630) | Hoatzin crop microbial communities from Cojedes, Venezuel. Combined Assembly of Gp0051906, Gp0051904, Gp0051908 | reverse complement strand
GTTGGAAGGGACCTCTGTGGGTCATCTAGTCCAACCCCCCTGCCGAAGCAGGGTCACCTACAAGCAGGCTGCACAGGACCTTGTCCAGGCGGGTCTTGAGTATCTCCAGAGAAGGAGACTCCACAACCTCCCTGGGCAGCCTGTTCCAGTGCTCCGTCACCCTCAGAGGGACACCACACTAAGCTCTGTATGCCACCACTACCCTGCCAGCAGTAACCAAGTTGACCTGTGTAGGCCCATACCACTACAACCTCACCCCCACCCCCACCACCTTTAGATCCCAGAAGATAAAACAGCTGAGGCATAAACTGTGTAGTCAGTTGAGAAGCAATTTCTAAGAAACATTTGTCTTTCCTAGCAATGTTTTTAGTCATGAAGAAAAGAATGTAACGACTGCCATACATTAGTTCAAATTGGACAACAGGTGGAAAATTATTTCCTGTCATTCTCAAGTGACCGAAATAATTTGAAGAAAGTAATGCTCTATCACTATTTGGATTTTTAGAGACAAATCCATGCAAACAAAGTAATGGCTATTTTTAACCTCCTTTCTAATAGGGTAATATGACAAACCCAGGAATTCTTTTGGGTGTTTCCCAGTTTCCCTTCTCAAACACTAAAAAAATTAGCTCCATCTAGTTGCTTTTCTAGTTTCCATTTAATCAACCTCCTCAATAGCTGGGATACAATCTTTTCTATTTCAAATGTAAAACTGAATATCTTAATACTAAGCATGTATTGTGTGTACTGTAGTCCACACTGTCAGGGAATCTTCTCCATGTATATAACACAAATAAGAGACATGAAAGTGAAGAAGTTATTTCAAAACTCTCAAAGCATGGCTTGACAAGAGTGAACTGTAGATCATTAGGATGCCAAATCTGTTTCAAACATGGACTGGTTCAGTTACAAAGGTATTTTCTATTTTGTACATACAATCTCTTATTAACATCACTACCATTTTTCCTTTTTTGCAAACATGATTCCATTAAGCTAAGGGAAGTCTTTAAAAAATTTTCAGATGATTCCCATACACCTAGTTGTTTATCTACTGGATAACAGACTATTGTGCTGAAAGACGGTATCTCAAGCATTTACAAGCAGCGAGACATTTTGCAGTACACACTCAATTCCTTATACCAGTGTACAAATCGGTTATCTCAGTAAGGATTTCAACTGTCGTCAATATGAAGAACAAAAATCTAGTCACATATATGACTTTCACACAGTGCTTTCAGCCTTCTTATTTTCTCTGACAGACACAACAGTAGGCATCTGCAGACAGGTGCTGCATTCTATGGAGGCAAAGCAGCAGTCTTTCACCAAGAAAGTCAATTTACAAAAGGTGATTAATAATCCTTCACAGCTGGACAACATGGATGTCTTTTCTTCCATGGCCCAGCCACTAGGTCATCTGATTACCTTCTTACATGGCCTCAAGACCAGAAAACGTAGATGAACTTTGACATGACCTTTATACCTACATTTATTGCTTCTTGCTATGCAGGCTTTTAAGAAACAATAGAGAATTGCAGAGTTGTATTTAGATGCAAAGTGACGACAAAACAATAACTGCACAATGACAAACCTATACGCAAGGACCTATAGGTGTAATGGTAATACTCGTAAGACTGCTTTGAACTGATTGGGGCTAGAAGTTTAAGACAATCATAGGTATTTCAGAGTTCAGTTTATAAAGACAGTGGACAAAGCAGGTTAAGAGGGAGTAGGGATTTGGGGGTTCTCACTGTTGCTTACTTTTTCTTTTTTTCTTTTTGTGATGAGAGAAAACTATGAAGAGACCACAGAGGAAACACTGGGTAATACTACTTATGATCAAACCTCTCTGACCCAAAGTGGAAGTTCTTAAAATTCTTGGGTAACTACTGAAAAAAGAGACTAATTCATAGCATATTATAAAATACTTAAGTAGCTTTAGTGCTTTAGTATGAACATTTCTACTCAAAATAATAAAAAAATGTTTTAAAAGACTTACCTACTGGCACTTCTAAAATAAAGTCTGGTGTTTTGTCATAACCCTTTGCACGAAGCTGATCTTCAGCTATACACAGAGAATAAGAACTATTGTTCATAAAACTACTCTATTAAGTAGACAGCAGTATAATTAAGTTTATTTTAAATAAGAGTGCAAGAATTACTAATGCAGTCATACACATCTTTCTTATGCATGCAATGCTGTGTCAGATTAAATGAACCTTCGTAGAAAACCTGAAGCACAGATATAAAAATGCTTCTTTGTCATCCCTGCATTTTTATGTCTTCATTATAAACATCATTAATTCAAGCTGTCATACAGTATTTTATAACCCCCAAATATTCAAAATAAAGAGGTATATTCGCTGATTGAAAGAAGAGTCTCCCCACATTAGGAAGCTGTTAAGATTAATCCCACCAACACCACAAATGTAGATATACTGTAGCTGCCTTCCTGGTTTTATTTTAATGTTAGCATAAGGTTGTTAAAGAAAGAACATGAAAATCCTTCTCTTCAGAAACCGATTAGAGAAGGTGAGAATCCACAATTTTAGTTTCTCTTGCATCCTGCATTCTATAATTTTTTTCCAATTTTAGAATATACAAAGATTTAGAATTCTGTTAACATTAACTATACAACTCTAGTGCTTACAAATATTAGAGCTGGATATTTAAAGAAACAATAATAATGAGTGAGCAAGATAAAATCACAAAAGACAAAAGATGCTTCCTTTAAAAAAAAGAAAAGCTAAAGCAAGCCCTTAATATTTTCTAAACTATTGTCCTTGATTTCCAATACCATTAGATTGGTATTTCTAAAACACCATTTCTCCATTAGAATTTGGAGTGACCTGGTCATTCAATTCCAGGCATGGCTTTCTGTCTTCACCCAAGCTCAACTAATGGCACTACCTAGTAACAAGTAAGGCTGTGTAGCCCCTTAACACCTACTGGGCTGTTGACATTGTCATGCATCCCATTCGCCTTTCTACATCACCTTTGATTAAAATTAATGGTCCATTCTCACTGTTGGGTAGCTTATTTCCAATCCATTTATCAGGTTAGGACAGTAGTTTCATGGCCAGTGTTCAGAACTTGGTTTTAGAATACTTTGTGCATATCCTGAAAGGTCAGCAGTTTGAGTCCAAGTAACAATTTAATGACAAGAAAAACATACGCTCTTAGAAATAAAAATATTTTAAAAGTGCCTGAAACAAATTTCTCTCCTCTTTCTCACTGAAGAATATAACTCTGAACTATTTTTTTCTATATAGAGAACAAATACTGAAAGTGGGACAGGAGTAGTTTTGGAGAGTTGTACATTCACTAAAGTGTAAACTGCAATAGCTGTTTATTCTTTTTGATAGCTGCAATATTTCTATTGAAATTTGAGAGTATTTCTTCACTGTAAGCATACTATATTGTAAATACAAGTCTTTGCAATGCAACACTTCATTATATCACCCAATCAGCTTTTAAACTTTTCTAGGATTTGGAGACAGATTTGGTTGCTGGCTATGTTTTCAAAGAATGTCAGGTATATGGATGAAAGATGTTTAGATTAACAAGGTTCTAATTTAACAGAACCTATCAATATTTTTATGCTGTAACATAAGAATGAATTCATGTTCTAAGTAATTTCTTAATCTTGATAAAAATAAAGAATAATCTAGTATTATCCAACTCTAAATGTCATCTGCTCTTCATTGTTTAAAACAATCTAGAAAAGAAAACACGATGCCCCAGATGAAATTGTCATCATTTAAGAACACACAAATGGCAACAGAAAGTTCAGTCTTTTCAATCACATCTAACAAATGCTATCACAAATTCAGTATCACAAATTCAGGGAAATGTACCTTAAAAACTCCACTGAAACTCAGGACAGGTGTAAAAACATTTCCTGATGGGTCAGCTTGGCAGGTCTCTGTACTGGAGTTTGCATCAGCATTGCTTTTAATATCCTCCAGCACACTCTTTTTTCAAGGATGCCCGATTACTTTTAAACTCATTTGACACTAACACGTGGCTTGAAAAAGAACGCGTTTTTTGTTTTAAATTCGTTTCTGAATGTTTTCACTTGGTTTCTCCTAACATTTTGTACTATGAGAAACATTGGAAAATATGTTAAAAAACACTTATTATTGATGTGAGTTGTCTATCATGCACAGGAGCATAATTACATACTACTCTTTCTTCACGTATTTTGAAGCTTTATAACTTTGGAGGGGAAAAAAAAAGAAAAATAATTACAGAAACTCCCCTCAATTATCATAGACTTTTTTCTAAAACCAAAACCCCGCCAAAAGAAAAGAAGTTCTAGCTTTTCAGCTTAGGTATGGTTCACATTGGTCCAGAAGCTACAGAGGTAGCATTCTGCACCTTTAAACGTCTTTTAGCTCTTGCATGGATGAAGAGAAAATTTAGCAACTGCTTGAAAGGCAGCCCACAGCAGCTTTGACAGCTACATTTATGGATCCTCAGATTTGAAATTACATTGAAACAGCCCTAATAAGCAGTTATTCTACATATTCCCCTTTAATTTATATTTCCAGCAAAACTGGAGCTTCGTCTTTTCCAGAACTTCACACTTAATCATAGCCATTTAACACATCACTGTTCTTATACTAGCCCCTGGATATAACAAAGAAACCAAATGTTCTTCTATTGGTGCATGAACGAGCAGCAACTGCCCATTTAAGATTTCAGCCGAAAACACCAATCTGATTTCATGATTTGTATACAAGCTACTACTGAGGGACATCACAGTGGGAACCAAAGGAGGTTAAGGTTCCAGACAAAGTTCAGAAACATACCTTCTCACCATAGCTAAAAGCTTTCCCAATATATTCATGGCAAAGACATGAAAAAATGAAGATCCTACAAAGAACCTAGAAATTCCTGGCATATCCATCTAGCAAGCGAAGCTGTTAGCCTGTTTTGAGAGAATGCTTCCATTGATTGCTTTAATCTCAGGTGAAGTGATAAAGACTTGAAAGCTGTGGTTTTGGTGAAGAGAGGATGTGGCATATGATGTGCTTCTCATGAACACTGGATTACTAAAATGCAAAGTGAATCTGAAGGTGTTACTTCCGATCTGTAGGCTTTGAAAGTGAACTGCTCTAGAAATGGACAAATTATGTCCTGGAACTGAAAAGCTGTTTCATGGTCCAAGTCTACACTGGGACTATTAATATTAAGTGTCCTTTGTGCTTTCTTCTCCTGTAATAGACTCTGTTGCCCACATGAACACAGCCAATACAAAAAACTTACTATTCTTGAAGAATAGTACACTGGAATAGTACACTAGTGTGGAAATTGAAAAAATACTGTTTCTTCAATGTGTTAAGAGGATTTTAAGTGCAAGTTTAATTGTGAATTAATAGAATTGTGAGTACAGCAATGTAAGTCATAAATCACCTTCAACACCAGAACGCAGTCTTACTCATAGCCTAACAAAGCCTGAATTTGTTGACTTATAGGAAATACTGTAATCTCTTTGGTTTTCCTGAGGTTTTCTACACATAGTTTTGGAACTAATTTTTCAGAAAATAGAGATTTTATTGAAAGAGGTTCAGTAGGGTTCATCTTCCTGATACTTAGGAAAAGCTTTTTTTTTGTTTTTTTAAAAAATAAAATCACACCTAGAACCTTAGAGACACGTGCAATGCACAGAAATAATACAGCCACTTAACATAACCTAAATCATGACCAAACAATACTTCAGTATACATACAACAATAAATTAATATCTCTCATTTATATCTTTATGTTCTAATGAGTTAACCCATTCTAGATATTTTGATTTGACAGCACAAATTTCTTACAGCTTATTTCTAAGGACAAAATTGATGCTCATCCAAGGTCATGAGACTTTAAAATTTAAATCTGATTTGTGTACTACACAAGGTTGTGTAAGCCAAATACAATGATAATCGTTGGGTTGAGGATCCATTAGTGAGTTATCTAGTCCATTTCCTTGTATCATGACAGGACTGACTTCATTACCAGCATTGATGGATAAGTGTCAAGTCTAGCCTTGAATTTTTTATTGAAGATGATTCCATAACCTTCCCTGGCAGCTTGTTTTATATTTATTGTTCCTAGAACTGTTGAGTATTTTAACTCAGCATAATCTCTGCAACTACAGCTTAAGCCTATTACCTGTATCTCTGCTCTTATAGCCAAGTAGGAAAACGTACCTCCTCAAATTTTCATAGTGTCTTTTGCAACTTTGTATGGAATAGTTATTCCTGTCTTTTTTTCATTCTTCTCTAAAATCAAAGAGCACACAAACTCTGCTCCTTACTCAAATGGACAAATCTCTTAAAAACCTTTATACTCTTTCTAATTCCTTAAATTTGTTTAAGGTTTCCAGAATCTTAAACTGAATCTAGCTTTAGGAGAGATCATAGTTTCTGATAAAACCAGCAAAATTTCCTGATCACACAAACTTTGTACAACACTCAAACATTAACAAAAGACAGTATTTCACTTTGTTATTGTTTCATCACATAAGGAATCCAAGATTTAAGAAGTCATTGTTATGTTTATTACCACTATAAGAGAAATTATGCTTTAAACACTAATTGTTGTTTTAATGGCACTCATATACAAGAAACGTAGTACAGCCTAAAAGAAAAAAATGAAAATAACTTCCTAATTAATCCTTAAAATAACTTTAAATATAGGGATTGTGAAAAGAGTGCTTGCAGCAGCTGGGAGGCAAGGGGAAAAAAATCAGCAGAAACTGCGCAGAAAGCTAAATGAATGAATCCTCTAGCAGTTCTCTAATACATAAAGCATTTTGAAGCTAATATTTCTTATGCTTCCTCCTAAGTCTCATAAGGCCTAGATTATGGCTAATATCTCATGACACCAAAAGTAATACTGCAGCAGATATTAAAGTATTTTTTTCAGCTACTTATTCTATAAAATATTAATTGCAAGCCTGTGTATGTGCTGTATATATAGGGTATTAGGTAACTGAGTTCCTGCTCAGTTCTAAATCAATAAAATATAACATGTACAGCATCAATCATTTTTTACTCTTCCTTTACTACCTAATACAAAGAGTGTTAAGGCGTTTTTTTTTTTTTCCTAAGTAAACAGTGACATGAAATCTTTGAAGTTAAGGATGCACTGGCTAGCTTCTACTGCATTCCTACCTATGAAAGAGAGATTTTTTTCCAAAAGCATTTCTCGCAGCAAGACTTCATGCTCATGCCCAATAGCGCTGATAGCTTTAGGTTAAGAAATGGAAGATTACTTTGGAAAAGAACCAATTTCAGAAAAACATCATAGGTAAAGTAAATTATGATAAAATTTATTTGCCTTCATCTACATTTTAGAACTGATCGGTGATTTGAACTTTAAGTTTTGAAATTTCTTACATGGATTTTCAGAGGCAATTAGCACTTTGTGAAAATCAGACTACTGTATCAACAGCATACATTTTACAAAATTAAGACCCATTAGATCATATTTATTCAGTATAAATAAGGGTAATATTTCTATTTTTGCTTTATTCCCTCACGCAAATTTAAAAGAAACTGTGAGCTTCAAACATATCATTAAATAGCTTTAAAGTTGCTCTCTACTGACTAGTGTATCAATTCTCTAATTCAACAAAGAATGAAATAAACTGTTTTTCATTATATTCTGAAATTTATAGGCAGTACATCCATCTGAAACACCTTACTGTAACAAAACATCCTTTTAACTGATTTTTCAGAAGCATGAACAAATATCAAGGAAGGATGAAATAATATTTTATGGTGATGTCCTTTTCGCTTAACTGACAGCCTGTTGATCCAATGTGCTGTTCTTAGCAATACGTAAAAAAGTCACCACATCAAATATTTTTAATATATCCCCCTAGAGGTCAAAGTTCTGTTCTGGAAGCTTTTAAGAAGAATCTTATGGAACATCATGATGAAGGATCTTACATTAAAAGCAGTCAAGTTGCTAATTCTGTTTAGAATAACTTGCAAAAACTTAAACTACAGATCCCCTTACCACTACAGTTAATTACTTAATTTATATCAACACTTTATGCTGAACAGCAAAAAACCTAATTGTATGGAATCATTTGATATATACATAGAGTCTTCATCAATTGAAACTATACATTATGTTAAACTCTACTACCAGTTACAGAACAAAAAGAGCAAATGAAGAACAGCAAAAATATAAGAAAAATACTGCAAACACAATTTATAATGCACCATAAGCAGAAACACTTAGACTTAGTCTATAATAATACCTGTTATTGATGTATGACAATGACCATGGGGCAAAACTTGTAAATAACCTCACAAGCCATTTTCTGCTCATGCAATCTAGCAGCCTAGTTTCCCGTAAGCATCTGAACTATTACTGAAAAATAGCCTCTTGGCATTTACAAAGAGGTTGACTTCATACTTTAGTCCATGCATATACAATTAGATAGTTATATCTAAAATCAATATGCAATCCTTCAGAAGACATTATGCTTTTAAAACCTTAACTTTAAATTGATTTTTAACTATTTTATGCACCTCAAAATTAACATCTAATTCAGCAACATACTGGAAGATAATGCACTTGCACAGCTTAGTATTAAACTTTTCTGTACAAAAATGAAATTGAAAAACTCTTTATTCTTATTGATGTCACTGTGTATTCAACAACTTCACTTGAACCAGAATCTTAGGAGGATAGAAAAGACGTTTTTAGACTGCAGGCAAGTTACTCTTAAAAACTGTTCACAATTCTACACATTTGTAATTAACACTTTTAAACATGACACTCTCAAAAAAACTATAGCCACATTGTTCATCAACTACATATTAATCTTAAAATTCTGGATATGAAAATTAGTGATCAACAACCTTTTAAAACATGTATTTTATTAGATTAATCCACTTTCAGACAGCTGTGGTTAATGTTGAAGATAGTCTCAATGAATACTTAAAATTATGATTAAAACCACAAAACACAAATACAGTTAGAACTATCCTGCTGCTGTTAAAGTTAATGGGAGCAGGGCTGAGTCTGTAGTAGACAGCAGGCAAGTACTTGTAGTGGAAAGAACATGTTTTTAAGGGATGAACACCACATGTATCACAACTACAAGAAGTGTTGCTTTTCATGCATAACTAAACATCACTGTGGCTCTCCTATCCCGCGCACAGTGAAATCAGGATCTTCCTCTAAATTCCATGCAGAGATTTATGCAAGGACTTGGGAGGGAATTGCCTTGTTAGCCTGCTCAGTGATAGCAGGCCATGATTTTGAAATTGTTCCTTTGATAGCTGAGTGAAACAGAAGAGCTACTCATTCAGGACTTTATTAAGAGATTTGAGGTTGCAGCGATCATTCCTAACAGATTATAATCTTAGTCTGGAATACTCAGTACTGTGTGGAATTCCCTCAGTATTCTCACTAATACTGAGAATCTCTAATTAACCATTTCAACACTTCCAAAAAAAAAAAAAATCCCTTAAAATTCAAGCTACATAGGCTTTTTTCCACAGCTAGCCTCATTTCCTTTAAGAAGAGGACAAAGTAAAAGAACTGCACTGAAATGTCAGATATGAGGTTAAAAATACTAATGGGTCAATGACACCTGAATTGTACTTGAAAACATTCCAATTAAAACTCATAACAAAGCTATGCTATAATGTTGAACACCATCTATGAAACTTACTCATTTAATCACAGAATAGTTGAGATTGGAAGATATCTCCAGAGATCATCTCGTCCAACTCCACCGCTCAAAGCATGGCCAACTAGTCTTAATAGAAAACCAGACATGCATTTCAACTAATCAAAACCAAAGAGGTTCAATCAGGCATATGAACGTGTAGTCACCAAACTGACAACTTCCCGTGGTCCATCTGATTTTTGTTGAGCAGTGTAAAAGAAAGCTCTGCAGTGACTCTCTAGCTGATTGAATATAAAACAGAAGAGTATGAAATGTGTTTTGTGAAGCAGAACTTTATGTCAGGATAAAGCTAGACACATCTCTTCCACACAGTCTAAGCTCGTCAACTGTGCACCTAAAATTTTATGGGAAAGGATACTGTTTGATGCAGTCCACCAGTGGTCCATAACAACAGTCATTCACAGTACACTGCAGACAAATAAGAGAAGTAGTATAGTGATGGGCAACTACAAAACCATTATAGTTAAACAGTATCTTAAAAACGGTAATTACTTTTCTCCAAAAAGGCTATCAGATGCTGTTCAGATTTAATCACAGAAAACAAAACCTGCATGCTTTTATTCACTATAAAAGCAAGCTATTAAAAAGTGAAATGCTCCCCTCACAAATATTGCATTGCCATTTATGGTGCACCCTGACCTCACTGATAGTTTACGATGACAGTAATTAAATGAGGTTTAAAATCTTTTACTCTGCTAGGCAGATAACAGCATTGCCACAGGAAAAAAAAAAAAAAAGAAAAGAGAAAACTGTGATTAATACCTGATAGACTTGATTTGCTAGAACTCCATCTGGAATCTGAGAAGGGTCCCGTAGCATACTATTTATAAGAGTTTTGGAGGCTAGAGAAATAAAGAATAAAAAAAATACAGAAAAACCCTGTTAGCTCAGTTATCCACTTGGCAGGAAGAGAAATATACTTTTGAAAGGAAAACACTGATGATGTTGACAATTTTGAAAATTATCCAACCAGCAACTACAAACCTATAAATCTGTAGTTACTTACCCATTCTGATATGATTAACTCTAACAGTCTTGAAATACCAAAGCATTTTATTAGCACAGGGTGAAAACAGGCCCTTGTTTACTTATTCAGTTTCACCAGACAGTTTGTGCTTCGGAAGCATCATGCAGCTGCTAAGGAAACTGGTCAGTATAAAGAAAATGTAACTCAAAATAATCTCCGTGATTCTGTGAAAGAAGATACGTAAAAATTCAAAACAGCCTTTAAAAACAATGGTTAAGCTCAACAATCCTAAACGCTTTATAGACTTAATGATTTAAATTTAGTAGATGTCAAATTTATCTATTTATTTAGTGTCGACACATTTATTTAACTGTATTTAAAAGCTGGCAAAAAGGCTTTCTGTTCTATTTTCAAACATATAAATCTAAGACACAAAAGAAATCAGAAGTGAATTTAGGACTATTTACCAGTCTTTTATTCACTGATATTGACACTATAATGAAAAAAATAACACAAATCATGGAGATGCCTTTAGTTTGTTTTCAAATATAGTCCTTGCAAGCACTGGCATTCTGTTTTCTCTCCAGACGCTTAATCTGGATAGTTGCATATACCAGTTAAATCACTAATAGTAGTGGAAAGACTTTATTCTTGAAAAATGCCTTCTAAAAACATCAAGCATTTCATTTTACAGTTTCTCAGAGAAGAAACAACACTGCTGTGCAAGCACAAACTGCCTCCTCCCTGGGAACAACTGCTGATAGAGCTCAGCTGCTG
>Ga0181612_174827_pt1:0-2500 | contig 18947 bp, 8 predicted proteins | sample HoacroProtozoa21_FD_119630 | JGI IMG/M metagenome (GOLD analysis project Ga0181612, IMG submission 119630) | Hoatzin crop microbial communities from Cojedes, Venezuel. Combined Assembly of Gp0051906, Gp0051904, Gp0051908 | reverse complement strand
TTTCACATTTTATCTTCTGTGTTTCCAAAAGCTGCTATTCTAAATACGATAAGCAAATAATTTTGAAATAATCTTTTGTTCCCATTCCAAAATTTATTTGATCCTATTCACTACTCATGACCTACTGTCGTCAAGTGGTTGCACAGGGATATTCTCCCAGGTTGAAGAATTTGTCAGCCAATACTGGGCCAGGAATGAGAAACAGATAGGTAGTTTCACAGTAATCAATTTCCTTCTTATTGTTCTTAATGAGCAAAACTTTCCTTTCTATCACACACCAAAATTCTACCAGCAGACCAGCGCTCACACAGTACCTGCTAAGTGACAACAGGTCAGTCAGCGCTATCATCCCACTCATTGGATGACGAAGTGGAAAGCTCAGTTTGCAGCAAAGCCACTTTTAAAAAAATTCATAAATTTATGAAGACACTTAAAACATTCTACCATAGTTTATAAACTAACCTGTTATTCAAACATATCAAACCAAAGGCACTGAAAATGCAAAGCCAACAGCAATTCTTTTCCATACACACACCACTACTGGCATACATTGTTAAACATTCTGGACATGATTTTCACTAAGGTGTAATGATTTTCCATTAATAGCAAAATAAGCTTATTTAGGCAAAGATTTAATCTTTCATTTATGCTACCCACCCACTTTGAGAAGTTACACACCAGCAAATAACAGAGAAAACTTGGAAGGGGGTAAATATTAGTGCCAATTATATGCTTAGATAAGTTAGCAGTGATTAGGGAATTATACAATAAAGTCTATATCCAGTACATTATGTTTTTAATGATCATGCTAACAAGCACTTAAGTGACTGTGATACACTGAGGAATGACCAATACCACTGCATCAGGGAAAGCTGAAGATTACTTCTCTCTCGCAATTTTTTGACATGCCATAAGAAAGAAAATGAAAGAAAAAAAAATTGTTTAAAAAAATCTTTGTTAAAGTTTATTAGTAGCAGCTAAGGAAACTAATTAGCGATACACACACATAAAACAAGAAAAATATCAAAGCCCTGTCAAGGATTAGACTCTGAGAACAGGCAGAAGTACATGGCCATTTTCTCACAGCAAAAGTTAACAGTTGTGTGATGTAAGTTGACACGTAATATATCAGGTTGTTTAAAATATTTTATAAGGACCTAAGAAAAGTGATAAGGTTATAGAGGATTCAAATATGTTAAACTCAGGTTACGATCCTGCAGATGAATCTGAGTAAACTAGCACCTATTGAAAAGCTGTAGCTTCACATAGCTGAAAGTTTCAGGTCAAGCACATGAAGGCCTTGCATATGTCTCTTCAGGGCTGGGCCCTCAGTTTACTAAAAGACAGGCAAAGACATTTCAGAGTGTAAGAGTAAGGCTAAATGAACGCACCCTCAGCAAGTTTGCCGAAGACACCAAGCTGAGTGGTGTGGTCGACATGCTGGAGGGAAGGGATGCCATCCAAAGGGACCTGGACAGGCTTGAGAGATGGGCCTGTGCGAACCTCTTGAAGTTCAACAAGGCCAAGTGCAAGGTCCTGCACATGGGTCGGGGCAATCCCAAGCACAAATACAGGCTGCACAGAGAGTGGACTAAGAGCACCCCTGAGGAGAAGCACTTGAGGGTGCTGATTGATGAGAAGCTTAGCATGACCCAGCAAGGTGGACTCGCAGCCCAGAAGGCCAACCATCTTGCAGTATGATGGACAGAAGCTACATTTCTTCTAGATTATAACTGTGGGGGGCAGAGTTGGGAGAAACATATTCTCAGTGAAGTTCTGTGAAACCTATCATGACTATCATTCATAGCTGCAGCAACTGTTATCTAAATGAAACAATTTTATGATTAAGAAAAGATCACTAATTGATCTGGTATGACAATTATCACATTAATACATAATGTAATTCAGCCAAAAAAAAAAAAAAAATTAATTAGACAAGTAATGCTGTAACTGCATGATGGTAAAAACTACCATTTAACCAAAGATCTATTCTGGCACCTATCTGAGGACTAGGTGCCAGATTAAAAGCACATAATCCAATTTTTAAAAAAGTTTCAAGGAATTTGAGCTACAAAAGTTAGACACATGCATTACATATGGAACAGTGATTTGAAAAGAACAAATTCATCTACATTCTGCAGTGTTCTCCTGACCCATCATCATGGGAAGACTGCAGAAGAAGAACAGCCTTTTAGCCAAGCAGTGTAGAGTTGTACTTGTCTACTCCAACAGAACTCATGCTGTACATGAACCGCACATTTATTTTCACTTTGTCCTCTCTAACAAATACAAAACATTTCTATACGTATACTAAACCAAAACAAAGCGATACCCACCAAACGGAACACTTCAATGCATACGCCTCTCCTCCCTGGGAGGAAAGAACAAACAACATGTGACAGATACGCAGTCATACAGCTTGACGCATTACTGGAAGGCATTCAGGTATAGTAGGATAATAGAATGGAGAATAAAGTAAATCGCAGGGCAAAAAAAGGAC
>Ga0181612_132597_pt1 | contig 18947 bp, 10 predicted proteins | sample HoacroProtozoa21_FD_119630 | JGI IMG/M metagenome (GOLD analysis project Ga0181612, IMG submission 119630) | Hoatzin crop microbial communities from Cojedes, Venezuel. Combined Assembly of Gp0051906, Gp0051904, Gp0051908 | reverse complement strand
TAAGGGAATATGGGGTGCGTGAACAGCGCGTGATTTATGTCTGTAGCCTATCCGAATAAGCGTGATCGCGTGTACAGATATGGAAAATGTATATAACCACGCAAGCAGAGCAATAAAGGGAACTGACTGTGCACTGCATCAATGTGTGAGAGCCGTTCCTGTCCTTGCACGGACGCTGAAACTCGGCAGGGTTGTGAAAGTGGATGGTGAGGAGAGTGTAGAACCTTCTCACTGTACATTTCTAAGAGGTTAGACCAACCTCTACAAGGTTAAATAAGGCTGAGTCGGTCCAACCTTGAGATCAAGTGATAGACTAGCTGACATCTCATAATCTGTTCTGTCTCCATTTTCTCTTTTTTTTTTTGTCCTGAGAGGAATAACACAAACTTGAAGTGTTCTATTGACATGCAGTCTTTCGATCTACCCTGCTTCCCAACCAAGGTAGCAAAACGGAGTCAAAGCAGGTGGTGGAACAAAGCACACCAAATGAGCATATTTCAGATCAGTGCAGGAAACTCAGAAGAGCAACCGTTATGCAGTGGAATTTAGGAATTTTATGCTTTACCTTGGCAGGCTAGATTGAGGCCAAAAAAGATCTTTGCACCCTGATGTCACTTACCAAAGGTGTTTTGGAGAAGCCCTCAAAAAGCAGAATTTGACCTACAAATGAAGTACTAAATGAGACCTCATCTAGTCCGAGTCTTTCTATGCCAGCGTAACCTGGCCAAACCCTGGCTAAGGACACAAGTTTCTTGAGCTTCTTAATGAAGACAACACCAAAATTACGTTATTCTAAAACAAATAATTTGCTTGTAATTACAGAGATAATGACATTCTGACCACACCTACCAATTAGAAAGTTGTAATAAAGAGTAATAAAACACCTTTTCCTTGGCCTGCAGAATCAACCCACACACTAATATGATTTACTCCTATTTGCTGATGGAGGATTCTAGTAATAAAATTTAATGTGGAGGAACAAGGTGCATTTAACCAAAGCTGTAAACATCTCTAATTCTGTTTAAAGCTACAGGGTGCAGTCCACTAACATTTAACAATCTGATACTAAATTGGTATGAAGCTAATAGAGATCTATTTGTTAAAATATCAGTACTAGGCCATGTTTTACCTGTGACGACAAAAGGAGTAACCAAAACAGTACGACTCAGCAGACTCCAACTGCTGCTTAATAAGGTATTACGAGTCTTCATGGGAGCTCCTGTCATAAAAGAACAGGACCACATTCAGCTCTGCTGCTGTTCGGCTGAAGCCAGAGGAGTTAGGCCAGAGATTAATTTGGCCTTGCAAGTCCTGTTAGGAGCTAAATCTAACTTATTCAGCACTTCTGCTAAAGCACATGATATTCTGTGAAATTTTCTTTTCTGCAGTCTTTCAAGTGAGTTGCTTTGAGACTTAAAGATGTACAATTAATTGCAAGGTAAAGGATGACATTTTGCTTTCTCCAGTGATATGATCTGGCATTATTAAATCTGGGTGGACACTGTATAACAAAAGGCATAGGAAATGTCTGCTCAGGAAGATCGGTGTTGTCCTAAGCAGTATTTCTGGCCTCCTTTCTCTCAGCTAGTCTGTTGCCTTTCAGGATTCTGCTGTCATCTGAAGTTGGTCACAAATTGAAAACATTTTAAAATAATGGAATTTTCTGCAGAATGAAAAGTTCAGTTCCCACCTATTGGGGTTGTCTAAATGCTGAGTACGAGATAAACACATATCCTCGAATCATTCTCTAGCAAGCAATAAATCCTACACAGACTGAGAGAACTTATCTCACCAAAAAAAGTAATTTATTTAGCTCAAATAGCTGTTACTGTGGGGAATTAGATACCAAACATAAACAAGAATACACAGAAGATTAATACACAGAGAATGGTATTCATTAAAATATCGGGCATAAACATACAGTAGAGGATTTCTCTGAACAGTGGGCACAATGGCCAGTTGAATGTAAAAGCAATGTTTATATGCCAAGCTTCAGAAAGTTTTCACAACTAAGTGGTCAACTCATTAATGTGTTAGGGTTTTATTTTTAATTCCAAAGGAATCACTAATAAGTTCTATACTTTTCTAAGGCCTACCTTACAGCTGTCTGCATAAGAGATGTGCTCTCTGAAAAGTCAGTCAAACTCCGGCTGTTCCAAACCTGATCCTTAAAGGTTTGATGGCTCTTTAACACCAATTTCGTTTTGGTCAATAAGTTGATTGCTGTTGTCAAAGTCTGTCACCCGATCAGAGAACAAGGAAAGATATCATGCCCTTTTGGTGGGTGATTAAACTCATGGGATAGTGAAAAGGTGAAACAAATATTTTCCTGACAGCTCAAAAATGCAAACAATAAAAATGCAAATAGTTACTAGCAAATCTATTGATAAAAGCTGGCCTTAATTTGGAAAGAACTGTTTTGATGAGGGACTAGAGTTGGAATTAGTACTGTATATAATGATCAGCCTGACAAGCTCTTCTTGAGGTTTTTTTTTTTAATACAAGAGATTTGTATCTAACATGGAAGCAGGTGACTGCATTTTACATTTACATATCCTGGCTACACAGTAACAGATTATATATGCTGCCTATTCTCTACTGCTCTTCATATACAGACTTGTTTATTCTGGTGAAACCATCCAAAATGCAGTGATGTGGTCTCTGCCTTTGTCATGTGTCCCCATCCCTGCATTGCCACCACTGCCCTTCTCTCCTGCGCTCCCATGCAGTGACAGGAATAAGGGCATGAGTACTTCCACGATGGTTCCGAGCCGAGCTCTGAGCCCTGGTGAGAAGTTGCTGTATCACTAAAAAAGCCTGACCTGTAAAGGAGGAAGCAACTTGAATCACCTTGGTTAGGATTTCAAAACCTGACTGCAAGTGCTACTCCAAAATCCACACTAAATACTGCTGAATGAGTGGCTTGTCAAGGGCTCCCTTCCAAACCTGGAGAGGACCTGGTACATGCCAAGTATCAGATCACCATGGCCTAATGGTGAGCTAGAGCCCATACTTTTACATCTCCATTAACTCCGCAGTTACACAAGAGTTAAAGCTGCCCAAGGGCTGAAAGATGTTGGCTACGCAGCTCTCCCTGAGTCTTGGTGGAATATGGGCACTGGAGATTGAAGAGCTTGAAAACATCAGTCCAGCTGTCCTTCATGACTGAAATACCCAGGATGCCACAGAATAGCCCGTTTCCCATGAATGTGTATCAAAGAAAAAGGAAAAATCCCTTCTCAGTTATCAAGAGGTGAAGAAAGGGGAAGAGTATTTTGTGCTCTCACATTAGGCTCATTTCCCTGTCTCCCAAGCTGTGGTCTTTCCAAATAAATAACTCCACAAAAAGTGATCAGGGTGTTACAGGGTCTGCTCCATTCTGAAGGATAAGCTGTGTGGTTTTTCCCCTAGGTCAGCAGCTCGGTAATGTAGGCCACAGGAGGAGACTTTTGCAGGTTTGGGACTACCAGTCTAGATCAAGGCCAAAGGCAGTGTCCTTGTTCTGTCAAAGTCTTTTACTCTCCATCAAATTTTTCCTATTCCCAATTAGAGTTTAAAAAAGATCAAATCCTGGAAAATTTTCCCAAGCTATAAATATTCTTCATCAGATCATTTGGGTTTAACTACGAATGTTTCCTTTGTATTCTTTCAATATGTTTGATTTGAAGCACTTAAGAAGAAGTTTACTAAAAGTAATATAAGCTTTTAAAGACGATGTCATTTAGAAAGGGAATTTGAAAATATAGAAACCAAACCTTTTTATAACTGTTTCTGGCTGGGGGGAAAAGCAGAAACGTAATTTTAGCTTTTCCTCTGCTGTAGGTAAAAGGCTCAGCTTTACTGAGTTAATATTTTTCTGACAGGAAAAATAGCATTAAATTGACATATTTCCTGGTCCGTGGTCTTTGTCTTCAGAAGCAGGCTGATGTGCATGGATCCTGCCACTTACCCTTCTGAGGCTGGTGAAGATGATGTTCGCAGCTGGACTTGTCACATTAGCATCAAAGAAGGAATGATGTTTAGTATTGAAAACGCCCCAGGTGGAACTTCAGTCCGTTTAGAACAGGGGGACCAAACACTATGAAGGGTGTCTCCGGGATGTCACTTGTAGACCAGCTGCTTTTTCTATGATTACTTTCAACTACGTTTTGTTTAAAAGTCTCATAGAAAAATAGAAGTGCACGAATGGAAATAAAAAAATAGGGACATTTTTATGATTTTTATAAATAAACAGCACAGCAAGAATTAAATAGAACACAGACAAAGGACATTTATACAGGCATGAACTATTACAGCTTGTTCTCCTCAAAGAGTATCTGTGCATAGACTGTCGTACTGGGAATGCCTTTGGCTTCCTGAATTGGCTTCATAAGTTCAAGTTCAGCATATGTTAAATTCTCCTCTGCGATTTTTGGCTAGGAAACAGAACCAACAAATTAGTTATAATGTCGTTACCACTGAATGTAAAAGATGCCTCAAATATTCTATAGAATGGGCTATATTTCTTCTCTCACACATGCTAATTCTACTATGCTGTTAATCAGTTTAGTCTGCATTGGAGTTAGTTCATAGAAGATGAAATAAAAATGATATGAAAAATAAGAAACAGGAAATAGTAGGATTATCAGGTTCATTTCCAATTTTTCCTTGTTTCTCAAACACTGAACTTTTTAATTTGACAATTCAAATATTGCAAATTTGAAAGATGTGTGTTAGCAAAATGTTCATCCTCTTTAATCCTAAATTTCCCAATTTAATTTTAGTTATTACAGATTTCACAATTTGAAATATACATGCCAGATTTGCTTCCCAGCTGTAAACCTTGGACCAGTTACATCTCTAATCAAAGCCACTCAAAGTATCACTTACTATCTTTCTTAACAGAACCAAAAAACATGTTAAAAATATGCAGAAGGCAGCGAAAATGGACAGAATTGAGTTATTGTCATTCCAATGGGATTTCAGCACTTTTGCCATGCTACTCAGAGTTTAGAACAAAGGCCATACCACCAAAGCTGTCTGCTGTATTACTATGGTTGAGTTTTAGACTTAAAACTATAAAACTTTGCTAAGAGAGATGTTATCAAGAAAATTCACTGAACCAATTTCATGTGGGTGACAGAAAAGCTGCCTACGGCTACTGGAGACCTGCTACTGGAGACTTCATCCAGATTCAGCGTGGTGGCTTAGAGGAGGAAAGTTGTCTTGTGTTCCTTTGTGTGTGTTGGCTCATCAGTTGGGATTGGTTTGTTCATATCAAATTCACTGCAGAAAATGTAGCAACAAACAAAACAGTTTATGCTGAATTGTGTGGGGGGCCCTAGTACTTGATATGGACTTCATTTCATCTGCAGAAGATTAAAGTCTGTGCTCCCTGAAGAAGGGTGAAGTGCTAAGGCCCTGTGCAAGTGAAGAACTGGAGAACTTGTTATCTTCTTGGGTACTATGTTCTACCTGAATATAACTGGTGTCCTCAAGTTTAAGCTCAAAAAGGACAATTAAAGCAAAACAAAAAACATTTCAGCCATGCAAATTGTTGCAGTCACAAGATTATACCTTATAAAAGAGTTGCACCTCTGAAACCAAGAAAGGCTTTGACAGTTGTAAATGGAAAACAGACTCAAAGTTCAGAAACCAAGATTTTCCATACAGTACTTCAATGTTACAATGAAGAAATCAACAATATTTTCCAATGCCATGAGTTTCCTTTATGTTTTATTTACTGCTATTTATTTCTTTCTGTGTTAACATAAATGATTCCTGTTTCCTTGAAATGTGTTTGAATAATTATTATATTGTCTTCTGGCTAAAAAGATAAACATTTAATATCCTCTGAAATCAGTCCCTGTGCTCCCCTGCTTCCTGTCTTTTGCACTGCTCTGGAATCCTCTCATTTGCCTTTACAGTTACTCACAGTCTGGATTTCAGATTGTTTCCCTCTGGGTGGATCAGTTTACACTTTTCCAGCATTAATTTAATCTTATTTCTTCTCTGCAGATTTGATCCTGAAACACTTAGTGCAGCTGCTACTGCTGCAAATGGTGTCACTGAAGTCAGTTGATCTGTCCATGTGAGTAAAGGCCATTTGCACAGCTAACTGCAGGACTGCAATCTTTGCATTTGATTATTCACATGGTTTTCCCTCCCTCCCCCTCTTGCTTTGGTAGTCCTATTTGATCTCAGCTTCTGGTCCTCATTCACTATCAAATGCTCCATTGCTGACCACACAGAAGATTTCCTGCTTTCCTTGAACTCTCTGGAGTAATGATGTAAAAGAACTTCCTGTGGATCACAGCCTGATCTTTTATGTAACAGAAATAAAATCAGACATTTCTTTATTTATGTATTGGGACTGACCTGAACCACAATGTATAGAAAGACATCTGTCCTATCCTGGCTTTGGCTTAAAGGGTTAGAAAAAACTCTTGGTCAGCCACTCTAATCCTTAATTAATTTTTATATTCCCTTCTTCCTTCCAGCCTGTGAGAGTATTAGCCTCAGTTTCTAGGCATTTAAGAGGTTTTTTTGCCTTTTTTGATATATTAAAAATCCCTTTTGAGATTTCAAAATTATATGTGCCCGTCTATTCAGTAGGCAGTACAGAGGCTAATACAGAAGCTAAGTTGAGGTTGGAAATCACAATAACACCAGCAGATGTTGAAGACTTTATTCCCTGTGTTTGATAGCACATCTAGTCTCTGTTTGAAGGTATTGGGACTTTTGGTGCCACCTTCAGTGGGTGTCACCTCAGACCCTAAATGCAGAATGACACACTGCATATGAAAAGCCTCCTAAAAATGAATCTGATAAAACTTTACAAACAAGCTCTTGGTCATGCCAGAGTAAAACTCTACATTTTCTAAGACTGACCCAGTGCATCTTTTGAAGTAGAAATATTTTCATTGTTCTGTAGAAATTGGTTGCTCAGGGCAAGCTAAATCTGTATCTGCTTTCCCCTTTGCTGTTTAATTGTATTTCATGTTAGGCTTCCATTTAGAAAATGCCGCTTGTCCTAAAATCGCCAACCCAACGCCCAGCTCATGTAAATTTTAGAACTAAGATTTATGAAATCATATTGTCCAGGTGTTTTATTATATTATCTCTAAATTGCATTGTTTTCCAGTGTAGATTATCTCTTTATTCTTACTTTATTCTATTACGTTTGGATATGAAAAATAACACTAGATTCCCCAAAACAGGTCATTGGGCAGTAGTGGCTGATGTGTTGCTTTCATACATTTTTATGATGTTCCTATAGTAAACATAATTCAATAAAGCCAAAACACACTAAATAAATAATTGCATCTAGAAAAGCAATAAAACCAAATAAAATTAGTACTTTCATAAGTGGAAAAGGTACTTCAATTGCTGCTACAAGCAACAGCACACCATAAAATGTGTAGAATAATTTCCCTTATGCATATTTCTAGTATGTAATAATTTGATTGAAAATATGAGGAAACACACAGGAGGTTCAAAATTGTGAAGGGTATACAGTTTTCAGCAAAGGATGCGTAATAACAGTGCATGGGAGCCAACACTACTTTAAAGTACCTATGGTAGCCAAGGTTTTATTCATACACTCTTCTGTACTTCATTTGTCAATCAGTTTAATTTAATTTTGCTGGTTCGTTTGTCCAAAACCAATTTTTTTTTTGAACAGGGAGGGAAAGAAAACTACTTCCATGATTTCTTCTCTCCTTTAGATTGGATAGCATTTTGGCAATGTAAACCTGGAATCCTTCCACCACCTCCTTTTTGGAACAATAGCGTGACTTTGATAACTGATTTTATAGATGGGACTGATACCAGGGCAGAAGAGGAAGAGACAATGAATGACTGCCCATTCAACTCTCTCTTTCCATCCTGGCTCTTCAATTAGGAGGTCATCAGGATTTCTATGGCTACAACATCGTTTCCTGAAAAATTACATCATTGTTCTAAAATAAAGTTGAAATTATTTCTTCAAATAGAAATCCGTTCCAGAATGACATTTCTAGATAGAGTCTTTATCGTGTGTGTCTCATTTCTCATCTTGGGATTGCACGCTTTGCAGAAATATAAATTGGGAAGAGTCATCATTTTCCAGCATATCTTCTGGCAAATGCAAAATTATTCCTCTTCCAGATTTCTTTCAGTTTAATTTTAGTTTATTCCAGTCACAGGGCTTCCCATCAGCAACTATGCGAAAGAGTTTACTTATAGGAACAATTTTCTTAACAAATTTCTGCAAAGTCTATCATGTGAGTATTTAAAAGAATCTTAAGTATGTGTATACATAGTTTTGTTTTCATTGGGTTTGTCCAGTATATAAATGTGTTAGAAGTTATCTAGAAGGATTGGGTTTTTAATGAAAATTACTCTGATTTTTATGTCATAATTACCAGGAATGTCAATTTTGCTCTTCCTAGGCTTAGCTGGTTTGTATCTTGGCAGCCTCAAGGATGTTTACAGTGATCACTGAAAGTGCTTGAAGTTTTAACTAAGACCACCTTTATCCATATTTATAATTAGGTATGAAGAAAATAAGGAAATAATAAAATCATAAACTTAACTTGTCTGGAAAAAAACCTGATGCCAACTTGCACTTATAGATTGCTGCAATCTCACTGCTCCATGACCACACCAGTTATCGTGAAGATGACAAAATCAATGTGAATTTCTAATTAAAAATAAAAATCCCCTGATTCTCATTTACTATCAAAAATAAGCAGAAAAGGGGTCACTTCTCAGTTCACTTCAATCTTGAATATTTTAGTGCCTATTGCTACAGACATTTGCCTTGGAATTCAGTGTCTATACAATCACATGCGATGGAGTTTTTGTTGGGATACGAAGCAGAATGACTTTAACACGGGACCAGGGTAAGAAAATTATGTTTAAGGACCAAACTGAATTTTTATCTCTGAGTTTTCTGGATTTAATAAGCACATGTCCCAAGTTCCAGTCAGAGCTTCATAATGTTTTTAGTAACTCAGATTTCTTGCAGCAATACTTGAAAATGAAACTCCACTCTCACTGGCATGCCCCTTGCTTGTAAGTGAATGGATTAGGTCAGCAAGGATAAAATCTTGCCAGTTCTGCATAGGTTTGCTGGTCTGATTGCCAGTACATGGCAAATTGCCACCTATGGATCAGCCACGCTGTGCTGCTGGGTGCACACTGCGGTGCCAGGAGGATGCTGTAGGAAATGCAAAATGGAAAAGGTACAGAGTCAAGAGGTGGTGGTGAAGTTAGTTTGATCCAGCCTCTAGGAATTGCACTTCTCTGCAGGTTACTCCACAGCACAAAGCAAACAGCCCTGCCCCAGTGCCACAAAGTAGCTCTTTATTAGCAAGCACATGCTGGAACTACAATTTTTTCTCTCCCTTTCTCTTGCAAAGGCCAAACTCAGATCTTTGGCCTTTTTCCTTTCATATTTGAGAAACATCCTGTTTTGTATTCATACTCAGTAAAGAGCTCCACAGGAAAAATGCAGATACTATCCAGATGGCACAGGTCAGGAGCATCCTGTGTCACCGCTTGAGCACGCTTAGTCAGAAAATCTCTAGGCAGGACTCTCCAGGCCAACTGGATGGGCTTTGCCCACAGGGACAGATTGTTGCTTCTTCCAGATGGGATGAAACTGCATACTGTGTGCAGCCTAAGGAAAAGGGGCTAGCCCATCTTCTCCTCTGCATATCTCATTTTCATAAGCATCTTTTTTTCAAAGCTGTGGGAGGACATGGCATATGGCTGCCAGCTTGTCCATCACCAGAGGGTCAATTACAGAGGTGAAGGCAAGAGTGTGCTGAAGCGAAGGTTCAGTATGTTTGGTGGACAGGCTGCAACTCCCTTGCCTGGGCCACCAGGACAGGGGGAGACAGCACATGCTAGCAGTGGGGTTAGGCAAGATTTTGCAAAGTTAATAGTAAGAAAACTCCCTGTAGCTTCAGAGAGAAAAGGATTAGCCTTTGACAGCCCTATTTTTCAATATACACTGGAAAAACACTCTCTCTAGAATGTGTGGTCTTTCTTGTGCTGAAATCAGTAGTGCTCCGCAGGGCCATAGATACAATTTATGCTCAAACCCTATGAACTTCAGTGGGATGTCTCCCTCATTAAGGTAGTAATTTAACTCTGGAGTCAGAAAGAGATTATTTTTTTTCCTCTTTCGAGCTTTGGGTATTTACCAATGCCAGTGTCGTGATTGCAGGCAGAAAGCCACAGATTCCCTCTGGAAGACAGGAGCTTCAAAAATTACTTCTGCAGACCTTCATTAAAATCTGAAGCTAGATCTGCTAGATGAGTTACCCTGTAGAAATGCAACTGCTGGCCAGTAAGAGTGCTGAAATATCAAGAGATCCATTGTCTTCTCAGTGCCAAAACTGAGAAATACGACATTGGAAAATATGGGGAGTAGGAAGTATGACTTTTAGCGGCACTATCAGTTGAGAAGGACAGGTTTTTTTCCATTAAGATGCCTATTTTTTACTCCCTAGAGTAAATAATATAATATTTTTATATAAAAATTTATGTTAAAATTTAAAATTACAGACTTCCTGGGAACATTATCTACAACAATTTGTGAGGCCTCTTTCAGCATTGCATCTAAATTTTGCTATTGAATCCCACAGAAGTTATGATAACAAAGTCAGCGACAAAGATAATTTGTTAAGTCCCACCGAATGATTTTATTTTAAAGAAACAGGATCCTACAAATGTACGACAGGTAGTGACTCTAAGGTGCGAGCCAGTCTATTTTTCTTCATTAACAGAATTAAGTGTACCTGGCAGAGGTTTGTCCAGCCTGTTTTAACAGCTTTTGGGGAAGAGGGTCCTCACCTTTGCTAATGCTTTATTCCTTTTACAGCTGCAGAGTTATTCCTAGATTCTAAACCAACACTGCCGGAAATCAGGCTGATTTCTTCTTATCCTTCAAAAAGGCCCAAGGAAGTAACTAAAGGTTTTTGGTTTTCTGGTGACACTTCTATTACTCCAAATGTGTCATCATACAAAAACCATCTGCTGTGGGATTTTCTGAATACACAAGTCTTGCCAATTCCAGCAAGAGATTTTATGTATTTACACAAACTGTTCCTTCTTGGGGGTAAAGATAGCAACCTGTAATCTGAATGGGAAAGCAGGCATAATTCAGCAGTTTTGAATATGTTGTGTTCTGAGTGTCAACCTGAATGTGAAAATGATATTCATGTTCCTATGGACATCTTGCAACTTAAGGAGAGACTCAAAAAAAAAAAAAAAAGATTATTCGTCTCACAGAGAGAGAAATTATGTGAACTGGAAATATTCAAGAATCACAGGGACTCAAGGAAAAAAATGTTCACTACTTCTTTGTATATCAAATATACAATGTTACTTGAAGTCTATGGGGATCAATAATGCCTTAAGAAATTTGGAACTTAAATCATCACCCTTTGTTATATATTGTGGAGGAAATAACTCTTCTAACAGAGGGTGGCATAGCTTTTAATTTAAAATCATCCAGGAGAAAGGAAGACCTGATTGTTCCCAGATCCAGAATCCACAAATTACTGAACAGATGTATTTCACGTCCTTTTTCTATCTCAAGGAAAGGGCCAGTGGTACCTACAGGTTAAGACTAATGAGGAATCCTACTAGTTGTGCAAAAAAATGACTAGCTAGCCTGATGCATGTGGTATAAGACTGGTTTGAATGATGTAGTGCTTAATTGTAAGATGAAAAAGAAGACTGGGAAAAAAAATCAACTCGTCCACCCAGTACAATCCTGCAATGTGTAAATTTGCTCCCAGGTTGCTGTGAGGCTGAAGCTGCAGGACAGTAGGCTGGAGCACAGCTTAGAAGGCACAAATTCCCCAGCAATGAAAAACCAAAAGCTGCTCTTTACATTTCACAGCTCTGACATGGTAATCAGACTGCAGATAAATCACTTGCACATCTAGACCCTTTCCCAAAAGGACTCCAAGGTCTTGGCTCTAATATACAGTGGATGTATTTGTTTGTTGTACAATGGGAAACATATTCCTGAAACCTAGAAGTTGAAAGGATTTTTCAGGTGAAGGAAACTTAATCTTCCGGGCAGCTTTAGGAGCATGTGTCTCCAGTGCTTCATGCAGGATTATACACTGATGTAGAACACTGAGCTAAATGTGTAATGTTGAAAGCTTGATTTTGCTGAGTACGTGTAGATGACAGGTGTCAAACCTATGCCAAGTTCCTGCTCAGAACAGCACCCTTCTGCTTCATGGACGTGGCAGAGGCAGGGAAGCTGTCCTTTGAATGAATACTTGCAAATTCCAGACTTTTCAGACATGTTACTCATTATAGAGCAAACACTTTCAGCGCAGGGACTGTCCTGACCTGCACTGGCTGGTACTCAGCACATTGTCAGCACTTAGCCTGCAATGATAAATAAGGATGGGATTTTCAAAGATGCAGAAAGAACCCTGAGCCTCCCATTTCTGTTACATCTGTAAAAACCTGGGAATCCACATCTCTCAACTGGCTTTGCAAATCTCAGCATAAAAAGTATGCGGTGCAAGAAAAAAGCAGGCAGGTAGAATGGGTGTCAAAGATTATGCTTTCACTCAATGTTAACAAAATGCCTTCCAGAAATTTCACTCAGTCTTAGACAACCATAAGTTCTTCCCGCTTCTCATGCAGCTTTTACAGCATCATCAACAAAAAAGAATCTCAGCAATTGTGTGGCACTGGGCCACCAGTGATGCAGTCCATGCTGACATAACCAATGCCATCTACGCTGTGTGAGCTGAAGGTATAAGGATGCTTCTCTTAAATAGCTCAGCTATGGTCACTAAAAACACTCTGCTTCAGAAGGCACACAGGACCAATATGTATTCTGTGGTGAGGAACAAGAGAAGCCAGACACACTCCAGCAAAGAGGTTATTTAAGAGATTGGTCAGTGTAGGAACAGCAGAAGCCAACTCTCAGTGTACTGTGTGCTTTACATGTACAACGTGTTTGAAGAACTAAGCCAAAGGGGATCATTTGTAATACAAGACATTTACTTGATTTCAAAGTGGGATGATTACATGACTTAACAGAGGCCATATAACTCAGTGGCAGAATGAGGAAGATTCCCTATAGCCTGTCTTACCTGTGCAGGTATTCCCTCCCTTAAAATTTAGTGTGAAAATGATGAAGTCTACAAAAATTTTGCATAAGCAAAGATTGCAGGATTTGGCCTAATCTGAAGTCACATCCTTTCCATTCGCTCTAGTGAAACACACAGCAGCTCCTAAGCTTCGTGGTGCAAACCTTCACCAAAAGACACAGAAACCTTTTCATTTTGATGATATTCTGTAACTCACACTCTTGGGCTATGACAACTAATCTCTAGGAGGTAATGAAAGGCTTACCAGAAATTTTGGTTGAGGAAGTATAAGATTCATCTCTACCAACTCAAAGGGCTAAGTAGTTGAGGCTATAGCAAAACAGCCCTTGGAGAGCAGGATTTGTGAGCCCCTAAAATTTTCTTCTTCCTAATGGCTCTCTGTGCTTCTTGCATGCTATAAAAACCATCCCTTTTTGCATTTCAGCATCTCTATTTCCTTTCATCTGTACACATTTCTCATTGATGCTAATAGAGAATGACACTGATGGGGAATATTTTTGCAACAAGGGGAGCATAGAATTGCTATTCTGGCTAAAGCAAAAGCAATATAACTTAAGCAGAGTTTTTAAAAGGCTTTATTCAAGGCTGTGGAATTGAACATGATATTAGGCTTTCTCTCTTTTTTTTTTTAATTTTCATTGAGATTATGTCCATATTTTATCCAGGTTATTGTATTCTTGTAAAATTTTACTGCAACACTCTCTAGCATGTTAACAACAAAAGAAATTCTCTAGCTTATTGTAAACATCTTTCAAGAAACCAGAAGCACATGTCCTCTGGATATCATTTTGCTGGTATTTAGGTTATTACGAAAAATTTCCCAAAACACTGGAATTATTTTGTAATGTTCCTCTATACTCTAGCTTGTTTCCTTAGGTTTTCTAGAACATTTTTCTGGTGCTCTGGTGTGGTATCTTCCTTGGATTGCACAGGGAAGCTGCAGAAGAAATCCAGAAACTCAGCAACTTAAGTCTGTCTTTGCAGTACAATTACCTAGTAACTACATGCCATCAGTGAAAAAAGACCTACTGCAGACACCAGCTGTGCAATAATTACAGTTGGAAAGACAAAGTTATTTTATCCTGCAGAGATTTGGCAGGATGATGATAATATTTTTTTGCCCCAAAGCAGACTGAAATCTGAAATCTGCGATATTTCTGAAAATTAAGAAAATGGGGAGATAAGTTTGCTGAAAATCAGTAAAATGTTTCGTTTAGATGAATGTGATATGTATTTTTCTCTGTAACTATCACCATTTTGTATCTTTGTTGAAACTTCTTTTACTTCAATCAGTTTAATTTCCTCACCAAAAAATAATTTAAAAGCAGAAAAAAATTATTTATTCTTTTCTTTTTTCTGAGAATACTAAAACATGGAAGCTTAACCAACTGTGTTGTAAAGGAAGGCAAGAGGAACAGAAATGGGAAATGGCTATGGGGAGTGTCCTGGTCAGCTCCTGAATGTGCCTTATAGACTGACTTGGGTTTAGTTTACTTTGCCCTTTATTGCACTTTATTGCAAGGTGAGTCTGGGTGTGGAAAATCCTTTGGATAATATTTGTTGGATTATTTTTTGACTTAAAACTAGCTCATGCCTATAGATGTGTGTTTTGTGCAGGCTGCAAGGTCTCTCCAGGTGCACTCGGAGGTGAAATATGAAAGGGAAAAGAGCAACCTATGGAAACAGCTGCCAGACTCGAGTCCAACAGCAAGGCATTAAAACCGAGCCTGCCGGCTGCACGTAGCGTGTGGATCCTCTGTTATGCTAGGGAAGACACAGCTGATTTCATTGTCTGAAAAGGCTTTATCCTGCTTGCCCCCAGAGAGTTTGAACCTTAACTGTGGTTGCATAGCAGGAAGGGAAGAGCAAACAGCTATTTGTGGCCCATATCCTTGGATTTATTCCAGAATGAAAAAGCATAAGGAAACAGATTTCCCTCAAGTTCAGCATATGCTGATGTGCTTTACTGACCTGCAGGAACAGTCTGAGTGCTTTAACTGATAAGAGCTTTTCCCAGGAAGGCTGAAGACCAACTGATTTCAGATGTAGCCGCGTGCCTGGGTGCAGTGATTAATGCAGTGTGTGGCTGTCATCCCCTGATGCCGAGCGCTCTCGCCTGTGTCTTTGTCCTCTCAGCACAGCTTTGGCCTGACACAATTACCTACATGGATATAAGGGGGTGTTTTGTGGACTTTTAAAACTCTGCCTCTTCCTCCACTGAAACCTGACTTGTATGAGCAAAGCGTGGCCAAGGTGCAATCCCTGCAGGACCAGCAGAGGAGAGGTGAGCTCCATACCCAAGCAGCAATATTGCCTATGATTTTAGCTGAGCAGCAATAAAGTCACCTGGCATTATGCCCAGGTATCCTGGGCTGTACCCTGACGATGCTTAAAAGGGCAGAGGTTTTTTACTGACAATTGGTGGGAAGACTCCCAATTCTAACCTCATCTGAAAGTGAAGCCATCACAGAGGAGTCTGGGTTACTCCCATGGCCTAACCTTAGGTACCCACTGTCCTGGGTTCGGCCTGGACAGGATTAATTTTCACCAGAAGCCAGGAGGGGACACAGCCTGGTGGGCTGATCCTACCTAGCCAGACAGAACAGGGAATTCGATACCATGTGCCGTCATGCTGGGTTCTGGGTGGGGGGAGCTGGCCAGGAGCGAAGATAGTCGCAGCTCGGGAGAGCGCAGGACGTCGGGCAGTGACAGTTGCTCTGTGCATTTCGCTGTTTTGTTTTGTATATTCTCCTTATCAGTATTGTTGTAGTTACTGTTCCCTTTGTTTGCTGTTCTGTTAAACTGCCCTTATCCCGACCCACGGCATTTTTGCCTTTTTCTTTCCATTCCCTCCCCACCCCAGCAGGGGAAGGAGCAATAGAGTGACCGCGTGGCCCTTTGTTTCCGGCCACAGGCCAAAGCTATAACAATTATATAGGGATTCATTCTTTTATTTCGAACTCTGAATACCTGTTACACAGCTGTATTTTTCTAGGGTTTGAGGAATCAGGAGTTTCCATAAACAAGATGACATCCACCCATTAATTTTGTCAAAAGTGTACTGAAGTAATTCCTTTTAATTTTTGTTATACACTTTTCTTTCTTCCATTAGTTCCCTTCAAAAAAATCCATGAATCCATAAAGTCAGGCAATCACTGCAATATTTTGTTCCTTTTTTCCTGTAGTAAACAATAAGTCACTCCCTGGCTCATATTGCTATCCTAATATAGAGACCTCTTGGGAATTTAGCTTTTACTATCCTTGCTACTTTGGCAATGCTGGCAGAAAACCCTACAGTAGTGTGCAAGCCATACTAATACAATTATGAAACAGAAGCTCTGTAGCATGGACAATTTCCCTTGCATGTATTATGTTTTCTTGCTGGACAACCGATGTTATTTTTTTATTGACTTGTTCTCATTCCAGGACAATACACTAGCACACTTCAGCCTTGATCTTGAGACATCAAATATTTATAGATTTATGTTTATCATCTCCAACTTCATGGTAGGTTAACCATATTTTTAAAAACACCCAATATTTCAGCTTTTCTTTATTTTCACTCCTTCCATACTCCTGGTAATTCTGTAGCTCTGCCCCAGTTTTCCTCTGGTTTGCTAAACAGAAAGGTGAACATTTGCCTGGTAAGCAATGACATTAACTGGTTGTGTCTACCACCTGGCTGCTGAGACCATGATTATCATTGTCTCAGTGAGGCACATGCGCTTGAGACCTACTCTGAGCACAGCAAAAGCTGGTCTCTAGGCTTGCTAGACTCTTGCTGGGCTTCACTCACTTCACACAAACAAATAATTCGCCCCTAGTGACAGTGTCACAGAAGATTCAGACTCTCTTATGGGCTTTATACTGAGTGTCTTTCTGGTTATAAAGTCTTATACATCCAAAGGAGTTCAGGGGCAAAACTATAGCTTAATCATGTTGTAACTCTGCATTTTACAGTATCCATTTTTACTTCTTCAAAGTGAAGCTCACTTTATGATGTGCTTGCACTTTTAAAATTTGAGCTTCATTGAATTACAGTACTTCTTTTTCCAAAATGATTTTGTTAAGGGTCTTTTCACATGATGAAGAATCTAGCGACCATTTGCCTTTTGATCTCTATTCTTTATTCTCTTAAAAGACTAGTTAGAAGAGAGCAAAAGGAAAAAAGAGCAATTTCTGAAGTGTGGCCCCTGCTTTATCATCATGAAAGATGTTCTCTGTTTGAACTGGTGAACACTAATAATATCTGTCTCAAAACAGAATAATAGACAATTGCTGTGTGATTATTGGTAAACTAATTTTTAAGTTATTACAACAATTAGTAAGGAAAACTGTAAAGCACACATCTACTGTAGGGATCACTATCTACTGCAGAAGTCCGGATCCAAAGGAGTACCATGCAGATTTATCCACATGAAACTCATTACAGTAAAAGTAACTATCTTTAAAGTAGCTTGTTGAATATGAATGCAGTGTACTAGTTATTAAAACTATAACCATTCTCTTGCCAGAGACACAGCAGTCACAACATCTTCCCAGACTGAGTTTAATTTTTATAAGCTGAAATCCACTTGTTAGCTGTAATAGGAATATCGAAGAGGCACTAAAAACCTAAAAACCAAAAACAGTTTAAGAAAAGATTACCTTCTCCTTGAGAAATTCAACTCATCTGAGTCATCTTGTGAAGAAGTGGGCTTCTGGTACTTCTAATCCTCTTGGATCACAAACCATGCCTGTAACTGACAGGTGAGAAAGTTCCTTCAAGACTCTGAGTTACTTGATGACTCTGTTCCTGTTCAGTAGTACTGCAAACGGAAGTCTTTACTGCTTCCGGTCCCTCTGACATCCAGCAGCCAGTGACAGGCGTTGGAAATGGTTCTTGCTGGCTTTTATAGACCACTGTTCCTCAGTCCTCGCTGACTCAGGAAATCAATGCTTTTAGAGTACTGTGTAAAAGTTTCCAAGTTCTTTCAAAAAAAATGGTTTTCTATTGGGCAGATAATTCTGCTACTAGTTTTTATTTACATAACCATGGTGTTTGTGAACCTGAGTGATGGAGCAGCACCCAATTGTGTGATGTTGTGTGAACACAGAATAAAAGGTAGAGTCTCTATCAAATATCAAATAGAGTTACTTTGAACTGGTACTGCAGCCTGTGTAACATTTGTGAAATTAAAAAAATTCTGTTCATGGAGTACTTCTGCTTTTAAGACCCGTAAAGTGACTGTTTTCAACATGTTCATGCTATTTTCATTTCACTGAAATGGATTGCATAGTTGCAATAATATATATATGAGAGCTGGTGGAAAGAACGATAATCTGAGCCTTAGCGTTCTTGCTTTGGGTAGAACAGGCATGTTCCTTTTTCTGCTTTCTTACATGACCCTTAGAAATATGGAGTGGAAGAATCTAAATGCTACTTTAGAACCCAATAGGAAAATTTAGAATTTTGGTGCTTAAATACAGATGAGCAAAGTGATCTGTGTTTGGTTAATTGCGAAATACAGTGCCAAAGTTTTGGAAGTATGACTCTAAATTTAGGTGCTTTTATCTAGGGCAAAATATACCAAATTCTCTTTCCAGACGTAAGGCAGAAAAAGACCTCAACTGCAGTTAAGTCCTTGAGGCACCCCTGTTTAGCAGGCACTCCCAAATTCCATGGACAGTGCAGAATCAGGTAGGAACAGTTGTCTCATTTGAAATCATAGCTAATGGTGAATTATCTCTTGTATAACAGTTTTAAATGAATATTTTAAATTTCCTACTGTTGTCCTTAGTCAATATGCTATTACACAGAAGGGTTTGCATGTTGGCTATACTATTTAG
>Ga0181612_169038_pt1 | contig 18948 bp, 8 predicted proteins | sample HoacroProtozoa21_FD_119630 | JGI IMG/M metagenome (GOLD analysis project Ga0181612, IMG submission 119630) | Hoatzin crop microbial communities from Cojedes, Venezuel. Combined Assembly of Gp0051906, Gp0051904, Gp0051908 | reverse complement strand
GATGGTTGGACTTGATGATCTTAGAGGTCTTTTCCAACATATGATTCTGTGATTCAGTTCAAATATAGCTGGTAATAAAATCTTCCCCAAAATCATAAACCTCTCATCCCTGTGCAGGGTGTAGCACCAGGCAAGAAAGAAACAGAACTCTATGATCCCTCTAAGAAAAACTGTCTGGTGAGTTAAAGTGGCTAAAATACCCATTTTTCGTAACTAGCCTCACACAAGGAATGATTTCTTCCAATGGTCTGTCTGCTTTTCATAGGTAGTCAAGTAGAAAACTCTTCATGTGTTCATGCCTTACAGTTCCTCTCTTATCCAGACTCTGTTCTTCAAGCTTGCTTCTGAGGTCAGCATCCTATTCATATTGTACAAAATCCATACAGCAAATCATCTCATCTGTAGATGAAGCAACCTGGCTCCTCATGGAAAACATCATCCAGTTCCGGAGAAATGTGCCTGAGATACTGAAAATTGTGTGTTTTAAAATACTATCATAACAAATCAATATTTTTTTATTTATTTCCAGGATAGGAAGCAGAAGAGTCAAGATAGGAAATTTCCAGCCTGAACAGAATTACGAAGTCCAGGGAATGCTATCAGAGATCTTGTCCTTATGAGATTTCCAGCTCAGTTTCACAGTGTCATGAGATTTAGAGACTTCATCTTGTTTTTTGTTGCTTTTCTTTTTTTATTAGTAATAGACATAAATTAGATGTTTGATACAAATGCTCCTCATCTTAGATGACTCTGAAGAAGTGCTATGAAAGACTGCCAGGCACTTAACTAACCCTGTTTCCAGAAACAGGTTCCATGTTCACCAGACCATGTTCCAAACACAAAAACTGAAATATTTTTTGATATCTAAAAAGATAAAAAGTGTGGAATGGCATATTCCTGAGTTCTTCACACAAATCTGTAGAAAGTCATTTTATTTCCCAGCAGTTAGCTAATGCCCCTGTGAAAGGATGAAAGAAGATGCAGGTCAGCTTTTTAAAACAACACATTAGAAGATAAAACAGATGTTTGCAGCCCTAAGGATGTGTGAACACTGGCCAAGGGGGTGTCCTAGTCTTTCTTAGGCTTTGGGCTCCAACATTACTGAAAACAGGAGAAAACTTTGCCTTTGACATTTCACATTATCAAAAATACAAACATGAAGGATCAGTTTCTGCCACCAACTCACCCCATCGCCACGTCCCTTTTGATTAGTTCTGTCATTGAGGGACGTCCTCTGTTCTGTGGGCTGTTTCAAAACACCTCAAGGCAGATCTAACAGATTGTGTGAACTGAGAGCTGTGGCTGGTGAAGAACAGAAGATGATGCTGACACAAAGTCCATGTGTAAGAGAAAGACTCACACCAGCACTTGTCTGGGGTCTCTCATTTGTTCCAGTCTGGAATACACAGATCTAGAAGTAGAAGGAGAGTCTTCAGGGCAGCGTCACGGCCTTCAATGAGTAAAAAAATCATCTGAAGGCACAGGGAAAGGATCTGTGTCTAAGGGGTGAAAAACTGCTTCCTTTGCCTATGTTGAAGGGGAAAAGAAGGTGAATTTTAGCTGAGAGTCCCACTCCCATGTCTTTCCAGAGTAGGTCTCTATTGCTGCTACTGAAAGATGGATGGTAGCCTGGTTCTTTCTAATGCTTACCCCCACCCAGCACCCAGGTGTCATACACCATCAGACCACTGCCACCACCCAACATCCCTGAAAGCCTCGCTCCTTGCCTTCTGCAGCTACCCAGAGCCCTGCCACCCCTCCCTGGACAACCTCTTCTCTCTAAACCCCTCAGCTACTGCTGAAACCTGTGTTTGCTGGGGCAATGGTGAAGGCTTGAAGGTGCTCGGACTCTGTGAACAATTACAGCTGATGCAACGTCAAGGCTTCCGAGAGAGCAGAGACTGTCTGTGCATTAAAAGCAGCCTGATAGCAGCCCAATCACCCTTAAGATGCAATGACTTTTAGTAGGGGGACAAGCCAGGTATCTTCCAAAGGCCATCAAAGCCAACAGGAAAAGACCTTTTGATTTCTGTGTGCTTTGGATAAGACCCAGAAAGAGCAATGAGTTAAGTCAGGGACACTCACTTTCTCACGCATGTGAAGCTACAAACTTAAACTCGCCTGAATCTGCTGAGCAGAAGCAAGCTTGGGTCAGGAAGGCAGCTGAGCTTTTCTTTCCTGTACAGTTGTTTGCCTTGTTTTGGAGCCTAAAGCAATAGAGTGATTCCATGACAAATTTCAGGGCCAGAGAAGCTGACGGAGCAAAAACTGTGACCAATAGAAGACTTTCAATCAGCTCCTCCAAGATGAAGAATTTCATTTATATTGTCTGGCTTAATTCACAATCCCTGCCATTCCTTAATTTGGATCACTGTATTCAAGTTTTTCTGGGTGGGTATTTTTTTTTTTTCTTATCAGCAAATATACTACGAGGTAAAGTCTCCAGCATCTACACCCCGAACCCTATATGGATCCAGAGAAAGTTGGCAAAGACCACTGAGCTCAGAAACCTCAGAGAAGGATCTGGGCTTCATTATTCTGGATTCCTGAGAGTGAAATAACCAGGAAGGAAGGTTACGGGGACCCATCAAGTGTAATGGCATTATGGTTAGATCTGGGTGTGAGTTATTCCTTTGCACTTGAAAAAGGTTAGCTGATGTCCTGCAGTCTCATATTCCCAAAAAGTATTTGATGTACTAAAATGGGGCATGGCCTCCCAATTCCCACCTTAGTCCAAAGCTGAGCTTCTCAATAGACCCACTCAACCCCTGCTTGATTTGAGAGGTGTTTCTTTGTGACAGACATCTGTATTCCTCCATTAGGCACCCAAGCACTCTTCTGAGATGTTGCATGAAGAACCGTATTGGCTGAACTGAGCTCACCAACCCCTGTCTCCTGCTAGGAGCCATCAGCATTGCGTAAAGTTTCCCTTGTTTTAAGACTGGCTGAAGTCATGCCTGAAGAAGTTGCTGTCTTACCCATTCCTACCTCTGCATGGACCCCTCTAGGGTGTTGGCAGAAGCAGCCATTGCACCACAATGGACAGAAAGGAGAAGATAACTGCAAAAAGCATGAAACTGCTCACACAGGCTGTGGGAGCACCACCACCCATCTTCAGCAGGATGGCTGGAGTCTCACTGTGCTCACTCTGGAGATGCAGGTCCCTGGCTTGTGACTTTGGACCCCTTCAAAATGCCTGTTTGAAATCATGGTCCTTCTTTTCAATGCACAGAATGTACAGTGAATCTTTAGCATGACAGAAAGGATCAACAACTCTCAAGGGAGAAGAAATGCATATGCCCAGCTGGATCCAGAACAGAGTCAAGACAGGGGTCTGAAGAACATCATATTCTCTTTGTCTACCCACCATGTGTATATTCAAGGCTACATATGAAAGCACAGCCCACATCGCACTGAAAACAGAAGAAGTAAAGTTGACTGTGGTTCTGCTGACCCAACAAGATTTGCCAAAATTTGCAGAGAAAGTGGGAAGTTAAGCATCCCACTGCCTCCCTGGAAGTCAAGACATGGGGTCACCTTTCAAGAGGTGTGACATAAGGAACGTGTGAAATGCCTAAAGGTCTATAGAACACATGAAGCATCGTAACATCAATCACATCACTCCTACAACTATTTAAAATAAATACTTTCCTTGCACACAGACACACATAAACTTGAAGTGACTTTCCCAAATGCAAACTGCTGATTTTTCTCTTCTGTCACATGACAACGGTAAAAACCTTAACAGAATAGACTGTGAGACTCCATCTCTGTGCAAAGTAGTAACAACTTTGCCTGATGTTGCAAGGAAAATATCAAAAGAACTTGTCCATATGGTATTTATATACCATTCATAGGAAGCACGAGAAGCTGAGGAAGCCTGATCTTCTGAGGTTTCCTGTCCTAGCTCCTCCAGACCAGAGAGGTCTGGCTGCATTTGGAGACCTTCTGGGATGAGGAAGTGAGCATGTGGGAGTGTTCCAAGCCACCCCAAAACCTGTACTCTACCAGCCAGGCAGATCGGGAGCCATTACAAATGACTGCTTCCTTTCTCTTCAGATTGACATGTTTTCCAAACATGCAACTTATAATACAATTCTTCTGGGAAAGACTTGCTTGGTAAATAATAGGAGATTAATATACCATTTGTTTCAGATGCACACATGCAGGCTTGTAACTAGGAAAGAAAATTCCTAAAACAATCAGTTTCTTTTTATGTATATATATACATACAGATATGCACACATATGTGAATGAGTATTTTTACATGTGCACTGAAAAAAAGAGACTGCTCTGACCATCCCTGTTATCAGGCATTTTTTGTATTTTACTGTGATAGGTGAGTTTGTACTCTGTGATAGTTTGCAAATAAAATTTGTCTCATGATTTTCATGGCTAACACCGGCATAATTGGCATCTTGCCTTCACAAGCAAATATCTTCACTGGCTGATGTTTTTCAAAGCTGAGAAACTACTGCTTAGGGGTGGCTGGAGACAAAAAACAAAGCAACAAATATCTTTATCACCCTGTTGAGAAAGGTAGAAACTAACCTGGCTGATGATGCTTCCTGAGCTGATGAACAGCCAATCAGAGAGAGATCCCAGGGCTGCAAAGTTAACATTTTTCTTACTACTGCTCCTTTTATCTCCTGGTTGCAGGGCCAAGTGCCTTTACTAACATTGATTTCAAGGCATGATGCTGATTTACACCAATGGAAAGTTTGGTCTGGAGTCTTGTGTGGTTTCCTAATTTTATTAGAATTTTTTGTTGTTTTTCAGTGATACAGGGAGAAAACTCAGCTCTAAGCCAGCAACAATAACTTGCCATTGTGGACATGGAAAGGAGGAGGGTGGAATAGCTGGGTGGAGAGAGAGCCTAGCCCATTTTAAACTTGTAGATTTAAAATAAACAGCTGGATCACAGGGGGAAGGAGAGAGAAAGAGGAGGGGAGAAAAAAAACTACACAGGCTCAGCAATGTTCCAGTGTACTCTGAAGACTGCTGATGCTTAAAGATTGAGAGACCCCAGATTTCATTTCTTGGCAGCTCAGGCAAGAAGGATGGTCTCCAAGGAGCTGCCGTCTCAGGCTGCAGAGGTGAGTAGCCAGAGGTTTATACTGAAGGCTACTGGGCCTCTTAGAAGCTGGCATTCTCTCAGCATGAAAGATGGTAAAATATTAGCACTTTAAAAAGCCCATGGCTTGCACAGCAATAAATCTCAATGCTATCAGATGCCAGCATGTCTATCAATAATAAAGACAGATGTGTGAGAAGCTCTTTTATGCACACACAAGCACATGCAACCCAGGGGCAAGGGGGTGATGGGAAAAAGGGAGGAGGCCAAAAAGGAAGGAATATTTCCAGGCTCAGACATTTGAAGCCTACATCTCCCATAAATCTTCCAAGCAGAGGGCTCAGGCCAGATCTTCACTGCTGAAGTTTTGTTTCTTCCCTTACATTAAAGCAATTAGTGTCCGGCCAAAATAAATTTTATAAGCATAAGAAAAAGTAAGGCAGGAAAAAAAGAAAAAGACTGCATTCTGTTTAAATGCAGGTGCCAGTATGAAAGAGAATCAACAACTGACCCAAATGGGAAGTAGGTCTCTCTTTCCTTTCCTTTCCTTTCCCCTCCATATTTTACAGAAAGCATGTCAGGAGAGAGGCTTCTGGTCTGCTTTCCTTAGGAAATTAAGGTTATGCAATCAAGTAATGTGCCTACATTTAGGACTCTTTTTTAATCCATAAGCCAATTTGAACCAAATTTGACAGATGTGAGATCTGTGGATCTGGAAAATTAAGGTCCTGTAGTTTGGATGAAAAGAAGTCTTTGGATAGCAGATAGCTAATAGAAGGGAAAGTTGCACCTCTTTACAGGTACAGAAAAATACCTTTCTTCTGAGCAGATCTGCAAAAATTCAAGTGCCTTCTTAAGCACCAGAGCATTGTGACATGGCTCTGGAGGCAGTCAGACTTTCTCCACTATGGGGCTCACAGCAGCGGACCAGGTGGAAAGACTGATGATTGGATGAAGACCTTTTCCTAAGCCCTGGGCAAAGATGAAGCATTTTTCCTGACTCTAGGTCAGGTCCACTTATCCCTGGAGAACTCTTCCCACTCTCAAGGCTCAGACTGATGTGTCACTAAGAATTCAAATAAATCAAGAGGAGAAACGGCAAGACAGAGCAAAGTCAAGGTGGTCATGCAGATTGTTAGGGTACTCATTGTGGTGAGACAATGGTTATTATGGGTGTTATTCCATGAATCGAAGAACTGGTGAGTCCTTTCTTGTGTGTTTGTGTCCTACACCTGGATCCTCCGTGTGCAGATTCCTCCCTGAAGGTTAGAGCTTTTATAGCAGCAGTGCTCCTCTTTGGCCTCTCTCATGTCTCATGGGATTGCATTCTTGGCCTGTGTTTATGAAACATGTCTTTCTGACCTCTACCGATATGTCAAATTCGGATGAAATTACTGCAGAACCAAAAAGCCAGGAGGGATAGAGGAGAGTAGGTGAAGACAGAGAAAGTGACCTCATCTGCTCTTTGGAACTGGGAAGCCCTGACTGCATTTACTGAGGGTTTTTTTTCTACTCTTAGACTGTCTTCTTTTACTAAAACCATCTTCCACTTTTGTTTTGGCTCCAGCGTCTACCAGTCCTGTTCTGAACTTGACATTTCCATCAACTGCAGTAAACACCTAGTATTATGACTTCCAAAAGACCATTACTGTCTCTAGGGACTGACTCACTACCAATACTCACAGCAGAACACCTTCATATTTGGAGCAGTTTTGTTCATATTCCCATGGAGCAGCCCCTTAAGTTCAAATATTCTTTGCTTGATCACAGTCTTCTTATGCTAGAAAATCTCATACAAATCCTCCTGGCTGCTTTTGAACTGGAAGAGAGTGATGCTTAGTGGTAAACAAAACCATGGTGGGCTGTTAAGCTTTTTTGCCTATGCGTGGCAGATCGTCATGTTACCTTGTAAGAGAATACGCAAGATCTCCCTGAGATGACTGAATCCCAAGACAACGTATTTGCTATGCAAGAGCAGCCTGGAACCTATATTTGAGGGGAGAAAATGAAAACAAATTAAAAGGTCAGTTTACTAACATCATCAGAACCTGCTTGACCAGCTATACTTGTGCTGGTCACAAGCATTGAACAGAGGGCTTTTAGTCGTTTTCAGCTGAATGAAATCAAGGAGCTTAACCCTTATCACTCGCAGCCATACAGAAGCGGCAAATGTCTTTGTAGAATAGTCACTAGAGAGCACCAAATATCCACCGTCCTTCCAGGTGTCTTGCCCATGTGGAGGGGTAATTATTGGTACTGAAAAAGGCTGTGACTTACCACTTGTCCCCTCCTACCTCCACATATCTCCCTAGGTCTAGGGTCCAGCATTCCTTTGGGGATTTTATTGTCTGTCTTTTGGGAGGAGCTGACTGGGGGCGGTAAAGAAAAAAAGGAAAGCAACATGGCTTAAGAAAAGGGTTCAGAAGCAGTTAGGGAGACTTAGGTCCTTCTATCAGAGAAGTGCTGGCAATGAAGGTAAGATTTCCTCTGTCTCCAGAGTGCTGTGGGTTTGGTTTCTATCTCAACTGGAGACCCCCCAGGTACCAGTCTCACAAGGTGTATCCCCTCCTCAGTAGTCAGGTACTCACTCATTCTGATTCCTTCAATTAATTCTGATATAACATGACTTAAAGATCTTCAGCAGCTTTCAGGACATAGAGCAGCTCAATCAATCAATGATTTTAAGGGCTTTTCTGACTTAAGCCTTCATGGCATCATTAGACCCTTCCTCAGCTTCTTCATCTTTGGCACCTGTATTGAAAGCGGGAAATCAATATGTCTAAAACACCTATGCAGTTACATAGCAGCTACAAATTTATACCTTTGATAACAAATGAATGTTAAGTTTGCCCTTCTCATAGTCACTGTGTTGCATTGCTTTCAATACTTGTGGGATGTACCATCACTCATTACCCAGTACCATGGTATTTGAGTATATCACTTTTGTTTATTAGAACAAAGGCATTTGGCTTCACGTATATCTAGGAGCCAAAATTCCTGTGGGATACCTCCTGTCATTTTTAAATCCAAGGACCTAGATGAGCTTTAAAGGTCCCTTCCAACCCAAACCATCTTATGGTTGTATAGGGTGGTGAAATACTGAAACAAGTTGCCCAGAGAGGTGGTAGATGCCCAGTCTCTGGAAACATTCAAGGTCAGGTTGGATGGGTCTCTGAGCAGCCTGATCCAGTTGAGGATGTCCCTGTTCGTTGCAGGGGGCCTGGACTAGATGACCTCTAAAGGTCCCTTCTAACCAAAACTACTCTATGATTCTACGACTCTATGATTCTAAAAGTGCTTAAAAATAGCAGGGATCTATATTCCTCTTTCATGACATCAGTGAAATTAGCGTCAGTACACATGTATGAAAAGTGAGAGTAAAGGTAACTCATTCTCAGAGAGCTGAATGAAACCACAATAAATGCCTTCTATGTATACAAACATGACACTCCTTCTCCTATGCTGTTCCCTTTGGCTGCCTTTCTCCCTCCCTCCTGTTGACCTGGGAGATCCTGCGCATTACCCCAACCCCAGCACTAAGACTTATGTGAAACCATGTTCCCTTCAGAGAGGCTTTCTGCAGGCTGAAGTGAACCACCCAACTTCTTGTTCTCCCAGTGGGTGCAGATGCCATGGGATGAGGGTGTCGCAGCCCAGACAGATCAATTAGCAAGTAGAAGGAGGCCACAACAACAAACCAAACTGAAGACATTGGCTTTCCTTTCAGCAACAGAAGCCATGAGGTACCACAGTCCTTCTGCCCTCTGTAATCCCAATGCAACAAAACCCAAAATAGAATGACAAGCCACATCCAATATATTGGGCCCAGAAATGAAAAGAAATCCATTAAGTCATGATATTAATTTACAAATGGTGATGTTACAGATCCAGCTGGAGAGACGAGAGATGGTAAGGGACAACAGGACATGGAAGCCTGTTGTGGGAGACTTGCAAAGTCTATAAGGCGGTCATTTTCCACACTGCAGACCTAGGGCATCAGGTCTTGAATTCTCCAGCTCTTCTCTTAAAACAAATCTCTTTCTGTCTGTAGCCTATGTGGGTATCACAATCTGCAAGCAAGGCAACATTAACCCATACAGGTCTAAACTGCTATATAATACTATAAGGAGACACAGGGACTCTATGTTGCTTCATCAACCTGGAGCTCAGCATGTTACAGAGGCGCATATGATATGAACAGCAATGAAGTTGGTACCACTGAATAAGGAATATCTGGCTTGTGGATCCTAAACCCTAAGACTCATTCTTCTAACCAGTGCTAATGTAAGGGCAACAAGACAGGGTGATATAGATGGTTTCATCATTATCTAGATGAATTTTGTCTGGTTACATCAGTCATGCATGAAGACATGCCAATAAACCCTTCATGGCCTCTTACAGCAGCTCTAAGTGGCGTACTGCACATACTCACACAAAAAAAATGCTACTTAAGAAATGTTTTTAAAAGATGCAGAAGTATTTATTGACTCTTTTCATTTGTATGTTCTTTAACTCATAAAGAAGTAGAACACTAACCTCATATCATTTCAGCTCCAAGAGAGAATAGTAGAGTGGAATGGAGATAAAAGTGCACAATGTAAGGCTGAAAACACAACAGATGTAGTGTAGTGTTCCATTGATGAGATAAGATACAGAGATTTGTTAATGAGATGCTAACTCTGAACCCTAATGATGGCTGAGAATGAGTTAGACACAGCTATTGGCTCATTGTGGCCAAATCCTTCCTGCCATGCCTTTCTCCTTGATTCGCCTTCTACTTTGTCACTCTGGCCATCTGGACTCGTCCCTGCTTTATGCAAACTTTGATTTTGATATAACCCCTCAGAAAGCAGATTAAGCCTAGTGAATGGGTCAAAATTTGACTCATCAAGGGGGAAAAAACAGAAAAACAAGAGATGGTTTTCAAACATATTAATGAACTATATTATCTTGCAGAGGGTCAGGGGAATGTCAGCGCAAATGAAAAAAAGGAAGGAAGAGTGCATGGCTGAGAATGAAAAATGTGTGTGCAGGGGAAGGAACAGAAGAATGAAGTGGTGGTGAGCTGTTAGGATCTCCGAGCCACTTATTTTAACAGTTTTTTAATATAAACATGCTTGACTTTTCAAAGCTGACCCGATCTATATAGAAGTGTATGGGCCCCAGCAGGCCTGACAAAGCTGCCGTGAGTAGTGAGGGTGCAATGAGCTACCTCGGGAAATGACACCATACTCCTGTCAGGGGAGGTCTGTGTTCCCCGGGGATCCCAGTGCTGACACATTTCTGCTGCTACCAGGACCGGCCTGGTGTTTTTGCACAGCTGTGAGTTGAGGAAGGAAGCCTGGTTCAACATGGAGATCTCTCTCAGAACTGTGCATAGTTTGAGGCAAATACCCCACAGAGCTGAAACGAAAAAAAAAAAAAGAAAAAAAGAAAATAACCGCAGACAAGAAAGAAAAAACCTCCAAAATTAAATTTATTTTAGTCTACCAGTCCTTGCAAAGGAGAAAATATCAGAACTGAAGCTAAATAAGTTACTTCAAAAGTTAGAAAAGATAGGTTTATTCTGCAAATATGAAAGTGAAAAGTTTCAAAGTGTCTCCCTTTTTTTTCTTGGCTTAAACATTTTGTCAAATTCAAAATTATTTTCTCAAATATATTTTGTCCCCCTCATGCATCTCAGATGTTGAATTTTAGCAGACGTTGCTCATCAAAAATGTCACTCAGCTCCCATCCAAAATACACTTCTCTGATGCCAAAAATAAATCTTGAAAGTTAAATAACAGCAGTGAACTAATTAGATATGTTTGTCATATGATGTGGCAGAGAGGAGCTATGAATTTGGGAAGATAACTCACAGCTTAGACAGTGAGATCATGCAGGGTCCAGGTCATGACTTGCAGTCCAGCTGAAGACCTGTTTCAGATGGTGCAAATAACTTCTTTCATGCAGTGCATAACAGTAAATATTCTTCTCCCAGAAAACTACTGATGGTCCTGAATATCTCAGTCAGACCAAAAGACTGGGACTGTGTTCATGCATTGTCTTCCTGATCCTTCTGTCCAGGGAGCAAAAGTCACTAATAGGATCAGCTTCCCATTCTCAAAGCAACCATCATCGCCTGACCAGCGAGGTAAACTGAAACTATGAGTATTTTCAGATCCTCATCATTCACAATGATCCACATCATGTAAATTGTTTAGGAACATTTGGATTGCAAGGGTTTAGGAAATGATCAGAAGGATGCACGTGTCTGCTAGCAGGTGTAACATAAGCCTGATTTGAGAGTATGGATAGCATTCCTAGTGGTTGTTGAGATATGTTTCTTCTATGTGCAGTGCACAGATTTTTTTTTTTTTTTTTTTACTGGGTGTTTGTTGTAAGCAAAAAAAATTTTCCCTTCTGCTTAAATTTGCAATGATTTGTACAACACTGAGAGATCTGATGGGGCTGAATACAAGTCTACTAATGCAACTGACTTAACATTCTCTAGACCAAGTACTATAATATCCCTGTATAAATCTGTATCACTTCTACATGAGAAAGGACTCTGTTTATCCCTAGAGAAGCTGCCTGACATGCTGAATATTCAGACTGAGGGTGCCAGGTCTAGGTCTCATCATTCATGCACCAAAGAAGTGTGTATGCTTAGAAATAATAATAAAAAAAAGAAACCTTTTCTGGTCCCAAATCTTAATATGAACACAGTATTTTTCTTCCCTTCTCCATGGTTTCTGGTTTGTTCCAGGATCAAAGCACAGTGGCCATTACTAGAGCAAGAAACAGTTGTTTGTGTAATGTCTGCAGAACAATCAAATCCAACTGTATGTAACAGAAGCAGTGAAGAGCCTACATTCCTTCACGTTATAACGGAACTTTTGAGGTTAGAAGGGACCTCTGGAGGTCATGTGGTCAAAAAGCCTGCTCAAGCAGGCAAGTTGTCTGCAAAATACTTTTTAACTCCATCCTACTGAGGTCCTAAGGCAAACCTAATCTTTCCATAGGTTTCCATTAACCTCAAAACTAAAAGGGACATCTCTTTACGTATACGTCAGGAGTCAGCTAGTTAATGCTTTAAATTCATTTAATCACAGCCTTTTCTTGAAAACTCTGTGGGACGCTCTCATTTGGGATAGTATCTGTAATATTGCTTGACTTCATGGCCTTAGAAAAATTACCTGTCTCCTCTGCCTCATCCTTTGTTGTTCCTGTTGAAATACAAAACAAGATCCGTCAACTTAAAACTTACAGTTATACAGAACCAAGCAGAACAGGACTTGCATTTATGAGGGACTTACTGAGTTCAGAATGAATCTCCAAACTAATGAATGCAACCCTGCTATTTTTTCTACAACAAGAATTTGCTACAGGTAGACAAAACTAGGCTTTTGTTCACTAGAGTTTTGTTCTTATTTATTTGCTTCATGCTTGCTTTGCTTGCATACTTAACAAACCGACATTTTCCAATTAAGCTTCGTTCCACCTAAATAATTCCAATTCATGACTGCGTAGTATCATAGGATAAGGTAGATTGGGATGGACTTCAGGAGGTATCTAGCCCTACATCCTACTCAACTGGCTCTGCAATACTGTCAGACCAAGTTGGTCAGGGCTTTATCTTCCTTTATCGAGGTCTTGAAAACTTCCAAGGATGGACACTGCATAATCTGTCTGGGCAACTTATTCCAATGCTTGACTGTTGTCATTGGAAGGAAGTTTCTCCTTATCTGTAGAGGTTGCTCCAGTCTGAATAGCTCTTCTTTCAACTTATCCTGTTGCCTCTCATCTTCCAGTCTTACACAGCTCTGAAGAACATGGATCTAGCATCTTTTCTGTGGGATACCATATTGGAAGCCTTGCTAAAGCTGAAATAAATGTAATTCCCTACTCTCCCTTTTTCCACAAATCCGGTCATTTAATCTTAGAAGGCAATGATGTTGGTCATGATTTACCTTTGGTAAATCCATCTGACGGTTCCCAATCCTCTTCTCCTCCATATGTCTATAAATCTTACAAGGGGATTTGTTTCATGATTTTTCTTGGGACCAAAGTGATACTGACTGTCCTGGAGTTTCTCAGATCATCTTTTTGGTCTAGTTGAAGACGGGTGCAATATTAACCTTTCTTCAGGTGTCAGGGACATCACTTATGAGGGGTTTTCCATGACCTTTCGGAGATGATAACATGCTTTAAAGGACAGAAGTTCTCTCAACGCCCTATGATGCAGCCCACGGACTCATATACAAAGTTCCTTCAAGTTATCCCTGACTTGACCCTGATCCACTGCTCGTAATTCTCATTATCGAATCTGACCACTTGTCATAGAGGTCTAGGAGACCTGTTGGAAGAATAAGGCAAGGAAGATGTAGAGTATCTGAATCCTATCTGTGTCTACTGTCGCTGAATCACCTATCCCTCACAGAAACAGGCACAAAATTTACTTGGTCATCCTTTTATTATTAATCTGAAATGGAAAAGTCTGCTTAACCTTGACACCCCTTGAAAGCCTCAACTCTACTTCAGCTGACTGTTCCCAGCATCATCCATACATGTCCAGTCGTTCACATGCTGCAGCAATGAGCTAAAATCTAATGCTAAGTCTGCTCCCATACCTTCTTTTTTCTTTATCTGAGCTATCAAAACTGGCTCATCAGCTATACTTCTGTGGCTCAGGTCTTGACAAAAATAACTGACTTCAACAAGGAGCAATTTTCCATCCTTGTCGTCTATCTTTCCCTCTCTCCCTGCTTTTATTTGCCTTTCTCTTGAATAAGTTATTTATTTGAAAAATATTCCAAGAATAATTCATTTTGATTACATCAAAACAATTTGACTAGCTGATTAAGGGATGTTTTCCCTTTAGAAACAAAAGAGCTAATTTGGGGTTAATTTTACTATCAAAAGTCAGAATGTTTGAACTAGAAGCAAGAATATGCACAAGCCTAGATTCCAGGAACAATGTTGTTACCAGATGTTGATGAGAATAAAGCTGTGCAGGACAGAAAGGCAGAAGCATAACACAGTGAATGAGAAAACCTCACCGTATCTTCCTTCAGGGTTTCATATCTCTAATCTCAAACATTAAAATATACATGTATATATACTGTGACACCTTCCAGAAAAAATCTGAAATCCTTTTTACTTACAAAAAATTCTGTCCTCTTATAAACTGTGCTGTCTACTTTTCTTTGTTCTTCATCATTACAGTGTGTGAGCATGGAGCTGAAAACCTTTCATACCATGCTCAAAACCTTTCATATCATAAACTAGGAGTATCTTTCCCGAAGGCCACTATTTTGAAGGGAATGTCACTCAGTTTTAGTCCACAAGTTCCTTTATGATTTGCACATTTAGTGTCCTCTCCATCCTACAAATGAAATTGTTTACGACTGAGACAGACTAACCAGGAGAGCCAGGCTGGCAAAGACAGTTGTTTAACCCCCAAAAAAGGAGCTCCAGACCAAAGTAGGCTTCTTCAGGAAGGAATTTTGTGGACATTCTGCTTTCTGTAGTTTTTTGAAGATTAGAATTCTGACCAACGGAAATCTACAAATACACGTAAGTGTAGAACCAAATGCTGGCTATAAAAGAATTGAGTACTTTGATGTCCATCATGGCCTATTCTCTTTAGTCTTCTCAATAATCTTCAATCAACATATCAGTGATACTAGTAATGCTTCCGGAAAATAATAGTATATATAAAACACCCATCTCTACCCCCCCAAAAAATACAAAAGGAATGGTCCATATTTACTCAAAGTTCCAGTTGGAAACCTTCTTAGATCCAACTGGGATTTTCTGTTCTGTCTCATCTCAGGAACCACCAGAGAAGCAGTTAACCTAAAGATGTGATTGACAGATCTTAGGAAACCATTTCACCAGTTAGGTTAGAAAAGAAAAAAAAAAAAAATGAGGCTGTGGTCCCACACCTTATTACAATTTTTTTTTTTTCCTGTACCTATTTCAGAAAGCCTCCTGTTCTGGTATGGTGAGGCGGGGTTGACTGAATAGGAATGGTTACTAATGTCTCACTCACCTTCCTACATGAGCTAAGGTGTCAGATGCATCCTATGGTCAATGTCTGGGATAATCTTCCTAAAACGTTTGTTGTACGGTCATGCAACCTCTTGCAGTTCTGAGGTGCCCTGTGACTCCTTCTTCCCCGCTCAGTAGCTCCTTTCATAGAAACGTCCCTTTTAGTTAGTCAGTTGTTGCTGTCTGTAACTTTTGTGGTGTGCTTTCAGGTCATGTAAATAGCTGCCACCGAGTGAAAAGTTGCTGACAGTAAAATAGGTCAGTTTATAGTGAGAAGGACTGCAGAGAAGGACTTGAGGTACTGGTGGGTGAAAAGCTGGACATGAGCCACCAATGTGCACTCACCACTTGTGACTGGCCACCAGCTGGACTTAACTCCATTCACTACCATTCTCTGCGCTGTATAGATTGGTTTTTAGGAGTTAAAATAATAATTTTTGTTCAATGTTAACATGAAAATTTCCAGAGATACTGAGTGTTTGCAGATCTTCTGAGCTTTGACTGAGAAACGATGGTATCGGGATTATGGTATTGAGCAGAACCCCAAAAAGCCTAGGAACAGATCTTGGCTCTGTTGCATGGGCTGTGTAACACCAGAGCTATCTATAAGTATGCAACTGCTTTCACCTGATTTCAGCTATTTAAACTTCAGTCATCCAGCCTGACTTCGGAATCAAAGAGAGAGACAGGTTATCGCCCACTTTGAGAGGGTTAACTAGGAAAGGGAGGGGGAATCTCTTTCTGGATGCATTTATTCCTCTACAATGTTTTTAGGGGGCAGCTACACAGATAAATTTGACATATAACTTCCACGAAGACAAGTGACCTGGAATCAGTCCTACCCTTCACTGCATAGTAACCCAGCTCCTCACCTTGAAACTTACCTCTTCCTTTGGAGAGCTTATCCATTCAGGCTCCAAGGTTTACAGGCAAAGAGGCCCTTGTAATGAACATTTATTTAAAGCATCTGCCATTGTCAAATTTTCAGTTACCTAAGATCTTCACATACTACTGTAATGACAAACAACTCTATAAAGTAGGGGCAGCACTTCAGAAAAGCCAGGCTTTTATCTAGAACAACTTTTTTTCTTTGATGCTGTTAGGCCCCTGATCTATCTAGTGGCCTTTTTCAAAATGCACATTGCTTCAAGACCAGATTTCCTTTACTATTTTAGCAGCACAGGAGGAATTGATTCCGCACAAGAATCTAGTGGCACATCCATATTTCTTGTGTCTTTTTTATTAGGGCTGACTGGAGATATTTTACAAGTTAAGAGCAGCTCTGTAATGGCTTTCACATGATTGTTGTAGGAAAGCATCCCATGTTCTTACAGACTTGCCTTCATCCAGGTCCAACAAGGGGGGAAAAAAAGGGAGAAGGAAAAAAAAATGATCATTTATTTCTTGTCTAAACTTGTGCAAGTTCCATATCAGGGAAGTGCCTGGAAAAAGAAAGTGCTGGGGAAGGGGTGAAAAAACAACTGTCCCTCACCATGGGAATAACAAAGAACATAGTCCCTAGAAAAGGTATGTTTAAACAAAATAGTAGCAGCAAAACCAAACCAGAACACACAGAACAAATCTGCCTCACGCTCTGCGTCAAGCCTAGAGGACTTCAAAGACATCTGTACATGTGTGTGCGTGCATATGTGTGTGTTTTGAGGAAGTGGTGTTGTTGTAACCACTCTGAGCTTAGATTGCTATCAGATGTTTGGACAGAAGGACAAATGGTGACTTCGGTGACCAGCAGCCAACATGGGTGGAAGCAGGACAAGTCTTCTTAGCTACTGGCTCTTTATCTGGGGATGAGGGGAAAGGCAGAGCAGGACAATCTCCACACCGGAAAATGGGGTGACTGGACTCTGGGCTTAAAAACTCAACTCTGTCCATGCCAATGGGCAGCCCTCCAGACCTCAGCTGAGGTATCTGTGAAATACATTCTAGTCATGCTAAACGTAGATCCTCCAGTGGTGTCAGTCCAAAAAGTCCACGTAAGAATCTTGTCATAGACTTTATCAGCTTCTCAAGTTCTTTGGACAAGTTCAGATGGAAGCAGCTTGCTTCCTGGGATGATAAATTCATGAACATACAAATGAGTGGGTATGTACATGCTCATTGATTGTATGAAAGGACTTTGCTAAGTTCTTGCTACCTGTGCTCTGAAAAGGGCCTGTGAAAATTATTTTTAGTCAAATAGGAACCTCCTTTCCACTGCTGATTTTCTTATCTTTCATAGAAATATTATTGTCCGTATCCAGAATAGAAGACTGACCACACACAGATTTGAAGGCTGAAAGGATCTGTTTTCCGCAACTATAGCTACCCAAGTGGATGCATCCTTACCACAGAAGCAGTCATAAACTTATCTCCTTCTGTTCACAATTTAGTGTTTTCAAAGTCTTAAGAGAACAGTCCCGCTTCTGAAATCTGCCTTCATTTTGTCTTGTTTACATATATCACAGTGAATTCACAGCTGAAGTAAATATAAGTCACTTTTCTAACCCAGTGAAAACTGATTTGTACAATATGAGGATTAGTCCCAGTGAACCATAATCTACCATGTTCTGGTCATGACTTAAACCAGGAGGCACACCGCTGAAGAAATACCTGGAGCAAAACAGGAAAGATAACGGGACATTTTTAGAATGAAAAAGCTAATGTGTGTGCAGTTTGGTTGACATGAAGTTGCAGACAAATTTCCTAGCCATAGCTGCTCATGATTCCCTCCTTCAGAGCTTACCTTCCCTTCTGGAAAAGTCAAGTGTCATTCCCTGTGCCAGCTCCTTCTTAAGTGAATCAAGTCTTTTGGGTGGGAATCAGTTCATACTTACCTTTCAGGTCTTGGTCAAATCTCAGCACTTGTTGCTTTGGGTAAGAAAACAGGAAGCCAAACAAATAATTCAATGATGTGTAAAAGCTTTTGCTTGCAGTGGGGATGCTGTTTAACACATTCTTTTACTGAACAGCAAAGCTGATAACTTTTACCAGCTCTCACACAAAACTGGTGGGTAGTGGAGATGCAGGTTCTTTTTGCATAAGGACAGTGGAGATGCGGGTTCTTTTTCCATAATGGCTGTAAACGCAATCACTCACTCTGTCTAACTGATGGAGAAGAAATATAGTGGCTCCAAATCCCAAACACAATGGAGGAAAGGAAGCAGATAAATTCCAAAAACAAGTGTAAGGAACAAAATATCATGGTCCCTGAAATATACTAGAAGCAGAGCTTGGGAATCCTCCTTCTTCTCAGTGACTCTCAGACTGGCCATGTTAATGTACCTTATCTGTTTGGGCATGTGGTTCCCTTAAACTCCAAAGGGTGGGCGCTGACCTTGCTGTGGCCAAGCTCGCTCTCTCCTCAGGCAAAACGTAGTTTTGAGGACAGGTTTACTGTAGTCTTCATGATGCAGTGCAGACTGCACTAAATATCAGCATTTCTGAAACACAGGAAACTGCAATGAAAGACACCCTCCATAGTCCTGAAGGAGAATAGATGTATATTCTACCTGCAGAACTGTATAATGGGTCAGCCTATGTCTGACTGAAAATGAAGGTCAAAGAAAGTGTTCCCCCCTGATAAACAAGAATGGCAACCCCATATCAACAGATGAGGAGAAGGATGAGGTACTCAACAACTTCTTTGCCTCAGTCTTCACTGGTAACCCCTCTCCTCGCCCCTCCCCAGTGGATGGACGGCAAGATGGAGACTAGAGGGAAAAAGGCCTTCCCACTGTAAGGGAAGACCAGGTTCGGGACCACCTGAGGAACCTGAACATACATAAGTCTATGGGACCTGACGAGATGCATACCAGAGTCCTTAGGGAATTGGCTGTTGTCAT
>Ga0181612_142682_pt1 | contig 18948 bp, 22 predicted proteins | sample HoacroProtozoa21_FD_119630 | JGI IMG/M metagenome (GOLD analysis project Ga0181612, IMG submission 119630) | Hoatzin crop microbial communities from Cojedes, Venezuel. Combined Assembly of Gp0051906, Gp0051904, Gp0051908 | reverse complement strand
GGATTGGGTTTTTTCACAGCTGAAGTTCAGAAGAGAGGGGTTTGTGTATGTGCGTGTGTTTCTGTACAACTCTCTTCCTGCTTCCAGCTCTGCTTTTCCTTATTGATCTCACTCATAACCTGATCTCCCTCTTGTATAACTGAGGGAAAAATAACTGAGAGTAAAGTCCCGTAGATATGCTCCTGAGGGAGTGTTAGCCTTGTCCTAGATGGGCCAGCCACCAGCACAGATGCCAAGCGCTGCTCAGTGCTGTCCCATGAAGCCCCATGGCAGCTTCGAAGCTGCCCTATGAATAGGGATGCTGGAGGTTGGGGCTGCTCAGCAGAGCAGTGAAACATGCCCGGTTTTCCTCAATGCTTTTTTCCTTTTCCCTGAATAACCTGAAAGTGGAGTTCCTGGAGAGCAATAGGATTTTCTGGGGATGCTCTGTGTGACCACGCACCCACATTGTGGCACCGATGGGCTGTGATTGTGCCAGACCCAAGCGTGGCTCTGGGGCTTCCATGCAGGAGACCTGCACCGCTCCACCATGTCTCCCAGCTCCCACTCCATGCTGTATCCCTGTCTCTATTTACAAAAAGCTTTGGGATCATCTGCAATGAAGGCGTGCAAGCAATTATCACTGGAGCTAGGGCAGAAAGCGGAGGGCTTGTTTGTTTTTTTGGATCCAGGGCTGTTTGTTCAGCTGCATCTGTATCACTGCTAATTATTAAGACATTTACTACCATGCTTTATTTGTGTGTGCGGGTGCTTGTTTACCTTTCTCTGAAGCCTCCAGTTTTAGTTGCTCTTTGAGGAGAGTTTTTGGATCCTCAGCAGGATGGTTGGTGATTCTCAATGCTCTTGTCAAGGGACAGGGGAGCAGGAAATCTTTGGCGGTTCGAAACTTCGCCATTTCTTTTCTATTGTTTTTTTCTCAAGAACTGAGATTTTTCAAGCTCCATGGAAGAGCATGTGTCTATAAAACAAGAGCTGCTGAGCCTGTGGGATGTCTGCCCTCCTCTTAATTTTTGACGTGTCCGTCACCCTATCTATTTTAATCAGGAAGTCCTGTGTTCAAGCGGCTTCTCTCATCTCTAAATCCAGCTTGAAGTGCTGGAGCAGGGGGAGACGGCTGGTGCCAAGAGGCTCACCGAGGACCAGAGGAAGGCGTGGGATTAATGAAAGAGATTTGTTCATACAGGCCATTATGAAAAGTGGAGCTGAGATATCGCAGGTGCTGTGTGGGGATGGGGAGATTAACTTCTGCTGGGGCTTATGGCTTGGATCAGGGCAGGTGCGGCTGGCAGTAGGTAAATAGAAAATATGTGAGCTTGATATTAAAAAGAGGATCCTTATGTGGAGAAAGCTGTGAAAGCTGTTCACCTCTGCCCCAGCCCTGCTGCAGCTCACCACGGAAGTAGGAGCAGGGAAGGGTGTTTTTTTCTTGGGGGCTTATGAACGGCTTTTGCTGGACCATTTCAGTGATGTCCTGGTGAGGAATGGGTGGCATTAAAATAATCTCCGTTGTAACAGCCATGGGGGGCACTGATGGAGTGGTTAGGACAAGGATGCGGGAGTCAGGATGCCTGGTTTCTATTTCCAGGACTCATGGTGTGATCTTTGGCAAATGTTTCAATGTCTGTAAGCCAGCATTTACCGTCCGATCCCCACACAAAGTGGTTAGAGATTGAGGATTAGAGGTGTTTGCAGGTAGGGCAGGGAAGCAGCTCTTGACACCCTCACTGACATCTGTGTCCTTGGGATCCAAAGATGTACAAGACACACTCTGGGGGGCACTGATGAAGTTGGAGGTCTCTGAAGGAGGAAGGGCAGCCAGGAGTCTGGAGCTGGGGTTTGGAAGTCTTTGCCTGAGGACAGTGGCCGTTAGTGTCAGTACATACAGCAAAGTACACTGCAATGTGAACAGAAGTGGCAAATAAGTGGAGAGAAGGTCTTAAACTCCCATTTTCTTTCCCGTAAACCCACCTATGGCTCCTGTGTAGGCAGCTGGACCTAAAAGGCACCTCTATGTGTGCATGTGAAGGCCAGAGGTGCTTCCAGTGAGTCCCTTCAGTGCACAGAATTGCCTCCTGTTCTGCTTCCTCCATCCCCTCTTTTTTCCCTTACCTATTCATATCCATCCAAGGAAGCCCATTAGTTTCCTGCCTCTGTGTGATGTTGTTCCCTTCAAGGGAGGCAGCAGGATGCTCGGCTCAGCCCGTGGGCTCCTACCCCAAAGCCAGGGTGTCCTGCTGTCAGGTGAGACCATGTTTAACTTAATGACGAGGTGTCTTCTTCCCTCATACTTCTCCCACTCTTTTTCCTGCTGCCTTTCCAGTGTCTTTTCCCTGATTTGAATGGGCTTTGAATCTGGCTTGGCCTCGCCAGAGTGCCCAGAGCCTTTGCGGCTGCGAGGCAGCTTTATGCAGCAGGGATGGGATAATTTCATGCATGTTTACATACATCTGCATTTGAAATCGGCTCCAATTTGTGCATTTGTCAGAACCAGCATGCTGGTATTTCTCAGAAATTTCACTAGCTCTTGCTTTCCCTTAACCTTTTCTGCGCGGAGCAGAGAAGGGCCTCTGTCCCCCAGGCAAAAGCTGAGCTCACATGCTGAAGCCGCCTGCCTGTCCCAGCAGCTGGAGGAATGCCCTCTGATAAACTCTCAGCTGGGTGCAGAAAGATGGTCTCTGGGCTCCCCCACTGGGGTTCCTCAGCTCCTGAAGCAAGGAAAGGGCTATGGCTGTCCCTGCTTCATCACTTACATGAACATATGATACAAATTGCAGATGCAGCAGAGCCCAAGTGCCCCATGCAGCGAGGAAGGTGATGCTGGCTGGTCCCTCCATTTCTGCGTCCTGCTACATCTCAGCCATCTACAGCACAGCGACCTGGGGACTAAGCAGGCAGAAATTTGTTGTGTAGCAGCAAATAATTTCAGCTGATCTTTTTTGAACAGGTGGTGTTTAGTGGCAGCTTGCTTTGCCTTTCTTTGTTTTATTGATTTGAAGGTGCTGAAGATTTGTTAGGTTTAAAAAAAAAAGACAGTATAGGCAACGTGAACAGACCTGGGAAATCTTGGAGCTGGTACAAATGCCTTGTCTGAGTTCTCCACCTAAAGGCTTCGGTGGTCACAAAAGGAAGGTGGATCTAGTGTTTTGGTCTTTCCTCTGCTGGGGAATGATCCTGCAGTGAGGGAAGCTGCACAGGAGAGGGGTGACGCAAAAAGAGATGAAGTTCAGCCACTTCCTGCAAGTACCTTCAAGTCTGAAGCCTGCTCTGACCACTCACTCTTTTTGAGCTTAGAGGTGGAGCAGTGGCCAGCCCAGGGCTGCTGAGCTGCTTGTTGTTTGCAAACAGAGAACCTGCGCTTCCCAAGCCAGAACTAAATCACACAACAGGCTGGCAATGCTGAGCCGGGTGAGGAAGTAAGACTGAGGTGCTTGCAGAGACAGGAGCCGATGGTGTGGCTGGGGCCAAGGGCTGGAAACAGCCGCTTCACTTTCAGGTAACCTGGAAACATCTGACTTGGGCTGGGATTCCTAGTGCTCTATGAAAGAGCTTTGCTGAGATTTAAGGTGTCCTTGTGGGGATCCCAGGGCATGGAGGCTGTCTCAGGAAGGCCAAGCACCCCAAAATCGTGGGCGTCTTTATTCGAGGTGTGGAGTTCAGTAAGGAAGCACATGAGCCTTGTCAGCTATCATGAATACTTTGGGGTCAACTCTGTTCAGGTTGCATCGTGAGACTGCTGAAGAGCTGGTCTGTCAGCGAGGTGGGAACAGGCTCAGCAAAGCAATGGGACTAGTTGGAGCTCTGGTCTCAGGAAAAATGGCTTTGACTGGCAAAACCAACCTATCATTATAGGGTGGCTCTTTCTCACTGCAGGGGCTGGCTACTGGAGAGGGTGCAAAGCACAATATGCAGAGACTAGCCATTAGTTCTTATTTACCAGGGTTAACCCTGAGAATTAAAAAAATAAAACAGAAGTTGGCCAGTTCCCAGTGAACAGTGGTTTGGGAGGGATAAGAACAGCCTTTCCTTTCAGGCCAGGAAACACAGAAAAATAGATCTTCTCTTATCTCTTCCTCTAGAGAGTAGAGCTGAAACGACATGCCTCCTCTTTGCCCTCATTGCGGAGTTGCTCTGATTGTTATGATGATTGCCTCAATCCATCAGAATTTTAAGAAAAATACCTTTTGATTAGTCACCCCAGCCTAGTGCAAGAAAACCAGGCATCCCTCAGTCAGACGGGTAAGCATCAGCTTTCCCAGTCTGCTGCGAGAGGAAGGTGATCTGTGGAGCCAGCTCCAGGCGCTGGGGTAGAGCTGGCTTTGCTGCAAATCACCCAAGAAGGTGCAAGCATTAGGAAGAGAAAAAAGGTGAGTGTGAAGAGCAACGCAAACTGTACAGATGATAGCAGCAGCCGTGTTCAGGTACTGCTCTCTAAAGGAGCCCTTTCTGGGAAGAAAGTTGCGTCAGCAAGTATGTGGTGGCATTTACCAAGGCCTTTCCTAGCTGCCTTCCAGCTGCACATGTCATTTCATCTTCGCTATCGTGGGGTGTTCTGGAGCCATTCTTTCTTATGTCTGGCCAGTAATTAATTAGGAGGGGATCAAGGCTGATAATGCCCTCTAATCCCTTCTCTCTCATCATTTTGTTCAGTAATCCTTTTAATGCTAACAACCTGGGGGGTGGGGAGTAGCGGGGGCAGCAGAGGATGGGAGCCTGGGCTGTAGTGCTGTGCTGGCGCTGGCAGAGCTTGGTTGCGTGATGCCAGAGCATCCCTCTGCTTCCCTCCAATGGCATCCCCCAAGGAAGCATCCCAAACTGGGGAGCAGCTCACAGAATAGTGTGGGAGGTGAGAATTTCTATGTGGGGAGGACATGGTAGGAGGGTAATGAAGCAGGGATGGGGCAAAAGCAGAATCCATCATTCTCCAAATGCAGGCAGATTTTAGTTTAACCTCAAGGTCTCCACTGAGCACCACGGCTTTTCTGCTGCCATAGAAGTCTATTCACAGTCATGTCTGTGCAACGACCCTGGTTAGGAGATCCTTGATTTGCCTCCAGCTCCATGCCATCTTTCCAGTGGTATCCGTGAGGACACTTGACCAGTGTTCCCCGTCACCATGGGACCTGGAAAGGGACATCACCATCTGAGGAAGTCTGACGTCTGCAGTGGTCCTGGTGTCGGCAGCACAGAGGAGGTGGGGAAAGAAGCTCTGGGTGTGGGGATGGGTGGGAAGACTTGGTGATGGGTAGAGTGCAGAGCTGCTGGTGGGTTTTGGGCACATAGGAGTGGGGTGGTCAGAGGTGGTGGGTTTTGGGCAGAAGAGGTTTAGGAAATGAGAAAGCCAGAGTTTCATTTGCCAGAGGCAGCTGTAATAGCCCTACACTTCCATATGAATTAGCCAATATGAGTGCTGCTAACACTGACCCTCCTCTCCTGCCAGGTCAGGAGGAAAATGGAGGGTGTTGCCAGCCTGCACAACAAAGTGCTTGGGCGTTGAGCAAGCCCAGGGCTGCCAACACCACATCAACCTCCAATCTGCAGAAAAGTCTTTCACGTTCCACAGTCAAACGTCCTCATATCGCTCTGACTCAACCTCTTTAAATACTTTCTTGCCCGACAGCTGGAAGAGGAGCTGTGAACCTGCCGATTACAGGGACTAAGTGGGTCTGAAGGGCCTTTTGTTTGATCAGAGCCACGGTTATTACCCCTGACAGTCACAGGCAAGGAAGTCTCCAATGTGTGTTTGACTGAGTTAAGGTGCCTTTGATGCAAACTTCTCTTCATCCCATTTAAACTGTAGATCACTTCCATTCACAGTGAGAGGAAGCTAAATAATTCAGTGCCAGACAGCAGCAGCATTGATGCAGCTGGAGAAATGGGATGCCTTTTCCTAGCAGGCGGCATGGCCTCGTCTGCTTGAGGGGAGGGAGTTTTGGGAGATGCAACGTGTCTCTGGACTGGGTGGAGATTTGACCCAGGGTAGCATATCTAGCTAGAAAAATGCATGCGACTTTAGAGACTGAACAAGGGCCATTTGCTATCACAATCCCTAAATCCCCTCCCTCTGTGTGTTTAATAACACAGATGTCTATAAAGTAAATGCCAGCTGATTATCAGAAAACATATTTGCTGAGCATGAACAACTTTGTAATAATCAAACACCACAGATGAACACTATGTGGTTTGTAACTTCAGAGATCGGTTTTATAATCTGTTGTGTACCAAAATAATAAATACGTGTAGAGTAAAATCTTCTGCCTCCAGATCACAGTGAAAATCCAAGCTGAGTCTCTGGAGCTGTTGATATCTTGTGGCTCCTACCTCTCTCCTCTTGGGGATGGAGGTGGAAATCTGTTTTCTGGGTGTCCTGTGTTGTGTGTTTCTAATTCTTCTCTCCTGTGCCTATGGAGGGTCTTTCACCCAACTTACAGCCTAGCAACCAGCCCACAGGATGGCCAGAGACACGTGGTGCCCACAACACCCAGCAGCCAGGAGCCTTCCTCCATCACGCTCCTCGCCTTGCAGTGTTGTAGTTCACTGTGTTCGGAGATGAGCATGGGTATTTGCTGACCTGCAAAAGCAAACTGAGGAAGCCTCTTGCAGGCTTGCAATTGTTCCCAGGTGAATGGTCATCTTCTGACCCAAATGGGGCCATTTTCTTCAAAACAGTTGCCTGCGGATCCCTTTTGCCAAGATCCCTCGGTACACAGGTAGGAGCACACAGGCTTCAGCTGGCCCAGTCTTTGTGCTAAACTGCGGCTCTGCTGTGGGCTTTTTTTCTATGCATCATTTAAAATAGCACAGAGAGTTAAGCATCTGTTTTAAAATAGCTTTGTTAAAAAAAGAAAAGCTCGCTCCCCGTGACAATCAAAGAAAGAAAGAATAACCTCCTCGCAGCACCCGCTAAGTTATAGGCGAAGGGGACTGTGTGAGGAATAAATGCGTTGCCTCGGCTTGACACTTCCGACAGGGTCAAGTTTTCCCTGCACCGTAATGAGGTCTTGTTAGGAAAGGGGGAGCAGAGAGTGATGCTCGTTTCTCTTGGATCTCTGCATTTCAAGCTACCTGCGGAAGGAGTGTGATTGGGGATGGGAAGGAAAAAAAAATCGACTTGTTAGAGATTTCTACTTTGGGCTTGGATGTTCTAAGGATTCAGCATTGGAGTAAGAAAAGATGGGTGCAGGTGTAGCAGGAGGCCAGGCAAGCTCTGCAACAATGCTCATCTTCCCTCTCTTTCTTTTTTGTACCAATCTTTGTTGGTGCCTCAATTAGATGTTTTATCTTCAGTTTCTGTGATGAGAAACCTGGGAGACACATTGGTAAAAGCTTTGCTTTCCTGGCAATAAGAAGGCTAAACAGATTTTGGGGGTCTTGTGGCATCTAAGTGGATGGGGAGGGGGAAGGACTCCAAACTTTCAATCAAGCCCTGTCAGTTCTTTTCCATTTGAGAGGAACGAGGCTTGCCTTGTTAAAGGCAAAACGCGAGTGAGAACGGGCAGCATGCCAGGAGCCATTTGAGAGGCAGGTGAGACTTTCTGAAGTAAGAAATATCCATTCCACTCTAAATTGAAGTGTGTTAAATAAGGATGCTGTTTAGTGCTAATAAGGCAGGCAGCGAGCTGGAGAGCACAGCTGGGGTTACAGCTCTCGGCTAGCACAGAGGCCCTGGATTTGGATCTGGCCACATCTCTCGCTGTGTGCTGGGAAATGAGCTCCAGGCAGGTGTTGCCCTAGTTCCTCAGGATGCACATTGGTCAGCGAAGGCATGATTTGCTTGACTTTGCTTTTTTTGTGAGTGTTTGAGCCCTAGGGTGGGAGTGATGGGGGTTGTGGAGGTCAGGGCTCCTCTGGGAACTGGGTTTGGGTCTGGCATTATGTGGAAAGCTGCAGTGATGGACTGCAGCATTTGGGCTTGCCACACAGGGATGGGGAAAGCTGGCACAGCACCTACTTTTGTTAGGGTTTTCTCTACACGCAGGCCCTAACCCTCAACATGAGAACGCTCTTTTTTTTTTTTTCATTTTTAAGAAAATCTCTCTGCTTTTCTGAAGTGCTGCAACATAGAAGAACAGATGCAAATTAACACATAAATCCAGGCTGGAGGGTGTCACCAAAGGGACAGGTATTGCATAGTAATTAAAGAGCATGAAATTCTCCGTGAGATGTTTGTTAGTGTGCTCTAAATAGCCAATTGCTGTTTCTTAAATATTCAGTAATTATTGTAACTGGACACAGTTTGGCTTGGAATTTAATAAGACCTTACTGGGGAGGAGTCTATTAGATCACCAGGAGGTCGGTGGGGTAATTTAACAGTAGTGCTTGTGTCTCTGCTTATTGATTGTGCTCAAGAAGGCAGCGCAGTGGTGTCCAGTCAATAGGGCATGAGAAGAGGGCACGAGGCACGACCTGGCCTCCCTGCTCTGCTGCCAAGGGGGCAGGTGGCTCCGTGGGTGCTCGTCCCCTGTGGTGCAAGGGGCTTTGTCCAGCACAGAGCCCTGCTCTCCGGAGCCCTCCCTTGATTTTATAGGCAGAACAGCAAGATGCAGGTGTGGGGATGTGTGATTTCTTGTGGTCATGTAGCTCTGCCTGAGCTGAGCCTGGCTCTCAGGTGAGCTCCGTGCTCTTTGCATCCTCCGCATGGTACCAGGGGAGTGTGCAGTGACCCTGCAGCCGGTTTGCCTCCATTACCCCAACCTACCCTGACCGTGAGGTCCATTGCCAAGCCCTCCGACTGTCTTTGTATGCAGCAGCCTTTCATATTAAGAGTGAAGAAACACACCCTGGATATTTATCTCATGACATAGTAGAGAAAGGCTCTTTGGAAAAAATGCTATTTCCGTCCTTGCTGGTGTGCCGGAAAATATTAGCTGCCAATTACTTGTTTCTCTGAAACAATACAAGGCCTAGGAAATTACCCATGAGAAGGGGATGTTGCCTGGGCATTACTGCGCTCTGAGTCAGGCTCCCTGGGCAAGGTAGGCTGCTGTGGTGTGGGGCGGCTCTGCTGGGCTGCTGCAGGAAGGAGCCGGGGGGGGGGACCCGGAGAAGGGGGTCCCCATTGTCCGTGCTGCTCCTTTGTTAAGTTGCTTCCGAGCTTTGTCTTGGATTTTCTCCAGGATGTTCCTGGACACTCTGGAGGCTAGCTCAGCTTAGGAGCCATGCCCAAAAGGCGGCAGGGATCAGACTGCACGGTCCTATGCAGACTCTCCAGGCTAGCTCTGCACCCTCAAGTATCTCCATGCATTTTCTTGCTGTATCTCAAGGCAAACAACTCACATCCATGTTGTATGTAGCAGAAGATATTCCTCTGGCAGGCTCACATTATCTCAGATATTTTGGACTGAAAAGTTTATTAGGTATATTTGGCTGCTGTGTCTTGTGCAACGCTTTGAGGTCATGTAATAAAAAGCACTACAGAAGGACTGGCAGGTCTTCTGCCAAAGGCTGAGCTCACTGCTTGTGCAGTCCGGGTTGCCTTTAAAATGTATGCTAGGGAGTAAAATGTATGCTAGGGAGAACTGCGCTGCTCTCAGACAGGAAGGAGAGAAATGCCTTCATCACAGCTCAGACCTGTCCAGCCAGCTCGCAGCACCAACCAGGATAAGACCGTTATGTCTCAGTGATGGCTGCAGCATCTCTTTATGCCTGGCAGTGATCAGCTCTGGTTTAAGATCATGACATGCTATCGAATGTGAGATTTGTATTTCCAAGCACTGCTTCTACAATTAGGTGTTTTTGTATTGCCTGCCTCTCCCCCAGGAATGGAAAAAAAAACCTCTGTGGGATATTTTTGTAGAATTTCCTGCCCTCCAAAATAGAAAAACAGTCTTAGGGGTTGAAACAACTTCAGCTGCTCAGTTAATTCCATTGTGTGCAAGTGAGGAACAGGCACTTTAGAAGAAATGCCTCTTTTAATTGCAAACCAACTTTCCATGAGAATTTATTTCTTTTTCCTCCTGAACAAGATTTCACCCTGCCCTCAAAACCACAGTCTTTTGGATCATACAGGCAGGATGTCACAGGATTATTTTTGCTCAGGGAGGGAGGCTCGCTTCTCTGAGAATACCTCTATCTTCCCACCGCTCGAGCTACACTCGCCTGATCTTTCAGACACATAATCTAAGCAGCCTTGCATCACTGGAGCCCAATTTAATGCCAAGCCATAAATTGAGGGATCAGAAGTGCCTATCCACAATGAAATCCTGTTCACAGATTAGGGAGTCCTGGCCAAGCAGCCCTAGAAATTGAACTAGGAGACTGGACTAAATCAATTTGATTCACCCAAAGGGCAGAGCCCCTACTGAAATGCATAAAACAGAAGGGCAGGATCTCCCATTACCATGCACCTGAACAGGGGGATGAGCCATTCAAAAGTGCAGTCTGACCTTTTCTAGCTGAAATGTCCCACGTGCCGACTTTACTCTCTGTCTGCTTCCTTTATTCCTTTTCCTTTTCCTCCCTCTCCCTTCCCTCAACTTGGGTGGTAATTTTAGGCTTTCGGCTAAAAAGAAGTAATGATGGTCCTGAAAAGGGAACTGGCTTTTGCACAAACCCGAGAGTGGAGCTGGACCAGCTGCACATCCATTCCTTGGCATGGAATCCGGATACGCTGCTGCAACGTAGGTACCCGTGGGAAAGGGGGGAGGGGGGAGTTGTCTAGACCGATGCTTTCCTGGGAGGAGTATTGCATGCATGGGACCTCATGGTGGAGAAAGAAGGGCATCAGGATGAACGTCTGTTGAAAGAGGAGGTATTGTGCCACCCTTCTGCCTAGTGATTTGTGGATTATCTCCCTCTCACAGGAGAAATTGGTGATGTGGAGCTCGAGCATGTGCTCATTTCATGCTCCGTGTAGCAGCTCCAGAGCAGACGAGAACGGGGAGGAAGGGAGACCATGCTGCAATCCACGAGCCTTGCACTCACAACTCCAGAGTTTGCTCATGGGGCAAGACTCTACTTAGTGTAGGAGAAAAAGCAAGCTCCCACGCAGCTTGCAGTGTCTCTACTGGAATAAAAACGCTTTGGAAACATGGGCAATGCGGTTGTTCTTCAAGCAGAGCAGTTCATGCAAGAGGACAAAGAATGCAGCTGTGAGAAAATGTCTCCTACCCCAGGGTGGGATGCTCTTTTTCTAACTGCTCAGCACAGTGTTGCCTGCACCGATCCTCTGCTACTAAACTGCGACTGTAGCATGGCCCATGACTGGACTGTCAGGTGGGTACAGGCTGGCTTTGGGATGTCCTAATGCAGCGAGAAAGCTGATGGATCCTGCAGATGGGTGCAATGGGGCTTAGAAATCCACAGCTGGTGGAAGACCCTGGGACAATCCTTGGCCCCTGGGAAAGCAGTGCTCTGCCTGCTCTTAACCATGACCCTACAGCTGGATCTTTGATGGAGGAAGCACAGGGAGTTCACCAAACTCATTGTGCGTATATGCACGTTCATACCCCACACTTTGGAAAATGCTCTTCAAAGGCATCCTCTGTCAAATAGCTCCTACCCACAATATCCTTGGAAATTGCCCCTCTGCCTGAAGAGTTTGTAAACAGTAATGACTGGCCCTTGTTGAAAATATTAGCCAGAGCTGGTAGGAGACGGTTCACCACAAGGCATTCAGCAAAGCAGACTATCACAATTCAGATGTGGCTTGATCAAACTCAAGGCAGTAGAAGATGTGCAACAGATTACAGGCCAGATCGCATGAGCCACAAACCACATTAAAAGTATAGGGACTACAATAGATATTCTGCTCTCACACTTAAACACGATCCTGAATGAAAGGATTTCCCCTGCCTCCAGGCCTTCTTCCCCTAAGAAAGGATTTCTGTCTCCAGAAAATGCATTCCAGTTGCGTGAAGCACCTCGGGTACTGTGAGCATCTTTGCATAACAATGTCATGTCAAACAAATTCCTGCCTGCTCCTTGTCTACGCCTGATGTATTGTGCTCCAAAATGGTTTTGACTACCTGCCACCTCAGCAACACCTGATGGCTATGAAATTAGCAATTGCAGAGGCAGCTGTGAAAATGAAAAGTAAAATGGGGAGGGAGAAGGAGGGGAAAAGCCAACAGATCGGGTACTGAGGTTCTCGGAGAATGGAGGGAAGAGGAAAACCAGCTGGGGACAGGTTTTGTTCTCCACTTCCCAAATGAGGGATGATGTCTCTCAAGTGCCACACAAATGACCAATGGTGTGGAAGGGCTTTCTAATTATTAATGATTGTTAATCTGTTCATTAACAGTGATGGTCAGCACTTTGTAAGAGGGATGATTTGTTTTTCTCTAGAGAGTAGAGCCCTCCCTTGTCTGCAGCTTCACCATGAGCTGTGGATGTGTGTGTGGAGGGATAGAAGGAGGGAAAAGAGGGTATTTTGGTAGTCGGTGCCTGATGCTGAGGTGCCATTATGGTTTTGGCAGCACCCACATCCCTACGGGTGTTGTGTTGGGTCCCTGGGAGACGGGGAATCAGTGCTCCCCAGCATGTGTAAAGCAGATGTAATTAAAGCCTGCCGTGCCTGCCACAGAGCATATGGGACATGTTAGCAGAGTAATTAAATTTTGTGAAGTGAGTCTTTGCTGGAAAGCTGGAGGGTGGGTCGGTGGGAGGCAGGGGGAGCAGTAGTACTGCCATACGCCTGCCTTCGGGAGGGAGCGCGCTGCCCCTCGCCACCTCGGGTCCTCACTCCAAATTGCTCCTTGCGCTACAAGCTGAGAAAACAATTAAGTGGTGGTTCATTTGCATTATTTATTAGTATGTACATATGAAAAAATACTGAGGGAGCTGGTCAGACTGTACAGATGTTACAGATGAAAAAGAAGCGTATTTGTGTGCTTGTGGGAAATGATGAGAAGGACTTCTGAGCAAATTGGCAGATGTGGTGGACAGGGGAGCAGAAGGGGCAGAGAAGAAGGGAGCAGGGAGAACAGAAAAATCTGGTTCCTGCAGACGTGGGTAAAATACACGTAATGCACAGCAAATCTGCCTATTAGTGGAGGATGGAAAATGCTCATGAATTGGAGTCAGTGCATGTCACTGGTGGGAGATGCAGTGTGGAGGTTCAGAAAGGCTGGAAGGGTTGGTTTGCAGGTTTTGGGATGGGATGTATGGTTTTTTTTACCAGATGAAACTTTCCAATACAAAATCTTTAGACGTTAAACTTCCATTTTGGCACAGTCTTTTTCACCTAAAATGAGAAAAAGGACCTAATTTTTTAGAAGAAAATATAAGAGTCAAGCAATAACTAAGTTTAAACAAAATTCTTTTCAGGGTTAAATGAGTTATTTGTAGCTGCCTCACACTGAATATTGTTTTCTTTTACTTCCCCACAAAAGTGAGTTTTGCCTCAAATCTCAGCTTATGCATCATACTGTTTTCCTTCTCCAAACCTTTTGGTTTACCTATTGAATCTGGTATTCACCCCTCATTGTGTTTGCGCAACTCTTACAAAGGAGCCAGCTTTCATAAACACCCAGTTTCACGCAGTGACGATTGCAGAGGTTATTAATGCATGGAATGGGTTTATCTCTTCCTGAGGACACATCTATAACGATCCACCCTTTCCCCTCTGTTCAAGATGCTCGTAGAGAAAATTGTGGGTTGGGAAGGCTGGAAAGTGGTGACCGACCACCGACCTCTCTGAAAGGATTGCTGGCTCCGAAGCTTTCATTTGGGGCAGTGGCGAGGGAAGGGGGTGGTTTTGCTTCTGCGGTGGTGGGCCTCGGCATTCCCTGTTCAGAGCAAGCACGTGGCAGCGTTCGAATAGCACAGGCAGCTGTGTTTGAAGAAGTGCTCCCTAATTACCCTCCCGCTTGATGAGAGTGACAGCCCATTGTGCTGGCCCCAGCTGTAGGGCTGCTGGTCTCCCGCCATCCCTTGGAAGCTGAACAGGGCAGCGGGATGCAGGCTTCTCTGGCAGCAGCCCCTCTCACTGCTGTAGGGCACTGCCCTCCTTGCATGTTATAGCAGCCTCGGCTGGCTGCCCGGGCAAGAATGTGCCTCTATAAAAAGGGCCGGTGGGCTTGAATTGTAGTGCTAGGCATGTCACCGATGGATAATTTCACTTCTTTTGCAGACAAAATGGTCTAGAATGGGAGGGGTGAACACAGATGGATGTGCTGAGGCTCTTCCGGATGAGTGGAACTAGAGCTCCTGTACCTTGCTAGTGCAAAGCTGAAGATCATAATTTCTCAAGGAGTCATCTTTTAGTCTTGTCCCTTCTGCAAAGCCTGAGTACGACACTATACCTGTGTAAGTATTTTGGGTTGTGAAACACAGCTGAGAAATGCAAGGGAAGGGAGAGAAGGTGGGACTGGGGCTTTGCTTTGGGTAAATCCTCTTGTAGTGTAGACTCCTCAGAAGTGCTGAGACATGATCCATGTCCATGACAGCAATGTTTACTTTGTGGAAAAAATGTTCTACCAGGTTGTCCACAGGACCCAGGATAACCTCAGTTAGCCCAGAGAGAGAAATCCACAACATACAGGCAAGCCCCTTCTGCTACCATATTCTGAAAATGCTGATGAGGGGGGAGCAGGGCTTTAAGTGAGCGAGGGATGCTGAAAAGTAGGGTCACAGAAACTGTTTAACAAATGAACTCTGCCTGGCTTCATATTTGCTTAGCATCTGCCTCAGCATCTGCACCACTCCTTTTCCGGAGATCTCTTGTTTCAGCTGGAGGGGGTAGCTATGACTGACAGCATGAATTTCCTTGCAGTCACCCCCAATTCTCCCCGTGTCAAAACATTTTTTCACTGAGGATGAGTCAAGCACATCTGAAAAACACTCTCTAGCCAAAAAAAAACCAAGTTAATAGTTTTGTGTGGTGGAAAGTTCAGCAGCTTTCAGAGTTCTTTTCCCTTCATTTCTAATTAGAAGTTATAGACTGGAGACTCCCCACAAGTCATTAAGCTCCTACATTTATCATCGATTCTTCCAAAATATGGTCTTCCCCAAAGAGTTTGCTCATCTTTTGGAAATGCTTCCCTTGGTAGTTTCTCTTGCCTCTCCTGGCAGCTGCTCCTTTATCTAATTGCTTATCAAGAGCAAAGCTTCCCCTGCACCCGATCTCAACTTGCTGGGTTATGGTTTAAGGTTGTCAGTCTCTGTACTAACGGTGGATGCTTAGGAGACCTGAGGTGAAAGGGTTCAGATCTTGGGTGCTTCTCCAAATCTCCTGGCCTCCAGAGACTCCCTGGGTCAGTGTGCATGGGTATCCTTGGCCATCCCTGGGGTGCAGAAGGGACCAAAACCCACAATCCTTCCTGGGAACCCTGGCAGCCTGCTAACCTCCAGTGCCTACTGTAGGAGCATGGTGGGATCTGTGCCAGCTCAGCCTGACATGTGTCCTGTGTGCCATACCCAGATAAGCTCTGCCACATGGTGGGAAAACCCAGGTGCGGTTTGGGAGCTGAGTTTGCAAGGATGCTGTATCGAAATGCAGAGAGGTCTCAGAGTGGCCAGAAAGTTATTGCTGCCAGTCTCCAGTAGCGTGCGTGTGTATCTGGGAATGATGGTTAACACTGTTGGAGGGCTACCGGATGAGGTAATGAGCCCATCGAGGGGATGGCACAGTCCCCTGTCCTCCCTGTGCCCGACTCTGTCAGAATTAAAGGTATTAGCAGCACTTTGTACACTGCATGTCCATACCTGACGGCCCTGTGTCACCCCCATACTTGCTGGCTTTGTAACAGTACAGGGCAGCTTGGCTTTGTGCAGCATCTCATCAGCAGCGGGGGCTACAGGATCCTCTCAGCTCAGGGAAAGGCTCCTTTTCTTCAACTGCAGACCAGAAAAATGGAGGGAGTCCGTTTAATTACCATGTGCCTCTGCTGTGTGCTCAGGAGGATGGGGCTGCAAATGTCACCAGGCTGTGGGCCATTTCCCTACTGTGCCAAAAACAACATGCAGCTGCCAACACACGATGGAAACATGGATGGGAAGGTTGTGGTGGGGAGAGCCACCTCGGATGGGGTGATGTGGCACAGGCAAACGCCTTTCCTCCAAAGGGGCCTGAGATGGTGCTGCTTGAGATGCCCACATCTGCAGAGCTCCTGGTTTCTCCTTTGCTTGGCTTGGATGGCAGAAACTTCATTTACAATTTGCTTTGCAGCATCCCAACCTGGCAACTGCAGCAGTGAGAAAGAGAGGGAGAGTGAAGAAGAAATATGTAACTAGGTCAGTCTGCTCCACATTACAGCTTCATCCTTTACCCAGGGAGGAGCTGTGGTCTTTGCCTGCCTCTCGCTGTTCCCATTCAGTCACTTGATGGGGTTTCTAGCTACTTTGAGCCTGCAACCTTCAGATCAAGACTTTTCCATCTTTTTTTTTCTTCTTAACTTGGCTTCCACGTTCAACTCTGCTTCTTTCAACCTGTGTTCAGAGGCTCACAGTGGAAGAAACCTTTTGCTGTATTTAATTGTAAAAGTTCCTTCCCTATAAAAGTCTTGGCAAACTGGGCTGGCTCAGTGGTTAGTGCTTTCCTCTCCTCCTTGCAGGGGCAAAGTTCAGTTACTTAGCGCCTGGCTGCTTGTTCCCTTGTCCAAGAAGGAGTTTTTAATCACAGTAGGGCTGGATGGTTTGGCTTATTCACAGCAGGGTTACAATGACAATTGCCATTAGGTCTCTTGTTCAAATATGGCTTGGATTGTTAGTGAAGTTTTAACTGTTTCGTGGCCAGTGTATGAGGAGTTGCTGGGTTCAGCCTGTTTGCTGGTGGGTGGATGTGCCTGTTCTGTAAATGCACCCATGCGATGAGCACCAGGTGATTTCCCATGCCCCTCATTGCACCCCTCCATGTTTATGCTAATCACCAGACACCAAGGTATGCATCTGGTGGATGAGGTCAAACCCATGCAGCTGTCCTTGAAGGCAGAGGGATGCAGAGAGGGAATGGTCTGTCACCCCTCTGCATCCAGAGGTAGAGACCATCCTGCCTCCCTTATCCCTCCGCACATTCCACTATGGGCGGATGAGCAGAGCTGTCCTACTGCGAACCTTTCCCACCTCCTTTGTGAGAATCCCTCTCGCCACAGCATTTTCCAATTCCCCCACCCCAAGCTACACACCTTCCCTTCCTCGTGGCGATCCTCACTGATGCCTTCCTGTATTGCCCCCCTCTTCTTCTGCCTCTTTGGACCAAAGCTGAGGAGATAAATTTGCCCAGTGAGGTTGCCTTAATTGGCTTTGGAAACACGGCTGGTTTGGTATCATTAATACTATCAGTATGAAAGTAAATAGAGATGGCACATATGGGCCATTAGTGAGTAGCATGTTAATTATGGTGAGGTGCTGCATTACTCACTCTGGGCTGGATCCTGCCTCTGGCAAGCAGCACTGTCATCACACTGTCCTCACTGCAAACAGGAGGGCTGGAGATGGTGCCACGTGCAGCAGTGCCGTGGGGCAGGCTGCTTCCGTAAGTCAGTTTGTATAAATACCTGCGCCTGTGCAGGGAAGGATTTTATCTGAGAGCAAAAGGCAGCAAAAGTTGGGGCGAGGCACCAGGGATCATCTGGAAGAGGGCCTCTGCTCGTCAAATATTAGTGAGCATTTTAGAAACAAAACTGATTTTTTCTTGTTCTTAATGAATCTTGTACAACTCAGGCTCAGACAGTATTTGCAAACCATGGGGAGAAAAAGATTTAAAAACAACAACAACAGAAGAGCATTAGCAGGAAATAATCTCATCAGCCCCAACTCTCCAGCAGCGCTGGAGACAGGAAAATGATGCCTTTTTATTAGCCTTATTGTCTTTAATTAAAGCATTCAGCAGAACCCTCTGATAATGGACTGCAAGTGAGGTCGGCAGCATTTGTAATAACACAATACAGGGTTCAATTAAGTTGTACTTTTGTAGCTTTTCATCTCCAGTTTAAACAAGCTAGTGATATATACCGAATGATTACCTTTCCGAGCTGGGGGAAAAGAGGAGGGGCACAGAGGCTTGGGAAGACAAATCACTTGTTGCTGCATAACTGATGCTGTAAAACCACTGCATTTCCCCCCAGCATTTTCATGTGTTCAGCCAGCTTGTAGGGTACCCCATCACTGCCACCACGACAGGCTGGCTGTAATTTGGCTGCTATACAGCAGCGATTAGGGATGGCTTTCTAGACCACATTTTCCTATCACTGTGGGTAACCACTGCAGGTTTGCTAAACCTGAAGCTTTAAAAAATATATTTTTGATGGTTGCAGTACCGAAAGAACTCCAAACAAACAGGGGGATCAGAGATGGCAGAAGAAAAGATGAGAGGTCCAGGTATAACCATTTGAGCTGAAAGACTGTGGATGATTGACAGGCAGTTGATATTTGCTGCTCCTTCTTTTCCCTGCTCTTTTGAATTATTGGTCATAAAACGCCCTGCAGTTGCAGTCTTGCTGTGTCAGAGAGAGAGAGAGAAGCCAAGAAAAGACCCACATGGCTTACACTTAACTTTATCTTCACCATTAAGTAATGCTAAATTAGAATGAAATCACACTGGTAATACAGGTGACAGCTATATGAAGACCAAATGAATTCCCTATGATCAGTGCCATTAAAAAGAGCACATTGGCAGAATTCACGATGATGGGACACTTACCGTGCGTATAACTCATGTGTACACAGGAAACTCATGGTAAATCTGGCTGGTGTTTTACGTTAGGCTTTAAAAAAAAAAAAAAGGGGCTTTTAAAGCTTCTGTTCAGATTCTCTTCTCTCCAGACCTGATGTAAATTTGCAATAACTTAATTGCACTGCTACTCTGTTGTGGGGGAGAGGAAGGGACTTGAATGGAAAGCAGGGACTTTACTGAGGCTTCTGGACAGAGATGCTGGGTGCTTCCATCTCTCACGTTGGTGTTGCCTGGGCTGTGCAGCCTTGTGCTGCCCCCAGAGATGTTCCTTCACGGCCTGGGCAGGGGGCATTGCAGGTGGGACTGTGCCGACTCCCAGCAGTAGGTATCTTGCTATG
>Ga0181612_159018_pt1 | contig 18949 bp, 18 predicted proteins | sample HoacroProtozoa21_FD_119630 | JGI IMG/M metagenome (GOLD analysis project Ga0181612, IMG submission 119630) | Hoatzin crop microbial communities from Cojedes, Venezuel. Combined Assembly of Gp0051906, Gp0051904, Gp0051908 | reverse complement strand
TTGCTGGGGTTGAGTGTGACGGTGGAGCGCCACACGAGCCATGGCCGCATCGACATGGACATCATCACCGACAAATATGTCTACCTCTTTGAATTCAAGGTTGATGAAACCGCCCAGAAGGCGCTGCAACAAATCAACGAAAAAGGCTACGCTGCCCCCTTCGCCACCACCGGCAAAACCATTTATAAAATAGGTGTAAACTTCTCGAGCACAACCCGCACCATTACCGACTGGCTCATCGAGTAACCTCACCATTTTCCACAGGAAATATCGCTATAAGTGACCAAAACTTGAAAAAAAAGCAAGTTTTGGTCACTTATAAGGTATTTTGTGGGTATTTGTTGGTGTAAATAAGGGGGTTACTTGTAGCGGCGGTAGGCGGCGGCGAGGCGGGAGGAGTAGCTGGTGACGGCGCGGGGGCCGTTGTAGCCACGGGCAAAGGCGCGCCAGTTGTGGGCGCGGAGGTACTTGAGGAGGCCGACGCGGGTGATGAAGCGGCCGAAGAGTTCGAGTTGCTGGAGCTCGCTCTCGTTGTTGAGGGCGACAAATTCCTCGATGCTTTTGCAGCCGCACTGGCGGTAGTTGAAGCCGCCAATTTGGAACAGACCCCAGAAGGTGGACTGTAGCGCCAGGCTGCGGTCGACGTTGCAGGCATCGTTGAGGCGTGCATATTGCGCCTTGCCGTAGGAGCCATAACGGCGGGGGTTGACGCTGGCAAAGGCGATGGGGGCTTGCTTGCGTGCGGTGGCTTGGGAGATGCCGCGCTTGGCAAGCATGTTCTTGAAGACGCTCAGGTCGAAGTTGATGGTGGCTTTCCCAGGTGATACAAAGCCTTGATGGCCAGCCTCGACGGCGCACACGGCCTTGATGGCAGCCACATCGACGCCCAGTTCGCGAGCCACCTTGCGGAAGTCGGCCTCGGTGAGGCGCGTGTAGCGGGTGCTCGAGGACTTTTTGCTGGACGATTGTTCAGCGGCTTCGGGCGCAGCGGGAGTCTCGGGCGCAACCTCGGTGATGGTGGTGGCCTCGACGGGGGTGCTATCGGGCATCGCTTGTCCCATCGCGGGTGTCGTGCCCTGCAGGGCGGCAGTGGTCAGTAGTGTGGCCAGTAATCGAGTATTTATTATCCTCATTTACAATAGGTTAAATAGTTGATAAATAGTTATAAAAAACCAGGGACGGTGGTGACGCATGGTGCACTGCCGTCCCCAGTTTTATTGCACGAGGCTACTCATGCCGTGGCGATTACTTGCCAGCAGCGACAGCCTTGATGATTGCGATGGTGAAGTCCCAGCCCTTTTGAACTGCGGGGATGTGGCAGCGCTCTTGCGGCGAGTGCACATACTGCAGGGTGGGGCCGTAGGAAATCATGTCCATGTCGGGGCGAACCTTCAGGAAGAGGCCGCACTCCAGACCAGCGTGGATAGCGTTGGTGATGGGTTTCACGCCGTAGAGTTTCTCCCACTCGTCAACGGCCACCTTGAGGATGTGGTTGTTGTAGTCGGGCTCCCAGCCTTGGTAGCCACCCTCGTTGACAACCTTGTTGGCACCCGAGAGGTGGAAGATGGCGGCGCAGCGGTTGCACAGGTCCATCTTGCGGCTCTCAACGGCCGAGCGGTGGAACATCTCAACAACAATCGTGTTGCCCTCGCGCATCTTGACACTGGCGAGGTTGGTCGACGTTTCAACCAGGTCTTCCATCTCGAGGCTCATCGAGTCAACGCCGTGAGGCAGTGCATAGAGGGCCTCAACAACGCGGTGCGCCGTGTCGCTATCGATCATGGTAGCGGGCTTGTCGACGCTCTCGCAGGTGATTTCCATCTCCTTCTCGGTGTGGCGATACTCGTTGGCAATCTCGGCCTTGAAGTTGTTGAAAATCACAGCCAGTTTCTCCTTGTCGGCGGATTTCACGCCAATCACAGCCGTTGCGGCGTGAGCGATGGCGTTGTGCAGGTTACCCGAGTCAATCGAGCACAACACATAGTCGAGCTCTTGACCGATGGTCCACAGCAAGCGGCCCACGAGCTTCGTGGTCGATGCGTAGCCAGCGTTGATGTCGGTGCCCGAGTGACCACCATGGAATTTCTCGAAATCGAACTTGAAGTAAACGCGGTCGGCGGGAGCGGCTTCCTCCTTGTAGTTATAGGTAGCGAGCGTAACCAAGCCGCCAGCGCAACCCATGGTGATGATGCCATCGTCCTCGCTGTCGAGGTTGAGCAGGTAAGCACCCTGCAGCATGTCGGCCTTGATGTTGCTAGCGCCCGTCAAGCCAGTTTCCTCGTCAACGGTAGCGAGTGCCTCGAGGGGACCGCACTTGAGGTCGGGGTCGGTGATAGCTGCCAGCGCGATAGCGAGGCCCATGCCATCGTCGGCACCCAGGGTAGTATTGTTAGCACGCACCCACTCGCCATCAACGATGGTCTCGATGGGGTCGGTGTCGAAGTTGTGTTTCGAGCCAGCTCCCTTTTCGGCAACCATGTCCATGTGTCCTTGCACAACGATGCCCTTGGCATTCTCAAAGCCAGGAGCAGCGGGGCGGAACATTGCCACATTGCCCACCTCGTCGACCTTGTACTCGAGCTTGTGCTCTTTAGCGAAGTCGATGAGCCAGTTGCGAATCTTGTCTAACTTGCCCGATGGACGGGGAACTTTGGTGATTTGGTCAAAGATTTTCCAGACCTGAGAGGGTTGTAAGTCTTTTACGGTCATAGCGTTGATAAATATTAGAAAATTGTTAGTAATGCTTGCAGGGCACGAAATTTTGTTAAATCGCACTCAATACGAGCGTAAAGTTACAAAAAAATTTTGATACATGCGCACATAAGTCAGGAACTTTGTCTAATTTTGCGCTAAAATTATAACGAACAAGTGGCCACATTATTGTTAGTAATAGGGTTAATCGGGCTGGCAGTTCTGCTGCTGGGCGTTCGCATCTTCTTTGTCAAGGGCGGGCGTTTCCCTAACACGCACATCCACGACAACCCTAACATGCGCAAGCGTGGCATCACTTGTGCTCGTGATAGCGAATTTTACAACTAAAACCTATACATTTTTTTTAGAGAAACAATGAATTTGCTCAATCGTTCCTTCCTCGTGATTGTTGCCCTGGCTTTTGCTGTGGGTCTGGTATCGTGCAACGATAAGCCCGAGACTAAAGCTGCGCTTCCCTCGTCGGCTGCCGAAAAGATGACCATCCGCTATATCGACGAGGATAGCATCATGGCCAACTACAACCTGGCCAAAGACATCAACGAGGCCATGTTACGCCGCCAAAACCAATTTGACGCCGCTCAAACGCAACGCGCCGACCAAATCAACAAATTTGGCAACGCCATGCAGCAGAAGTACAAAAACAACCAGTACCTCACCGAGGAGGCTTTCAACGCCGACCAAAACAAGCTGCAGAAAATGCAGAACGACGCTCAAAACTACCTCGCTCAGCTGCAACAGAGCATCCAGAACGAACTCAACCAGAGCCAAATTCAACTCATGGACTCGCTCAATAACTTCATGAAGGACTATGCCAAAAAGAAAGGCTACGACATGATTCTGCGCAAGAGCGCAACGCTCTTCATCGACAGCAAGTATGACGTGACCGACGAAGTGATTGAGGGTCTGAACAAACGTTACAACAAGGTTGGCAAGGTCGCTAACCCCGGTCCCGTCAAGAACGAAACGGCTACCGAGGACACCGAAAAGCCCGCCGTTAAGCTCCCCGAGGTAGGCTCGAGCGCTAAACCCGCTACGGCTACACCGGCAACCGCCAAATAAAGCCCAGCTAATCAGCCGGCTCGCGGCATCACAACGAGTGGCGATGGGGACACACGCAAGACACCCCACCGCCACTCGTTGGCGGCTAACGACACCGCACCACCACAACGCCCCCTCTCCAGTCAACCACATCCCCACCTCTTAACACAAGCAACCATGGGACTTATCGACGACAGCAAACGCATTAACGACACCATCGAGGAGCACGCCGTCCTCGTGGGACTCATCACACCCGAACAAAACGAGAACAAGGCGCGCGAGTACCTCGATGAGCTCGACTTCCTCGCCGAGACCGCCGGCGCCATCACCGTCAAGAAATTCTTGCAACGCGCCGACGCGCCTAACCGCACCACCTTTGTCGGCAAGGGCAAACTCGAGGAAATCGCTGCATTTGTCGAGAACAACGACGTGCAACTGGTCATCTTCGACGACGACCTCTCGCCCAAGCAAGTGAGCAACATCGAGCGCGAAGTCAAGGTCAAAGTCCTCGACCGCACCACGCTCATCCTCGACATCTTTGCCCGACGCGCACAGACGGCTGCCGCCAAGATGCAAGTCGAGCTCGCACAATATCAATACCTGCTGCCACGACTCACGGGCATGTGGACTCACCTCGAGCGACAGCGAGGCGGCATCGGCATGCGCGGCCCCGGTGAATCGCAAATCGAGACCGACCGCCGCATCGTCAACACCAAAATCGCCCTGCTCAAGCAGCGACTCGCCAGCCTCGACAAGCAGAAGTCCATTCAGCGCAAAAACCGCGGCAAGCTCACCCGCATCGCCCTCGTGGGCTACACCAACGTGGGCAAATCGACCCTGATGAACGTCCTCAGCAAGAGCGACGTGTTTGCCGAGAACAAACTCTTTGCCACGCTCGACACCACCGTGCGCAAGGTCGTCCTCGACAACCTTCCCGTGCTGGTCACCGACACCGTGGGCTTCATCCGCAAGCTTCCCACCCACCTGGTCGACTCCTTCAAGAGCACCCTCGACGAGGTGCGCGACAGCGACATCCTGGTCCATGTGGTCGACATCTCGCACCCCCAATTTGAAGAACAAATCGAAGTCGTCAACCGCACCCTCCAAGAAGTGTGCAATGCCGAAGGGAAAGAAATGATTATGGTGTTCAACAAAATCGACCAATTCTCCTACACCCCCAAGGACGACGACGACCTCACCCCCCGCACCCGCGAAAACATCTCGCTCGAAGAACTCCAAGAAACCTGGATGGCCCGCATGACCGGCAACTGCGTCTTCATCAGCGCCAAAAAGCAAACCAACATCGACGCCCTCAAGCACCTCCTCTACGAGAAAGCCCGCATCGTCCACACCCAGCGTTTCCCCTACAACGACTTCCTCTTCGAGCACTACGACGACCTCACCCCCACCGAGTAATCCCCCCACAAAACACCTTATAAGTGACCAAAACTTGCTTTTTTTTTCAAGTTTTGGTCACTTATAGCGATATTTCCTGTGGAAAATGATGAGGATTTGGGTCTTTCCCGAAGGATTTTCCGAAGTCTTTTCCGAAGAGGGGGAATAAACGAGGTGCACGGCTGCTGTGGGGGGCAGGCGTGCACCTTGTTTTGGTTAGTTGCTCGTGGGGTTATTGAGCAGGGGTGACGTGGAGGGAGAAGCCGGCGCTGTGGGCGGTCATCTGGGGGGCGTACTGGCACTGGATGGTGGCGATGCCGGCGGTGTAGGGGCCGGGGGCGGTGACGTTGACGTCGTAGCTGATGACGTGGGTGCCACGGCTCAGGCCAGTGAAGAAGATGCGCGACTGGGAGTCGCGGGTCTCGCGGTAGAACCAGGTGTTGTCGGCGCGGTCGTAGCCCGAGAGTTGGTCAACGGGCTCGAAGCAGGCTGCTCGTTCGTCGATGAGGGTGACGAAGTCCATGTCGCGGTTGGTGTGGATGGTGGTGCGCACTTGCACCTTGTCGCCCACCTTGAGGGTGGTGGCGGGTGCGAGCGAGCCATCGGGGCCATAGACGAGGTAGGACTTCTCGACCGAGATTTCGTCGATGGCGACGGCCTTGACTTCGGTCATGGGAGCGCTGAATTGCATGTAGATGGCGCCCCATGCGGGTCCGTTGCCCTGGCGGTCGATGGTGAGTGTGCCCGTGGTGGTGGGCGCAATCTGTGCTCGCATGTAACCTAGGTAGTGGGTTTGCTGCGTGGGCACGAGTTCAACGCCGCCAATGGTGACGCGCGGCTTGGGGTTCACGCCGAGCCACTGTGTGCCGGTGCGCAGCAGTGAGTAGACTGCATCGGCTGCGAGTGAGCAGCTGCCCCAGTCGTTGGTTTGCTTCATCAGCAGCATCCACTTGCGCACGCCATCGACCTCGCCGGGCTTGGCATCGACTTCGTTGATGGCTTGCAGGATGGTCGAGGTGACGGCAACGGGGTCAACCCAGCTCCAGCGCTCGGTGGGGCTCTCCCAGTAGGTGCCCAGTTCGGGCTTGGTGATGGAGAACTGGCGGATGCTCTCGATGAGGCTAGCTGCCGCGCTGTGGCGGTTGTTGCGCTCGAGGGTCATGGCAAAGTAGGCCTTCTTGCGGAGGGTGATGCCGCGACGTTGCCATTGTTTCTCCATGGCGTTGAGCACCTTGTTGAGCATGTCCTTGTTGGCCTTGGGCAACGCGTGCTGGGGATGGAGCGTGCGGATGTAGGCGTAATCGTTGAAGTGGAAGTAGGGGTCTTTGTCGTACTTGAGCATGTCGCGCAGCATCTTGAGTTGCTCGCGGTCGTAGTAGTCGATGGCGCGGTCGATCATCTCTTGCAGGCGCTTGTCGCCCGAGCCATAGCCCAGGTGGTTGATTTCGCCCACGAGTTCGAGGATTTCGCCAGTGGCCCATACCGATGAGTGTCGCGGCGGACAGTTAATCCACGAGAAGCCGCCGTCGCTGTTTTGCAGCTGGGCGAGGTGCGTGATGATGTTCTCGCGGTTCTTTGCCGTCTTTTCGGGGTCAAACAGTTCGTCGAGGCATTGCATGCGCAGGGTTTGTCGGTCGGCATCGCGCAGCCAGGGCGATTGCAGTAACGTGTTAATCTTGAGGTCCTTGTTGCGCTCGAGCATCGATACCAGCGCCGAGTCCTCGTCGTGCTGTTTCCAGTACATGACGGCCTCGCGGATTTCGGGAGCCGAGTGCGCCACACCCTGAGCGACATCGAGGGCAAACAGGCTGTGTGCCATCGCCGTCGAGGTGATGTAGTTGTCGCTGAAGATGGTGGGCAGTGCCAGCACGCAATACCACACGGGGTTGTCGCAGTATTCCACGGTGACGCGGGCGTCCTTGGCAAACTTGGGTAGGGTGACCTCGTGGTGGTTGGTGCCTGCCTCGAGGTAGAAGGGCTTGGTCTCGATGACGGGCTGGATGGTGGTGAGCACGGGGAGCATCACTTGCTCGCCGTCGCCATACTGGCCGCTGGCGCCCTTGATGCGGAAGCCCACGAAGGCGGTGCTATCGGGGACAGTCCAGTCGATGCTGACGGCACGCGTGGATTGCGCGTCGACGTGCTCGGTGAAGTTGCGCGTGGCGATGATTTCGCCCGTGCGCGGGTCAAACAGCTCGATTACGGCATCGATGGTGGTTGCCTCATCGGTCGCATTTTGCAGCGTTGCCGCAAGTTGTGCCTTGTCGCCCTGGCGCAGGAAGCGCGGCAGGCTCGAGCGCACCATGATGGGCTTCTGCGTGAGGACACGCTCCACAAAGTTGGTGGTGTGGACCTCTTTGTTGTAAGCGATGGCTTGAACGAGCCAGGTGGTGTTGAAGTTGGGCACGTCAAACTCGAGTGAGACGTTTCCGCTGGCATCGCTGGTGAGCATAGGTTGCCACAGGGCCGTCTTGACATCGGCCTCGCGCACGGTGATGTTGTCGAGTGCAGCGTTGCTTTGTGCATTGTCTCTTGCGGCGGCACCCAGGGCTACGCTTTCCTCCATAACCATGTCGTCCATGGATGCGGAGAAATCGGCCGATTCCGACGTGACTGCCATTTTGTTGACCGCCATGGGCGCAGCCATTTTAGCAGATGCCCTCGTGAGTGAGCGGTTGAAGAAGATGCGGCCGCGGCGAGATACTACGCTAAATGGCTCGTTATCATAGAGATTAAACGACGGGTAGTCGATGTTGGCCGTTCGCAATTGTTTTCCCGAGAAGCCGGACCATTGCTGGTTGATGCCGATGATATTGTTATTGAAGATGTGGGGCGAGGTGATGCGTGGCCAGCTTTCGCCGAAGTTCCACACGTTGCTGGCGATGCTGTTGATGGCTTCGTCGGTCATCGAGAGCATCATGGCTGCAGGCAGAGTGGCATTGTTGACGCGGTCGATGGTGAAGGTCCAGTGCTCGCGGTCGCCGGGCACGAGTTTGTCGCGGAACGAGGTGGCACGCAGCTTCAGGGAGTCGTGGTTAGCGGGGATGCGCATGACAACGACCTCGTTCACGAACTTGCGCTTGTAGCAAGTGATGAACTCAACGCGCAGGTCTTGCTCTTGTTGATGGGGCACGCGCAGGTCCAACTTGTGCATGCCGGGCTTGTAGTGCAGCCATCCCTCGTCGATGATCGTGCTGCCCACGCTGGCTACATAATAGATGTGCGACAGGGGAGCGCTGGTGCCCACGGTGATGTGAGCTACGTTCTTGTCATCGACGCTGTTGCTTGGCTCGGCAATCCACAGGGGGCTGTCGGCCACGGGAGCGTGCTTGTCGTTGTCGCGGTAGAGGATGAGCTGGAACTCGCAGTCGGTACCATCGTTGTAGCCCTCGTCGTCATCATCGTTGATGGCGGCGTTGCTGGCGAGCAGGTGCACTTTCACGGTGTAGTCGCCCGAGGGGAGGCTCTGCAGGTCGACGGTGGGCGAGAGGGCATCGAGGTTACCGGTGAGCACCGTTTTCTCGGTGGCCTTGTCGATGATGGTGAACGAGCAGGGCGCACTGGTGACGTTTTCGTCGGTGGTGTTGAAGGTGATGGGTAACTTGATGGGTGCGTTGTTGCGGTGGATGGTGGTGCTGCGGTCAACGGTGAGGCCGCTACGCGAGCCCACGATGAACGACTGGCGCGCCTCGTGCGACTCACCGGCTTCGTCGGTGACTCGTGCAGTCACGCCATAGACGTTGCGGCACCAGCGGTAACGCAGGCCAGGCGCGTTCTCGGGGAACAGCTCGGCGGGGAACTCGACGGTGAAGTTGCCGCTAGCATCGGTGGTGACGGTGGTGTCGGTGAGGTTTGTCACGTGGTTGTCCTCAAAGAAGAACCACGCCCAGCGCCAGTGAGATCTCGTGAGCCTAATTTTCACTTCCTTGTTGCCCAGGGGCACGCCGCTATAGGTCTCGACGTGGCCGGTGACCTTGACGGGCTCGCCCACGACGTAGGCGCGGTGGTCCTTGTCGATGGAAACGACAAAGGTGGGCGTCTTGTATTCGCTCACATTGACCGACTTCTCGCCCACATAATCGCGTTTTTTCTCCGATTTCATGCGGTAGACGTTGATGTCAAATTGCCCATTGAGGCGGTCGGTGGGAATCTCAAATTTCCCGCTGGCACGTCCAAACTCATCGGTCGTGACCTTGACGGTGTCGATGTTCTTGCCGTTAAAGTCCTCAAGGATGACCTCGAGGGGCTCATTGGGCATCGTGGCGTGGATGCTGGTGCCCACTTGTGAGAGCACGAGCGCCCAATGGATGGTTTCGCCGGGGCGATAAACGCCGAGGTCGGTGAAGATTTGGACGCTGGTGTTGTTGCGCTCGCGGTTGGAGAGTTGATTGTAGGTCGTTGCGGTGGCGTAGTGGTCATCGCCGCGTTGTGGACGCAGTGAGACGCGGTCGCCCTTGAGCGTGATGAAGCCATCGTCGCCCGTGATGCCGCCTTGATTACCCACGAGTTCAACGCCCTTGAGGGGCTCGCCCGTGCGCATGTCGACCACGCCCATGCGTCCGCCGTTGTTGGGGTAGCTCACGCCCATCACAGCCATGTCGGTAACGCACAGCAGGTCATTGCTATCGAGGGAGCGTGTGGTCTGTGTTTTGCCGTCGTGCTTAAACGAGGGGACGATGATGTAGTAGCCGTAAGGCAGGGGGGCAAACGTTTTCTTGACGTTGTCGAGCTTGAACGGCACTGTGCCCTCTTGCTTGAGGTCGTGATGCGCGACGAGGGTGAGTTGCTTGAGCGAATAGGTGTAATATTTACGGTCCTTGCGATAGGCGATGGCATCTTTCTCGCTCAGGCGATAGATGTCGATGCTATAGGCGTTGACGTTGTGCACGTCGACATCGACCACGAGGCTATCGGTTGAAGCAATCACGTCGGGGTATGTGATATTGACGTTTTTGTCCTCGAGGCGCGTAATCAAGTTGGCGACGTCGTTGTGGTAGACCGACTTGGGGAAACGTGCTTGGTAGTCGTTGTAGATTTTATAGAGGTCTTTGTCGGAGAGGTCGCGGTTATCCAAGCCTCGCGTGAGAATCAAGCCGCAGTGCTCGTTGCTGGCAAACTCGTTGTAGAGCGCTTGGTGCGACTCATCGTTTTCGAGGCGGGCATAGAGGTTTGCGGGGATGTCGCCCTGCGTGTTGTCAATCCATTGCTTGTGGATGCGCTTGACGAGCGCTGTAGCCTCGTCGTCATGGTCGAGGCTGTTGAGGAGGTTGATGCCCTGGTCGGCGAGGAACTCGTGCAGGGTGGGGATGTAGGTGGCGCCCAGCTCGTTACACTCGATGATGGTGGGCAGGCTGGTGACGCGCACGGCACGCAACTCTTGCGGCGACGACAGCGATGCCTCGATGAGCGAGCGGACGCGGGCGTAAAATTGTGCGCGGTCCCACTCGGTGTAATCGGCAGGCGGGTCGCCCGCGGGATTCACGCGGTCGGATGGGATGAATTCCTCGTAGTAGCGATTGTAGATGATGGCCTCGAAGTGCTGCAACAATGCGCGATAGGGGACACGCTGCTCCACCTCGATGGTCGAGTCGAGCAGATTTATGATTTTAGGCATGTTTTCTTGCGAGATGCTGCTTTGGGCGATGCTATAACGCACGAGCGCATCCACCGTGCCCTCGCCATCGCGTTTCTGCAGCGCCGTCTGCAAGTCCTCGAGCGCAAATTTGCTGACGTCTTGCGGGTAATTAAAGTCCACGACCTTTTCCTTAGCCGCGCCAGTCGTCGTCGTACACGCCGCCAGCAGCGCCGCACACACCTTGATGAGTTTATTAATCGACATAATGTTCTATATTAGGGATAAAGGGTTATTGTTAGATAGATATAAACGTGCAAATATTATGCCATAAGGGGCCCCATCGTTTTTCAGGTTTTAGCGCCCTTGGATTTCGAGGATGAGTTCATCGACGATGTAGAGGTCGCTCATGAGGTAGAGAATATCGTTGGGGTCATGCAGACGCAAATTTGTTTTGGAGGAGTACCACACATCGAGTGCTCGCTCGGGCTTGATGCGCAGTCGCTCACTGAGTCGCATGATGATGCGTCCACACTTGTTCCACATTAAAATATCAGGTAACATGGCTACTTAAAGTGGTTGGGATTTAACAAAACGTAAGTACTTATCGACAATCTCTTGATTGAGAATGCAAATTTGGTTGTTGGGCTTGTGATGCTGGAGGCGCTCGAGTGCAACATCCTCGGTCATTAGCCCCGCCATATAGGCCTCAACAGTATCGATTACACGGTCGTTGGCTACACCACCCTCGACGATATCATAGTCTTTCCAAGCGCCCTTGCCGCGACGATTGCTAGCGATGAAATCGAGCCACTCGTGGTCGTACTTGTCGAAATGGCGGTAGCGGTATTCCTTGATGGCGGTTTCCTTGTCGAGCGTGTAGGTGTTGAGGACAGGTGGCAAGTTGCGCAATGCTGCCACACGCTGAGCCCATTCTTTGGCCTGCTGCTTGATGTCGGTGATATAGAAACCAGGGCCGAAGTCCAGATTAGGACGTCCTGCACCAGTCAGTGGGTGGTCAACCACCTCGGTTGTTCCGTGGTAAACATTCATGATTGCGTTTTTTTAGCTTGTTCCCAGTTGTTGAGGCACTCGATGATGTCGTCGGTGACATATTCGCGGCTCATGGTGTGGAGTGTTTTGTAGTGCTTGAGGATGAAATCGTCAATCATGTTGACGGCTTTCATGCGTCGATACATTTGCTGTGTATCGATGTTTAAACGGCGTGCGGCGGCCTCAATGCAGGAGGCTGCAAAAATCATTTGCCACTCTTTTTCTTGCTTTGTCATGAGAAGTTGCGTCGTTACTTAGTGACGCAAATTTACATCAATTTCCGTAGATATGCAAGATTAGGCGTTAGGTATTAGGCTTTAGTCGTTAGGATTTTTTCGGGGGTAATGGAATGGAGGAGGCGGCCTTGTTGGATGTTGCCATCACTACCTCGTGGTTCATGAGGGTATTTCTTTCCACCTTTTCGTTGAATTTCGTAAAGAGGGCTCAAATAAAGAATGGGGCAAATTTTTCCAGAATTAGAGGGAAAACGGGGTAAAATTTTCCAGAATTAGAGGGAAAACGGGGTAAAATTTTCCAAAATTAGGTGGGAAGTGGGGTAATTTTTTCCAAAATGGCTTGCTCTGGAGATGTTTTCAACATCGAAAAGCTGGGTGAGTCAAGCATCGCGTTTTTTCGGGGTGAGCGAGTGGAGGAGGCGGGTGAGGAGGAGGCGGGGGTAGCCGTAGACGAGGGCGAGGAGGCAGAGAATGGTGTTGAGGACGCTGATGCGGGCGAAGTCGCGGGTGGGGCGGAAGTGGCTGACACGTTCGCTTTGCGGGGGGTAGTAGACGCGCACGGGGATGGGGATGAGGCGCTCACCAGCCCAGGCAGCGAGGACGAGGAGCAAGAGTTCGGCTTCGTAACGTGCTGTGAGCAAGCGCTCGCCGTGGAGCGAGGCGAGGGGGTAGAGGCGGAAGCCCGTTTGGGTGTCGGGGAGGCTGATGCTAGTTTGCACGGTGAACCAGAAGTTTGAGAATCGGTTGGCAAAGTTGCTCGATGCGTTCATGTTTTTCTGGTTGAGGTCGCGGGAGCCGACGATGATGGCTCGTGGGTTGCTGGCGTGCGCCTCGAGCAGGGTGGGGATGTCCTCGGGATAGTGCTGGCCGTCGCCATCGAGGGTGATGACGGCGTCGTAGCCCAGCCGTCGTGCCTCGGCGAAGCCGCGTTTGAGCGCTACGCCCTTGCCGCTGTTTTTCGGTAGTGTAACGATGTGTGTGGGCTTGCAGGCGTCGAGTTGGGCGGCTGTGTCGTCGGTGCTGCCATCGTTGACGACCATCACATCGAGGCCCTGTGCTGCCGCACGCTGCACAACGGTGGCGATGGTGCTACCGTTGTTGTAGGTGGGGATGAGGACGCACACGCGCGATGTGGTGGAGTTGGTGGCCATGACGTGTTAACGCAAGATGAGCGAGAAACGGGTGAAGAGGTCGCCCTGGTCGTTTTTGATGGTGCCGCGGGCTTTCCAGTGGTGCTCGTCGGTGGCCTCGAGGCGGTCGAGCACGATGACGATGGTGGGGTTCTCGAGCGGCCTAATGGGCTTGAGGAACTTGACGGTGGGTGCGCTGTCGAGGGCGAGGGTGCGGCCGGCGATGAGGCCTGCGACCTCGGTGACCATCATGAGGATGCACACGCCTGGCGTGATGGGGAGGCTGGGAAAGTGGGCGCGATAGATGGTGCTATCGGGGTTCAAGCGGCAGCGCGTGCCTTGCAACTGCGGCTGCTGCACGAGCGTGTAGAGGTCATTCAGTAGCGGCATCGGGCAAGGTGGTTAGCGGTTGGAAGTGGTAGATGATGTTGCGGCGGGTGTTGTTGAGCACAATGGCGGTGTCTCCCTCGAGGGTGATGCTGCGATTGCGCGAGGTGCACGCGCTGGGCGTGGCCTGGAACAGGTACTGCAAGTCGCGGCTGATTTCGCGCTTGATGTACCACCGATTTAGGCCTTGCATCACGTTTTGCAACTTCACCTTGTTGCGCTGTTGCGAGAGGGTGAAGTCGAAGGCGTGGACGCCAAACTCGTTGACCATCGTGCCGCGCCACTGGCGTGCCGCGCTGTCGGCCTTGATGATGCAGATGCCGCTCAGCTGTGCTTGCTCGGTGGTGATGCTCACGCGGTAACGCTGCTGCGGACCCAGCGGAACGAGCCACTGAGCCTGCGCCAGCAGGGCAATGAGCAGGCTAACGAATGCTAAACACGTTCTCATCGATGCGCGTGCCAGTCTTGACGTTGTGGAGGGTGATGGTGGTGGTGTCGCCGCTTTTCTCGACCATGTCGACGCGGGTGACCATTGCGGTGCGTGGGTCGAAGTGCAACTTGATGGTTTTAAACATGTTGCGCACCTCGCGAGCCACGGGGGTGAGCACGGCAACCCATTCGCCCGAGCCGGTATAGAGGGCGGTCTTGAATTGCTTGGTGTCGGTCAATGCGCGGCCTGTCATGCTGTTGAGCATCATTTGGGCGATATTTTGGAACAGGCGGCTGCTACGCAGGTCGATGCTTTGTGTGGTCTTGCCGCTACGCGTGAGCACCTTGCCACCGGCGATGACAAAGGTGTAGCTGTAGGGCTTGGTGTACTCCCAGCGCAGTCGTCCCTTGTTGTCATAGAACATGCGTCCCGTCGAGGTGAGTTTCTCGTTGAGGAACGACATGGTTTTCACCTGCGTGAAGTTGCAGGTAATCGACTGGGTGGTGCTGGCGACCTTGTTGATGCGTGCCGTCATGTCGCGTTGCTGGGCGGCAGTGGCGGGTTTGAGCGCCTGCGCGGTGGCAGCAACGGTCGTGAGCACGAGGACCAAGGTGAGGAGTATATGCTTGAGTTTCATTGCGTTAACGGTTGTTTATTTCACAATTAGGATGCACCCCGTCATGATGAGGAAGACGCCTATCCAGCGCGTGGCGGGGATGTGCTCGTGGAAGACGACCATGGCGGCAATCATGCCGATGATGTAGCTGAGCGAAACGAGCGGATAAGCCATGCTCAGCGGGAAGTGCTTGACAATGAACATCCACAGCAATCCAGCTGCGCCGAAGCACAGTCCGCAGCCCAGCCACCACCAGTTGGTGAGGTTGTGGCTGATGAACTGCCAGTTCCAGCCGGGCGTGCCCATGCACTGCAGGGCAAGTTTCAGGAGCACTTGTCCACCCGCGAGCAGCACGCTTTGCACGATGGAAAGCAGTAGAAGTTTCATGATTATTTGACCTTGTGGTTGCGATAAGGTTTAATTTTCACGATGCTCACGTCGCCGCGGGTGTCGGTGTGGTGCAACACGTGCACGTCGCGGGGGGCTGTGAGGGCCTCGTGCAGGGCTTGCTGCGAGGGGCGGTGGAGCAGGTCAACACTCACGAGCTCGGCAAGCGGCTCGGTGTCGCAATCCTCGCGAGGATGCGAGAGGACGAGCGCCAGCGCGTGAGGTGGCGTGAGCGGCGATGAGCCTGTGCGCTCGAGCACTTGTTGCCACCAAGCGGGCTCAACGTCGGCTGTCATGACCAGCGCCGAGTGGATGTGGCCGCAGCGCAGTTGCAGCCATGCGTCGAGCAGGGCGCAGGTGAGCGAGCTGGCACTTTGCGAGTAGGTGCAGTTGTAGCCGTGGTTGCCCGTGGTGATGGCGAGCAGCGATGCCACCGTGTTGTGGGTCGAGAGCATGAACTGCGTGGGGCAGCTTGCGGTTTCGCCCTCGGCGACCAGCGCGTCGAGCATCGAACCCGTTTCCTCGAGGTTGCCCATGGCGGTGCCGTTGATGATGGCCCCAGGCATGCCCACTCCAGCGCGGTCGATGGCCAGCAGCGCTGTGGCGATGGAGCGCTTGAGCAGGCGGCCGTAGCGGCGCGTCTTGCGCACATCGAGCAGGGCGCGCTGTTGCTCGTCGGTCAAGTGGTGGCACTCGGCCATAATGTAGATGGGAAGGTCGCTGGTTGTCATGGCTCGAGGGTGCTTGGGTGTGAAAGAACTATTGCCGAGTCGTTGCCGCCGAAACCGAACGAGTTGCACAGCACGTGCCGTAGCGCTATGCGCGGTGGCTCGTCGCCGTGGACGGGGATGATGCACTCGTCGTCGGGCGTGCGCCAGCCCTTGTTCAGCGGGACGAAGCCCTCTTGCATGGCGATGACGCTAATGACCGTCTCGATGGAGCCCGAGGCGCTTGTGGTGTGGCCTGTCATCGACTTGGTGGATGAAACGAGCGGCATGTTGTCGCCGAAGAGACGTCGCAGGGCGGCACTCTCGGTGGCGTCGTTGTTGGGCGTGCCCGTGCCGTGCGCATTGACGTAATCGATGTCGCTGGGCGCGAGTTGAGCCTCGTTAAGGGCTTCACTCATGGCGCGGAAAGCGCCCTCGCCGGTGGGCGATGTGGCCGTTTGGTGGAAAGCGTCGCAGGCGTTCCCCGTTCCCGCCACGATGGCAAGCGGCTGTGCACCGCGCTTGCGGGCATCGTCGAGGCGCTCGAGGACCACAAAGGCGGCGCCCTCGCCTAGGTTCAGTCCAGCGCGCTCGGCATCGAAGGGGCGGCACGCCTGCTGGTCGAGAATCATGAGCGACTTGAAGCCGTTGATGTGGAAGCGCGATAAGCACTCGCTGCCGCCAGCAACCACGCTTTGCGCCATGCCTGCCTCGAGCAGGCGGCAACCCATGATGATGGCGTTGAGCGCCGAACTGCAGGCGGTGGAGATGGTGAGCGTGCGGCCAAAGTTGCCGCGAGCATCAGCCATCATCGTGGTGGTGGCGCCGCAATCGTGGCTGTCGACAACGGCTGCCGTCATCTGGTCGGGATAATGCGCCTCGGTGGTGTCCATGCCCGCCACGGTGGTGCCGTTGATGAGCGTCGTGGTGGCTGTGGGGGTGAGGTGGGCTTGCGCAAGGGCCTCGTCGAGCGCGAGCAGTCCCATGAGCACGGTGCGGCTGGCGACGGGGTTGTCGCAATGCGTGGCATCGCGCAGCGTGGCGTTGCTCATGGGCATCTCGCCCAGCAAGACAGGCAGGTCGGTGGGCGTGAAATTGGGCGCACCTAGGCCGTCGGCACCGCTTAGCAGTGCCTGCCGCGTGGCATGTTTCCCAGCGCCCAGCGCCGAGGCGATGCCCATGCCCGTGATGACGATGGTGTGGCTCACTTGGTGCGATGCTCGGTCACATATTGCGCCATCGTGTTGATTGAGGCAAAGATGGCCTTACCCTGCTTGGGGTCGGTGATTTTCACCCCGTAGGAGCGCTCGAGCAGTACGATGAGCTCGAGGGCGTCGATGGAGTCGAGTCCCAGTCCGTCGCCAAAGAGGGGTGCATCGTCGGCGATGTCGCTCGGTTGCACGTCGTCGAGGTGAAGGGCTGCGATAATTTGCTGTTTCAGAGTTGATTTCAGTTCGTCCATGATGATGGAATTTTATGGTTGTTGTGAATTGTCGTGATTGATGTCGACGATGGCTATTGAGGCCTCGAAGTCGTTGTCGCTGCGGCAGTCGACCCAGCCGCACAGGGCGCTGCGCGCCTCACCCAGCGCGAGGGTGTCCTCAACGATGCGCATGAGTGTGTCGCGGTCGTGGCGGGGGAGGATGTAGCAGGCGGTTTCGGCCAGGTAGTGGTTGCGGATGGCGATTTCGCCCGTGACGATGTTGGAGAGCGTGTAGACAAACACGGCGGGCGAGGGGTAGAACTCGTCGACATCGTCGATGGTGGCTTGGTAGTGCGTGTCGTCGCACAGCGAGCCGCAACTGCTGGCGAGGACGATGGCGCGGTCGTCGCGCATTGCGGGCTGTGGCCCCTCGGCTTGCAGCAGTAACTCGCTGGCAATGAAGCCCAAGCGGCACAGCGCGTCCATCTTGAAAAACTTGGGATAGTCGCCCACGTGAGCGCGGTAGAGCGCGGTGAGCATCTCGCTACCCATGCCTTGCGTGGCGAGTGGCTGGCCGTCGCGGGTCACTGCAGTGGGCGTGATGGTGATGGTGTGCTTGACGTTGAGACTCATGCCACACCTCCTTTCTCGTAGCGCATGGCTGCGTTGCACCCGCCGAAGCCCGATAGCAGTTTAATCATGGCTCCCGGTCGTGCCTCGCGGACGGTGGCGCTGATGTTGACGGGCTGTGAGACGCCCATTTCGCTGAATCCTGCCGTGCCCAGCACGATGCCGTGGTCGAGTGCGTGCAGGTTGATGATGGTCTCGAGGACGCCAGCGGCGCCCATCGTGTGGCCGTAGTAGCCCTTGAGCGAATTGATGGGGACGTCGCTCAGGCCCGCGCGATTGATGGCGATGGCCTCCATTTCGTCGTTATAGGGCGTGGCGGTGCCGTGCACGCTGAGCAGGGCGATGCTGGCGGGGTCGATGCCCTCGGTGACAACCCGCAGGGCGCGGTAGCTGCCTTCGCCCGTGCGCGAGGGTCCCGAGATGTGGTTAGCATCGTTGCAGATGGCGCCCTTGACGGCTTGCCATTGTCCCGCATCGGTGGGCGTTTTACTGAAGATAACGGTGGCTGCAGCCTCGCCTGCGTTGAGCCCATCGCGGTGCGCGTCAAAGGGGCGGCAGGGCTGACCCGACAGCGCCTTGAACGACTGGAAACCGCTGATGATGAAGCGCGATTGCACCTCGGCACCCGTGACGACCACCGTGTCGTAGCGGCCGCTGTGGATGGCGCGCCAGGCGGTGATTTGGGCGCACAGGCCCGATGTGCAGGCGTTGCTCACCACGATGGGTTGCGTGGTGAAGCCCAAGTGCTGCGCGATGAGGGCAGCAGTGTCGCCGATGCGCACGCGGCTGGCTGGCCAGCGACCCTGGTTGCGGCGGTCGAGCAGGTCGACGTTGCCCTTGGTGGTCGAGAGGATGAAGAGTGTGCGCTCGCTTGCCACATCGATGGTCGTTTGCGCCAATGCGCGTGTTGCCGACAGCAGCGCCAGTTGCTCAAACGGCGTCCACTGCTCGGTATCGATGCTGGCTGCGGTTACCTCGCTGGCCAGTGCCTTGCGGTCGATGAGTGCGGCTACAAACGGCTCGGGCAGGTCCATGGCGTGCTCGTAGCGGCGTAGGACGTGACGACCCGTGCGCACTGCCTCGAGATTTGCGGCAGTGTCCCAGCCCAGTGGTGAAACGATATTGTCGGCTATCTTGTACATTATCAATGCGTTAAAAGACGATTCCCACCTTTTTCTTCCACTCCTCGTAGAAAGGCGGGTTGTAGAGCACCAGTTGCCGGTCGCGGTCGAT
>Ga0181612_113049_pt1 | contig 18951 bp, 13 predicted proteins | sample HoacroProtozoa21_FD_119630 | JGI IMG/M metagenome (GOLD analysis project Ga0181612, IMG submission 119630) | Hoatzin crop microbial communities from Cojedes, Venezuel. Combined Assembly of Gp0051906, Gp0051904, Gp0051908 | reverse complement strand
TCTCCTCTCCTCCCCCTTCCCTTCCTCATGTAGCTGGGAGAAAAGTGATGGATGACCCAACTCACTGGCAAGAAACCCCCTTACTGCTATAATGGGGACTGGAGGACTCGGGGAGTTAGTGGGATTGAGGCTGCAGACCCAGTGAAGCACACTGGTTTGATGAACCTTTGAACCTTCCCCAGGCTATGTCCTGAGAGGGTCAGGCTGAGGGACCATCCCATTGTTGCAGTGCGTTTGCTCTATGGAGTGTCTCTCCAAGTAAAGCTGAATGCTCCCTGCTTCAAACCACAGCCCGTGTGGGATTTTACCCTCTGCCCCAAGCACTGGAGTGAGGCATAGGTTGACTGACACAGAAGAGGTTAAGTTAAACATATTATTGCTGCAACACCTTTCTTTAAAACACAGCTCTTGCTGAAGAAGCCTTTTTAAAAATTCCATCTGTCTTACAATTTGTGCTCCCATTTTCCCTGAAGACAGGTTGTCTATTAAAGACCCTTTCTAAACTTTAGAGAGCTAAGTCTCTTGGTTAGCTTTGTATCATTCCCCAGAACATTTCAATTCCCTTTGCCAAAGGGAAAGAGGCTGCTGTTTCTCTGATTGTGAAAAAAAGCCAGGCCTGGCTTGGTCTCTGAAAGGCAATTAGCACTCAGAAAGGCCAGCCGATTGCAAAGCTCCCCGTTACACTCATGAGGTTTTGGAGAGGAGAGGGAGAGCTGGTTCTGGTGTGGCACCTGCTGTACTTGCAGAGCTAAATACAGAAGAACTGAAAAACTTCTGTCACGTAATGAGAAATGTCTGTGCTGCAAAGGGTCAGTGTATTTTCCACACCTCTCCAGGGAAGCTGGCTGGTGTGGACTGTCTTCATGGGAAGATGTATGCTGTCCAAGCTCAACAGCACGCTTACACTTGCCACTTATCTTCTGGGTGATCTGTTGCAAAGCAATGACAATTTGCAGTTTATTCTAAGTGTTGAATGTCACCTTCCTTGCACTTATCTTCTGATTCACTACCTGTTTCTCTGAATTGCCTCATGCTAACCTTAAATTTATTCTTCTTGTTTTCAAGAACCTTGGCAGCAATAAGACTGCTTGTCTGCTCCTGTCATTTTTTTTTCTGCACCTTTCTCTATGTTAGTGATACCAGCCTTCAACCATCCACTTCTTCACACCTCCTACAAACAAACATCTCTCCTGCTTCTATGCTGCCCCTAATCTATGCACTGACTTTCTGAACTCAGCCTCCTGCCATGATACATACAGGAAAAAAGCCAAGTAAAAATGTCTAGGTTGAGAAGTGACCAGTTACAGCTGACGTGTTTGTTTATTAAAAGAAAATCCAAAATAAACCTATCGGGAAAAAAAAGGGCAGTACAACTTTCTTTAATGGTGGAATTATTCATCCGGTCATTATTGTCCCATATAAAGATGCAAATACATGTTTGCACAAATAATAAGAGACATCTTCCTTGCACAATGGAGTCCTTTATCCTGAAAATAGTACCTCTTGCCTCAACAGTGAAAACCAGATGTAGTTAATTGCTGTTATCCAACAGTTAGAGCACGTTCTTTACATAACTGGTTGTTACTGGTATTTACTAGCTGTTTTTCTAATAAAGAATTGTTATCAGCTGGTCAGTACAGGATCTTCAACAGTGTACAGTTATATCTGCTTTTAGCTGGAAATTTGAGTCGGAATAGAACAGACTACTATGGAGACAACAGGTTTCCTAAACCAACATGAAGGCAAAGCTTTGAAAGTCTAATTTCTTTGGCAGGAACTGGATCGTTTTATGACAATTATTTTATTTTTCAATCAGTTGCTTAGCTTAGCGGGTGTGTATTGGCATAGTTTGATTAATTTAGGCAGAGCTACTCTGATTTATTCCAGCTTAGGATCTGGCACAGAATTTCCAAAGCACTTAGTAATTCATCTACACTGTACAATATGCCTGGGAAAAAAAGTAATTTATAGGTGAGCAGCAAAGTGCATTGTATGCAGCAGGGGTCAGGACCCTCTAGGTGTGGCGTCTTAATAATTCTAGTCAAGGAGAATTTCAAGTAGCTAAATTTATGTTGCGTCTTATGATGTGGAGTTACATTGCATGGTCACAACTACATATCATGTCCAGAGACTAATACCTATCCTGAAATGGGAAAAGTTTGTCTATTTTTGAAGGATAATGAAGGGGAGGCGTTAAATTACTACCTAACTCCTGAATATGAACAGTACAAATATTTATTTGCCTTTTATTAATGGGGATAGAGGGATCAGGAGAAAGAAGATGGGCACATCTACGGGAAAATGTAATAGTTGCAGAAAAAAAGTGGGACAAGGAAAGAAGATCCAAATGTTTAAAAAAGCAGGGTAGATTCAGGAAGATGTGATTTGGTGTTGAGAATGAGAGGGAGAATAGGTAAATGGGATAAAATATAACATGCTTGATTAAATATGCACTCAGGCACATACATACTGTAAGATATTTTTAACAGGAAAACCTACACGAGCAATCATTCAAACTTTGATTTTCTGACATACAATGTCAACAGAAATATGTCAAGAATGTGATTACATAAGGACCAACAGACAACTAAGTGATATGACATTTGCTTTCCTGTCATCATCTTCTGCAGTTTATTAATGAAGATTTTAAAAAAAAAAAAAGACTGCTCCACTTACATCCATAATGGAAATTTAAGCTTATAAAAGAATAGATATAAGTAGAGTTTGGATGAGAAGTTTGAGAGCTGCTGGAAAACATGTTCAGAGAGGCCTCTAATGACTTGTAAGCTGTGCTAACAACATGACGTGGACTGAACTTGATAACATTTAGCAGATTAATTTGTGGAAGCAAATTCTTTGTTACTCACAGAACAGATTATTAGATGTCTGATTTCTATTATGTTTGCATATGGTATTGAATCTGTTGTTTACTGCAATAGCAAGAAAGCTCTATTTTGAATACTAAATCCCATTAAAAGGAAACAAAAAATCTTGCCCCTAGTTTAGATGAAGATGAAATATTGAAGTAATGAACAGGAAGATTATTTCATTCCCCCCTCCACTCTTTATTTAATAATAAATGATTTAGCAAAATGTAAATATTTGAATTTGCTGTTTAACCGAATACATCAATTAAACTTTTTCATGTATTTTCTGTAAATAATGCAACACATTAAATATTCTATGCATAAAATCAAAACTAGAAAACAAAGACAAAAGATCTGAAATACTTCTTTCAAAAAGTTATTCTAACTTTCAGAATGGGTATCAACCACCTGTTTCTGACAAAGAATACTAAAACACCACTGGTGTTCTGTAAATTTTGATCGGTAGTTTCGCCAATCTCTTGATACACGATTCCCATCATATCTAAAGTACTCAGGTACTGCAGGGATGAACACTGTGACAGATGCTCATAAAATGCTATCTAGAAAATCGTCAGCTGCTATAAATAGGTGTCCACCAAGGACCTGATTATTTTCTAGTGATACTTCTTTTTGCGTTAGAATAAGTATTCATAGTAGTAATGTTATTTTTGCCAAAGAGCTACTCATGATGCCATCTAGACAACAGTTATGCCTAAGGGCTTCTACCTCAAAAGTGAAGGCATGTTCAAATTGCCTTTTGGACTTCTTCTTTCTTAGGTGGTTGGTTTAACTTTGGATTTCACCTATGGTTTTCTTTACTGGCTTGTGCAAGATAGTCTATGCCTAAACCTATATAGAGTTTCTCTTTGCAAAGAAGGGTAAGTGGATATGTAGCAGAGGTAAGAAAGTCTGTATTTTCTAGTTTTTGTGATACTCTTCAAAAGCAAATGTTGTCCAATGCTGGGCACACTAGTTACTAATTTAACAATAAACAAGAGGTAATGGTCACACCTAGCTGACAGAAAACTACATGTTGAGATAGCTGTTAACAGGATTTTACAGTGAGAGAAACACAGTATGGATACTCAGCTGAACTGAGGTCATGTTCCTCAATTTTCAGACTTGGCTTTAGGAAATAATTGCTGTTTATTGTCTATTTTATCTTGGCATTTACAACAGCTGACACTTTTCAAGTGCCTAGAGCTGTAACTTGTTCATCTTGCATAGAGCTTAGGACTTGAACTGATATCACTTTCTCACCTGAGCAATCAGCACTCAGCAGGCTTCCTTTTGATCATCCTGAACATGAAATGGCTTCATTATTCCTCAAAGGCAAAGTTTAAAAAAGCCCCAAACAAACTTGTGTTTATGGGTCAGCTCGAATATACTAAGACCTTGAGAAAAAAGGTTATTTGCTTTGTAAGTACTGAGTGCATGAGGAGTGGCAGATCATGAAACTGAATTTTTGCTCCTTTTCATAAGGAGACTGACTTCCCCCCTGGCCCCAGCATCAGATTAAACCTCTTAAACTTAATTGAACAGTATCTATATTTACATGGGCTCCTAATGTTGCAGGCTGACTTTGTGTGGAATCAGCTGAATTTTCTGACTGATTTTAGACTTGTTATGAGTAATGGTAAACAGTTAAAGAATAAAAATATGTTGATTCATTTTAGCTAGAACGTGCAACTCCGTTGTGAACCAACTGGCAGCCGTAAATCGTTGTCCCTGGCATGCCAGAATAGAAAGGTTAGAAATAATCCATTCTAAAGGACCTGATGGCGTGTCAGAGCTTTTCCAAATTTGTTTTTGATAGCATGTGTGTAAGCTGAAAGACATTTCTGAGATGGCAAAATGATGCCTCTTACAACATATTTAATCTCTTACCCAGAAGATAAATTGGGACCAAAAAAGGCCTGTGAGTTTTGACATAGAAGTAACAAGACACATTAAATCACCAGTGATGCCAGTGGAGGAAAATTTTCATAGACTTTAATAAATAATGGAAGGTTAATGAGGAAACTAGCAGGGTCAGATTCACCTGGGGACCTGCTATAATGAAGTAGGATGAATCTCATGCTGTGAAATAGACTCCACTGTGTCAGTGGAATTGCTGAGAGAAGGTGGGCTGATTTTTCAAAATAATTTTCTACATCCATACATCAGAACATTAATTCATTTTGTAATTGTTTTCTAATGAAATCAAGGGAATGAAGGCTTTGTTTTGCAGGTGCTCCTGCCATGTACCATTCTGTAAAGTGTTCTGCCGTAAAGAACTTAAAGAAAACTTTTGGAATCGTTTTTCTGCCTCCTACATGAATGTTAAGAATATGAATGATGAGAAACTTATCGATGTGTCAAATATTGAAGAAAACTTGTTCTCTCTACATGTGTGTTTTCAGTTTGCTAATTTCATATTTGTTTTCACAGTTGTGGTAATGTTGTCGTCACAGAATTTGCAGCATGGAGTACTTCAGAAATATCTCAGGGTGTACTGGAGTACTACAGTGGTCGTCTGTTCTGGATTAATAGTCTTCAATTCATTACAACTCAGGAAGTCAATCAGAGCCTTAGCATTCCCTTCTCAAAACCAGCAGAGTTTGCAGCCTTTACCCTTGTTCACACATCACGTAAACCTTTGCCAGGTACTATTTTCTTTATCAAAATGCCTCAATAAAGGTATTCACTCTCAGCCTTTAATTTTTACTTCCTGAAATTCTTTAATCATTTGACAAAAGATAAGAACAACAGCAACTTATTAATAAATATATCAGGCTATACGTGGATAAAGTGCAATTATAAAAGCTGATGGGTATGGTTAAAAAGAAGACATGGAGGTGTTATTTGTTTTTTCTATCTAAAGACAGCTTACAGGATTTTCAATAGTATTTTAGTGTTGTAAGTCAGGTTTGAGAAGTCCGCCTATTGCTCATATGCTTTAATTGATATTTCTTCTTCTCTTTATGGACAGGAAATTTTTCTTTTACACCAAAAGTGATTCCAGATTCAGTGCCAGAGTCTTCCTTCATGATTAAAGGAAATTCTTCAAGTTTTCACATCACTTGGAGTCCCTCCACAAGTGTGGAGTGGGGAACTGTCTTTTACTGCGTGGGATCAAAAGTTCTACAAGTGAGGATATTCATGCAATCCCTCCTTATTATCTACATGTATTACTCCATCTACTTGCTGATATATCTATTTTTAAACAGAAATACAGTTTGTTTCTTCTCCAGCATTTGCAAATCGGTCAAGCAGACGAACTAAACTGTAAATACAAAGCTAGCTGTCCTATTTCTCTGTCACTGAGGCCAACATGGGAGGAACACGGGCTTAGCAGTAGCTCTGGGCTAGCTGCTGGAGTGTGAAGTGCCAAGCGAGGAGCTCTCTGTGCTCAAAGATGTGTGAGAAAGCCTTTCACAGTAACTCAGAGACAGAAGTGCCCTCTGAGCTGCTAGTGGGACAGCCTTTGCCTGAATGTGAAATCTAGCCTTCACCCACCATTAATTTTAGCACATTTGGCAAGCTGTACTTTAAATTCAAAGGGCAGATTGCTAGCAGATTGCTACGCATCACTACAGTGCCACAGGATGATGAAACAATGATCACTCACAGAAAGAGAAGTGCCGTCTTGATTTAGTTGACCAGTTTAGTGAGGTGAATTTTGGGAACCCGAAGGCCTTTCCGAGAGGGGAAAGAAATGTTTTGTTTTATCTTGTTCTATTTCATTCACAGTCTTTGAAGAGTGAATGGTGCCTCCATTCCCATAACCTGACAGTGCCATCCTACCGAGTTGATTGGCTGGAACCATTTGCACTCTTTGATTTTACTGTCACTCCATACACATACTGGGGCAAGGCACCAACAACATCTGTATCCCTTCAAGCCCCTGAAGGAGGTACTAGGATTTTAAACCCCACTCCTCGCCTGTAACGGGTACTGGGACCAGGTCTATGTCAGCAAGTGAAATCCTGGACAGGAATGAGCAGCTTTCAGGGCTAGACAGCTGTATGCAGAGTTGCAAAGACATGTTCCTGAGTATCTTTGGTAATGATCTATTGTACACATAAATGCACACAACTGCATTGATAGAATTTGGAACAGAAAGCATAAAACAATATGTCCACCACGTGCCTATGACTATGAGCAAGAAAGAGAAATTGAGATCCATTACAATGACCATCAAAGGCTGCATGTAACATCTTAACCACTTATAAAATTTTTATTAAATGTTATGCAGTTTTTACTTTTTACTTCAGTGTTTATTTTTGCTCTTATGCAGGTCAAAGTGAAGTCAGCTAAAATACAGTGTTGAGTGACTGGAGGGCTGAGAAAACTTATGAGCTTCAGTAGGTTTTGAAGTGGATAAGAGAGGAGATACAGTACGCTATGCTCTATGTTGTGAAAATTCTTGAGCTCCATGCTTACTTACAGGACTTGGCTAAATAAATATGTCCAAATCTGAGTGCAGGAGTGCATTTTTCTCTGTTTATACAGCTCTTTTTTTGCTAAGCAAGTTAAAATCAGATACTTACACACAAATGAAAACCAGAAAGTAATTACCATAAAGTTTCAGACATTCTCCTGTAATTTACACCTCACCGATTGCTATCTGTCTCCATCAGCAATGAGGTTCTAAAGCTCAGGCTCAAAACTAAAAGAGTTAATTATGAGGTAGAATTTGTGTTTTAATAGGAGTACTTCACTCTGATTTTTATCTTTTTTTTTAAACAGTTCCTTCAGCCCCTACAAACCCTAGAATATATGTGTTACAAAACAACCTACATGATGGTGATGAGAAAGTCCTTGTGCAGTTCAGGTGGGACAGACCTGAAAGGGACAATGGAGTGTTAACGCATTTCAGGGTTTACTATCAACTATTGAGTCAGAGTGGCACTACTGACAATTTCACAGAGTGGAACGTGAGCAATGTTGAACCCACCCTGATGCTCTTTTCTCTCAGCGATGTGCTTCCCAGCCTCACAATAAAGTTTCAGGTATGAAAAATTACTGAGCTTATCTCATGCTAGATGATAGATGTTATCAGTGCAGCCTGATGTGTTTGCCTAGGAGTCAGTACTGGGCTTGGGGCAAGAACATGTGGTTTCTGCTTGTGGAACTGCTGATTCACTGACTCGCCCTTGGATACCTGGCTTAAGCTTTCTACGTATTGTATTGCTCACTAAATAAGGTGGAAAACAATGCCTCAACATTATACAGGTTTGGTGAAGCCCAGAACAAACTTTCTTAGAGGTCTCCTAAAGCCACTACTGAAAGCTGCAAGTCAAACACAGTTTCGACTGAGCTGATGGAGGGTGACAGACCATTACAACACAGATAAGAGAAGTTCCACTACTGGAGAAATGCAAAGACTCACATGGCTTCCATAAAAAGAGTCTTCCACATTAAAACTTGTCAAGAGGTCATGTTTTCATTGCAACAAAAGGTTTGGAAAACACAGAACGTGTGCTTGAAAGGCAACATGGGCATGTAATAGGTCAGGTACTGATGGAGAAGAACATCTTGTTGGTTGCAACATCAACCTACAGTAGGAATAGCTCCAGCCTGGGGAAGGAGACAAGACTGTCTGGTGTCCTTTGAGCTCTAATTGGTAGATGCAGCATGAATTGTGACTCTCTGGGCTCCGGCTTCAAATTCTCTGCATAGCCATGGTCCAGCCCTGGCTGTAGCCCTTGAACTGACCAGCACAGCCCGAGGTCAAACAGAGCACATGCATATGTTCCTAGCTGAGCATCCAGGGGATCTGGTTCTGTTTTTGTCATTGACTATGATTCTACAGGCTCTTGAATGCAGTCGTTTATGCTGCTACTTAACATATGTAACAATCTCCTGTCCCACAGGTGCAAGCCTTCACCTCTGTGGGTCCAGGACCTTTGTCTGATATAGCAGAGAGGAATTCATCAGGTATGGATGACTTAGATGCCCTCTCATGGTTTGTGTGTAATAGGTGGTGAAATCGACTGTACAGTAATTTGGTAATTTGATAAATAACTTTTGACACTTTGTGTGACATTTGTTCTGCCCTACAGCAGACACCACAGAGGAAATAGTTACAGCTTCTGACATGAAACGATTAACACATTTCTTATCATTAGATTAAATTTCAGGAATTTCAAGCTTTTCCTTGGAACCATTCTAAATTAACTTTTCTAGGCAGCCCTAAGGTACTATGGAACAGCAGGTTTTGTTCTGTAATCTGCATACTGGTGGAGATCAGAATATTTCTAATTGGGTCCTGAAAGGTTATCAGGAGAGTTAGAGATCTGCTAGGGATCATAGGCTATTTCTAGTTGGGCTGTTAAAGGTAATTATGTCAACAAATCTCTTTTTACTGGGCTTAAATTTGTTAGGCAAGCATCCACAATGCCAGGAAAAAATTTTAGGAGTTTGGATGTGATGACAATAAGGCATCTCACTATTTTATTAATTTGCTGTGACATACGACCAAATATAATTTGTGCAGCACCATCATTTATTCTTGTCTTGTACACGCTTTCCTTATGAATGGCTGCTATTGTCTAGAATAGAATATTTTTCGTTAATTCTGCTGTCCCTTTTCCTTCCAGATCTTTTCCCTGTCCCAACTCTTATAACTACTTTTGCCAACAAGTTGTTTCTTACTGACATAGACAATAATGATACCATATGGGAACTTTCAGCAAAGACAAATGTAAAGGACATCTGTTATACTGCTAATGATGACAAAGTGTACTACATCGTAGAAGATTCTCTTTTTCTTCTCAATGTACAGACTGCTTCAGAGTTTCAGGTATTCTTTTGTTCATTTCCTTGTTCAAGAGAGTCTAGGAAAATATGTGTCCACTATTGTCATTATTTTGGGTCTATTCATGTCTTTGAAGAAATTAAAACTGCATATTTTGCAACAGAAACAAAACAGCATGACAAACAAAGCAAATTTAATGGCAAAATACAGTGGAGAACACAGAACTGGGAAGACTCAGTTTTCTTAATGATGGTTGGTTTGTATGCGATATAATATGAAAGAGCTTAGCTGGATAATTTTCCTTTCTAGCAGTACAACAAAAATGTGTAATATAGTAAAGTCTGAACTTCAATTTTTCTGTCATCAATAGATATTAGAATGGGCCAGAGAATGCCATTGGTAAAGTTTTCCCATTAAACATACATGATTTTACTGACATCTGCTTCGTTGATAAAATATTTCAACAGACATTTAATTTAAAATTCACACTATCACATACAAGAAATTTAATTTTTGTATCACATGTAATTTAAGTTAATTAGATTTCACTCTAAATTCAAGAATATGGAAACGACATGGAAGCAACAATTGATATTTGTGAAACAAGTGATACCATTTGTATAGAAATACTGGAATCTTCTTTCCATGGCATCTCTTTATATTTTGACTTCTACTTGCCAAGTAGGAATTACTTTGGAAACAATCTAATTTCATAATGTCCTAGCATCAGGTGGGAAAATTCTGCTCTCCAGCAGTTTTAGTAATGTTTTTCTTTCTTTCTTAAGTTATTCAAAGATGCAGATCTTAGCAATGCTACAGCCATTACAGTTGACTGGATTGCAAGACATCTCTTTGTTGGCCTGAAAACACTGTGGAATCAAACTCAAATATTTGTTATTGATCTAGAGCTCAAGAAAAAATCTCTAAAAGCCTTGAACATACAGTTGGGTAGAAGCAATTCAACTGTGTCTTCTCTGTTGTCATATCCTTTTTTAAGGTAAAGCATATATAACTAATAACTTTTTAAAGCGTATTTTATACATGATTTTCTTGGAATCAATTGTTAGGGATCAAAAAGGACTTTTTATAGTATATGAGTCTTTTGCATTGTGTAAATCACAGAAATTTCTGGATGTAGTTCTACTTTTATACTGCTAGTTGAGCAGTATAATGCCTGGGAGGTTAGTAACTGTAGTCACTTACAAAACTGCATTTAGGGCAGATTGCTCAGACTGAAGTTTTTCTGCTGTAAGCAATGCATTTTGTTTGATAGCCGCTTGTACTGGATGGAAGAGCTTGATTATGGCAGCCGCATGTTTTATTATGATATTCTGAATAACACCGTGCACCACATTTTGGGATACATATCAGTAGAAGAACGGATGAGGAACTACTGCACCTGTAACGTGGCGGAAGAAGAGCTAGGAAGACCTATGAGTATAGATGTGTCTGACTTCAGGAATCCCCAGCTGCTCTTTATCAGAGGAAGAGATGAAATATGGGCCTCAGATGTGGATGGTTGCCACTGCTGGAGAATTACTGAAATACCAAGTTTTCCAGGTCTGAGTGCTATGTTATGTTTCTAGGCATTTTGTTATTTCTGCTGTCTCTTACATCAAACAATGTTCATTTCAGCAAAATAGCATTCATGAAGCACTTTCTTTATAAAAATTTATTAATCTGTAGGCAAATGTTCTGTGTTTCCAGTTGTGTACCCCGTTAATACAAACTAGGAGAAAGAGCAGTGTGAGGATATTTACTGATGCAAGTATGTATTGTAGTAAGATGTAAATCAAATGGACATGCTACAGCCTCCAAAGCTACTTGTCAATAGATTGCACTTACAGTATTAACATGTCATTTTGCTGAGGTTTCACATTAGGTACACCTATTACAGTTTATCTCAATGAAAAGATACAATGCCATCTTAAGTTATGCCTGAAAGAGGCATTGCAGACTTCAGTATGTCGGGAGGGTACTTCATGCATGTCTTGTATGACAACTTCTCTATGTTGCACTTCTTGTGATGATAGCACTTAATCTTAGTTGCTTAGTTTTCAGCTCAATTCTGGAGAAGAGCTGGTAAAGCTGTTGTGTTACCAGAGGACCTGTCTGAATTTTTCCTGGGAGATGGCAGAGCACTGTGATTTTGCATCTTTGAAAAATGATGAATGTTTCTATAGACAACTCTTGCACTTGTGTTTTGTTTCTGGTGTTTGTTAATTGAATTGCAGTTCTCATAATTATGGCTAATAAAAAGTCTTGAAATCTACACTTGTAAACTGAAATAACAAAGTGTCTCAGCTTCATGAGACCTATGGGAAAATATCAGAAATCTCTTCTCCAGGGGAGGTCTTTGAAGATACGGTATGACTAACATACTCACTCATGTTGACTCACTGTGAATACAAGCACCTATCTGCTCTTGTAAAATTGTCTGCTCAGGGTTTATTCTGAAGCTTAACTATAGAATGTTTTCCTGCAGGTGATAAAATTGGCAGCTTGACTGTAGATAAGAAATTTATATATTGGAGCATTGAAACGAAGGAATACACTGAAATTTGGCTAACAAATAAAGAAAGCACAAGACACTTTCTTCAGAAGAGAGCAAATCATGAGCTGAAACTATTAGCCTACAGCTCAGCGGTGCAATTGTATCCAGGTAGAGGGAATTTTGGTCGTTTCGTAAATGTAAATAATTTATTTCAGAGCATGTATTAGAGTTGCAGATCATGCTATGCGTATTTATGTAAAGTATGCTTTATGGATTCAGGTACCTTCTAGAGCAAAACAATTCACTATGCACATTTTTAAAAGGATGATAATAAGGACTGGCCTTGTGTTGGATCACCTGGAAAGTCATAATGATAGATAATGCCTGTGTTTCAAAGGCTTGGGATGTTAATGCCAAACCATACCTATTTCAAACATTGTGTCAAAACTGGAGATTTAGAAAAGGCCGTGTACATTAAAGCACAGAAAAAGGACAAATGTGTCCACAAAGTGTTGTAACAAGAGTTTGGTAATGATCCCTGTTATGATACAGATTTCTGGCTTTTTGTACAAGTATGCAAAGCTGGAAAAAAAACCTGCCCTTCCAAAGACAAAGAGAGAAGAACTCTGCTTATTAAAATGATTTATAAAGAAGTACCTGAGACGCAATCAAATTTTATATTATAGTAGACCCAGACTTCTGTTAGAACCCCTAATATTTTAAACAAGCCATTGTAGAATGATAATGGAAGAAATAAAAATTAGTTTTAATAGAAAGTCAGGATTCATGGTACCTATAGGGATTATCTTTGTAAATGCAGAAGTTTAACACAGCTAGTAGCAGGATGGATATATTCAAAATAATTCTTTAACTTCAGATTTGCATAAAAATCTTACAAATATACAAGACAATATTTTAACAGGATGGACTTCTTTGGGATAAAAGAATTTCATACTGTTCTGGGCAGCCAGTAGACTTACACCTGCCTGCAGCTGCTCTGTCCAGTGCCCAGGCTATTCTTACCAGCACTTTGGGCAAGATTGCTCCCATGAGGTCTGTGTGGGCTTGGCATTGGTGCAGGAGCCGGGTTTGGCCCTGGTGCAGAATGTACCAAGCCATGTCCCCAGGGATAGGGTTTCCTGCAATAGCCCCAGGCTTAGCTGGTGCAGAAAGGGAAGCACCAAATTTCAGTCCAAAGGGATTATTCCTACTCAGAGATCCTCACAGAGCTCTTCTTATTTACACTGACTGCTGCAAATATATTTGGATGAATACACATCCTTGGCATTTGGGGGGGATGGGGGAGGTGACAATACACAGAATTATTCACACAAGTTTAAGACAGAAGTAAATAAGCACACTAAAATAAGAAAAAAAAAATTGCTTCTCCTCAGTACTGAAAACAAATGGTAAACATGTGAAAAAGTGACGTTTGCAAAGACCAGCTGCATTGACTGGCATGCATTTTTTTGCTTTAGTGGTGTGAGCAAGGAGTGCTGCGAGAGTTTCCTTTCATTCTAACCTATTTAATTGCCATCCAGAGATGTGATGTCAGTTGATCATTTAACGCATCAGAATTACTCAGTGAAGATTATTGTCCTGTCACAGATTCTGTGAGAGAATGATTTCTCTTCAGGGTTAGGAGGAAGGGGACTGGATATGTAGCAAAGGATTTTCTTGTCAGGTTATACGCATTTCTATGGAACTGCCTGACAGAAACTTTAACTCTGAAAATGACTCCATTCTTTATTCCATCTGAGAATTTTCCCATGGGAGTTTTACTGCTCTAAGTAACTATAAAATTGACAAAGGTTCAACCTTACATTTATTTCTGTTGAACAGACCCTTTCATTCTCCTTCTCTTACATGCATGAACGTGCCTTTGGTAGGAATGGTGGGTTGCTCATTTAGGGAGAAAAGATCTCTGCAGTGAGGTTAGTTGTTCTGGCCTAAGGGCAAACATTTGTCTTAGTACCATCTTCCCCATACATGCACCTTAATCTTTTCCTTCTTGGTGGCAAGTCCAATTAATATATTTTTAATATGTTTTTAAACCTCAACTTGTACCTCAAGTGATGAGGGGTTTTCTTTTGTTACTTTTTGTTTACTATCAGGGAGTAGTTTTCTAATGTTTTCTTCCTATTGACTCCTTTTCTTCTTCCAAAATTCATCTCCCCTTTCCCTGTTGTTACTATGAACTTTACACCTGAAAAGGTGTTCAGAAGAAAAGAGAGATAACATTTAGTTGCTAGAGAAAAGTACTGTGTTCTGCACATCTGTCTTCCCTGTGACAAACAAGTTTGGACTCATCAGTGTGTACTGCCCTTGATAATACGGCAACTACAATCTAGATTTCCAAGGTATTTAGGTATTTGAAGAAGAACCTAAACGCTTTAGTAAATCTGTACCTTTAGTAAATCTGTATCTCATCAAACATAAATGAGACTTTACTTTAATGATTGCTATTTTTGTGTTCATGAAAGTAATCAAATAAATTACATTCAGGTGTTTCTGAGAGCAGAGAGAATAATTTGTGGTTACGTTTTCTCACAGAAATGGTGGTACCATCCCATGCAAATTTGGATTGGTCCAGCAGTAATTAATTTTAAAAATTTTTTAATGTCTTTCCTAGATAGAAGATGCCTGATTCTATTGCCAGAAATTGAGAAACCCACTATCCTTGATACGACGAATATCAGTTTTACGTTAAGTTTGCCATCTGTCACAACACAGCAGCTATGCCCTGGCATATCGCAGCCTACGCCGACATATCTGGTATTTCTCGAACAAATGACTAACAGTCGCAGCAACTCAAGCCACAGTTTGTCTACTCTACAGCAAAAAACATTGGTATGGCTATTTTGGCACAAAAGTACATGTGATATATATTAACAGGGAATGTGATATCACTTCTAGCCATTTTATAAGACATTCTGTAATTTTCGATCAGGGAGTTTTTTCACTTCTACATCCCCCAGAATAATTCCCCTTTCTGACTAGTATTTCTTATGTGGTAGATTCATTAGCTTTCCTTTGTGCAAGTGCTCCTGTACTTTTTAACATGCCTTTGCTGAAATCCTGTTGAAACAGGTCTTCAGTTTCTACTTGCAAAAAGAGCAGTTGTGGTTGATATTAATCTGTTCAAATAACTGTGGTGACTGTCCAGCAACCATATGGCTTGCCTTTATGTGTTTTGTGGTAGTTGTACTTGCCTTAGTCATATTTTCTTCTGTTACTTGTTTTTTTGACTTTGCCATTTCCCATTGAAGTATCAGCCACTGAACAACGTGCTGTTGTAGCCATGCTAATTACACTTCAGCTTGTTTTCTGGCAAGTGTTTTCTGTAGTGACCTATTACCCAAACTATCATTTTAACATTCCTTTTTAAACACTGAAGTGTATTAGAATACAAAAGCACTACTGTATTATTTTTTTAACACTCATTTCATTGACAGATGATTGGTGTGACATATGACTCTCTTCTAAGAACACGTTTATTATCTGATTTCTAATTACAGGAATTTCAGGGTCCTATAGCCGTCATAGACAGCCTACAGCCCTTTTCAAGCTATGTCATACAAGTTGCAGTGAAAAACTACTACTCAGGTCAGGAGGTGCTGCCTATGGGAAAAGAGACAATTGGCACAACTCTATATGGAGGTTTGTTTCACGTTTTATTCTGATATTGAACAGAATTCTCATTTCAGTTAAAGGAAGATTGTGTAATTTTGGGTTGCAAATCAGAAAGCAGAGAAATTTTCTGCTTAAAATGTAACCTGTGTAGATCTTCACAAGGTTCCAGCAACCAGAATTGATGAATCTGTAAGATTCGTAAGATACATATGTGTTCTTTAATGCTTTTGCTCATCGGCTTCCTGAGGAAAGATAAACTATGGTTCAAAGTGGCTAAACAGTTGCACTTTCTGCCTTGGACCACATATTTAATAAGTTGTATTTGAATGTATATGTTATTACTTATGCTTAAAAATGTATGTTATGTATTCATTCATAATTAAGATTTTTCCCCTTGGCTTGACATGATTCTCGTAATTACTGTTTCTTAGGGTAACGCAGATTTGATTTATTGCAGACCAGGCTGAAAAGACAACACTTCATTTTTACTTCTCTTGGCCTGAATGCCAATAGCACATTTTCAGTTTGTTTCAAGCATTTTGATGTGCCCTGCTCAGTCCCTTTCACACTAGAAGTAGAAAGCTAGGAGTAGTGTTTTGAACTTCAATGTTCACTGTGTCATTTAGGGCAGAGAGTGGGCTGGTTAGGAATTACCTAAAAATAAATAAATAAATACATGGGTAAACTTATCTAATTATGGCAGAAGGAAGCTAAGACACTTTGGTGGCAGTGAATAGGTGAGAGAAGTATGAATGAAGGCAAGAGGCCAAGACATGATGGCAAGGCAGCTGAATGTAGCTGTGTTTAGGTGGAGCTACTTCCGTACTCTGTGATGAGGTGTGACCTGCTGATGCAGTGGGAGAGGACAGGGACAAGAGCTTGTAGCAGGACTAAGGGAGGAGGTAGCTGCAGCCTAGAAAAGCATAACAGGAACACAGCTCACTTTCTAGAAAAGCAGGAAGTATTCACAAAGTGACAAGCCAAGGCTCATTTGGGGAAAACCTGCACATAGTGCTATCTAGAAGAGACAAGATGCAGTACAAGTGGAAAGAATGTGTGGTTTATTTTAAAGGTTTTCTCTTCAGTACAAAGTTGCTTTTGAAAAAAAGAATGAGAAACAAAAGAAAAGAACAAAGAAAGTGTGATCAAGAGCATCTAAATTCTATAGCTTGTTACTCAAGCCGGTTCTTTATTATCTGAGAGCTAGGCCTGTACTTCTGCAGTATATCTAGTTTACAAAGCCAGTTTTCACGTCACATAATACATATCTGTGCTATATTACCTGATGTGTAGTTCAAGAAACGTGTCTAGATTGATATCTCCTCTACTTCCTGCTTTGAGTGTGTGATTTTGCAAGTTTCCCTTTCTGTTGTTATAATCCAAAGGACTGTCTGTTTCTTCAGTGCTCTCTTAGAGAACTCAGCCATGCTAAACAAACTTCTTTTATTTAGGGCACATTTTCCAGAACAAGAAGTGGGGCACTTCTGTAACAGTTCTGCTGTTGATGTGTGGCTTATGTTACATTTTGAGAGATCTACGGCCCCACTCAGCACACAGGGATTATCCAGCTGACCATAGCAAGCTATGGTTTTGCCTGATCACTGGCATACTTCTTAGTGTATCTTCTCCTCTTGTGTTCATCTTCCACCCCTTACCTTCATTGTTATCCTCTCCACCCTGTTCTGGAGTTTCCGTTGCAGAACATAGATCTGGTGTTGCCTTAGCTCCCTAACTAGACAGAAAACAGCAATGCTGGTTTTGTTTGTGCGTTCAGACCTCTGTTGGAGTCCAGAACTACTGACTGCTCATCTTATCATACCTGATGAAACTTGGGCCATGTCATAGCAAGGAAACTCAACTCTGCTGCACTTTAATGCAGACTCAGGTGCTGTCCCTGTGGGTGTCAGCATGTCTCCCATCTGTACTTGAAGCCAACATGGCCCAGAAGCTTTCCTCAAATGCCACACAGGCAACTGACATTCATAGGCAGCCCAAGTTAAAGATGTCCTTATTCTTTAAGAATACTACTAGTCTGAGCTAGATGATTCCTGTGGTTGGAAATACCCTAATTAGGGCAGGAAGGTGCTTCTGCTTACTCCCTTCTTTACTCCGCCTGTTTGCAACTGCAAGGCAGCTACCATTCCAGTTTCCTTGAAGCTCTTGTCATCTCCCAGAAAGAAAAGGATCATCCAAAGATGCATGCTATGCTTTTGCATGTGTTGTCTTGCCGTGCAACCCAACCCAGTAGAAGTACCTTGCTCAGCACTTTTCTTGTTATATGTGTGTATAACACACATGCACACTTGCATCTGTCTCCATGAGGAGCTGCCTTTGTACTGCTCTTCCTATAATTTTTTTATCATTGCAGTGATGCTGCCAGTCTCACTTGATGAAAACACAGAAAACTATGAGTGCTAGCTATTCCCTGTAGTAAGAGCACTTGCTTGCTCTTCTGTTGCATCAGATTTGCACTGCAGCTGTGTTCTATTTCTTGTTCCTGGTGTCATCAGCCAGGGTCAGCTTGATCCACATAAACCCATCGCTTGCAGGGCCATCAGGCACCTCTAATAACACCAAAGTCAGAAAGACATGAAAGACATGGCAGCTTGTTTGTGTTTTGCGGGAAAGACTGGGGAGATGGTACTTAGGGATGCTTGCTATTGAGCTCACAGTGAGGTGAGAATGCAGTAGCTCCCATCTTCACTAGTTTTCCTGCCTTGCCCTGGCTCTTGCCTGGCAGAGCTGGAGCAGTTCTTCTCTGAGAGAGGGTGAGGCAGTGAAATTGTGACGCACAGTAGCACCTGGTCCTTGGGCATCAGCTCACTTAGCTACAGCAAGGCTGGCTGTAGCTGACTTACAGCTGTGCAGAATGTACAGCTATGGGGATATTACTGTGACATGCATCAAGGGCTGTCCACACCACAACAGGACTCCTAAGGTTTTCCCTTCTCACTCTTTACCTCTGCTCGGTTTCTGGCTGCTTCAGGAGGTGCTGAGGGCACTGGAATAGAAATAAGCACAGCCACCACATGTTTTTCTTACTTGTCACAAAATCTCTTTCCCTTACTGGTCAACTGTGCCCAAGGAAACATTTTACCCATAACAGCTAGCGACATGTACAAATCAGGGGTCCTGATTCCCTTTCTTCTCTTGGGGATGTACTCTGTGGTTTCTGTAAAGGCTTCTCCATAGAACAATTTACCTCTCTTTTTGCC